>ERZ869921.59-NODE-59-length-62149-cov-31.151335_pt1 | contig 62149 bp, 86 predicted proteins | sample MGYA00579310_ERZ869921 | MGnify/ENA primary metagenome ERZ869921 (study PRJEB32216, sample SAMN09231816) | wastewater metagenome | place: USA: Maryland | collected 2016-06-21 | study: EMG produced TPA metagenomics assembly of the PRJNA472060 data set (Reclaimed...
GCGACGGAGGACCGTCCGGCACCTCGGCGGGCAGCTCCACGGACCCGGTGATCCGGATGGCCCCGCCGAGCCCGGTCCCCGAGTGCTCGAGCTTCTTCGTCGGCGGCCCGAAGCGCTCCGGCTTCAGCCGCTCGAGCAGCCACGCGCGGCCCCGCCAGTCTCCCGGACGCCCGCCCTGGGTCGCAGCTGGAGCCCCACCCGCGGCGACGATGCCGAGGGAGGTGATCTCCCACTGGGCACGGGCCTGGGCGATCGCTGCCGCAAAGTCCCGATAGATCACGTTCTTCTCGGCAGGGTCCAGGCCTCGAGCGGTCCACTCCTGGAGGGTCGAAACGGCGATGCCGATGGCCGCAGCGCAGGTCTCGACGCCAGCTCCCGTGGCCATCAGCTGGACGATATCGTCGATCACGAGGCTCGTAAGGAGCGTGGGGCGTCCCCGGCCACGACGTTGGGCCTCGACGCCCTCCAGCGCGGCCTGGGCGGCGGCGTCGGACCCGGCGCTGAGGATGGGGGCCGAGCGCCCACGGAGGGCACGTGCGCGGACGGAGGGGCTCATCGTCGAGAGCTCCTCGAAGGAGTACTCGCGCCGGCGCTGGCGACGCCCGCGGGGCTTCAGCTCCTTCGCCGTGACGCCTGCGGCCTTCGCCTGCTCGCGCACCTTCGCCCGAGCCTTCTGGCTCCGGGAGAGGGGTGGGGCTGGCTCCTTCCGTCGCGGCATCAACCCACCTTGGCGCAGGGGATGCCGCGGGACGAGGCGCGCTCGAGGAGGACGGCCACGTACTTCGGGTCGAGCTCCATCGCCGCGCAGCGCCGGCCGGTGATCTCGGCGGCGAGCACCTGGGAGCCCGAGCCCGAGAAGAGCTCGAGGCAGAGCTCGCCGGGTTTCGTGTGGTTCGCGATGGGCCGCTGGAAGAGCTCGAGCGGCTTCTGGGTCGGGTGCATCACCGCGTCGCCGTCGCGGCCGATCTCCCAGACGCTCGTCTGCTTCTTGTCGCCGAGCCACGGCGGCTGGTTGCCGCGGACCCAGCCGAAGTACGCGCCCTCGTGCCGCCAGTGGTACATCCCCGAGCGGGTCAGGAGCATCCGGGGCTTCACCCAGACGATGTGTCGGTGGAGTACTACTCCGACCGTGTCGAGCGCACGGGCGAAGGACGCGCTCTCCCGCATCTGCGGGTGCCACACGTACCAGGCAGCGTTCGGCGCGAGGTGCGGGAGCGCGGCGGCGAACGCTCGCTCGAGGAACGCCTGGAGCTTCTCGCCGGTGAGCTCGTCGTTCTCGATCTCGCCTCGCAGGTTGTTCACGCGCTGCTTCTTGCCGCGCATCAGGATCGGCGCGGCGTCCGTGTACCCGACGCCGTAGGGCGGGTCCGTGTTCAGCAGGACCGCCTGCTCGCCCTGCATCAGTCGCGCGAGGTCCTCGGCGACGGTGGAGCTCCCGCAGAGGATCCGCGACGCCCCGACGGTCCAGAGGTCGCCCTTCCGGACGCCCCACTTCTTCCGGAGCTTCTCGTTCGGCTCGGGCGCGACGTCGTCCTTCAGGTCCGCGGGCGCGCGCTGCTGCTCCTCGAGCATCCCGACCAGGCGCAGGCTCTCGCGCGCGGAGAAGCCCGTCGCCAGGCGGAGGTCGGCGGAGAGCCGCTGCAGCACCGCGCCGAGGCCGGGCTCCGACCACTTCGCGCGCTCGGCCAGGCGGTTGTCCGCGAGCGCGAGCGCCGCTGCCTCGTCGTCCGAGAGGTGGTCCATCACCCGGACCGGCACCGTCTTGAGGCCGAGCTTGTGCGCGGCCTGGATGCGCGTGTCGCCCGCGATCAGCGTGCCGTCCGAGCGACAGATGAGCGGCGCGCCGAAGCCGAACTCCTGGATGCTCTTCGCGACGCCCGCCACGACATGGGCGTTGATCCGCGGGTTCTCCGCCCAACGCTTCACCCACTCGATGGGCTTCCAGACCGCGGCGACCGCGCCCGCCGCCTGCATCCCGGGGACGTCGCGTGCCGGCGTCGTCGACGTTTTCGCTCTCGCCATGCTAGATTCCTCTCGCTCGATCAACCCGCAAGGATGCTCGTGCTCCTGCGAAGCCCGCGGCCCGACCCTCGAAAGAGGAATCCGCGGGCTTCGCGCTTCCATCGTCAGAACGGAATGTCTGGGTCGCACTTCCCCGCGTGCCCCTCCGCGAGGATGCAGCCGAAGGGGCTGTCCTCCGCGACCGACTGCCACGCGTCAGCGTCCTCCCAGCGGAAGCGCCCGCGCGCGTCTCGCCCGGAGAGCTCGACGTGGATCTCGTCGGCGCGGAACCCGGTCGGCCCCGTCGCGTCGGTCACCTTGTGGCGAACGATGCGAGCGAGCCTGCGGATCGGATCGACCACGTTCGCGTCGACCTGGAGCCGCACCGGGTTCTGCCAGATGACGTCGCCCTGCTCTTCGTCGCTCACAGGTGCACCCAGAGCTTCCGACGAACGATGTAGCTGACCAGCGCTTCGCTCACTCCGTACTTGAGCGCCACAAGCCGACCGGTGATGCCTTTCGCCCTCTCGGATCGAATGGCTCGCACATGATCCGCGGAGAGCTTGGAAGACCCGTTGCGGTCACCAGTCGGGGTGTTGCAGCGTCCCTTGGCAGCCTTGTCGCGCATGTTGTCGCCGTGGTTGCCGAGGAACAGGTGCGCGGGGTTCACGCACGCTCTCACGTCACAATGGTGGCAAACGAACATCCCATTGGGGATCGGTCCGTTGGTCACCTCCCATGCCACCCGATGCGCTCCGCGACGGAAGAACCTGCCGTAACCCGTGGAGTACTTGTCAGCGGTCCACAGCCAGCACCCGTCGGCGTTCGGCCCAGCGACCTTGAGCCAGAAGTCCTTCGCGTTGATCAATGGGGCTCTCCTTCGGACTCGACCGCGCTGCGCAGACGCTTCTTCTTCTTCGAGGAGTCGATCGCGACGACCGGCGCGGCCTTCTCGTTGACGCCGTCGATCGAGAGCTGGCGCTCGTCCCCGGTCATCGCGCGCGTCGCGCAGATCTCGCCGTTGTCGATGCGGCGGAAGCTGATCTCGTTCGTCTGGAAGTTCGCCTCCTCGATGCACTCGACCTGCTCCTCGAGCTCGCCGGTGAGGAGCGCGTCGCCCTTGCGCTCCCACGCGGATCGCTCGGCCTTCTTCTTCGCGGTGAGCTCCTTCGAGAGCTCCTTCAGCTGGTCCTCCAGGTCGCGGTACCTGCGCGTGTGGCCGACGATCTCGAGCGCGAGCTCGGCCTTCCTCTCCTCTCCGATCTTCGTCTTGACGTCCTTCTTGATGACCAGCCCGCTCGTCTCGTTGCTCATGGTGCTCTCCTGCTCCTGTTGTCGTTGCTATCAGCCGGCCCGTCCGGCGTCGTGTAGATCCAGCACTCCGCAGAGTCGACGCGACCCAGCGAGCGCACGAAGGTAGCCTCGGTCCCCGGGCGGAAGCGCACGCTCGCGGCCCCGCTGAACACCGCGGCGGGCACCCGGAGGCGGATGCGCTCGGGCGGGTTGTCGCCCTTCATCGCCAGCGGCGTGAGGATCGGATCGGGGCCCTCCTGATCCCATGGGAGGACCGCGTACACCTCGCGGAACACGAGCGGCTGCTGCGCGTCCGGAGCGCGGGGCGCGGGCTTCGGCTGGTCGGTGCCGCGCGGTCGCGACGCGGTGATGTGCTTCGGCAGGTTGCCGCGCTCGATGACGATGTCCGTCCCTGGCTCGAGATCCTCGACCTCGATCCGGACGGCCGCCATCTTCAGCGGGCACCCCATCTGCTCGTAGCTCCAGCGCACGCGATCGAGCCGCCCGTCGTCGACGCCGAGCCAGTGTGCGATCTCGTCGACCACCGCCTTGAAGCTCGCGCCGAGGTTGTCGTGCGAGTCGACGAAGCCCGGAGCGATGCGCGTGAGGCGCACGTGGTACCTGTTCGGCGTGCCGTCCGGGAGCTCGCGGCGCGGGCGGCTGATCTGCGTGAGCAGGTTCGCGATCGTTTCGCGCGTGTCGCGAACGTACGCGGTCTGCATGTGCGGCCCGACGAAGTGGCCGGTGACCTTCGATCGGACGTGCGCCATCGCGATGAACTCGTTCGCCGTCTTGATCCGGACCGGAGCGGTGATCGACCGCCTCACGTTGCCTCCGATGCGTGCTCGGCATCCACGGGCGGAGCGAGCAGCGCTCGGAGCGCGTCGAGGTCGGCGCGATCGCATGTCTCGCACACGAGCGCTTCGTCCGCGACGAGCAGGCGTCCGCAATCGCAGCAGCGATACCGGCCGCGTTCGGCGCGCACCATTCCACGAGCGTTCATTGCCATGCTGGCCCCTTCTCTCCGACGCGGCCTGTGCCGCCGTCGATCGGCACCGACGCCTGGAGCAGGTTGTCTCCGCGGCTCGCACGCCCGTGGCGGTTCAGCTTCACCGTGAAGGTCGCGTAGAGCTCCTCGGCTCGAGCGAACTGCGAGTCGTCCTCCTTCACGGCCATGCGGATCCACCCGGTGCAGTGGTTGTCCGGCGCGCGCGACCCGCGGATCTGACCGTTCTCGTTCTCCTGCGAGAGGATGATCCACGCGATGTTTGCCATGTCCGCATCCGTCGAGAGGATGCGGACCGTCCGCATTGCGGCATCGGTCAGCGCCTGCTGGAGCTTCGGATCGTCCTCGGGCCCGAACGCGAAGATCTGCAGCGTGTCGATGAAGACCACGCGGAGCGGAGCCTTGCACTCGTGTTGCATTCGGAACCGCAGCTCACGAACGCGGGCCCCCAGGTTCTTCGCCGAGAGGTCTGGGCGGGCGTCGACGATCAGCGGCATGTGCTCGAACTCGCGCTCGCCCCACTCCCGCATCATCCACGCGTGCTCGTCAGCGATCCCATGGGTGAAGGGCTCGCGCTGCACGCCGCCGATCTGGCAGCTCGCGTTGAACTCCAGCTCGTCGGCACTCATCTCGAGCTCGAAGAACCCGACGCCGCACCGGCGCTCCTGATCTTTCCCCTGCTCGTCGATCACCTTCTCGACGAGCCTCGCGATGTTCACGGCCATGTGCGTCGCGACCGTGGTCTTGAAGCCCTTGGTTGGAGCCGAGAGCATCGTCACGGTGCGCGGCTGCAGGCGTCCGAAGATGCCCTCGAGCTCTGGGATCCCGTACGAGAGACCGGCGGGGCCGCCGAACGAAGCGGCGCGCTTCCGCTCGAGGAGTTCCTTCCGGGTCGCGATCATCGCCTCGCGCATCGTCGACGTGCCCTGCGGCGCGACAGCGCGCTTCGAAGCCTGCTCGAGCGCCGCGTTGCCCTCGGCCATGAAGGCGCGCGGCTCGGGCACGTCGCCGTACGCGTGTGCCGTCCACAACTGCATCGTCGCGATCCAGGCGCGGAGCGCGGCGAGCTCGTCGACGATCGCAGCGTGGTGCGGAGCGTTCGCGACGGCGGGCGTCGCGTCGACGATGTCTGCGAGGTACGCGCGCCCTCCGCTCGGCGCGAGCTTCTCGCGGAGCTCGAGGCGGTGCGCGACCGTCACGAGATCGATCGGCTCGCCGCGCCCGTGCAGGTCGGTGATCGCCTCCCAGATCCACTCGTGCGCCTCGATGTAGAACTTGGTCCCCTCGGTGCCGAGGCGGGCGATCAGCACCGCGAGCAGGTCGGTCTCGGTGCCCTTTCGCGTGCCGACGAGGAGCGCCGTCGAGAGCACCGCGCGCTCGGCGTCGCGATCGTGCGGAGGCGGGCGGCCGGCCACGATCGGCGGTCGGGCCGACAGGCGCTCGCGCTCGCGCCGCAGGTCGTGAACGCGCGCGCTCAAAACGGCACGTCCGAGTCATCGGGCATGGGTGTCCTCGGCCCGACGACTGGCGGCGCGTCGGCTGCGGCCGCAGCCTCCTTCGCTGCCGCGAGTTCCTTCTCGCGCAGCGCCAGGAGGGGCGGCGGGATGTTCATTCCCTGGCGGACGAAGTGCTGGATCTGATCCTCGACCGAGTCGTGCGGGCCGATCGGGTGCCGACGCACGCGCGGCGCTTCGGGCGTCTTTGGCGGCGCTGGCTTCGCGTCCGCATGCTCGCCTGCGAAGCGCTCGACGTGCGCCGCGTCGCGGAGCGCCAGGTCGAAGTCGGTCCGCCGGTTCTCGACGTGCCAGCTCGAACACCAGATGCCCGCGGCGGCGGCGAGGAGGGCCTCGAGCGAGAGCTCCTTGAGGCGGGTCCGCACGAGCGCTCGGCGCTTGTCGGTGAGCACCGGTTCCACGCCGCGCCCGACCTTCGAGCGCCATCCGGCGAGGTAGGCTTCGAAGACCTGGCGGACGGGATCGGGCTTCGAGGGCTTGGGGTCTGGTGGGACGAGCGCGAGCTGGGGGGTCACGCTGCCAGGGTAGGCGTCGGGGTTCTCGCCTGGTGGAGCGATCCCATAGGGATCCGATGATCGCTCAGGGATCACTTCGGGCGGCGCGCTTGCGCGCTCTCCGGGATCTTGATCTTGATCTCGATCTCCAGATCGATCTCGATCTCCAGATCCAGATCCATGTTCGGGAACCCTTTCGGAGCCCTCGGCGAGGGCTTGAAGCTCGGGGACGTCGAACCACTGGGGTCGGGCCAGGATCAGGCGGGCGATAGCCCTACGGAACTTGTCGACCGGCACCTCCATGAGGAGCTTGCGGATCGCCTTCGCCTGGTTCGGATTCTCCGCAGGATTCCAGTGGATGTAGCGGTAGACGAGCACCCAGGATGTCTCGTCGTCGCGCTTCGCGAAGCCTCGATCGGCGAGCACTCGGAAGGCCTGCGCAACCCTTTCGGTACCCCAGTCGAGATCGTCTGCGGCGTACGCGAACGGGAGCCGGTAGGCGCCCAGCATGTTCGAGTGCGGTCCGGTCAGGAGGTAGGCGGCCAGAGTCCGTCCGTCGTCCCCGAGCGCCCTGATCGTCGGGCTCGTCCAGAACGAGGCGTGGATCCTCCCATAGGCGCGGCGGCTCACAACGCCCCATGCGCCGCGCGGGCGGGGTGTGGTACGTGTTCTTTCACGGTCGGTATCCTTCGCAGAGGTTGTCGATCGAGAGGCCCTCGGCGAGCGTGGCAACGCTTTCCGGGGGTCGCCGCCTTCTGGCGGTCCGCTACCCATACCGCTCGTTCAGCCCGCATGGCAAGGACGCCCCGCTGAACGCCTGGAACGCGCGGCGGAACGCGGCGATCTCGTAGCGCCGCGTGCCCGCTCATCTTTCATCCGATCTGGACTTGCGGTTCGTATTGCGGTGCCGTATATCTGTTGTGCGCAGACGGTGTCGCCGGCCGCGCAAACCAAGGAGCAGGACGATGAGCACCAAGAGCGACCGAGCCTGGCGGGCGAACCGCCACATCATCCCCATCAAGATCGACGTCCGTCAGAAGGACGGCTCGTACATCACCCAGATCCTGGACGCTGATGTCCGGGTGAGGAAGGCGCCCCGAGCGGTCCGCCGCGCTGCAAAGGCGGTGGACCGATGAGCGCGCGGTGCTGGCTGGAGATCCTCGGGGACGACCTCACGCTCGAGGCGGTCTCCACGCTGGACGACTTCCGGAAGGCGAACGCGGACACGTTTGACGCCGCGGCGGTGTCGCGATGATGCCCCGGATCACCGACGCGATCTTCGCGCGCATCGTCCAGCGCGCCTTCCAGATGGAGCTGCTTTCAGAGCGCGACGCCGGCCGGCTGGTCGGCCTGATCGTGAAGGGCTCGCTCGAGGAGGCCGCGAAGCACGCGCGCGCCGCGATGGGCGAGCGCGGGATCGATCTCCACCTCCTCGCGGATCTCGACCTGATCGCTCGGCGCACAGCCGACGCGCGGGGTGGGGCTCGCCTTCGAGGCTCGGATCGTCGCGGACGGAGGTGCTTCGTGAGCGCCTGCCGCTGGCTCCAGATCGAGAGCGTCGAGGAAGGCGTCGAGGCGATCTGCACGGTCGGTTCCTTCTTCGCGGCGAACGAGGGCCTCGCCTTCGCGCGCGAGGAAGCGGAGGCGCTTCGGCCCGGCGAGGGCTTCGGCCTCGGCGGTGGCGCCGCGCCCGAGTACATGGTTGAGGCCCTAACCGAGGAGCGGGCGAAGGCGCTCGACGAGATCGAGCGGCTCCTCCAGGGAGCGATCGAGGTGCAGGTCGACGACGGAAGCGATCCGGACAGCGGCGCGCTTCCATACTCGATCTGGTTCGACGACCAGATCATCGGGGCGGACACCACGCTCGACCGAACGATCGAAGACGCGCTCGAGACCGCGCGGCGCTGGGATGGCGAGCGGAAGGCGAACGCTAAGGCGTGGGCCGCCGACGCGCAGGCCGAAGCGATCATGGGCTGGGAGAAGCGGAGCGATTCGTAGAGCTTCGACGGACGCCGCGCGGTGCGACGCGCGGCGGTGCCGGTGCTCAACGAACGACAGGAGGACACGATGGCTGATCGACAGGTGACGATGCGGATCTCGCTCAAGAGCGACGAGTTCCGCGAGGCGATGGAAGAGGCTGGGGTCAACGCGGAGGCGATTTCCAAGACCATCCAGGAGCACGATCGGAGGCTCGGCGAGCTCACCAAGATCGCGTTCGCTGGTACGTGGCGGGCGGACGTTGCGGCCTTCGAGATGCACAGCGATCTGGAGCGCCTGCCCGAGGTGGACCGCCTCCTGGGGCGTGCGGTGCGCCAGGCTGCGGCCAACGCGAAGGCCGACGCGATCGACTCGGCGCGGTCCGCCGCCGCCGCGTGCCGCGAGGTGTACGCGCTCCAGCACGCGGTCGACCGCATCGTCGCGATCCTGGAGGCCCCGTGACCACCCTGGTGAGCGACGAGACGCTCGGCCAGGAGGAGGGCGCATGATCCTCCCCGCCGCCGATGCCGCGACGTTCCTCCGCGCGCACGATGCGCTCGAGGATGCGCGATGGAATCAGCAAGTCCACGCGTACCTGGAGATGTTCCCATGGCCACCCTCCCCGAAGCCCTAGCCGCCCTCGACGCTCTCATATGCAACGACAACTCGTGCTTCTTCGCTCCCGCCAAGCGCGGCGGCATGAGCACGAACGGCGGGTGCCGATGCTTCGACGGGCGCCGAGACGGCGGGAAGCCGTTCCTGGTGCCGGCCCTCGCTGCCGTGGTGAAGGCGGCGCGGGCGGAGGCGGAACAGTTCTCCGAGCGCGACGCGATCGTGTGCGCTCGACTCAACGTCCTCGACGCACTGGTTCGTGTGCGGCGCGCCAAGACGAACGCGCACGGGCGCGCGCTGCCCAAGACGATGGCGCGGCGCCTTGCCCGCATCGAGTCCGCCCTTTCCGATCTGACCGTCGAGATGGGCGACGCGCTGAGTGCGATGAAGGAGGGCGCATGATCCTCCCCGCCGCCGATGCCGCGACGTTCCTCCGCGCGCTCGCGAATCTCGTGGAGCGCAACGAGGTCGTCATCGAGCGCCACGACATGCAGCCGCGCGGCATCCTGCTCTCGTTGCTCGAGCCAGAGCCCATCGCGCTCGACGTGATGCGCGTCCAGCGCGACGAGGCGCAGCGCGAGCGCGACGAGCTGCGCCTGGAGCTCGCCGCCACGAAGAAGAAGCTGCAGGGCGTGATGTACGGGCGGAGGCGCAAGTGATCCGCGAGGCGCTCATCCCCGTCCTGGACTTCCTGCTCACCCACTACGCGATCCACGTGCGACGGAAGCGCGCGCGCAAGCTCGCGATCGAGAGCGCCTTCAGCCCGCGCACGTGCGAGGTGCTGCTCGAGGCCTGCGCCGATCGCGTCGAGCTCGCGCGGCAGGCGATCCACGTCGCCATGTTCACCAACGACGATCCGGTCGCGATCATCGAAGACCTCGTCGCGATCCGCGACGGAAGGAGGCCATCTTGAAGTTCCCGATCTCCACGGTCCTGCGCAAGATGCGCGAGGACGCCGGCCTCACGCAGGCCCAGCTCGCCGCGCAGCTCGGGCTCCACCAGGCGGTGCTCTCCCAGCGCGAGCACCACACGCGGGCGATCACCGCGGCGCAGTTCGAGGACTACGCGCGCGCCTTCGGGATGGACCTGCCCACGTTCCTCGAGCGCGTGGCGAAGCAGATCCGCGCGGCGAACGGCGGCTGATCGCTCTGCGCAGAAAGAAGTTGCGCGCCGTATTGCGTACGCGTATACATGTCCTCGTCGACGCTGTCGGGGCGGAGACGAACCAGGAGCAGAGCATGAACAAGACGAGCACCAGCACGCACTTCCTCGCCGCCTTCCGCGCCACCTTCTCGAAGGCTGGCAGCATCCGGCCTGACGATGGCCGAGTGTACCCGCCTCTCGAGCTGGCCCCCTTCGCCTTCGACCTTCTCGAAGAGGCCGCTTCGAAGGCGGACCGGACCGCTCGCGATTGCCTCTATCTCACCGAGAAGGTCGCGCGTCTCGCCGAGGCTGACCGCGCCCGCACGGTCCACGCCATGGAGAGCGGCGACATGCTCATGCTCAACCACGAAGCCGACCTCTCGGTTCGTGTTGCGGGCGATTTGCAGGTCGCCCGCATCATGGCGCGCGATGCCTACGAGGCGCTTCGCGATGGGATCGAGCTCGCGGACGCGCCTTCGATGGCGAGGTTCCGAGCTGCCGTCAAAACGATCGCGAACGGGCCGCGCTGAGGTCTCGACCGGCGGGGCCCTACGGGGCCTCGTGGTCGGGGCATCAGCGCGCGTCGGGCGCGTCGCCTCGGGAAGGAGCACATGGACGATCAGGAGCAAGCGCCCGAGAGCGCCGAGATGGATTCGATCGACGAGACGCACGATGCGGAGGTCGCGCGCGGGTTCGCGCCGCCGCCGAAGGTCTACCACCACGGGGCCGTCGGGCGGGCGCTGCGGGCGGTCGACCAGAAGCCGCTGGTGACGGAGGCGTGCACGGCGCTGATCGCGCGGGTCGCCGCCGAGAAGCGCGAGGACGTTCGGGGCGAGCACCGCAACATCGGCATGGACCAGGCGGGATCGGTCAGCGCCTCGCGCCTGCACACCGCGATGCCGATCGAGGCGACCGCGTTCGGCCAGCTCTGCGCGCGCCTTGGCTACGGCGGGGCCGCGTACCTCGCCCAGCAGTGCGCCCCGGTGCTGCGCTCGCACAACGTGAACACGCAGGCCTCGTACATCGACGCGCTCGAGCAGGAGGCATTCGCGAAGGCCACGCCGGAGGAGCCGCACGAGCCTGCCCAGGTCGTCCTCCGGACGCGCCTCCGCGCGCCGGACGCGCCCCGCTCGATCTTCGCCGTGGTCTCCCCCACGTACGGAGCCTTCGACGCCGACAAGGTCGCCGAGGCGCTGGCGTCCGCGGTCCCCGAGGAGGCTCGCGGATCGGTCAGCTACGACGGGCGGCGCAGCCGGTTCGAGGTCTGGTTCGGAACGACGCGCGAGCCGAAGCACCTCGCGGTCGGCGAGGTCTTCCGCGCGGGCGTGGTCATCAAGACGAGCGACGACGCGGGCGGATCGATCCGCGGGCAGAGCGTGGCCTGGTCGAGCGCATGCACGAACCTGAACCTGATCACCATGCGCGCCGAGGACGCGTTCGCGATCCGCCACGTCGGATCGATCTTCGAGCTCGCGCGGAAGTTCGCGGGCGGGTTCAAGAAGGCTCTCGGCTCGCTCGACGTCTTCGTCCGCGCCTGGGACTACGCGACCGAGGACGACGTCCGCGGGCAGGCCGTGTCGGACGGGCCGCTCCCGGAGAACAACGAGGAGCTGATGCGCGGGATCTTCCGCGGCCTCGTGGTGGGCAGCGCTGCGCCGATCAAGGTCCCCGGGCGGCGGCAGGCGGACACGCTCCTCGACGACCTGATGGACTGCTGGCGGCGCGACGAGAGCAGCGCCCGCGCGGTCCACGCGACGAGCCGCGCGAGCGTGGTGAACGCGTTCACCCGGTTCGCGCACGAGCACATGGACGAGCTCAACCCCTGGAAGCAGGACGAGCTCGTCGCGGCGGCGAGCGCGCTGCTCTGGGGCCGGCGCGGCGTCCCCGGCGAGGCCACGGCGATGGCGCCGAGGCCGCTCGCCTTCGTCGAGGCGAACGCGGGCGACTGATCGGGGCGCGCCCACGGGGCCCGGTGCGACGGGCCTCGGCGGCGCTCCACGAACCACACACCACGAAAGGAACTCTCATGAACAACACCGCCATCGAAGCGGGCGTGCGCCTCGCGCGCGTCCTGATCCACGCCGAGCACAAGCCCACGACGCCGAAGGAGAACGACGCGCTCGACGAGCTGCTCGGCTCGCTGCGCGCCGCCATGAAGGACGTCGCGGACGGGAGCGTGTTCCAGGCCGTCCAGAAGGTCCTGCGGATGCACGCGATCGGCAACACCGCGATCATCAGCGCGGTGCCGCCCGACCGCCGCAGGCTCCTCGCCTCGCGCATCGCGCGCGGGTTCGCCATCGAGCACATCCGGTCGCTCGGAGACGCGCAGGCGTCGGGCGGTGCGCTGTGATCGACGCGACGATCCAGCGGGTCCGGTTCACGAACTGGCACGGGATCACGCTCCGCGAGGAGAAGATCGGGCCGGGCGGCATCCTGCTCGAGGGCGGGAACGGCACGGGGAAGACCGGGTTCGTCTCCGGGCTCCGCGCCTGCCTCACCGGCAAGGGCGTCGACGAGACCGCGGTGCGCGTCGGGGCGGAGGAGGCCGAGCTCCTCGTCGATCTCACCCACGCGACGGTGCGCCGCGTCCTGAAGGCGAACGGCAGCGGAGGCGTGAAGGTCACGCTCGAGGACGGCACGACCGCGAGCTCGCCCCAGGCCTGGCTGAACGATCTCTTCGGCATCGCGCCGCTCGACCCGGTCGATCTCTTCGAGGAGAAGGACCCGAAGAAGCGCCGGGCGAAGGTCCTCGCGGCGATGCCGATCGCGGTCACCCCCGCGATCCTCGAGCAGTGGTTGCCGCCCGGCGAGAAGGTCACCGCGAAGGAGTGCGAGGGCCACGGCCTCGATGTGATCGAGCGGCTCCGCAAGGCGGTCTACGAGCGCCGCACCGAGGCGAATCGCGTGCTCAAGGCAGCGAAGACCGCGCACACCACCGCGGCGCTGAAGCTCGCCACGACGCTCGGCGAGCTCGGCGAAGGCAACGTCCGGGAGCCCGAGGCGGTCGCGGCCGATCTCAAGCTGGTCGAGCGCAAGCAGATGGGGCTCGAGAACCTGGTCGAGCAGTCGAAGGCGCGGGCGTCGCACAACGCGAAGACACGCGACCGCGTGAAGGCGCTGCGCGATCAGGCGCAGACGCACCTCGCCGACGCCCAGAAGGCTGCGCCCGCGGAGGGGAAGCTCGACGCGCTCGCCGAGGAGCGGGCGAAGCTCTCCGAGTCGATCGAGACCTGGGAGGGCGCGATCGCGAGGCTCCAGGCGCAGATCGCCGAGATCGAGAAGGACCGCCAGGACGACATGAAGGCCCGCGGCGTCGTCGACCAGCAGATCGAGGAGCTCGCCAAGGCGGAGGTCGAGGCCCAGCGTCTCACGAACCTCAGCGCCGAGAAGGGCGCGCAGGCCGAGGAGCTCGAGGCCACGATCGCGGCGACGGAGCCGCCGAGCGAGGAGGAGATCGCCAGCGTCGGGGCGCGCGTCGAGGAGCTGAAGAAGGAGCTCGCGCGCTCGGCGAAGCTCGCGCTCGTCGCGGAGGCGAAGGCCGCGGAGGCGAAGGCGAAGAGCGAGCACGAGGCGGCGCAGGCGGCGCAGGCGGCGCTCGACAAGAGCGAGAAGGCGCTCAAGGACGAGGCCCCAACGGCGCTGCTCGCGGCGAGCGGAGGCGTCCCCGGGCTCACGGTGGAGGGCGAGACGATCCGGATGGACGGGATCGCGCTCGACATGCTCTCCGGCGCGGAGCAGCTCCGCTTCGCGGTCGACATCGCGAAGCGCCTGAACACGGCGAAGGGATCGAAGCTCCTGATCATCGACAAGCTCGAGGCCGTCGCGCCCGACCGCCGCGAGGAGTTCCTGGCGTACTGCAAGGCCGACGGGTTCCAGGTCATCGCGACCTGCGTCGGGACCGGGCCCGCGATCGCGAAGCCCATCGGAGGCGCGAAGTGAGAGCGCGCACGAAGACCGCGACCGTCTGGATGGTGATGGTCGCGGGCGAGCGAAAGAGCTGCTGGGACAACCCACAGGCCGCGCGCGCGGCCCGAGACGCACACAACAACCATCGGCCGCACCTCCTCCACGGCGCCACAATCTCGAAGGTCACCCGCTACCGCCTCGCGCCGCTCATCGAGCTGCCGACGTGGATCAACCTCGGGAACGAGCGCTTCGTGGCGCACCCGCGCGGAGACGACGATGGCCACGGCGCACGTGAAGTCGAGGCCCACGTGTGGTTCGCCGCGTCGCTCTCCAAGCACTGGCGCGCGGCGGTGAACCAGGAGGAGGACACGGGCCACGAAAGCCGTGAGGCGGCCTTCGCCGCCTGCGAAGAGCGCCTCCGCGAGCTCGGATACAAGGTCGCGAAGGCGGTGCCACGTGGCTGAGAATCACGCGCATGTGCTGGCTCGGGCCGCGCTCAACAACGCGGTGAAGCGCGGCCGATTGCCAAGGCCGGATGCGCTACCGTGCACCGACTGCAAGCGCCCGCACGATCCGAACGGGCCGCCGCACGAGTACGACCACCACCTCGGGTACGAAGGAGCCGCCGCGCTCCAGGCCGAGGCTGTCTGCCGACCGTGCCACAAGGAGCGCGAGCGGCGGCGCATCGTGGCGTGCCCGCAGGGCCACGCGTTCACGGAGGAGAACACGAAGCACAGGCGCAACGGACGGAGGCGATGCCGTACTTGCGATCGGGCTCGTGAGAAGTCCCGTCCGCGCCGCCGCAGGATCGGGTCGTGATCGGCGTCGTCTACGTGCGCCACGGCAGCACGGGGAAGCGGCTGGCGGCGCTCATGCGACGCGGGACGGGCAAAGACCGAGGGCTTGTCTTCGTTCGCACGTGGAGCCCGCGTGAGGGCAAGCTGCGGAAGGAGCGGGCGATCCCGCGCGAGGACCAGCGCGGCAGGCCGGCGCAGACGGATCCGCAGGTCGCTGCGATCGCGCAGGCCTGGCGGAACGAGAGGCGAGGGAGGTGAGCAGCACCTACTGGGAGCCGTTCACGAACTGGATGGGACGACGAAGGAAGCGGCTCGGCCGCATTTTCAAGGAGGCGACGATGGCGAAGAGCAAGACGAAGATGGGCAAGGGCGTCGCGGCACTCACCGAGGTGCCGGGCGGGCTGAAGATGGATCCGAAGAACGTGCGCCGACGCGAGCGCGCGGCGGAGCTCCGTGTGGCGCGCGAGAAGGTGGCGAAGTCGATGGCGATCGACGACTCGATCGCCGACTGGCCGACGCGCATCGTGGACTCGAAGGCGCCGATCGAGGAGCAGCACACCGCTCACAAGGTCGTCGATCTGCACACGGGCAAGTTGACCAAGAACAAGTTCGACCGGCGCAAGGTGGCCTTCAAGAGCGAGATCGAGATCGCCTCCGCCCACGCTGAGCAGCGCCAGAAGGAGAAGATCCGTGATGCGGCGGACCTGAAGGCCGGAATCGATCCGGAGTACCTGAAGGCGCTCGAGTCGCTCGACCCGCCGGAGCGCGGGCGCACCACGGTGACCTTCTACGACGGGATGGACCCGCACGCGGCGGAGCGGCTCAAGGAAGCCATCGACGCCGCCGCCGCGCGCCCGCGGACCCGCACGGGGCTGGGGGACGATCCGGTGCCGGTGCGGCTCTCGGTGATGACGCTCGCGAGCGACTTCGCGAAGGCCTGCGCGGCGGCGAAGGAAGCGGACGCCGCGCTCGACGCTGCGCTCGCCGGTCGTCTCCTGGCAAAGGCCGCGCTCGACGCCGAGGTGGCGCGCCTGGCGAACGAGGTCGGCTGATGGAGCGCGCCGAGCTCACCGAGAAGGAGGCGAAGGCGCTCGAGGCGATCGGGCTGGGCGAGAACCCGTGCGCGCGCGTCGGCGACGAGCACCCGGACATCGTGGGCCTCCGCCGCCGCGCCGTGGGGGGCCTCCGGAAGAAGGGCTACGTGGTCGGCGGCGAGCCGGTGCGGCGCTCCACGCGGCACGCGGTCGAAGCAACGGTGCCTTCGCTCACCGCCAAGGGAAGCAACTTCATCGCGGGCAGGTCGAACCCAGGCCCGATCACGGACCCGCCGTACGGGATGGAGGACGGGTCATGGCGCTGACCGCGGCGCAGGTCGAGATCCGGAAGACCGGCGTTGGCGCGAGCGAGGTATCGGCGCTGACCGGCACCTCGATCTACGCCGAGTCGATCGACGTGTGGCTCGCGAAGAAGGGCCTCGCTGACTTCCCCGAAAGCGAGGCGATGATCGTGGGCACGGAGCTCGAGGGGCCGCTCGCCGAGATCTACGAGCGGCGGACCGGACGCCGCGTCGAGCGTCCGTTCGCGACGTACCGCCACGCCGACTTCGAGCACGTGCTCGCGAGCCCGGATGGCATCGTCGACGGAGGCGAGCGCGGGCTCGAGATCAAGGTGGTGGGCGAGCGCATGGCCCACCACTGGAACCAGGACTCGATCCCGGACTATGTCCTCGATCAGGCGCGGCAGAACATGGCGGTGCTCGACATCGACCACTGGGACGTCTGCGCTCTGATCGGCGGCAACGCGATCCGGATCGAGACCGTCGAGCGAGACCTCGATCACGAGGCGGAGCTCCTGGAGGCCTGCGAGGTCTTCTGGGCGCTCCACATGGATCCGGACGAGGCGCCGGATGTCGAGGATCCGGAGAAGCGGCGCGAGTACCTGCTCGCGCGCTACCCGGGGTCGGAGAAGACGAAGGCGCTCGACGTGTCGCGTGCTCCGGACGCCGACGAGATCGCCCAGGCGGTCCGCTGGTTCTCGACGGCGGACGAGATGATCAAGGCGCTCGTCGACGCGAAGAAGCGCCTGACGAACATGATCACCGAGCGCATCGGTGCGGAGTACGGGATCGAGGGGCCGTGGGGGAAGTTCCTCCACTACCCGCAGCGCGGGCGCGTCGACTGGGAAGCGGTCGCGCGCGAGCTCTCGCCGAGCATCTCGGCGGAGCTGATCGAGAAACACCGGGGCGCGCCGACGCGCATCCCGCGGCTCTACACGCCCAGCACGGGCAACACGACTGCGAAGAAGGGATCGAAGAAGCGATGAGCGACGGATACGACGATCAGGAGCAGCAGGGCAGCAACGAGATGGAGCTGGTGAAGCCGAGCGCCCTCGCAAGGTCGCAGGCGAACGAGCTCGCGGCGCAGGCCGTCGGAGCGCGCGTGCAGGCGCTCGTGCAGGCGAAGTTCGTGATGGCGGCGAAGATGCCGCGCAGCCTCGACGTGGTGCGGACGGCGATGAAGAAGCGCTGCCAGGATCCGCAGTTCGCGGCGAAGGCTCGCTACTGCGTCGAGCGCGGGAACAAGAAGGATCCGCAGACCGGGCAGTGGGTCACGAACTACATCGAGGGGCCGAGCATCCGCTTCGTCGAGGAGATGACGCGGCACTTCGGCAACATCGAGCTCTCGACGACCACGCTCTACGACGACGAGGACAAGCGCGTGATCCGCGGCGAGGCGATCGACTACGAGTCGAACAGCTCCTGGTCGAAGGAGATCACCGTCACCAAGACGGTCGAGCGCAGCAAGCCGAAGGGCGAGGTGCTCGGGCGGCGCACGAACAGCTACGGAAAGGCCGTCTACATCCTGCGCGCGACGGACGCCGACTTCGAGCCGAAGGAAGGCTCGGCGATCAGCAAGGCGCTCCGGACGCTGGCCCTACGCCTGCTGCCCGGGGACATCGTCGCGGAGATGGAGCGGCTGATCATCAAGACCCAGGAGACCGAGGACGCGAAGAACCCCGACGCCGCGCGCCTGGCGGTCATCGACGGGTTCGCGAACCTCGGCATCACGCCCGAGCAGCTCGCCGAGTTCCTGGGGCACCCGACGGACACGATGTCGGCGGAGGAGATCAAGCGGCTCCGCGGGTTCGGCGTCGCGCTGGCCGAGGGAGCGATCACCTGGCGCGACCTGATGGACGCCCGCGGCGGCGGCGACGATGCGGACGCCGATCCGGAGAAGGTCGCGGCCCGCGCGGCGAAGGAGGAGGAGCTCAAGAAGAAGGTCTCCGAGACGATCGAGAAGAAGAAGGCGCAGGCGGCGGCGAAGGAGGCCGCGAAGAAGGGGGCCACGGGCGCGAAGGCACCAGACCCGCCCCCTACGCCGAAGCCTGAGCCGAAGCCCGCGGACGCGCCCGCAGCGGCGAAGCAGGACCCCACGACGCACGACGGCCAGGAGCCGCCCGCCGACTGGAAGCCCGGAGGCGGCGCGTAGGGCTGGATCCTCCACGGATGCGCGTCGGTGCGACGACGCCCGTGGTGGGGGCTCATCCCCTGGACCAGGAGAGACAGATGTTTTCGAACAAGATGGCCGCTGGCGCGCAGGCTCGCGATCTGCGGGGCGGACGATGACCGGCCAGCTCGGCCTCGCAGGCTTCTCGGCTCCTCGAGCTGGGATCGACTGGAGCTTTCAGGACGCTGTCCACAGCGTGGAGAGCTCGGAGTGGTACACGCCGCCCGAGATCCTCGATGCTGGGCGTGAGGCTGTCGGTGGGGAGTTCGACCTCGACCCAGCGAGCTGCGAGCACGCGAACCGCGCCGTGCGCGCGAAGCAGATTTACACGCTCGAGACGCCGCTCGAGGTGAGAAGACCGTGGCGCGGCCGCCTCTGGATCAACCCGCCGAGCCCGCCGCGCCCATGGTGGGACGCCGCGGTTCGCGCCTGGCTCGAGGGAGCGATGGTGCTCGAGCCGTTCGCGTGCGCGTTCCTCGGGTACTCCATCGAGGTGCTCCAGCAATCGCAGCGCTGGGAACAGCCGATGATGCGGTTCCCGTTCTGCATCCCGAAGAGCCGCGTCCGCTTCCGATGCACAGCGAAGGATGCACACACGCAGCTCCAGCGGACGATCGCGAAGCGAGCCGAGCGAGGTAAAGGCGAGGCGACACGCGGCGAGTTGAAGACGCTCGCGCAGCTCGCCGGGAAGCCTCCGACTGAGCTCGTGAAGGGGGACGCGCCCACCCACGCGAGCGTGATCGTCGGGGTCGGGATCCTTCCCGAGCGCTTCGAACGCGCCTTCGCTTCGATCGGCGAGGTGTCCCGTGGCCGGTAAGGCCCCCCTTGTGGCGCGCGGATCATCGACGGCGGAGCGCCTCGCCGCGCTCGCGGACCGATCCGCCGGTCCGGACGCGTGCTGGCCCTGGCGGCGAGCGAAGGACAAGGACGGGTACGGCAAGATGCAGCTACGCGGGCGAACGGTTCGCCCGCATCGGGTCGCGCTCGCCGAGGCGCTCGGGCGCGAGCCTGTTGGCCTCGTGCTGCACCGATGCGACAACCCGCCGTGCTGCAACCCGCAGCATTTGTTCGAGGGGACGCAGCTGCAGAATCGACAGCAGGCCGCCCAGCGCGCGCGCACAGCCCGCGGAGCGCGCCATGGGTCGCACACCAAGCCGGAGCGAAGGCCGCGCGGTGAAAGCCACGGGCTCTCGCGGATCTCGGATCTCGTCCGCGCAGCGGTTCGCTGGATGCTCGCGCTTGGGATGCGTCCTCGCGATGTCGAGCGCGCGACCGGCGCGCCTCGCGGCGTGATCTACGGCGAACGCGCGAGGGCAGCGTGATCCCGCTCGGTTGCGAGGCGCGCTCCTGGGCCTGCGATCGCCCGGAGTGCGTGCATCACATCCCGCCCGTGCGCGGTGATGCCCTGCGACGTCGCCCCGTCTGCGGTCTGGTCCTCGTCGAGGAGGCCGCTCGCGTCGGAGGAATGACGCAGCCGACGATCGCCTGGCTCCTCGGGATCTCGACCTCTCGCGTTTGCCAGCTCGAGAAGCAGACGCTCGCGAAGCTCCGGATGAAGATCGAAGCAACATGATCCACATCCTCAGCGTGAGCGGCGGCAAAGACAGCGCCGCGACCAGCCTGCACCTCACCGAGCGCGGGATCGATCACTGGCGCGTCTTCGCTGACACGGGATGGGAGCACCCCGCGACGTACGACCCGCTCTTCGACGGTGTTCCTCGATGAGGGCCATCGACGTGTGCGCCGGTGCGGGCGGCCTCTCGCTCGGTCTCGCGCGCGCTGGCTTTGACGTGTTCGGCGTGGAACTGGACGACGTCGCAGCAAGCTTTCACCGCGAGCACTTTGGCCCGTGTGAGACCGCGAACATCGAGACGTGGAGCCCGGGCGGGCGTACCTTGCCAGCCATTCAGCTCGGCGGGGGCGCGCCTTGGTTTTTACGATCCTCGCGGCTCGCTCTTCGTTCACCTCGTGCGCATCGCCGTCGAGGCTCGTGCCGATGTCGTGGTGCTGGAGAACGTCGTGGGCCTCACGAACTGGCGGGGGGGGGCAAGCGCTGCGCCAGATTGCAGAGGCCTTCCGCGAGGCCGGGTTCGCGCACGTTCACTGGAGCGTGCTCAACGCCGCGGACTACGGGGTGCCGCAGCATCGGCGTCGCGTGTTCATCGTCGGCTTCCGCAAGCGCGTGCGGTTCCACTGGCCGACGCCCACGCACGGACCCTCGCTCTGGGCCTCGGCGCCGTGGGTCAGCGTGCGCGAGGCGCTCGGGCTCCGCGGCGGTTACCGCCGCGGGCGTCGGCCTGGGAAGCACTACGGGGGGATGCGTTCGCTCGACGTGGAGAGCCCGTCGGTGACGGTCGCGGCCTCGTTCCGCCCCGAGTTCCTCGACCGCATCGACCGACCCGCCCCGACGATCACCGCAGGCCACGACTGGATCGCGAACCAGGTCGAGCGCCAGGAGATCCTCGCCGACATGCGCCGCCTGGAGGAGCCAGCGCCGTGCATCACGACGCGCGCCTACGATGAGGGCCGCGTCGCGGCCCGTCCTCCGCGGCGCCCAGTCGCCGAGCTGCGCGCGGCTCTCGACGCTGCTGGGCTGATCGACCGTCCGAGCACCGTGATCGCCTGCCGCGCGAGCGACGCTCGCGCGGGGCATCACGAGCAGCACCAGCGCGGTGCTGTTCGCCTCGACGTCGAGCAGTGCGCGCTCTTGCAGGCCTTCCCCGCGGGCCTGCCGTGGCCCGCGAACAAGCGAGCGGCGCACCGGTTGATCGGCAACGCGGTGCCGCCGAAGCTCGGCGAGGTCGTCGGGCGTGCGGTTCGCGAGGCGCTGGAGTCAGCAGCGTCGACCGAAGGCGCGTAGCTCGGCCTCCGTGCCGCGGACCTAGCCGTGATGCTCGCGGACGTGGCACGGGCGACAGAGCCAGATCACGTCGAGGCGGTGCTCCTCGGCGTAGCCGCGGTGGTGGTGCGCCTGGACCTCGGTCGCCCCGCAAGGGCACGGCTGGGGGACCAGGCGGCCCGTCCTCTTCGCGTGTCCGACCGCGGCGTGCGCGCGGCTCTTGTCGCGGTTGCGAGCCCGCCAAGCGGCCATGTCTCGAGCCGCGTCGGCCTTCTCCTTCGGCGTCCGACCGCGGGCGTTGCGAGCGGCGCGATACGATGGTTTGCGGCGCAGGCGCGCGACCTTCTTCGCCTGGCATTCGCGGCAATGCGGGTCGCGCCCGCTGGGCCTGTTCGCGCGTCGGTTGAAGCCCTCGAGCGGCTTCGTCGCCTTGCAGATGCTGCAGGCCTTCTCTAGCTTGATCATCGTCTGCCTCCTGACCGAGGTGGATCGTGCTGCCCGGGTGTTGAAGCACCGCGGGCAGCTGCTTTTCTACCGTTGAACGCGCAGGTCGTCGAGCGAACCGAAGAGCCGGTTCCGGTCGACGAGCCCGGGGATGCCGTCCACGCGGCCCTCGAACCCGGGAGCGGACGCCGCGTACTGCCAGACCAGCGCGCGTGTCCACGGCGGCGGCACGTCGGGCTGCGCGGCCTTCGTGTAGTGGGCGATCCAGAGCGGGTACTCGGCCCAGCGGGCGTCAGCGGTCCACCCCGACATCGACCGCCAGAAGCTCGGGTAGGTGTAGAGGATCGGTGAGAGGTTCGCCGCCTCGAGCCCGTCGCAGTAGGCGTCGAGCGCCGCGAGCCACTCCTGCGGCGACGCATCCGGAACGTCGGCGAGCGACTCGAAGTCGATCATCGGCCGAAGCGTGGCGCCGCTCGCCTTGTGGTCCGCCGCGAGCTGCGCTCCCTGCTTCTCGGCGTCCTGCGCCCGGCTGTGGCGCGGGTAGCAGACGCCGTACATCCCGAGCTCGACACCCGCCTTTCGCGCCCGCGCCGCGTTCACCGCCCGCATCGCGTCGCGCGTGTCGAGGCCGATGACCGTGCGGACGTAGGCGAACCGGATCCCAGCCGCCGCGACGCGCTCCCAGTCGATCACGCCCTGGATGCTCGACACGTCGATTCCTTCGATCGGCGTCGCTGGGGCCGGCGTGGGCGACGCGAGCGGCGGGACCAGGGTGGCGCCGACGCCCGCCGCGCGCCACGTGGCGGGTCCCACGACGCCGTCCGCGACGAGCCCGTGCGCCGCCTGCCAGGCCTTCGTGGCGGCCTCTGTGGCGGGCCCGAAGGCCCCGTCGGCGGTTACCCCGAGGATGCCCTGCCAGTTCCGCACGGCGTCCCCGCTCGCGCCGCGCCGAAGGGTCGGCATCGTGGGGGTTGCCGTCGGCGTGGGCGACGTCTGGGCCCCCGTGGGCGCCGCGGCGGGCGTCCCGCTACCTCGAGGAGTGGACGACGCCTGGCCGCCTGCGGGAGTGAACGGATCCGTGGGACCGCCCGCGGGGAGCTTCGACATGTCGATCCACCACGAGACGGGGCGTGCGCTCTGCCCGTCCACGATGCCCGGGGTGAGGCTCTTCGACCGGTCCGTATACGTCTTCGTCCGCGCGTCCCATGTCCACGTGTGGCGCTTCCTCGCGCAGGCCTGACGGTTTTGCGGGTCGATCTGCCCGGCCTGGATCGCGATCACGGTGACGGTGCCGTCCGCGTTCGCCAGAATGCTCTCGACCGCGGCCACGTGCGCGTCGAGCCGGTCCCACCCGAGGCCGAACACGTCCCCGGAGCTCGGCAGGTTCGTGGGCGTCGGGACGTTCACAGCGTGCGCACGCTGCCCCTCCGTTTTGATGTTCGTCATGACGCTCGCCGGGATGTAGTCGGGGTGCAGCCAGGTCGCGAGGTAGCCGGCGCGGCGCATCGCCTCGCGGATCTTGAGGCCACAGGTCGAGGAGAAGCGCACGGTGCCGTCTGGCATCACGACGCGGTATGTGGCCATCGACCGGCGCATCTCCGGCTTCTCGGCGCCGCCGATGCTGTTCTCGAAGTCGACGAGCGTCGCGGGTGCGGCGCTCAGGCCTACGCCGGCCTGCATCTCGATCAGGAAAAGTTCGCGGTCTCGCTGTGCCATGCTCCCAGGCTACAGCGTCCAGCCGAGGAGCGCGCCCCACAAGCGGGCCTCCTCGCGCCCGTCAAGGATGTCCCGGACGGTGGCCGCCTTCGCGTGCGGCGTGGGCGGCTCCTCGGCCCACGCCAAGACCGCCGCATGGTTCCGGCGGAAGCGCGCGACGAAGGCGTCGATCACGTCGGCGCGCTCGGTTCCCGCGGCCTTCACGCGCCACGCGGCGAGGCTCGCGAGCGTGTTCTCGCATATGCCCTGCATGATGCCGTAGCTCCCGCTCTGCTTCGGCGTGGGCGTCTCGTCCTGATTCATGCCGCGGAGGGTAGCGCGGAAAGACGAAGGCCCCGAGCGTGAGCCCGAGGCCTTCGATGTACTACCTTCGCTGTTTTTTCAGAGGCTTGGGCCGAGTGAGCGGGGCGCTGAATGGCGTCCGTACAAGGGGCGATTTGCGTGTAGGCCCCGCTCGAGTGGCCCGAGAGGAAGCTAGCGCGGCTCCTCCGGGCTGGCGAACTTCTTCTTCAGGTCCGCGCGCGCCTCCGCGGTGATCGCGTCGAACCGAGCGCGAACGTCCGGTGTCATCGGGCCGAGGTCGATCGGTAGGCCGAGGCCGACGAGCGCTTCGATGATCTTCGGGATCAGCTCCGGGCCTCGAGCAGGGGATCCGGAGAAGCTCTCGATGACGGACTGGATGGTGGGCGGTTTCATGGTCGCTCCGTGACGATGATGGTGGTGGTGTCGCTCGGCGCCGGCGGCGCGGGCGTCTCGCACTTCTTCGGCTCGAGCTTGCAGCGGTACGTCCGGACGAGATCCATGCCGTCGACGTACTTCGACCAGCGCCGCTCCTCGCGGTCGATGCAGGCGAGCCCATCCGCCTCGGTCTTCGCGTCGCGGACGCACTTGTCGAGCAGCGCCTTGTAGCCGGCCTCGGTGAACGGGTAGCCGATCACCACCACATCGTTCGTCGCCTTGATCGAATCGAGGATGTCCTTCGGAACTCCGCAGCCGAAGAGCAGGAGAGCGATCGCGAACGAGACGAGGGCGCGGAGGATCTTCATCGGTCGGACTCCTTCGGGACGGGCAGCTCACGGTCGTCGGGACGCGACGGGAGAAACCCGCCGGTCACCACACCGAGATCGGGACCGGGCGGGACCTTCCCGACGCCGACGAGCGGCGCGGCGTACTTCTCAATGAGCACCGCGTTCTCCTCGCGGAGGATCTGCTTGGCAGCTTCGATCGCGAGCGCTCGAGCTTCGATCGCGGTCGGCGGCTTCGCGCCCGAGAAGGCGACCGCGACCGGCGCAGGGAGCGGTCCGCCGAAGAAGACGCGGAGGCTACGGAAGAGCCCGGGAAGGTTCAGGCCCGCGGTCTTGAAGACCGAGACGACGGCACCCCAGCGCGGGTGCTTCACGAAGAAGGCCGACCACTCGGGATCCGAGTGCGGAGAGAAGCGGTCGTACACGGTGTTGAAGACGCCCGAGACGAGCCCCCAGACGAAGGCGAGAAGGAGAGGACCGACGAACGACCAGGCGGCCGGGTAGCGCTCGAGCAGCGCGAGGAAGGACGAGAACATGCCCGAAGGCTATCGCGCCCGAAGCTCGAGCGCGACCTTCAGGCGGCGGTGCGGTGCGACCGAAGCTGTCCGAGCTCGCACTGCTTCCGCAGCGGGCACTCGATGTTGTTCGGGCACTCCACGCAACTAGGCCGGAACGCTCCTGGCGGAGTCAGCTTCCGCTGGATCTCGCAGGCCATCTGCAGCGCCTTCAACGCTGGGGAGGGTGCGCGCTCAGCAGGCCGGTGATCGTCGACAGTTTCTCGGTGAAGCTCAGCCATCGCGAATCAGCCTCCGTCCGCCTCAGCTCGGCGGCGAGCGTGAGCTTCTCGTTCTCGCGCCTTACCGCGTCGATCTTCTCTGCAAGAGACGTCCCCAGCGCCTCGATACGATCTTCGACTGCGGCCTCCGAGCGCGCAAGGCGCACCGCGACGTCAGTTTTCATTTCTGCGAGCTCGCCCTTCAACGTCGCGATCTGCGTCGCCTTCTCGGCATTCGCTCCAGCGAGACGCCAGATCGCGCCCGCGCACGCGATGAACGCGACGACAGCGACCGAGATGATCCCCACGACGACGGCTTCGCTCACGTAGTGAGGATCGCACGGGAGATCTCTGCGGTCAGCCCATCACGTCCAGGCGGCGGTCAGCGCAGCCTCGGCAGTGAGGCATTCCGCATCAGACCACGCGCGCGCCGCGACGAGGATGTGGCGGATGGCCGTGCCGCCCGACATGAAACCGGGGCTCGTTCCGTTGGTCGCCTCGAGGTCGCAGCCGAGGCTCGTCGCGTCGAGCGGGGCGAGATCGTCACTGATCGTCGCAGTCGATTCCGGCGTGCCGTTCACACCATCGACTCGCAGCACCATCGTTCGGTCCCCCAGCGGGTCGGGCACGCCAGGGATGTGCCGGATGATCACGTTGTGCCAGGCGCTGTGCGTCATCGAGACGACCGCTGTCGTCGTGTTGAGCGCCGCGTCCGTGATGTCGATCTCGAGCTGCCCGGACGGACCAGCAGCGTACGTCCATCGGAGAGCGAGCTTCGGGCAGTCGTCCGCTCCACTCGGGAACGTGGCGCAGATCGAAAGGATCGACTGGCCGTTGTTCGAAGCCATCCGAATCCGCAGTGCGATCGTGAACTCCTCAGCGTTGAGCACGAGGGGCGAGCGCGACCAGAGCCCGCCCGGCGGGATGATCGCGGGCCCGTCGGCATCGAACGCTGCGGTGTAGCCGAGGCCCTTTCGCACGCCGCCGCTCGGCGTACCGGTCATCACGCCCTCGTCGTTGATCCCGAGCGCGTACCAGAGCGCGAGGTCTCGTTCGAAGGTGACGAAGTGCTTGTAGGAGCGCTGGTCGACCCAGCGAGAGACGGTCGCCCCGAACTCGACGCCGACGTCCGCGCGGTGCTCGCTCTCGACGTCGAGGCCTGCGAATGGGTCGGGGCCGCCGCCTCCGCCCGCGACGATGGCCTCGAGCGCGTCGACCATGTCGTTCTGGATGTCGCTCCAGCCTCGCTCCGTGTGGCGCTGCGTGCTCTCGCCAGCGAGCTGCTTCGCGACGCCCGTGTCGCCGACGGTCTCGATCACCCGCTCGCGCGTCCACGTCGGCTGCACGCCCCGCCCGTCGGATCCGTTGTTCAGCTGCACGCGGATCAGCCACGAGGAGATCTCGTTCGGGATGTTCAGCGTGAGCGTCGCCGTCGCTGGCGAGAGCACGTACTCGCTCGCGAGCTCGGCGATGTCCGTTGCCCCCTTCGTCTTCCGCTCGAGCGAGACCTTCACCACGCCCGCGTCGATCAGGAGTCCATCGACGAGCGCGAGGTCCACTGTGCCGCCAGCCGTCGCTCGGTACACGCCAGCGCTCTGCGGGGTGCCGTTCAGGGTGAAGTCCGCGCTCGTGGTCATGGCTCCGGATCTTGCGTGCGATCGCCGACGACGTCCACGTTGATGGACCCGTACCAGCGGTTGTGCGCGGCCTCGCGCATCACGACCGTGTGTCGCCCAGGCCCTCGCGGCGTCCACGTGAGGCTCTTGCGGACGGTCCGTCGGTCGACGATCCGAACGAAGTCGGACTCGCCGCGCGGTCCGGTGATGATCACCTCGATCGGAAGCATGAGACCGTAGGGCGCGCAGCGATCGATCCCATTCACCACGGTGGTGACGTTGATCCTGCATGGGCGGCGCGGGAAGACCGGCGAGAGCGGGTCGTCGAGCGAGAGGATGATCCGCGCGTCCTCTGCGTACGGCGGGTTGAGCTCGTCCTGGACGCTCACGAGGCGACCTCGACGTCGATCGGGTACCCGATGTGCCCGCCGTCCGGGCGAGCGGCGACGAAGACGTAGTGGCCCGGGTAGAGCCCCAGCACCGTGAAGTTCGCCTGCGAGGTCTTCCCACCGAACGGAGACGTGATCATCGGAATCGGTGCGCCAGTCGGCCAGATCCCCACGGACCATCCGAAGAGCCGCCCACCGAGCGCCCCATCCGCTGGGGCCGCGACACCACCGACCACCGCCCGAAGCAGGACGCTCAACGATCCTGCCGCCTCCACCAGCAACTTCATGTGCCGATGCTGCACGTGCCCGCGCGGGTTCAGGCGCGTCGGGTCGTCGTTCATCGCTGGATCCGTCCAGATGGACGAAGGCTGCGCGCTGATGAAATCGCCCGTGAGGAGCTCGACGTCGAAGTCCGCCATCTTCAGATCTCGGCGACGAGGAGCGCGAAGCGCCAGCGTCCAGCAGCGATGTTCGCGCCGACCGCCTCGATCGTCATCACGAGCCGCTCGGTGCCGAGGTCGCTGCCGAGCAGGTACCCAGCGGAGACGACGCTGGTCGCGGGCACCACGCCTGCCGTGGATGGCATCCCCGCCGCGTACGCCCAGAGGTTCCCGGCGAGTCCGTTGCGCTTCACGGACACCGCGATCGTTCCTCCGCCCTGCGTGGGCGGGCTCGCGCCGGTGACGCCCGTGCCGATGTAGAGGTGGAACGAGAGCACGTGCAGGTTGCCCTTGCCGTGCAGGTTCTGCCCCGTGTCGAGCGCGGTCATGTAGCGCACGAGGTCGAGCTCCGTCTGCCCCGGCGCGACGTACTGCCCGGGATAGCTGTCGTGCCAGTCGGCGAAGTTGCCGCTGGTGACCGCGGGGACCTCGATGTCTCCCATGATCCGATGAACACCGCCCGCTTCGTTGATCGTGATCGTCGGCGTCACGCCATCACCGCGCGGACGCGTCGGCTGGAGACCGAGGATCGTGCCCTTGAAGATGAACCGATCGTCGCCCTTGCCTCGGTTGCGCATCAGACCTTGCCTCCCATCGTGAGCGTGCAGCTGTAGACCGGCGCGCCGGCCGTGCCGATGTTCACGAGGTCGATCCGGATCCAGTCCTCTTCGCCGTCGAACCCGGTCGCCGCGCCAGTTCGCGGCCCCATCATGTCGGCGTCGCTGATGCCGTGGAAGCTCGCCGGGAAGATGCCTGGCGTGAGACCGATCCCACCGGTCTGACCCGCCGCCGCCTTGAAGAGGATCGAGCACTTCGACCCTGGCTTCAGCTGGAGGTGCGCGGTGCCGTTCGTGTCGACGAGCGTGCAGGTCGTCGAGAGGATCGCGCACGACGTGGGGTCGGAGCTGTCCGAGAGCGTGACGACCCAGGTGTCGTCGGCGATGAAGTTGAGCGCGAGCACCGTGCCTGTGCTGCAGTCGATCGTCTGCGTCCCCGGGCTCGTGCAGATCACGCGGTTGACGATGACCCGATCGGTCTCGATCCTGTTCGTGCCGCCCGAGACGATGATCGCGTCGCCGACGGTGAGGATCCCGCTGATCTCGCAGTTCGCGCCGAACGCCGCGTCCCCCACGCAGAAGAGGTCGTCGTTGAAGTTCGCGACGCCGTTCGCGGTGAACTCGCCGCAGGTCACGTCGCCCGTGGTGTTCACGGTCGAGGACCCGCCAAGCGTCGAATTGGTGAAGAGGACCGCGCCAGCGACGGTGTCTCCGTCGACGCCGTTGATCGACTTCGAGATGTTGATGTCCATGCTCTCGACGGTCGGCGAGGTCAGGACGGTGCCAACAGGGACACCCAGCGGGAACTCTCGGGGGAATGTCATGGGCGAAGGGCTCCGAAGTCGAGGGGGGTCTCGTCGAGGACGAATCCGCCATCGAGCTGGTGGATCTGGAAGTCCTGCCAGCCCGGAAGTCTCGCACGAAGGCGGCGGCCCGCGCGAGCGAGCAGCTCCGGCGTCGGGAGCCCGCCAGCGGCGACCACGTCCCAGGTCACGTGCGTCATGTACGCGTCGCTGTAGTTCGCCCAGCGCTGCGCCGATCCGTCGCTCGTCGTTCGCGACTCGAGCCACTTGCCCGCGTACATGACGACCTGCTGATCGCGCTCGATGTACTCGAGCGCGAAGTGCGGCGAGAGCTCCTGGAGCAGCTCGAGGAGCGACGGGCAGTCTGCGCGCGCCTCCTCGAGCTCGAACGCCGCGACCGCGTCGCGCCGGTCCTGCTCGGTGCCGGACGGCTCGAGCCCATAGCGCCTCTCGAGCTTCGAGAGGTGGTCCGTGGCGAGGTACCCGAAGTTCTGGTTTACCGCGCGCTCGACCGCGTCGTCCCCGGCCGCGATCGTCTCGGCCTCGCAGCGCACCCACGAGTCCTCGATCCCGCCGATGGGTCCCGTGCCGCTCGTGCGCGGATCACCCGTCTCGCCGCGCGCGGTTCGGAGCGCCTTGTGGACGAGGTCCGCGCGCGATGGCGCTCCGCCCCAGTCGATCGGCCAAAGGTCGCCCCACTCGCCCATCAGAGCACCGTGGCGAGGAAGGCTCCGTTGGTCGCCGCGCCCGCAGCGTTCCAGATCCGGAACGTGATCTTGTGGCCGTTCGGATCGATCTCCCACGTGCCGTGCAGCGCCGTCGCGCCGCTGCACGTGATGTGCGCCCCGAGGAGGACGATCGCTGTCTCCGTCCCGCTCTCGTCCGGCGCGGTCGCTGGGTAGGTGACCTCGTAGACGCCCGGCCCTGGGTGCGCGACGCCCGGGTCGGCGAGCTCCTGGTCCGGGTCCCAGGCTTCGCCATGGGCGTCCAGGACGCCCGCGCTCGACATGATCACGACCGCGCGGCCCGAGACGATGCCGAGGCCCGCGATCTGCCAGGCCATGAGCATGCCCTGCTCGGCGCCGAGCTGGCCCTCCGGGTTCTTCCACGGAGAGCGGTTGACGAAGGTGCGGGGCCCGAAGGCGCTGCGGGATGGTTTGGTCGGGAAGCCGCTCACGAATCGAGAGCGTACACGGCAGCGCGTCCTGCGACGAGCTGGCCCGGGCCGGTGGCCGGGTTCGCTGGCACCGGCGGAACGATCACGGACACGTACGGCAGGTCGCGCGCGGAGAGCGCCGAGCCGAGGGCGTCGTCGAGCATCGTCTCGAAGGCGGATCCAGCGCGCTGCGGGAACTCCTCGGCGGGCGATGGGAAGCGCTGGGCGCGCGCGCCGACGAACGACTGCTGCAGGTCGACCACCTCACCAGGGCCGAGCGTGTCGAAGTACGCCTCGGTCGTCTCGCCGATCACGTCGAGCTGAGCGTTCTCGGGCGAGATGTAGCTGCCCACCGCGATCGTGGTCGCGGGCGGCGCGCTGAGGACCACGTGGTAGACGAGCCCCGCGACGAGGGTCACGGACTGGACGTGGAGCGCCTCGTACCGCGAGATCGTCGCGTCCCAGACCATCAGGCGAGGCTGGGTGATGCCGGTCGGGAGGTCGTCGGAACCGACGCCGATGGTGATGCGGAAGTCCTGCTGGTTCGTCAGGAGCGTGACCGTCACCGGGTCGCCGTCGTCGTTCGTCCCCGGCCAGACATCGAGATCCGCCCAGCCCGTGTCTGCCGCGCGCGGCATCGACAGGCGCGCGACCGTGTCGCACGCGACGCCGTTCGTGTTCGTCACGAGGACGTACGGGTGCCCTGGCACCTGGGGCGAGCCAGGCGGGGTGACCGCGGCGCGCACGGCGGTGAGGGTGCCCACGCTCGGGATCCGGCCGAGTGGGCCGCGCACGTTGCCGCGCGCCTGGGTGAGCGCGAGGAAGATCGAGCCTGCGTGGGTCGCTGCCGCGTACTCGAACGCAGCCTCGACGCTCGCCGTCGCGCCCTCCGCCCAGCCACGGAAGTCCGCGTTGTTGCCGGCCGCTTGCTTGTGGCGCAGCCACCACGCGATCCGTCGAGCGAGCTCGGCGTCCGTCTCGTCGAGGCGTCCTCCGCGAAACTTCGCCGCGACGACGCCGGGGACGGTCCATCCGATCGGACCGTTCGCTGGCTTGATCTTCGACCCGGGCTCGAGGTTCGTGTCCGGACCCGTGTCGACGCCGACAACCTCGATCGTGGCGGTTCCAGAGACGCCGACGACCTCGGTGTAGAGCACCTGGTAGCGCTTGCCGTTGTCGTCCGTGCCGAAGGTCGCGACCGGGTCGCCGATCGTCGTCGACCCGATGAACGTCGATCCGACGGTCGCCTGGACGTCGAGCGGCCCCGAACCGCCAGCGGCAGGACGAGGCGACTGGCCGGTGCGGCGACACCACTGCCCGCGCAGGAACTCGCTGTTCGCGCGCAGCGGGTCCATCTGATCGGCGAGGACGAGAGCGCGCGCCTGACTCGCGAGACCGACGAGATCGATCGCGTCGGCCCCGTTCGCCCAGCGCGTCCCCGGCGCGGTCGCGGTCGCGATCTCGAGCTCCGTGAACGGCTGCCCGGTCAGCGGGTTGACGAGCCCTCGCAGGCGGTTGCGGAAGACCTGGAGGTCGAGCGCAGCCTGCTCGCCCGCGCCGAAGATGGCGAAGGCGCGGTCCGCGGGTCCGGCGGTCATCGGGGCACCTTGCCAGCGCGGCCGGTCAGGAGCTCGCGGTAGTCGAGGACCCAGTCACCCTCGACCTTGTTCTTGGGGTTCGGGATCTGCGTCTGGATCTTCACGTCTCCGACGAGCTTCGCGACAACGTGAGGCTCGAGGATCCGCTCGATCTCGTTGCGCGTCGCGATCTCCGCGGTCGGGTACATCTTCCGGATGTCCGCGAACTTCTGCCCGCGGCCGTTCGTTGCGGGCCCGCTCCCATACTTGAGGGCGAAGTTGAACTGCACCATCGCGTGCACCGGGTTCGTCGGCGCGAACATGCTCCGGATGTCGCCCGTCGCGGGATCGATATCATCCGCGAGCTGCACGGGCGGGCTCGAAGGATCTACGACGTACGGGCTGAAGAAGCCCGCAGCGCTTACTCCGGCGGGCGGGATCAGATAGGGCTGCGCCATCCCGCGAGTCTACGCCCAGTCGTGCGCGGAGGCTCTGTCACCGCACGTACCGGGTCCCATCCGTGCGCGAGACGGGATCGAATGGAGCCGGGGCTCATCCCAAGGCGGGCGGCCCAGTCCTCCAGGCACATTCGCTCCACGCCCACTTCGATCCACACGGTTTGGCTCGTGTTCCGACTCTGATCGCGCTTCGTCGCCCACCGGCAGTTGCCCGGTTCATAGTTCCCGTTCCGATCGACACGCTCGAGCGTGTGGCCGTCGGGCCGCTCTCCCATGTCCGCGAGGAAGTTCTCGAACACGCTCCAGCGAGCGCAGACGGTGATGCCGCGCCCGCCGTAGTTCCTGAACTTGGGCACCTTCGGGTTGTTGCAGCGCTGCTTCATCGATTTCCAGCTCCAGTACGTGCGCGTCTCGCGACCGACACCGGCGTGGCCGTGTACTCTGTTCATGGGTCCTCCCTTCGGATCCATTGGCCCCGTCGACGTTTGCCGCGTCGCGGGGCCGTTCTGATCGCAGCCTACACGGCCCGGGCCGCCCCGCCTACGCGTCGAGCGGGCAGGGGGGGCTAGGCATCCCGGGGACGGCCGGGAAGCCCGGCACGGGCGCGTCCGGCGGGAACGCTGGCAAGCCCACGACTGGGACTCGAGCGCCCGGGATCGCGGGCGCGTCCGGCATCCCAGGGATGCCTGGGAAGCCTGGGACCGGAATACCAAGCCCGGGCAGCGCTACGGGCGGCACACGCGCCCCGGGAATGTCCGGGGCGCTGGGCATGCCTGGGAGCGGCGGAGGCCCGGGGAAGAGCAATGGCGGCGGGAACCCAGGCAGCCCGATGGGGGGCGTGGCGAACCCGCAGCTCATGCAGGCGACGCCTTCAGCGTGGTGGCCTTTCCCGTCGTTGCGAGAGCCACGACCTGCGCTGTGAGCACCGGGATGAACGGGTCGACGGCGGGCTTGAGGGGCGTGAACGCTGAGATCGCTCCGATGACCTGCAGGATCGTCTGCGCGACGTCGAGCACCTCCTGATGGAGCGCCACGTCGCGTGCGAGGTTCGTCGAGCCCGCAATGATCCCGCCCGCGAAGGCCATGCCCTTGTCGCTCACCACGACGACGCCATCGTCGTCGGAGACGCTGATCCACTTCTTCCCGTCGGGCGAGGAGAGCACCGCGCTGCCGTCCTTGTTGAGGAAAAGCCCGTGCCCTGAGCGGTGCGCGAAGATCGCTGCGTTGCCGTCGTCGCTCGGATCCATCGAGATGTAGTGGCTCTCGTCGACCGCGTCGCCCGAGAGGTGCGGCGCCGAGATCGAGACGAGCGTGCCCGAGCGAGCGCGGTCCCACTTGAGCGAGACGTACCCACCGCCGTACTGGGTCATGCCGACCTCACCGACGGCGGGGTTCATGCGACGCGTGATCCGCAGGTCGCGGTAGACGAGCGGCTCGAAGCCATCCATCGCGCGCGCGCAGAACGCCTCGCACTCGCCCGCCGCCAGGTTGCCCTGGGCGGTCTTCGTCGGTGGCTCCGGACGCCCGTACACACCGAGCGGCCCGAAGGTGACGCAATCGCCAGCCTTCTCCAGGTCGGTGGGCTTCGCCACGTCGCCGCGCTCGAGGTTCACCAGGATGGCTCTCGAAGCGCCGACGAGCGACGAAGCCATCACCCGCACGCCCTTCGCGAAGATGTTCCCGAACAGGCTCATACGACCCAGATCCCTTTCGCGACCATCGTCACCATCGTCATCGCGCGCTGTGCGGCGCCCATCGTGCTCGTGGTCGACGTGATCAGATAGTTCCCTGGGTCGCGATTGAAGACGTCGACGAACGCCACGCGGTTCGGCGAGAACGGGATCTGATCGCCCGCGTCGGTCCAGTAGGTCCAGCCGTCGGCCTGGACGCTGAACGCGTCCTTGTCCTTCGAGCGCGCGCTGCGCTCTCGGCGCGCCATCGTCTCGGCCTCCTTCAGGTCCTTCGCCTCGCTGTTCTGGAGCACGACGGGCCGGTAGAACTGCTTCGTGCGCCCGTAGACCTCGAGCAACTCCTCGTCCTTCGAGACGCCCTTGATCGCGGCGCTGGCGACGTCCTTGCCGGTGCTCTCCCCGTAGACCCAGAGCTCCGACGGCACCTGCGACCAGTCCTGCTTCGGCGTCGCTCGTCCGACGTTGTTCCGCACGCGCTCAGGTCCTCGGCGACACGTGAAAGTGAACATGGGATCGGCCTCGTCGTTCGGCCTGCCGAAGTAGATCTTCCCGTCGGGCCCCTCCCAGTGCGCGCAGTGGATCCGCTTGAGGTGCCGATCGATGAACTGCTTGAGGCTCTCCGTCGGTTGCGGCTTCGCGGCGTCGACCTTGACCGAGATCAGGTCGACGGGCGCCTCCTTCTGGCCGGTCTGCTTCCCGGTCATGAGGTCGGCGTCGAGGCCTGGAGCGAAGACGAGGTCGGCCTCGGTGTAACCGAGCTTTGCGTACTGTGCGATGCACACCGCCTTGAAGGTGGTCTTCTCCACGCTGACGCTCGGGTCCGCCGAGCAGTAGTTCGCGTCGGCGAAGCGCGTGCGGATGGTCCATCGGACGCGGGTTCCCTCGGGCGTGATCGGAGACTCGAGCACCTCGCTTCGGCCAGTGAGCCTCGGCCGCCCGTTGATGCTCACCGAGAAGAGCTCGCCCGGTCGGATGACGCGGTAGAAGTCCGCCTCGGCCCCGTCGTCCCCGACGTCCAAGGTGCACTCGTTGAAGCTCATCATGTCGTTGGTGACGGTGATCGTCTGCCAGCGCGTGAACACGCCGCGCTCGCCTTCGATGGTGATCTCGTCGCGCCGGCGCGTCGTCACGCGAACACCGCGACCGGCGTCCCGCGCGGAATCTCGTACGGGTCCAGCGTGGGATTGATCTTCATCAGCTCCTTCGCGCTCTGCGAGACGTCGACCGCGACATCGAAGATCGACACGGTGCGGTCGTAGTACTTGATCGTCCGCGCGCCGTTGTTCCGCCGCGCCTCGTCCTCTGCGGCCTTGCACGCCGAGTCGACGATGGCCTCGAGCTTGCGCAGCGCCGGGCCGGCCATCGGGTCGTTCAGGAGCGCACCCATGGTGCTGAGGACGCCGAACGGAGCCGATGCGTAAGCCTCGTAGGTCGACTTCACCGAGCCGGTGATGATCGCGACGCGGGTGACCATCTGCTGGAGCGCCTCGCCCGGGTAGTTTGCGATCGCCTTGAGCTCGCGCATCGCCTCCTTCATCGAGTCGAAGAAGTCGCCTGCGCCCGCGCCCGCCTGCGCGGCGAACCCCAGGAAGGCGTCGACCTGTCCGGGCCCAGCGACGCGCGCCTGCGGTGGCTCGAAAGACGCGAGGTCGGTGTCGTCCTCGTTGTCCTCGACCCACACGAGGGCGGTGGCCTGACCATCGGTCCCCGCCTCGCCGCGCCGGTCCCACATCGTCAGGCACGACGAGGCCTTGCAGCGCTTCTCTCCGTAGGGCGTGACGAGCGTGCCGGTCTCCTCGAGCTCGAAGGAGAGCTCGAGCGCCTTGATCCCGTTCGGGTAGTAGTCGGCGGGGATCGACGGGAAGAACGCGTGCGCGTTCACGCCCGCGATCAGCGTGGCCTCCCAGGTCACCGGGTCGGGCCCGGTGTTGTCGTGCCGCGCGCCTTTCCGGTATGGCCGCACGTGCTTCGCGAGCCTGTTGGTCACCGATCGCTTCAGCGTCTGGATCGGAACCGGATGGGTGCGCCCGTCGACGGTCCACGTCATCGGAGGCCACTTGGCGAACTGCTCCTCCTCGTCCATCCGAGGAGTCTACGCGATCAGGGCACCGGGTCTGATCCCTTGCCTGGCTTCGACCCGTCCGTCTTCAGCGGGATCGACTCGACGATGTTGACCGAGAGGATCTTGCTTCCGACCGCGTCGCCGATGCCCTGCGCGAGCCCAGCGAACTCCGCCTTCTGGGCGGCGACCTTCGCGGCCTCCTGCTGCTCAGCAGCCTCGCGCTGCTTGTTCCTGCGGCCCTTGGTCGCGTCGTACTCGCCGCCGAGCCCGAGGCCAGGCCGATCGTTCTGCGCGCCGCCGATGAACCCCGCGTAGCCGATCCCCGTCGTCGCGCCGCTGAGATCCGCCATGCCCGTCGTGCCCACCGTCCGCATCGCGCGCGTGGTGAAGGTGTCCTGTGCGCGCTTGGAGTCATCGAGCGCCTGGCGAAGCGTGTTGATGTTCCGCGCGTCCGCCTCGGCGACCCTGATCGCAGCGTCTGCCCACTCCTGCTTGTCCCCAGCCGTTCCACCAGGGAGCGCGGCATCGGCCTGCTCGCGCGCGATGCGGTCGTAAGACTTCGAAGCGCCTCCCGTGTCCTCCCAACGGTTGTTCTTCGCGTCGAAGCGACGCCCGAGCTTCATCCCGCCGAAGGCCATGTTGGACGCGAGGTCGAAGCGCTGCTGCAGCGCCGCGGTCTTCTCACCTTGCAGATCGGCGAGCTTCGCGAACTGCGCGCGGTCACCACGCATCGTGCGCGAAGCTGAGAGGTCGTTGGTCGACTCGTAGCCTGCGGCGCGCGTGTTGTCGTCCCCGCGCTCGCGCGCCGAGATCTGCGAGTCGATGATCGCCTTACCGCCCTCGTAAGCACCGAGCGCGCCCGCTCCGATCGCGAGCGCGGCACCGCCCCCACCCTTGAAGAAGTTACCCTTGAAGAGCCCGCCGATCCCATCCATCAGGCCCTTGCCGAGGCTGCCAACGATGGCCTGCGGCACGCCTGACATGAGTGCGCCGGTGAGGAGCGGGTGCTTCATCATCGTTTCGATGACCTTCGGCAGGAAGTCCGCGAGCTGTTCGAACGCGTGGCTCATCTTCTCGGACGTGAAGACCTGCGCGAGCTTCTCCATCGCGGTCGCGATCTTCTTCTCCGGGGTCTCCATCTCCTTCGCGGCCTCGGCCTGGATGTCCGCGACGGAGAGCGCCGACTTGGATGCGTCGGCGATGGCCTTCTCGTAGGCGTCCCAGCCGCCCTTCGTCTTCTCGGCCTTCGAGCCCTGCGTGGAGTCGAAGCCCTCCTGGTAGACCTTCGCAAGCTCGGTGACGACCTTGAGCTGGTCTCCGGCGAACACCTTCGCGAGGTTGTCGTGCGAGCCCCCGCTCTTCTCGATGATCTGCCCGAGGATGTCGTCGAACTCGAGCCCCTGCTTCTTCGCCTTCGAGAGGTCGAAGTGGAGGTTCTTCTGCAGGCTCTCGCCGAGGGTGTTGTTCGTGATCCCCTCGATGATCCCGGTGACGCCGCCGATGCCCTTCTTCAAGGTGCCCGTCGCGTTGTCGGCGATGTTGAGCATCCCGACGAGGAGCCCGAAGCCCTTCTTTCCCTCGAGCCCCGCGCCCCGTGCGTTCGCTCCGATGATGCCGATCTTGTCGGCGAGGTCGCCGACAGAGACGCCGCCCTTGTTGCCCATCGAGACGACCTGCGCGAGCACGTCGGGCAGCTCCTTCGCCGTGATCCCGAACTTCTCGTTCAGGCCTCCGGCCAGGTTGGTCATCGTCTCGAGCGGCTCGTGCGATCCGGTCGCGAACTCCGCGACGACCTTCGAGGCCTCCTGCGCGAACTTGGGGTCGCCGACGGCCGCGTAGAGGTCGGAGATCGACTTCCCGATCTCCTCCGAGGTGTGCCCGAACTTGAGCGCGGTGGCCTGCGCGTCGCGCTGCATGTCGCGCCAGTTCTTCATCTCGCCGGTGCCGGCGCGGATCTGGAACGCGAGCTTCTTGAACGCTGCCTCGCTGGAGATCGCGCGCCGCGCGAACTCGACGACGCCGAACCCGCCCGCGATCCCAGCGACGCCCATCACCGCGCTCTTCAGGTTCGAGATCGAACCCTTCAGCGCGTCGAGGCCCTCCTTGCCGGCGTCGGACAGGCCCTTCGAGATACGGCCGCGCATCGACTTCGCTGCCTTCTCGGCTGCCTTCTCGGCGTCGGTGAGCCCCGCCTTGAAGCCGTCGCTCTTGAGGGTGAGCTTGAGGGTCGCTTCCTTGTCAGCCACCGACCGAGCGTACGCCCTAGCCTGTGCGGGTGCGACTCGCCTTGTCGATCCGGTCCGCGAGGCTCTCGCGGAAGAGCGCCTTCTTCAGCTCCGCGTACTCCTCGAAGGTCATCAATCCGGCATCGAGATCGAGGGCAATTCGTAGGAGGAGGACGAAGCTCGAAGGCGCATGATTTCCACGGCCATCGAGACGACGACCGCCGCCTGTACTGCGCCAGAGAAGTCGTACAAAGGGGCGAGCGACATGCACCTCGCCAGCTTCGTGATGATGTCGTCGAGCATCTCGGGCGTGATCTCGTTGATGCGGACGTCCTCGAGCGCCCGGTACAGCTCGACGCGCTTGTAGAGGTTGTAAGCGCCGGAGAGCCCGATCTCCCGGATGATGGTCGACGGGTGAAACATCAGCCGGCGCGCGCCGTCGGTGCGACCTTCGATGGGCTTCATCTCGACGATGCAGAACGCCATGAGGATGCACGAGTGGAGCTCGCCCCACTCGACCTCGCCGATCAGCCGCATCGCTTCTTCGCGCGAGAGCGGGAGCCGCGCCGGGTCGGTGATCTTGTAGACCTTCGCGACCTCCATGTTCGTGGCGACGACCGCCTGCATCTTCTCCAGCGGCTCGGGCATCTGGATGTAGCAGGGCGTCTCGGCGATCCCGCCGCCAGCGAGGCGCTTCCTGACCGTTTCAGGCCAGAGGATGCGCCCGTCGTGCGACGCGACCGAGGCGATCTGCTCGGGCGTCTTGTCGCGCCACCAGCGGGCGATCGATTCGGGGATCGGGGACTCGTCGACGGGCATGCCGACGAGCCTACCAGCCTCAGGCGTTCTTCACCTTGCCGATGAAGTTCACCGAGTAGCTCACCGAGTCGCCCGCCTTCATCGTGTAATTGATCGACTTCAGGACGCCCTGGAGCACCTTCACGCTGTTCGGGATCTTGAAGCGGAAGGTGACGGGCTTCCCGAGCATGACCTGCCCGAGGTAGTCCTCCTCCTCTCCGTCCGCGGGGATCTGTCCGTCGAAGGACCCGGAGACCTCGCGGTTGCCCAGCTTGTACCCGCTGGGGCTCGCCGCGAGCATGTGGGTGAGCGTCGCGCCGTTGTCGGCGTCGAGCTTCGCGTCCGACACGTGCTCGCGCACGCCGTTGCCGATCGCCAGCTGTCCGCCCGGGTAGATCTGAAATTCGCTCACGTTCGTGTCTCCTTCAGACCGCGTTCACGACGGCGGACGTCTTGAGGTAGGCGCGCGAAACGCGCGTCGGGATGACGAGATCGGCCTGCCGCTCGTCGAGCGGGTTCACCCTGGCGATGAACTCGTCGTTCGCGATCGCAGCGTTCGTGAACGTCTGGTCGAACCAGCCGAGCGCGACGAAGGCCTTGGCCTCGCCGATCACGAACTGCTGCACCTCTCGGATCTCGACCGTCCCCGGAGGGAGTGGATCGTCGCCCTCGACGAGATTCTTCGAGAGCTTCGCGCCCTTGAACTCCTGCGGGATGGTCACGCGCAGGCGGCGCGCGAACCGGTACGTGCCGCTCGGCACCGAGACGTCGAGGCAGCGGTCGTCCGCGTTGCCCGCGTCGTCCTTGAAGTGCGTGGTGATCGGCCGATCGCAGAGCGGCGTCCCGCTCGTGTTGTGGACGATCGGAGTGACGCCCGACTGGTACGCGTCCTCGCGCTCGATCGAGGTGAGCGCGCCGGTGACGAGGTTCGCGGGCGGATACAGCTGCGCCTTGAAGGCCGTGCCGGTCGCGTTCACCGTGGGGTCGTCCGCCTCCATCCGCAGCCGCCGCCCGAGCTCCGCGCCGCCCACCTCACACGGGAGCGAGAGGTACCCGCGCCCGAGGATGTGCTGGAGGTTCACGTCGTTCTGGTACGCGGTGCCGGTCTTCGCGTTCGCCAGCGTGCCGGTGACGCCGAAGATCGCCTGCTGCAGCTTCGCGTCCGCGCCGCTCTGGTACGTCTCGATGTGGGTCGCGACGCGCGATGGGCAGGACGTGGACGCCGCCGTGTTCGTGTCGGTGTTGCCGCCGACGACGCAGAGGATGAAGTCGTACTCCTGTCCCGCGATCGTGCCGAGCGCGGTCGTGATGTCCGAGGTGAGCGTGCCGCCCGTGAGGCGCACGCCAGAGGCCGCGCACGTCGCGTTGGCAGGCAGTCCGCCCGAGCGACGCGTGACGCTGATCTCGATGTCGTTCCCGTAGGTGCCCTCCTCCTTCGCGACGACGTCCACCACGCCGAGCGAGCTCGTGACGAGGCACGGCAGGTCCGCGGTGATCGACGTGTAGTAGGCGGCGACCTTCGCGGCGACGGTCGTGAGGCTCTCGCCCGGGTTCCAGGAGATCTCCTTCGCCCGACCAGCGATGAGGAAGTCGAAGATCACCGCGGTGACGACGGGCGGGGTTCCGAGGGTGAACGTGAAGGTTCCCGCGGCAGCGACGCCCGCAGGCGGGGCCACGCCGATGATGTCGATCAGCGCCAGGGGGTGCTCCTCGAAGGCGCGCTTGGCGGCGAGGTGGCCCGGCATGCCCGGGAGAAAGGCGGTGCCCGCGGCGTCGGGGCCAGCGATCGCCTGGCGGAGCTCCGTGTCGGCGGTGAGGTCACCGCCCGCTCCGATCACGGCCATGATGCACCCGCGCAGCGGAGCAGCGCCGAGTGAGGTCGTCCCCGCGAGGAGGTTGACCAGGAGGTAAAAGCCCGGCGAGCGAACGCTCGCGGCGACAGCGGTAGGAAAGCCCATCGATCAGGATCCCTTCTTCTTCGGCGTCTCGAGCGGCGTGGTGGGCTCGGTCGGAGCCTCGGTGGGCTGCGCTTCAGCGTCGGCCTTGGCCTTCGCCTCGGCCTTGGCCTTCGCGGCATCGGCCTCGAGCGCGGCGATGCGGGCGACCTCGGCGCTGTGCGCGGCCTCCTCGGCCTTCACCCAGTCCGCGGCCTTGCGCTCCTTCAGCGACCCTTCGCGGATCGCGCGTCGGTACTCGTTCCCGTACCGCTGCCACTCGGCGTGGGTGAGCGGGACGACGATGGACGGGTCGACGCCGTTCGGGCGCGCGACGCTCTTGTCGGCGTCGGCGATCGAGGACCGGCGCGGCGCGCGCTCCTCGCCCTTGGTCTGGCCGATGTGCTCCTCCGTGCCGTAGCGACGGACGAGACCTCCCTCGGGGGTGGCAGAGACGAACGCGGCGAAGTGCTTGCTTGGATCGTTCATGGTTCCTCGGGGACGGGCTGATCGTAGACAGCATCTTCGACCAATGTCACGACACTGGGGCTCAGGTCGGTCTCGGGCGTCGTCACGAGCGTGTAGCTGGTCTTCAGCCACTCGCTGAACTCGCGGTCGTCGCGCTTCGTGATCGTCGTGCTCGTCTGAATGCGGAGGCTGTAGATGTAGGCGGAGTCCGTGTTCGCGGTGCGCGCGCGGCTCAGGATCTTCGTCTCGCCGTTCGTGAACCACGCACCGTCGACGCCGACCCTGCGACCGAGGAGCTCGCTCACGAGGTCGAGGATCTCGAGCCCCTCGAGCGACCGGAGCTCGCCCGCGTCGAGCCGAGAGACCACGACGTGAACGCTCCACTGCTCGACGAGCTTCGTGTTCCCGCCCGCGAGGTTCTCGGGCGAGCCGCTCGACTCCCAGACGAGCACGCCGGCCGGGCAGCGCCCCGCGAGCTTCGCGAGGAAGAGGTTCTTCTGCGCGTCGCTCGATCCGATCGACTCGTACATCAGGACCTGCTTCAGCGCCCCGACGCCCGTGTAGTCGGTCGCTCCGGTGAACGCGCCGGCGCCAACGACGGACGCGATCCGATTGTCCTCGAGCGCGACGCGAAAGACCGTCGCGTCCGAGAGGTTGTGGATCACCCCGCCGAGCACCGAGGTCACGGGAACGGTCACCCCAGCGGGCGTCGCGACGACCTCTTCGGCCACGCGGAACGGCAGCTGCGGCGCGAGCGCGGGCGTCCCCGCCGCCGACTTCTTCACCGGGAGGAGGTGAAAGTTCAGCGGGATCGGAAGCTCGGCGACGTCCGCGCGGGTCTTGATCGTCACCGTGCCTTCGCTGCGCTCTCCGGTGAGCGGTGCGAGGACGGCCATGAGGTGTCGGGCGGTCTGCATGATGGTCATTCGGCGATGGCTCCCAGGATGGTGATCGCGGCCGTCTCGAACACGTCGTCCGGCACGTCGAAGAAGTTGCGGAGAGGGATGATGGTGCGCGGCGCGTCCGAGACGTGGAAGACCGCGTAGAACTTGTCCGTGGTGGCGAGCGCGTAGTCCGCCCCGCTCTCGCCGTGGATCGATCCAGCGAGAGCGCCGGTGTCCTGGAGGATCATCCCCTTTTGGGCAGCGCGCCCGGCGTGCGCCGCCGACTGCTCGGGCTCCTCGCCGCGCCCCGCGCTCTCGTAGTACGCGGCCTGCGCGTCGCTGTGGCGCTGCGTGCCGACGCCCATGTCCTCGTGCCCGCCGCGCCGGCCGCGCAGCGTGCTCTCGGCGAGCGGAGGCCACTTGCCGCGCCCTTGGCTGTCGAACTCGTCGCTCACGGCCGCGACGAGCTGCTCCGCGACGACCTCCATCACGGGGGTCAGATCGGCGGGCTTCGCGCCCAGCTTGTTGAGGATCTTCCCGAGCGCGGTGACGTCGAGCGTTGCCTCGAACGTCCCACCCATCAGTAGGGTCCGGTGTCGCGCCCGCCCGCTCGGTTGCGGTTCGTGAGGAACACGAACTGGCTCGTCGGGCGGTGGGTCACGCCCGCGGCGACGTGCGCGTTCCGTCCAGCGGCTGCCTCGGCCTTCGATCGGATCTCGGCGTCGGCGATGCGCTCGAGCTCCTTCGTCGCGACGTTCGCCGCAGGCTGGTAGAGCGACCCGCCGTTCCCGGCCACCGCGTTCATGAACTCGGGGCGACGCAGGCCCATCATCCCCGCGGCGATGTCGTACGCGTACCCGCGCACAGCCTCATCGTCCTGGAGGATCTTGCGCGCCCAGACCTCGTCGCCGCCCTTCATCAGGATGCCCATCGCGCGCGCGTCGGCGCGGCCCAGGGTGTTCATCACCAGCGCCGTGTCGGCCTCTCCGTCGCCGTCGTCGTCGAACCCGCGCCGGATGGTGTCCGCGCCGAACTGCTGCTCGAACTCCGCCTGCGTCAGCGTGGTGGCCATGCCCGAGAGTAGCGCGGCGCGACCTGCGGACAAAACCGCGCCCTCCAGGAGGACAGGTCGAGGAGGGCGCGAGGACGACTGCGATGCCGGCCGAGACCGATGCTAGCGCGCTCGCGCGAGCCGCGGGCGCTTCGGCTGCGGGGGGACCGGCTTGGGCCACTCGAGCGCGCCCTCCGCCCATGCCTCCTGCGCGACGCTGTCCGGGATGTCGCCCGGCTGGATCACGCGGATCTCCTGCCCGCCTCCGACCGCGGGGCGCGTCGGCTTGATCGTCACCGGAGCGCCGGTCGTCGGGTCCGTGTACTTGAACGTGTGCCGCACGAGCCAGGGCCCGCGGTAGGGCGGATCGGCCGGGTCGGCTGCCTCGGTCTCCGCGAGCGTCTTCGCGTGCTCCTCGAACTCCTTGCGGACGCTCGGCGTGGGGTCCTTGAGGCCGTCGCGCGCGGCGTTGTTCGCTGCGACGACCTGCTCGTTCTCGTCCTCGTCCTTCTTGAGCACCTCGGCGGGCTTGTGCCCCTCGGGCGGCGGGTTCGCGGTGGGTTGCTGAGGGGGGTGCTTGGCCATGCCTGAAGCCTACGACCGGAAAGCACCGCGCACCAAAGGCAAAACGCCCCGAGGCCGAAGCCCCGAGGCGTTCTGAACCAGCGCGGCCGTGCGCCTTACTGGATGGCGTTGTGGATGACTCCGCCGACGAAGCTCGAGATCATCACCGGCACCTCGGCCTGCGAGACGACCAGGAACGTTCCGCCGCGCGGGCCGCGACCCTCGATCCGGTACTCGCGGGTGACGATGCCCGATTCGCCCGCGCCCGGGAGGCGGAACGTCTGCGACGTCGGCGCGCGGCGACCGTCCGTCGGATCGCCCGGGAGGTTCATCACGCCGATGACGTCGCCGCCGAGGATCGTGTCGTCCGGCCCGACGCTCTGCGTGGTCTCGTTCCAGATCGCGGCGTTCGCGACGTGGAAGGGAGGGTAGCCAGGGAGCTCGAAGTCGACCTTCACGCCAGGCTGCAGCGCGCGGTGCACCTGCTGGATCGTCGTCTGGAGCGCCTGGTCGCCGAGCATGAAGCGCGTCTGCGCCGCGACGCTCGGGTGCCGCAGGAGCGCGAAGGCCGCGACCTGCGTGAGGTAGATGTCCGAGATCCCGCCGGGCGACGAGATGATCATGTTCTGGATGTCGCCGAGAGGGTCGCTGTTGACCCCTCCGTTCCACTGGAACCCGGCGAGCAGCGTGACGTAGTTCGAGGACGCCCAGTTCGCGGCGTTCTTGAGCATCGTCCAGACGTCGATCTCGCGATCGAGGAGCATCACGTCGTAGCAGCGGACGCCCGCCTCGCGGCGCGGGTCCCACGCGATCCCCTCGGCCTCCATCTCCGTCATGTCGTTGACGAAGGTGCCGATCCCGCGGTGCTCCATCGTGTAGAGCGTGGTCGCGGAGCGCGGCGTGATCTCCTTCACCCACGCGGTGATCGCGAGCTTCACGTTGACCGGCTGGTACGCGTCGCGCGGGTCCTTCGTCCGGTAGTAGCCCGTGAGCTTCGTGCGCGTGACGGGCTTCGAGACCTCGTCCGCGCGGAAGTCCGGGTTCGAGTACCCGGCGAGGTACGTCGGGATCTCCGTCGCGATGTGGACGTCGCTCGGGAGCTGCTCGGCCACGATCCGACGACCGGTCTGGCGATCGAACAGGGTCCCGTCCTCCGAGATGGTGAGCTTGATGGGCTCCTGGTCTGCGCCTTCGGTCTGCGTGTTCATCGGATCGTGGTCTTTCTTGGGTCGAGAGGTGGAAGCCTGCGAGGCCTCAGGAGACGGCCTTGGACGCCGGGTCGAGCTTCAGCTCGAAGTACTCGTTCGCGTTGTTCGTCGTGGTCATCGCGATGCCCCAGACGCTTCCCGTGTTGCGTGTGACGAAGCGACCGTCGGTCCCGCACTCGACGCGCGCGCCGGCCGTGATCGCTGCCGAGCACTTCGCGATCACGGTGCCCGTGCACTGGACGCCGCCCCGCTTGCCGGTCGCGATGTCCTCGACGGTGACGCCCCAGCCCTGCTCGGTCACCGCGCCGAGGAGCGCGCACTGGTCCGCGCCCGCGCCCAGGCGCTTCACGCCGAGGCTCTTCGCGATGGTCGACCCGGAGTCGTTGAAGGCGGTCTCGCGGGAACCTTCGGGGACCTGCTCTCGAAGCTGGCTCATGGTGGGGGAATCCTTTTCTGTCGGAGGTAGAGAACGGTCTGGTGGGGCGCTCGGTCAGAGCGCGTTCGTGTGCTGGGTGGGCGTCGTCTTCGGCGTGAAGGCGCGCGCGAGCTTCACGGCGATGTCGAACTGCGCGTCGTACGAGAGCTTCTTCGTGCCGAGGTGTTCCTTCACCAGCGACATGCCCTTCGCGCTCGGCGTCTTGCCTGCGGCGGCTTCGAACATCTCGGCGGTCGGCTGCGTGCCGTCCGGGAGCTTCGGGAGCGCGCCCGCGCCGTCCTTCGACGTGGTCGTCGATCCGCTGCGCTGCGCGTGCGCGGGGATCTTCTTCTGCGAGAGCTCGAGCTGCTCCTTCGTCGGCTTCGGGTACTTCAGCTCGAAGGCCGCGGGCGCGATCCGCCGCAGCTCGATGAGCCCCGGGCGCGCCGCCTCGTTGATCCCGCGGAAGGACATCGCGACGTCGACGTCGCCCTCGACCTCGTCCTCGTCCTTCTTCTTCTTGATCTCCTCGAGCTCGGAGAGCTGCGGGAGCACTTCCTTCAGGCGCGCGGCCTGCTGGATCTTGTCGGTGATGTCGGTGAGCGCGGCCTCGACGTCCTGCACGCCGAGCGCCTTGAAGATGGCGCTGAGCTGATCGAGCGCGGTCGACCCGGCCTTCTTGGCTCCGTCCTCGGCAGCGTCGACTGCCTCGCAGAGGATCTGGCCGTGCTCTTCGGGCTTCTTGGCGTCGAGCTTCACCTTCAGACGCTGAGCGATGAGAGCGATGGCGACTTCGGCGTGGTTCATGTCGGACGGGTCCTTTCGACTTGCAGCGATTGTAGACACGGGATCGCTCTCGGCCAAAGCCACTAGGAGAGCGTCCGCCTGGAGGAAGATCTCGTCGACGCTGGCGAGCGTCGGGAGATTGAAGATCAGGCGGAGCTCTCCGACGAGGCATTCGACGTCGACGCCGGCCGGCGCTTCGGCTCCAGAAGCGTACGCCTGGAGCTTCATCAGGGAGGCCATCACCTCGTCCGGACCGGCCATCTCGGGCAGCCCGAACATCCGTCGGAGGGCCTCGAGCACCTCGGAGGGCGTGGAGGGCGGGCAGAACGGATCGAACATCCGCGACGCCGCGAGGGGCGTCATCCCCTGGATGAACGGATCATTCGTGAACGCGATCGAGCTCAGGTACCAGCCGATCTTCGCGCCGCTCACCGGGTCGTGCGCGTCCGGCCAGACGCAGACGGAGGTCCACTTGTAGGAGCCCTCCGCGCGGTACTGGACCATCCGCGGCAGGAACCGCGTGAGCGCCCAGAGCTCGGCCCCCTTCGCGCCGTCGCGGATCTCGAGCTCTTGCGCGTACGCCTGCGCTGGCGCGCCTTCGACGGCGATGTCCGCCGGGTCGCCCTCGCTCGCGTGCGAGAAGTCGTACGCGATCACGTCCGACGTCCCACCCGCGTAGCTCGGGTGATTCCGGAAGTTCCGGATGATCACCTCGAAGACCGCGCGATCGAGCGTGAACGCGCCGGTCGAGTGGCCCTTGTACTCGCCCTCGGCGGCGATCTGGATCCAGTCCGGGTTCGGCAGCGCGGCGGCCGCCTCTGGCGTCGCTGGGGCCTCGAGGCGGACGGACTCCAGGCGGAGCAGCGGCTTCTTCATCTTCGGTCGTCGGTTCACAGGAGGCCCTCGCTCGCGTTCCAGCCCTCGTCGGGAAGGCCCGTCAAGGATGCACCCGAGACGACCGTGAGACCAAGCCGCTCGAGATCGGCCTCCGACCGGGAGACGAGTCGGTCGCGGCAGTTTGATGCGATGATGCCGTCCGCCACCAGCCACCCTCCAACCGTCTCGAGGTCATGCACATGTCCGCGCGCAAAGAACTCCTGAACGTCGACGACACGATCGAGAAGTACCGCTCCGGATCCAGTCTGAAGGAGCTCGCGCGTGAGCTTCGCCTCTCGAGCGCCTGCCTCCGAGATCGCCTCGTCGAGCGAGGTGTCGAGATCCGCGGCGCGTCCGATGCGGAGCGTGTGAAGTGGTCCAGGAAGAGCGCCGCCGAGCGATCGGCCCAGGTTGCCGCTGCGCACGATGCTGCTCGAGGACGCGTGGTCAGCGAGAGTGAGCTGGCCCAGCGCGCTCGTACGCGGAGCCGATCCGTCGGTCGCCACGAGCGCGAGCTGCAGCGTGCCTGCCGAAAGCGCGGCCTCGCGCTCCGCGGGCAGCATCCCGTAGGACCCTACAACCTCGACCTCGCCGATGAAGCGCTTGGCCTCGCCGTGGAAGTCGTCACCAGCAGCGGAGGTGGTGCCGCTGTACGGCGTGCGCGCGAGCGCGTTGAACACCTCCTGCGCCATGACTTCGCGCTCGTGATCGTCGTGCTGCGTTCCGCGAGTCCGCGTCCGATCCTTCTCGATCGCGTAGCAGACCAGCTCGTCGCCCACGCGGATCGACTCCGCCGCGGTGAACCCGTACGCGGAAAGTACTGGGTGCTGGGCCGTGACGGTGAGCCGACGCCCTTCCTTCGTCGTCAGCTGCACGAACTTCCCCTCGTACAGAGCGCGTGAAGCGCCGATGAAGCGACCGGCCACACGCGTCTCCGGGAGGAAGCAGTTGTGGCCCCAGGGAGGCCGCATGCCGCGCTTCCACGCCGGGTCGTCCGCACGTACCACCTTGTCGAGCGCGGCCTTGTGCGCGGGCCGCTTGCGCTGATCGTTCGGCCCCTTGATCTGCCAGTAGGGCCGCGCGGCGAGCACAGCTGGCTGGGTCATCTGCTCGTGCCGCCCGGAGGCGTACGCGCCCATGGTTCCGTTCCTGAAGATGGTCTCGACGTGAGACGGGTTCAGCTTCACGAAGCCAGCGCTCTCGAAGCGATCCTCGAGCCGCGCCGAGAAGAGGCGGAGGTCGTCTCCGTCGACCAGTGCCTTGGAGAGCTCGTCCTTCGCGACCGAGATCATGTCCTTGGACGCTCCCTTTCCGATCGTGAAGGCCTTCTCCTTGGCGCGCGCGCTGAGCCGATCGAAGGCCTTGCGGCTGACGATCTTCTTCTGGTTGAAGATGCGGATCGCCTCGGCGAACGGGCTGGTGACGAAGTTCGCGACGCCTCCGTCGGCGAGCATGATCGGCGTGGTCCCGTCCCCGAGCTCGAGGAAGGCGGCGGGCTTCACGACCGAGTCGTTCTCGGCCTCCCAGCCAGCGTCGAGTGCCCCGAGCATCGCGGCCCAGACCATCCGCCGCTCGACGGCACGTGCGAATGGCTCGACGTCGAGCGCCGCCTCGGCCGTCTTCAGGCGCGCACGGATCCGGACCGCCGTGTCCGCGCCGTCGCATGCCTCGGCGATCTGCTTCGCCCACTTCGACGTCGCGCGCACGCCCTCGCGCACGCCGCGGACAATGAGAGTCTCGGGCGATCCGTTTGGGCCGACTGCGAGCTGCTCGTGGCCGGAGCAGCACACCGCCCGGCGCTCGAGGCCGAGCACGTCCTTCACGACGGCTGCGGCAGCGTTCTCCTCCTGGCCGTCCTTGCCAGCCGCCTCCTGGCTGTCGTTCGCTCCAGGTGCGGGCGCGTCGCCAGCTCCAGGAGGAGGCGCGGCCCCGCCGGCGCCGGACGACGGATCGGGCTTCGACGGGTCGACGATCTCGATCGCGCCCGGGAGCGCCGCGCCCATGGCGTCGACGCCGCCGCTCGGGCCGAGCCGCAGGAAGGGCTCGTCGTCGATCGGTGCGCGGAAGCCAGCGATCTCGCGGATCTCGTCCACGGCGATGGTCATGCCCATGCCGAGGAAGACGCGAGCGCGCGCGAGCTCCTTGTCGCGGTCGCGCTGCTGCGCCGCGCGGATCTGGAACTTCGGTACGAGGTGCGCCGCGCCCGGCCAGTTCACCTCGACGGCCACGCGCACGAGCTCCTGGAAGCGCGCCGAGATCCGCGCCGCGTCGAGCGCGAAGAGCATCTCCTGCTCGTTCTTCCCGATGATGCTGTTGCTGCGGTTCGCGTCCGGATCCGTCGTGGATCGGTTGCCCAGGTAGAGCTTCGAGATCTCCGCGTTCACGTCCTCGAGCGTGAGCTTGAAGATCTCGTGCGAGCCGTTCTCCGGCCAGATGACGTTCAGCCCGACGCCGCGGTCGAGGAGCGCCGTCGTCTCGCTCGAGAGGTCCTCGACCTCGTCGCGGATCCGGTTGATCGACTCCGGGTTCGCCATCGACTCGTTGTCGATCTCGATCACGCGGAGGCCGATGGCGTACGCCTCGGTGAGCTTCATGCGGTTTCGGTTGGAGAAGCGCTTGAAGAACGCCCAGTAGACCGAGCGGAACCCGAGGCCCTCGCGCTCGTGGTGCTCCCGGAACATGCGGGGCTTCCAGTGGACGAACTTGCCCGGGATCTCCTCGACGTTGATGCCGATGTCGGAGCGGAACCCGCCGCCGAGGAACGGGTCGACGATGCGGAGCTCGCGGAACGCGCCGTACGTGAGATCGCGCGCGTGCACCCAGTCGAACCCGCGCGGCAGGAAGTACCGGTCGACCGTGCCCCAGTTCACCTCGCTGGCGGCGCGGTTGTCCTGGATCGCCCAGGCGGTGTCGTAGATCGCGTCCTGGAGACCCTGCGCACGCACGAAGGAGTCGCGCACGACGTCGGCGATCTCGATCGCCCACTTCCGATCCTTCTTCTCGGCCGCCTGGGCTGGGGTCATGTCCCAGTCGGCGCAGGCGAGCGGGGCGAAGCGCTTCACCGCGCAGCTCGCGAGGTGGGGGTCGAGCGTGAGCGTCTCCGTCTGGAGATCCATGAAGTCGGTGAGGTACCCGAGCTCCGCGTTCAGGATGGCCGACGCGATCGTGGGCATCTCGGTCGCCGCGCCGTAGTGGCGGCGCGTGAGCGAGGACTGCCGCACGCGCTTCTTCACGAGCTCCGCGGTGAGCTCCTTCTTGGTCATCTGGGTGATGGCCGTGGAGGGAGCCACGACGATCGCGTTCTGCGCGGCCTTAGTAGCCTCCGAACCCCCGCGCTGTTTCGCGCTGCTTCTTGGGCGATCGCGTCGCTGCATCCCGCGACGGTACCAGCGCAGGCATCCGGAGGCACTCCATGTAGGCGCGCGAGGTCGCGTCGCCCTGGTCCTTGAGCCCGAACGGGAACGCGATCAGCTCCTTCGTGTACGCGGCGTTCCAGGGGGCCTTCACGATCCGGATGGGCCGGCGCGAGGCGTGCGCGGAGAGCGGCTTGATGCGGTTCACCTTGTCGCCGTCCTCACGCGTCATCACGAAGTAGCGACCCTCGAGCGCGTTGGCGTACGCGACTCGCTGGTGGAGCGCCGCCTGCCCGGGATCGAGCGGCGCGCTCACGAGGACGTGCTCGTCGTACTCCTCGTCGTCCTCGCTGCTCTTCTTGACGACCAGGTTCTGCACGGAGCTCGGGTCGAGCCACTCGCGCTCGACGTCCTCCACGAACACGTCGCCGAGCGTGTCGATCGACATGAGCACGCCGGCCGTCGCGGCAGTCTTGCCCTCGGCCTCGCCTGGCTTCTTGGGGGTCGCCGCGAGATCCCATCCGCGGCAGCGCGCGCGCACGATCGTCGGGCCTCGGTCGACGTAGACGAAGCTCGCCGTCGTGAAGAACAGGCCCGCGCCGGGCTTGATGAGCCAGTTGCCATACTTCCGCTGCTGGCGCGTGAGCGGGTCGAGGAGGTCGAGGTTCCCGCGGTACTCGTCTCCGACCTCCTCCAGCATCTCCGTTGCGAAGAAGCACCGCGAGCGCGCGCCGGGCTCTCCGTACGAGCAGAGGACGAGCTCGTCCTTCGCCTCGTCGAAGCGGTAGTACAGGCGCTCGCCGTCCTTCGCGCGGTAGCCGGTCCACGACGGATCGGACGACCGGATCCACGGCGCGAAGTGCTCGACGACCTCGTCGTGGTGCGGTCCGCCTGGCGTGCAGCTCGAGCGCATCCGGAGCGGGATCGGCTGCTCGAACGTCTGCGCGTTCTGGCGGAGGCGCGTGAACAGGTAGAGGTACTGACGGATCTCGAAGGTCTGGAGCTCGTCGAAGGCGACGTACTGAAAGGCCGAGCCCTCGTAGCGAAAGCGATCGTCCGGGTGATCCATCGCGGCGAGGTCGATGCGCGCGCCGCTCGGCCAGATCCAGGTCTTGCCGCTGTCCTTGCCCTCCGCGCCGACGCCACGGAAGAGCGCGGCGGCTCGCTCGATCAGGCCGTCGGGCTTCGTGAGCTCGGGGTAGGAGCGGCGGAAGATCACGCCGCCGAACCCGCGGCGGTGCACGTGCCGCAGCGGGGACGCGAGGAGGGCGCTGGTCTTCCCTCCGCCGACGACGCCGCCCATGGACGCCTCGAGCGCGCCGCACGCGAGGAAGAGCGCCTGCGGGGCGGGCGTCCCGTCCTCGCGCATCTTCGGCTTCCACGCGGAGATCGGCAGCTCGTCCATCAGACGCCCCGCGGGATCGTCGAGAGGTGCACGCGCCCGCAGCGTGTCGCGACACACCCGTCGTCCGACGTCGATGGCTGGCGTGCGACCTGGATCAGGATGCGCTCCCACTCCTCGTCGACCACGCCCATGGGCCGACCGTAGCCTTGGGACTCGAGGAGCTCGGAGGCCGTCCGGATCAGCGCCATCGCCCACGGCTCGTCCTGCTCGACGCGGTGTGGACCGTCCCCGCGGCAGAGGAACGCGTGCGCCAGCGCGACGACCGTCTTCCAGGTCTTCGTCGTGGCGGTCTTCGTCAGCGGGGCGGAAGCGGCGGCGGGGACATCCATCCCCGAGAGACTACTTCAGCGTGCACTCGTAGGTGACCGCGTAGTCCCGCGTGGCGTCCGGGTCCGTGCTCGGGGAATACGTGCCGTAGGGCGGCGAGGTCGCTGCCGATACGAGGGTGCCGTTCGTGACGACGCTCCCGACGGCAACCTCCTGGATCACGGCGCTGCGCCCGGCGCGCTGCTTGAGCGTGTTCGAGAGGCCGAACTTCTTCCCGAAGCCCATCGCCACCGTGGCTGCCGTTCCCGTCGCACCCTTCTTCGTGATCGACACGATGGTCTTGAAGGCCTTCACGCCTTCGTACGTGGCGGCGGCGGCGACGAGGGCGACGGTCTCGAGGAGCGCGTTCCCGTCGATGTCGGTGCCCACGATGTCCGCGCTGGTCGGCCCCTCGGCGGCGGTGCCCGCGACCGTGAAGGTGACGTTCCGCGGGTAGGCGGCGAGCGCCGCGAGCCCGGGCGCGAGCATCGCAGCGGCGAGGACCTCCTGGTCGGCGACCGTGGTGGCGGTCGCGATCTGCAACCCAGCGACGGCGGGCGCGGCGGGGTTGGTGAACTCGTCGCAGACGATCGAGCTGCCGAGCGCTGCGGCAACGGCGCGCTTCTGGTCGGCGACAGTCGTTCCAGCGGGGCTGACGAACGGGAGGACGCGCTTCAGTTCGTAGGTCTGCTCGAGGCTCATGTGGCAAGCCTACGGCGCGCCGCACGCGCGCGTCCAGCTACCCGACCTTCACACGCGCGCCCTTCACCCGGAAGGTGTGGGCGGTGGGTGCGGGCAGCTCGCTGGTCTCGGCGGTCTCGACCTTGGGATCCGTCGTCCGGGCATCGAGGTGCGGAGCCCCGAACACGTGGGCGCTCCGGCCCTGGATCCTCGAGCGAACGATGGGGCGCTCGGCGGTGCACGTGGCGTGGCCCTGGGCCTCGCAGGAGCCGCTCGAGTACATGAACCCCGAGCAGGACGTGTCGCTCGATCCGACGGCATCCGCCTCGCCAAAGGAGCCCGAGAACCCCACGGCGCCGAGCGACGCGTCGCCTGCGGACGCGGACGACCCACGGCTCTCGGCGGTGCCGGCGGCACCCGTCGTCGAAGTACTCGAGGCCGTCGCGCCCGCGGCGTGGATGAACCCGCCCGTCGCGGAACAGGAGCTCGAGCCCGCCTGGGAGGCGTCCCCGATGGAGAGGCTGACGCCCGTCGCTGCGGTACCGGAGCTCCCTGCGGCGAGCGCCGTCCCGCGGCTCTGGGACGCGCCGGCCCCAGCGCCGGTGCTCGATCCGTGGGCGGTCGCGTCCTCGGCGGTGGGTGCGGCGCCCTGGGGCGCGGCGCTCGCAGTCGACGTTCCGTCCGCTTCGGCGTCCCCGCGGCTCTCGCTCGCGCCGTCGTCGGAGGCCTGCGAGGAGCCCGCGGCGGTCGCTGCCCCGACGCTCGCGCTGTAGCCGGCTGACGTGGGGCTTGCCGAGCCCGAGGCGCTCGCAGTCGCCGTCGAGAGCGCCGTGCCCGCCGCTGCGCCCGTGCCCGCCCCGGTTCCGGAGGCCGATCCGACCGCCTGGGAGGTTCCGGAGCTCGCGCCGGTGCTCGAGCCCGAGGCGGTGACGGCCCCGCTCGAAAGCCCCGTCCCCGAGCTGCTCCCTGTCCCCGCGCCCGCGGCAGCTGCCGCGCTCGTCGAGTAGGCGAACCCGCTGCTGGTCCCCGCGCCGACGCCCGCGGCACTTGCGGACGCAGACGAGTACATGAACCCGGAGCTCGAGCACGCGCCCGCGCCCGCCGCCGTTCCGTTCCCGACGCTGGTGGAGATACCGACCGAGCTGCAGACCGCCGCGCCCGCCGCCGCCGAGTCAGAGACCGATCTGGAAGCGCCAGCGGCGCTCGTGGCGGAGGAGCCCGCCGCGCTCGCGCCGCCTGCGCTGATCGAGATGCCGGCCGAGCTCGTGCTCGAGGAGCCAGCGGCGCTCGCGTCCTGAGCTGCTCCGGGCGACGCGGCGGGCGGCGACGCGCCGACGGCTTCCGCGCCGACTACGCCTGCGCCGACGATCATGGCTCAGTAGTAGACGACGATGATCAACCCATCGCCACCACGTCCTCCGACGGAACCCGTCACGCCTGGGCCGCCGCCTCCGCCGCCTCCTCCGCGCCCGCCGTCTCCTCCGCGCCCGCCCGTCGCGGCGAAGTTCGAGCCGCCGCCCGAGCCTCCCGTGAAGAGCCGAGGACGGTACTCGTCGATGCCCGGATTCCCGAACCCGCCGCCCGCGAGACCGCCGGGAAGCGCTGGGTACGCGCCCGCAGCGGAGATCGCGCCGCCCGCGAAGTCTGCCGCGCCCGAGGTCGGGAGGGACGCGCCGCCCGCGCCGCCCGTGGTGGGAAGCGCAGCCGCCCAGCGTGTGACAGCTACGCCCGCCGCTCCGGAGATCGCGCCCGCCGCCGTGCCCGCCTGTCCGGCCTTCCCCCTGAATTGGCCGTAGCCGGTGAAGAGCGAGCTCGTATCGGCGGCGATGGCTGCGGCTGCCCCGCCCGTTCCCGCTGCGCCCGTTCCGCCAACCCCGACGCCCGCCGCGGTCGACGAGCTCGTGAGGACCGAGTCCGCCGCTGTCGCGAACGATCCTGAGCCGCGGAAGATATGGGAGATCGATCCAGCCGTTCCGTTGCCTCCGACCGCGCCGCCCGGTCCTCCGGGAGCGACAAGCATCGAGAGCGTGTCGGGCAGGACGAAGAGCGGGACGCCGGTGAGCGACGCGGCGCCTCCGGACCCTCCACCACCGCCTCCTCCGCGCGCGGTGAGGACGGCGCCGGTGCGACCGCCGCCGCCCCCCGCGCCCGAGCCGAGCGCCCAGAAGTTCCCGCAGGTCTTGTTCGACGTGTAGGCCGGGTTCGTCCAACGGAAGCCGTCGGTGATCCCGCCCGCGTTCGTCGACGCGACCGTGTCGAACGTCACGCAGGTCGACCAGCCGAGCGGCGCATCCCCGCCCGGGCCCATCGACGCGCGGAGGTCGTCGAGGACCCACGCAGCGATCGGCGCGCCGTAGCGGTCGGTGAGGAAGCGCCCGATGCCGTCGAGCGTGACGCGCTCGACCTTCGGCGGAGGCGGCGTCCAGATCAGCGGCGAGCAGCCGCCTCCGTCCGCCACCTCAGTAGTCCCCGCCCCAGGCCTTGACGAGGTATCCGGAGTTCGCCGCCGCCGCGAGGTGGATGGTCGCGAGCAGCGTTTTGCCCGCGACGATCTGCTTCTTGACCGGGATCTTTCGGATGACGGACGCGCCCGTCGACTGCGCGGCGACGAGGCCCGCGGCGAACTGCTCCTCGTGGATGAGGCTCGTGTTCGCGGACGTGTGCGCGCCGCTCGCGATCGTCGAGAGGTACAGGCGCACGATGTTCAGTGCCGCCTGCGGGACCGTGTTCGCGACGCTCGCGACGAGAGCGATCCAGACCTCGTCGAGCCACGCGCCGTCCGCGCCCGCCGTCCAGACGAGGTAGCTCGTCGGCGTGGTGATGTTGCCCGTCCCGTCGTTCGCGGTGTTCGCCGCGGTGCAGACCGCGTGCGATTCGTTCGGGGCGCGGGTGTAGATCGGCGAGACGTTAGCGGACACCGAAGCCTCCTCGTTGAGCGGCGAGCGAGCCCGCCGCGCTGATCTCGCGCGCGGGCAGCGTGCAGTAGACGTTCTTCGTCCCCGCCGAGAAGTTGACGAGCGCGTTGCTGTTCGAGCTCGCGAACACGTCGTCTCGGTCGAGCGTCGACGCGCCTGAGAGCGTGCCGAGGCCGACCTCCCATTCGGAGCTTGTCGACTCGATGCGGTAGTGGACGCGCTCCCCCACGGCGAAGCGCGCGGAGAACGCCTCGAATGTCGTCACCGCGCCCGCGAGCGTGAGAGCGCCCGTGCCGGTGGTGGTGGTCGTCTCCTTGACGTTGTCGCGCCAGGCCACGAGCTCAGTCCTCCGTGACGACGAACCCAGTCGAGGCGTTCAGGACGGGCGTGATGCCGGTTCCCGTGTAGAGCCCGCCGCCCGAGATGAGCGCGCGGTAGAGGATGTAACCCGCGCCGGAGACGAGCGTCCCGCACGCGGCATACAGCGCGTTCTGCGCGACGGTGCCGCTCGAGCCCGCGGGGAACGTGATCGCGGTGACGTTCCCGACGCTGTTCCCCGAGACGGCCCAGCCGCCCGCGCCGCTCGCTCGAGCGACGCCCTGCCTGGCATACGAGCCGTATGGGACCTCGCTCGTCGTCTGCGTCGCGCCGGCCTCGCCCGGGTCCGCCGAGTGGAGCGAGATGAAGAACGAGCCCGCCGTCGAGCTCCCTCGCAACCCGGTCGCGTCGCCGATGTTGGCGATGTTCGAGTTGTTGAAGAGGAGGGTGAGGAGGTCGGTCTCGAAAGCGTTGCTCTTGCTCACCGGACCATCGTGGCACGGCGCGCGGGCGGTCGGGTAGCCGCTCGGGTCAGCGACGCCCGGCGAGCCACTCGACGAAGACGCCCGTGAGGAGCACCACGCAGATGCAGCCGAAGGTGATCCAGGACCCGAGCGACATCAGAAGAGCGCCTGCACCGGGAGCCAGGTCTTGGTGAGCGGGCGCTCGCCGGTCGTGAGGGTGACGAAGAACCGGACGACGTACGTCGCGGGCGCGATGGCCTCGCCTGCCGAGTTGAAGAAGTCGGCGAAGTCCGCAACGTGCGTGACGGTGATCGCGCTCGCGGTCGGCACGGGATCGGCGGCGACATCGAAGGCCCACTCGATCGTTTCGCTGTCGCTGCGCTGGATGAGCGCGCGCACCGAGACCGTCTGGGTGAGGTCGATGTCCGGGTCGTCCGTGTCGAGGACGAACGAGATCTCGAAGGGCTCGAGGTCATCGCGGTAGGCCTCGGGGATCGCGACGATGGAGTCGGTGAACGGCACCGAGCGATCCTCAGGAGTACTTCCAGCCGACGCGCTTCACGTTGCCGACGTTCGTGTCGAGCTGCATGAAGATCGCGGCCTTCGGGATCGGGCCGGTGAGGATGTAGCTGGGCGTCGCGCCTGCGGTGACGGCTGCAGCGGTCGCGACCGGGAGCCAGAGAGCGACGACCTCCGAGACAAGGACCTTGGCCCAGGGCCGTGCGTTGATCGATGTGCCGTCGAGCGCCCAGACGAGGAATCCGCTGTCCGGGCGGCCCGTGTCGGCGACGTTCGTGACGCGGGCGGCGGCGGGCTCGGCGCCATCCGGATCGGCGTCGTTGGCGAGGTTCGCGCCGGCCCCGTCCGCTGCGCCGATGAGCTGATCGAAGCGAAAGCCGAACGGCTGGCGGAGGAGGAGGCTCATGCCGAGAGCCTACCGCGACGGGGCACGCCGGCGCGAGCTACCGGCGTCGGGCGAGCGCAGCGGCGCGGCGGCGCTCCTTCCGGTTGCGCGGCTCGAGCGGCTTCAGCGCGGCCTTCAGGGCTGCGGTGGGGGCGGTGAACGCCTCGGCGAACTTCGCCTTGATGGCGTCGAGCTTCGCCGCGAGCGCGCGGACCTCTGGGAGCTCGGCCTGGCTGGTGGTCTCCTGGATGTCGGCGCGGTGCATGACCCAGAGCTACCGTTTCCGCTTCTTCTCGGCCAGCGCCATCAGGTCCGCGCGCGTGCGCCCGGCGCGCAGCAGGTTCTCGACCTCGACGATCGGCAGGCCCGTCGCGTTCGAGATGTGCCGCGCCTCCTCTGTGCAGTTCCCGGCGCGGAGGGCGCGCGGCGGTCGCTTCTCCTCCTTCGCCACGCACGCAGGCTAGCGCACCTATGGGTAGACGATCGGCACGCCCTCTCCGGCGAAGTCCACGGGTTCGGCCTGGTTGAACCAGGCGGGTAGGAGCGCGGCCTCGCGATCGGTGATGGGCACGCGCACGTGGATCACCTCCTGCGGCAGCTTCGCGAAGCCCATGCTGCCGAGCGCCTGGGCCTCCATGCGCGCGCGTGGGTCGGTGTACTCGCAGCGCGGGCGCACGTGCGGGTCACCGCGCCCGCCCATGAGCATCACGCCGAGCTTCGCCCCCAGGCGGCACCGCTGGGCCTTCGTGATCCCTCGAGGTTCCAGCGACGCGAGGGAGACATGCCAGACCGACCGTCCGGCGAACGCGTTCGCTCATCGGTTGATCGAGACGAGCACCGACCAGGACCGCGCGCCGTCGCGGATCCTGGTGGCGCGCTGGGGGACGTCCTCGGCCCTGGCGCAGGGCTTCAGCATGGCGGCGGCGAAGAGGTGGTCGTGCATTCTTGAGCCTTTCTTGAGCCTTACTTACGGCTTCGCGAAGACGCTGATCGACTTGATGACCATGGCGGCGGCGAGGCGCGTGTCGATTTCCGACTTGCAGCGCGCGATCACCTCCGTCGCCGCGGGGCAGACCATCCCTTCGCGGCAATCGCAGCCGCCGACGTCGTGCGCGAGCCGCGCGACGACCTGCGCGAGGAGGTGCGCGCGCGGGCGCTTGGTGTCGAGGCTGGTCTTCGCGAAGTACTCGACGCCCGGCCCAAGCACGATCGAGAGCGTCTGCACGCCGCCGATCAGCGTGTCGGTCCGCCCGTGGATCCCCTGGGCGCGCGGGTGCTCCTTCGCTAGGTCGATCATGCAGCGCGCGTAGACGTCGGCCTCGACGTTGTCGCGTTCCTCTTCGGACAGGGCGGAGCTCATCGACCCGCCCGCCAGTCGCGCAGGTCGAGCGCTACGACGAGCGCCATCACGCCGATCACGACCCAGGCGCCCCAGCCGATCTCGGTGCGCTGGAACGCGGGCAGGCGAGACACGAGCACGCCGACCGCGCCGAGCAGCGCGCCCGCGCGGAGGCCGCGCCACCAGCTGCGGGAGGCGATCGCGCGGCGAAGGTTCGGCGTCACGCTCCCTCCCTGGCGCGCGCCTCGCGCTCGTCGGCGTCCTGGATGAGCATCTTCGCGAGGAGACGCTCCATCGCGGGCTCGAGCTGCACCTCGAACATGTCGACCGCCGGAGCCTGGAAGTCGACGAGACCGTCGCGCACGCCGATGCTCGTTCCCGCGTGGACGCCGGGCGCGCGCACGACCGCGAGGTCGAAGTGGTTGGACCCGCCCGCGGACATGATGGCCTTGCTGAGGCTCTTCGCGAGGCCAGGTACGGCGCCAGCTTCGATCCACGAGTCCGCCTGCACGTCGAGCGGACCGGTTGGCTTGTAAGTCGCGTAGGTCTCCTCGGCGGGCGGAGCGTCGAGCTCGACCAGCACGGGGCTCTTCAGCACGCCCGGGCGGTCTTGGTGTGGCCCCGCGTGCCCCGTGGGCAGGACGCACGCGCCGATATTCAGCGGGCCGGGGTCCTTCGGAACCGCACCGCACGGCTCGACGTGCTTCTTCAGCACGACCTGGCGTCCGCCCGTGAGCGCCTCCAGCACGCGCAGCCGTTCTTCGTGCTCGTCCAACCGGTTCTTCACGTTCTCGTCCATGGGATCCTCCTTCAGGGTAGCGCCGCCCACCCGCTGCCCGCCTCGTCCATCTCGAGGGGGCAGCGGCGCTCGCGGGACTTCGCGAGCTCGGCGCGGGGTGAGGCCGCGCCGCGTGGAATCACCTGGGCCTACCGCGCTCCCCGAAGGGCACCCCGAAGGTTCGCGGCTGCGTATCCAAGTGACCCTCGCCGGACGAAAGAGGCGCAGGCTTTCGCGCCTTACCCGCGCAGCACGAGCGGGCTCCGGGCAGAGACCTCCTACTCGCGCGGGCCGGGGCGCCAGACCAGGTGGAGCGCGGGTCCGGTGCGGTCGATGCGGACGGGCGCATTGCGTACGTCGAGGACGACCTCGGCGGGCGAGAGGCCGACGACCTCTCGTGGGGCCCCGTCGAAGACGACCCAGTCGCCGCGCCGCAGCTCCGCGAGAGGCGTGTACTTCCCGCGCTTCAGCTCGTCGAGTGCGGCATCGCGCTCGGATTCGATCCGCGCCATGTCGGCGAGCATCGCGCCGTTCACCGGGCCGCCCTCCGCGTTCGGGCCGAACTGTTTGGAGACGCGGGTGCGCCAGGCTTCGAGGATGTCGACGCGCCGTCGCACGCCGTTCCCAGCGAGGCGGATCGCGCCCATCGACTCCACGGCCTTGTCGATGCGGCCGAGCGCATCCTTCACCGCGTCGTGCACGCTCTTGAAGAGCGGCTCGAGCGCAGCGATCTCCTGCTGCTGCTTTCGGTGCGTGGAGATGAACGCGGTGCCTGCGGCCTCGACGGCCCCGACCTGCGTTTCGATCTCGGCGACCCGATCCGCGAGCTGCTTCAGTTCCTTCGTGATCATCACGTCGCGGCGATCGAGCATGGGCTCCCACTCGGCGTCCGACCTCTCGAGCTTCTCGAGGCGCTGCGCCAGCGCGTCGAGCGGCCCGGGCTGTCCGATGCGAGCCTCGACGTCGGCGAGCCTGGCCTCGAGGAGCCTGGCCTCGAGGAGCACGTGCGAAGGCGTCGCGAACCGGCCGGGCGGCTTCTCGGCCAGGCCTCGCACACGATCGAGGAGGCCATCCCAGGTGTGCCCAGCGTCGTCGATCCCCAGTGCTGCGCCGAGCTCCGACTTCGCTGTGTTTACGCGCCCGTGCTCCTTCGCGTCCTTCTTCAGCGCGGTTGCAACTGCGATCATGGTGTCGCCGAGGCGAGGCGTCCCAACGCGCTCGCAGCCGAGGGCGTAGGCGAGGCTGGTCGTCTGGTCGACGGTGAGGAGCTGGGCCTCGAGCTGCGCGCGGGCGTTGTCGCGCTCCTGGCGCGCGCGGTCCCGCTCGACCGCGGCGGTGTTCAGCTCGGTGTTGGCCTTGCTCCACTCGCCCTGGATCTTCCTGACACGCTGGAGTGCGTCTCGAAGAGCCCCATCCGAAAGGTCACGCTCCGCCTCGACCTTTCGCAGCGCCTTGATCCGCCCGAGGCAGCTGGTGACCGCGTCCTCGAGCGGGACCTGCATCAGCTCGTCGGGCGCATCGGGGAAGAGCTCGATGGCGATGTCGCGGAACGAGGCGCTCCAGTTGCCGAGCATCTCGCCGTCCTGCGCGCGGCCCCGCACCGCTTCGTCCCGCTCGCGCCGCGCCTGCTCGATCTGCTTGAGGGCGTCGTCGAAGTCGACGAACCGCTCGTGCGCGACGATGTTGCCGAAGTCCTTCTTGCCGCGCAGCACGTCGAGCAGCTCCTCCGACGGCACGCAGTCATCGTTCGGGCCGAGCTCCCGGAAGATGGCGAACCCCTTGCGCGACGCATCCTCGGGCGACTCGGGCTCGAGGACGAGGTGCCAGCGCCGGCCGTTGGCGTCCGAGAGCTCCTTGGGCACGAAGCTCTTGAAGGATCCGAGCGCGTAGATCAGCGCCTCGGGATCGGCCGAGGTGTCCCCGATCCGCATCGTGCTGTGGAGGCGCTCGTTCACCGCTGCGCCGGCCGCGAACATTTCGCGGCGGGCGCGGAGGTTCGCGTCGAGGGCTTCGTTCAGGAGGGCTTCCTGAAGTGCGATGCCTACGAACCGACGCCGCGCTTCCGGCGCCTCGCCTTCACCATCCGCGGGGTGCCCAAGCCCATCCCGACGCTCGACCAGGAGCTGGCGCTCCGCCAGATCGGGGCGCTCGTGGAGGACGGGGTGGGCGGACGCGGGTTCTCCGCAGCCCCCGCAGGGCCGCGTGTCGGTCGTGTTCATGCTGGCTCCGATGGATCAGCGGGCGGGCGAAATTGCCTGCGCGCGAGCCCAGCCTACCGTCCGTGTCCCTTTTTGCGACCGGAAATGAGGGGTTCGCGCACCGGGATCTGAAGCCCGAGAACCGACCGGTACAGATCGGATCGACCAGCACAGACGCGAGGTGTGAACGGGTCCGTCAAGCCCCAAGATCCTACGGATCTTGCGGAGTTCACATGGACCATGCTCCTCTGCCGATCGCGGGCCCCCTCGCGCGTGGCTGATCGCTCAGGGATCACCCAGACCTCTCAGGGATCCGGATCGGTCTCCTCGGGCAGCGAGACGCCCTCCGTGACGATCGGCAGCCCCTTCCCGTTCGAGCTGCTCTCGGCGACACCTCGAGGGGTGAGCGACGGCTTGCCGGCGCCGAGCGACGGAGGACCGTCCGGCACCTCGGCGGGCAGCTCCACGGACCCGGTGATCCG
>ERZ869921.60-NODE-60-length-62075-cov-15.399484_pt1 | contig 62075 bp, 85 predicted proteins | sample MGYA00579310_ERZ869921 | MGnify/ENA primary metagenome ERZ869921 (study PRJEB32216, sample SAMN09231816) | wastewater metagenome | place: USA: Maryland | collected 2016-06-21 | study: EMG produced TPA metagenomics assembly of the PRJNA472060 data set (Reclaimed...
TTAATTACTCCTCAAATTTTAGGGTCCGTACCATACGAACTAATCGTTTTGCTCTTGACTTTGTTTGTTTAGCCCAAAGGGATGCTTCCATACCCTTAGCTGCCTGATCGTAATCTTTGATTATAAAGTTACGAAGAGTGTTCTTAAATGTAGCTAGGGTCTTAGGACCCATGTTGTAGCACATATCCACCAGTACTGCTTTGATTACATCGTGTTGATCTATGAAGTTAGGAACCAATTTAGGCACCTGCACTACGCAGTCTTGGACAACCTCTTTAAGCTTATGTTCCGCCATACCTACAGAAAATTCTGTATCTGGAGTAACCCCATGTGTATACCCATATCCTACAGTCCAAGGGGCACCATCATCAGGATTTACATCAAGGTCTTTTAGAATCTGAGACGCCGGTTTATCACCCCACCCATACTTGCTAGCTGGGTACTTTTTAGCTAAGGAGCTTAGAGGATCTGGATAAGCATAGCGCTTGTACGTTTCCGATAATCTCAGCTGTTTTAGTACTTGTTCAATCCAATTCACGTATTAATCTCCTCCTTCAACAGGCGGCTTATCTTTAATTCTTACTTGCATCTCATTGGCAGTTAGTAGAGCTTTGGGTTTTAACCAAGGATACCTATGGTACAAACTGGTCATAACCCACTCATACAGCAGCGGTATACAAGCAGCAAACGTAAACCCCCAAGCTACCATAGTAGGAGTTGGTAGTAAATATACTGCTGTACCAAATACAACCATAAAGATGAGTACTCTGCCGTATTGTACTACAAACTTAATAGGAGTCCATGCAGGTAGGGGCAGAGTAAGGAGGTAAGTAACAGCAAAACCTACACCCAGAGCAGTTAAAATAGCATGTAAGCCCGGTAGGGCAAACGCCTTTACAGCTAGATTAAATAGCTTTTCTAGCCATTCCATCTTAATAGTATCCGATAATAGCTGTTACAGTAGTACCAGTTGACCAGATCTTTTTAACCAAGCAGATAAGTACCTCACCATCTACAACGGTGCGAGTGTACGCTACGCCATTCAAAGCTTCGTACTTAATAGTACCAGCTGATTGTACTTGCACAATATACTCTCGACGCAGGTCAGCAGAATCAGAACGCTGGGCGTAGATATCTTCTTGGTTACGTGGGAAGTTAGCAAAGCGGTTGAAGTTACTTAACATAGTTTATTCTCCTAGTTTTTTTTGGTGTATGGGTCGAGACACTGAGCTGTCTCTATCACAGGCTATTTCAACAGCGCGAAGAGCCGTAGCTCCCGCATCCAAAGCACCTAAACAGTAGGTGGCTCCAGAACCAATAGCAACGTAGTCATCCATAACCTCTAAGGGTTGCATCTCGTCATCAATTAAGACGACAGTGTTTCCGTCCTTGGAAACCACTATACATGAAAAGGTATACTCGTCAGCATCGTGGAAAAGCGCCCCATACTCGGGGCGCTCATCTTCATCGAAGCCAGTCTCTGCCCACCTCTTAGTGATGCCTATGGTGTAGCAGTTACCTGCTCCCATAAAATATCGCCCATCCTTGAGCTTTTCTATTTTGTTCATCCTAAACATAACACCACCCCGATCTGTATTTTGAGAGTCGGCTACTATGACCTTAGTGCGTCTATCATAAACTATTGCGGTCATATAGGCTCCTTAAGTTGGGGCGATTACTGTTACTCCGGACACAGCTGCGGCTACTGCTGTAGCTGTCTCTTGCTCTTGCACTACATCCTTAATTTGCTGTATAATAGCAGCTTTAATTTGAGCAGCATTAGCGTTGCCACCTAAGCCTAGCTTCTTGCCGTAAGCAGCTTGAAGTCTAGTGTCTTCTCCGGCGGTAGTGTTAATTGTCATTGTTCCCATTAGTTAATGCTCCTAGAACATTCGTACCAGTTGGTACCATCGTATACCAAAGTTAGGGTAGAACCGGCTGTAGCCGAAAAGTTACCCGCCAGGTTTAAGTTGCTGCCGTCAGTAACCGTAAGAGTACCATCAAAAATAAGAGTAATCACCACACCAGCTTGGAAATTAGTAGATGTGATGGAGGTAATACCTGTGGTACCAGTTACGTGAAACACACGACCAGTAGGTAATGGTAAAGCTGCTGCTGATGCTACTGCTGCGCCACCCCCCATAAAGCCTCGTCTAGCTCCTGAGGTACCGTTATTCCATCCTACTACACCTGCTGAAACTCTTTCCCAAGCTGTATCAGCAGACAGTGCCACGTTGGTGGTTGAGCTAAATCCGACAACGGAGTTAGAGGCCCACTTGGTTTCGCCACCTGTTTTTATTTCTATGCAGGAGCCCGAAAAAATGCTGGCGAATGTCAAAATCCCAAATTCATTAAAGCCGTAAGTAGTGCCGCCAACAAGGATTCCGCCCGCTTTATTGACAGAAAATTTACTTACACCGCCCACTCGGCGATCTATAAGCTTAGATCCAGCAGCAGATGCAGAGTCTGTAATATTCATATAATCAGCGGTAAACGTAGTACCGCCCGAGTTCCACGTGTAGGCAAAGTCCCAGTTTCTAGTAGCAGCAGGTGTGGCTCCTGTGTTACCTAGCTTTTGGAGTACTGGCAGCTCCGATATCTTTACGTTAGCCATAGTTATCCTTGAATGATATAATCACCAACATCGGTGATTAGGTAATCTGATGTGGTATCCGTAGTTACGGCATCAGTGGGGAGAGCGGAGCCTGTAGCTCCGCCTCCTAGAGTTCTGGCTCCACCTGCCTTTTTGAAGAAGGGGATGGAAATTTCTATGTCATTGAATGCCATTGTGGCTTAGATACGGTAAACTACGACAGTTGTACCTGATGTGACTACGAACTTCCAAGTACCGGAGGCGTTGTTAGCAGCAGCCGAGCCCACAAAGGTAGTGTTACCATCGGCAGCAGTCAGAGTAGCAGCAAAGGCTGCAAGGCAGATAACTGTGACCTCTGTCGAAGCTCCGATACGGAGTCCATTAGGACACAGGGCTGCGATAATAGCGGTAGTAGCTGGCAGGGTTAAGGCACGACCAGCACCGGGAGTGATAGTAAACAGTCCACCATCAAACAGCTGAGCTACGGTCAGGGTAGCTGGAGCATCTGCCAAAGCTGTAGCCGAGAATGGCTTCAGGTATTGATTGCGAGCTTCGAAGAAGCTGAGAGCGCTGCGCACACCTAGACCTTCACGTGCGGATAGGACTTGCATGTAGCGTTGTGGAATGGTGTAAGGTTTGGTTGGATTAGCAGGCATGTAGAGATTCTCCTATATGAGATTAATGAGTTCGTGACTTAAGGTCCCGTACTCGGTACGGAAGCCTTCGTGTCCCCCTGTAGGGGATATGTACCGTAATCCACCACCTAGTGGTTACGGAGGCTATAGACCATTCATACGGGATTAAGTTCAATCCCGCAGCTATATTCTTCAAAGAAGAAAGAGCATCAGAATATAGCTTCTATATATATAATATATATATATATATAATATATACTATATCTCTCTCCTTAAGAGAGAGAGTATATATATATATATATATAATATATCTATACTATATCAGTCTTCTCACATCTGTCGCCCCTACGGGGCTTCACATTCTTTAGATAGTTTCTCCTGTTGTTAGCCTTCTTAAGCTTCTTCTTTGTAAGGTGGTGGCTTTTAGGCCTACCCACCTTCCTAACTCGGTTCCGCTTGAACCGTCTGTTTAGCTTGGCTTTGTTCTTAGTCATGTTCCTCAGAGTTACTTTACTCAACTTCACCCTCCCCAAGAGGAGTGTGTCATCCATAGGAGCTTCAGTATCCCTAGCAGCTCGTAGGAGCTCTTCTAGGGCCTCCTCTCCCATAGGGATAATAGCAGGTAGCTCCTCGTCTTCTCGTCGCATTGTAGGGCCTCCTAGGCGGTTATAGTATTATACCCGTAAGATACCACATGATACCCGAGTATTACGCTTGTTAAGACTTTGTTAAGCTACTTTAGTTCAACTGGCTTGTTCAGCTATTGTTCAGCTTAGTTTGAAATCCGACCCGAGCAGTGTTGAGGGGTCCACCACCCCACCTGCCACAGGAAAATCCAAGGGGATACCCCCCCCCTATCTACTAAGCAATTAGTACTTACAGGTGCTATGTTATAACGTAACAGTCTGTGTCTGCGCTGCCCTTCAGGGCCTCACTGGCTGGCTACGTACAGGCGCATAGGTCGGCATGGGTGTGTATGGGTAGGGGGGTTAGCTCTCGCCTGTCCTAGACAGGGCGCAGGGGGTAGGATGGGGCACACATAAAGAAAATCTAGCTATACCCGTTAATATGAATATCACGCCTGACACGACCGCGAAGCGGGCGCTTGCCGTAGGCTGAACGCTGTTTAACTTGGTCGCTTAGGCTCTAGCTGTATACTAGGATACAGACAATAAAAAGCTTGTATTCTTTGCATGATTAGGCGTATAATGGCGTACCAGCCAAGGATACCCCTTGACGGTTTAACAACAATCTGAGGATACAAACATGGAACAAGTCATTAAAGGTAAAAAGGCCGCGAAAGCTGCCCCCGTAGTCATCGAAATGGACGAGGCTGGTAAAGCTCACATCGCTAAAATGGTTGACGCCGTAGTCACTGAGGCGTTAGCCCGTGACAATGCGCAGACAATCGTCGAAAGTGCTGGCAACGAAACATGGAACACGTTGCGCAATGAAACACTGAACACGCTCAAGAATGACAAGAGCGATGGCAAAGCTTACACGCTCGCCGTGCTTACCCAGTTCGCCAAGGAAACAACGGAAGCCAAGTTGCCACGCGGTAAACAATACGCTTCTAATCTAAAGCGCGCCGCTAAGCTTGCGGCTCTGGGTGTGAAACTTCCGTCAGAACTGGCTACTTGTGGCCGCTCGGCATGGAATGAACACGAAGTTTGGGCAGATAACAAAATTCTTACCCCTTCTGGCTCGTCCGCCAAGGATACGAAAGAAAAGCAAGAAGCCCGCGATGCCCTGTCTAAGAAGGTCGATGGCATGGGCGGTACGGTGGGTGAAGCTGTTAGCATCGTTTTGGAAGACTTCAGAACCTTGCAGGCTGAACTGTCTGAAATCCCAGTCGGTATCTTCCGCGACGAAGCTGTTAAACGCTGCCTTGAAATTATTCGCTCGGTCAAGGCTAAGCAACGGCAAGCTACCGGCTCGGGTAATCACTGAACTTTAGCCATAGGCTAAGAGTTTGGAAAGCTAAACCCTAGATGATAGAGACAGCCTAAGCCCCCTAGCTAACCCCTAGGGGGTTTTAACGGTTTCTAACGTAGGAAAATACAATGTCTAGTCCTGAACCCGTATTAATAGAAGCGGCTTCTATATTGCTCAAGCTGTTTGAATTATGCCCTGACGCTGATAAAGGCGAACGGGCGCAAATTAGCGCACTATGGGGTATTCATAGGCTCCTAGTAGCTGGATGGACTAGTGCCGACATAATAGCGTTTATGAGATGGTCGGAAGAATTTGACCCCACGATACCTGAGGACATGGCACTCAGGAAAATGGCCCTAGTGTCTTCTAAGTACCCTAGGCTGGGCATGGCAAAATAGTATATCAATATACAATACCGGCTAGTGCATCACTCTAGCCCCTAGGCCTAAGCAGCTTGGGGGCTAGCTTGTTAACACTGGATTACAAGCTATGAAAGCCCTAGCTCTAGCCCTGATACTTGCTATCCCTACTATAGACGTGGCTGATGATATTCAGCAGTCAATAGATGAAACAGGGGTTTATCTCGGGTTATTCTATGGGTGCTATCATACGGACGAGGACGGGCTAGTGTGTATCCTGCCCGAGAAAGAGGAAAACGACCAAGAAGGGGTAGACAATGAAACAGATAACACCATTAAGTCCTAGTACATTCACCTGTATCGAGAAGACTTATAGAGGCTGTGCGCCTCTTCCTGCTATTACCTGCCCTAATATAAGGGACGATGGAAACAAGGTTTTAGTTGACACGTATCCCCGCCTTACCTCTATTGAAAAGGCTTTAATGGAGAAAGCAAAATGCGAACTCAGGACTTGACGCAAGCGGTAATAGATGATTTATGGCTTGACCATCAAGGAACTAATAAAGCCTTGCGTTTTGGTCAGTATGTGTGTCAGCGTCTATTCATAGAGAATGACCCTAAGCTGTTTTTAGAGTCGGACGACCTGCAAGCATACAATAGTTTGGTCAAGAGAGTCAAAAGCTCAAGATGAACAAATTATGAATAGCCTATTGACTTATACGCTTTAGTGGCGTATAATGGCTGTTAAGTGGAAGTGTCCCTTAAAAATATCGGCTTAGAATGAAAGAGGCGTAAGGGTGCCGAGCTTCCTTCCTGTATACTAGGATACAATCTAATGAAAGACGCTATCGAATTTGAGTTTACGTCCGAGGACAGTAAGCTGGCTGACAAAATCAGGCAAGACATTAAGACGCATGTCAAAGCCTTAAACGAGCGCACTAACAAGGCGCTTTCTGCGTATGAACGCTTGAAGAAAGCAGAATCTCTGCTTAATAGGGGTTAATATGGTTGACACTTTATTTGTAGGCGGCAAAGGCCGTGCAAAAATCAATAACTGGGTAGCTTTTCCTAACAAGGAAAATCCTCGTTATCTTATCGGCTCCGTTAGCCATCATATCAGGCAAGGTGAGTTTAAGTCTGAGACTCAACAGACAAGCTCCATTGTCTCTTTCAATTTTGCTGAGGGCTGGGTAGAGACTCGCAACACGATTTATACGCTCGGAACTGAAATTTCCTAAGTCGTATATCTTAAATTGGCTAGGACTAAGGACGGTGCGATATGAATTAAAGATACACCCTGCGCTAATGGGAAGCGACTACATATTCAGGGGCCTATGAGCCTGCTGTCTTACCAACTTAGCCTTAATAGCACATATATGAAAACTGCTTAAATGCGGTTATTAAAGTTATCCTACTCGATAACGCAAATCGAAGCCCCTTAGGTATTAACTAGGGGGTTTTCGTTTGCTGCATCAAATGTTTTGAATTAGTATACTAGTATACAGACAATTCAAAAGATATTTTTTCTAATTCAAGGAATTAAAATGAAAAGATACGAAACTGAAGATGGCTTTGAAGGATACAACTCAGATCGCGAAGGCTCTGGCTGCTTAATTGTATTTGCTATTGCAATTATAGCTTCTGTTGTTGTATACTTGAGAGGTTGATTTATAATCGTCGATAGACCGTTAGCCTTTCTATACGAGAGGCTTTAGGTGTAACAACGGACTCCCTTGCGGGAGTATACTAGTATACAAGGAGACACCTTATGCTTTTACCATCGGATTCAAGTCTGATGAACGCTATCAAACGAGATACGCGTTTCTTTTCTGCTAGGCAGATGCAAATCGCCAAGCGTACACGCTCAGCTGGCAGGTACATTCTCAAAATGATTGCCAATAGGCCGAAGATTCACGAGCCTTTGACTGTGCAGCGTACCAATACCAAGAAACATCTGGTAAAGGTGACCTACAAGCCGCGTGTGTTCAAGCTTAATGGTCACGCTGTAACCATCCGCAAGCCTATCGAGCATCTGTTTGCTCATTATGCAGCACGTCAAGTAGCTGCGGCTTAATCTCTTTCACGCTTCGGTACGGGTGGAATACTTCTGATGTAAGTTAACTCAGGAAGTAACGCTAGCTTAGGCTAATCTTATGACACTGTGAGCACTATCTAGGAAGTATACAAGAGTTCGAGTCTCTGGCCGTTGCACTTTTTTCTACAACACGCAAGGAGAAGTACTATGTCAAATGAAACAATCCACCAGATTGAGGCAACTATGTTGCTCGGGCAGTTTGTATCCTAGTATACAGACTGAATATAAACTCCTATAAGGAGAAGTAATTTGAAAACCATGATGAAATTTCGTGAGGTAAAGGTCGGCCAGATGTTTACAGTCATCAAAGAAGCAGGACGTGATACGCACGCTGCTGGCCGTTACATCAAGCAAGGCCAAAGCCACTCTACCCAGTACCACGGCACTAAGGATATCATTCTTGCATTGGATGATGTTGTTGCCTTGGTGCCAAACAACAGCCATTAAGCCATGATCTCACTTAATGGGGTAAAGATTAACAGCTTTAACTTCCCTGCTGGGGAAGAGTGTGTTCGGTTGTCTATCGAACAGCTGCAACCTAGAGATAAATACGAGTTTACATGGAAATACGAAAGCTCGGCTGAGTTCTTTGCGTTACAGCAAGCTGTAGCCATCATTCGCAACACAGCTAAAGGCACGGTACGTAAACCATACGTATCACTGCTTATGCCATACTTCCCTTTCGCAAGGCAAGACAGGGCTACAGTGCCGAATGAAACTAATGCCTTGACTTTGTTCTGCGATACAATCAAGACTCTCAATCTGGACTTAATTAGCTGCATAGACCCTCACAGTCTTGCAGTGGAGCAGCACTTTGCTCCTGAGAAGTTCTTTGCAATGCCTCAGCTTAGTGCAGTTAAAAGCTGTATGCCGCACAACAGATGGGGATTTGAGATTGTTGTAGCGCCTGATGAAGGGGCATTAAAGAAAGCTGCTTCTGTTGCTGAGTACTACGGTGCGTACCTTATTACAGCAGTAAAGCAGCGTGACCCAGAGTCAGGTAAAATCCTCTCGTATACTTTGAGAAACGATGCTGGTAAAGTATTTCACAGACCTCCACGTGTACTGGTAGTGGATGATATCTGTGATGGCGGTGCTACGTTTCTGATTCTTGGTGAATCTTTGCGAAAGGCAGTGCCTCGTTCTGAGTATACTCTTTTCACTACCCACGGCATTTATTCCAAAGGTCGTAAGGAACTTGAGAAGATTTATACAAAAGTCATCTGTTTCAACAACATGGAGAAAACATGAATAAACTTCCGTTCTATTTAACGGATTCATACAAGTTAGGCCATGCTGCACAGTACCCTCCGGGCACACAGTTTGTTTACTCAAACTTTACTGCTCGTTCTAACAAACTTCTGAACTTGCCTGATTGGGCTAAGGACGGTAAGTATGTGGTTATGGGTATGCAGCGGCTTATGTATCTAATCAACTACGACTGGGTAGAGCCTCTTCAAGAGCTTGAACCTGAGGAATTCGAAGATGAACTTAAAGAATTTCTATCTGACATGGCTGCTTTTGCTGGGCCTAACGGCTTGGATGGTTCACGATTCCGGCAGCTATACGAATATGTTGAGGTATATGGAAAATTACCTCTCGAATTTAAGCATGTTGCTGATGGTACGGTAATAGATATCCGTGCCCCTTGCTTGACAGTAGTAAACACAGACCCAAGATTCTATTGGCTTGTTAACTACATGGAAACATACCTGTCTACTGAAATGTGGAAATGTATGACGGTAGCTACTATTGCCCGCTTCTATAAACGCACACTCTCGCGTTTTGCCACTGCGACTGGTACTCCATTAGAGTTTGTGCCTTGGCAAGCCCATGACTTTTCTATGCGTGGCATGGGCGGCGTGGAAGATGGCATAGCTGGTGGTATTGGGCATCTATCCTATTTCACTGGCTCAGATAACCTAGCTTCATTTCGTAACATTCGCGGTATCTATGGATTTGAGAAAGACGGAATAACTGCTGGCTCTGTACCTGCTACTGAACACAGTGTTATGTGTATGGCCGGTAAAGATTCTGAAGTCGATACGTTTGCTCGATTGATTAAGGAATATCCTAGCGGTATCCTGTCTATCGTGTCTGATACGTGGGACTATTTCAATGTGCTTACTAAGACAGCTGTTACTTTACGGGAAGCTATTCTCGCTCGTACTCCAGATGCTTTTGGTTTGGCCAAGATAGTATTCCGTCCAGACTCAGGCAATCCAATTGATATTATCTGCGGTGATGATGAAGCGGAACCGGGTTCTCCTGAACACTTAGGCTCGCTACAACTTCTTTGGAATGCGTTCGGCGGAACTGTAACTAGCACTGGCCATAGGCAGCTTAACGAAAGAGTTGGCCTGATCTATGGAGATTCTATTACTCCTCAACGTATGCACGATATTCTGGAGCGTATGGAAGCTGAAGGCTGGGCATCTGGAAACATTGTGTTTGGTGTAGGTAGTTACACATACCAATACATGACACGTGATTCCTTGGGCTTTGCTATGAAAGCTACTTGGGGTGTGCTTAATGGTGAAGAAGTATTCCTTGCTAAAGACCCCAAGACTGACAGCGGAACTAAGAAGTCTGCTACTGGCATGCTTGCTGTTGTTGACGGTAAGCTGGTAGAAGGCTTGACAAAGGCGCAAGAAGCTGATATAGTAGGCAACCAATTGAAAAAGGCTGGTACTGCTAATCGCACGCTTCAAGAAATCAGAGCTAGTCTGGATAACGAACTAGTATCCTAGTATACAAGGAACAACGTTGAGCAAAGTAATGTTTTTCTATGGCACCTTGAAGAAGGGCCACTACAACCATACCCGCTTCAATGAAGATGGTATCGGTAAATTCATCGGAGAAGATAGAGTTACCGGCTTCTCTTTGGTGCAGCCCAAAAATCTACCTTATCCATTTGCAATTGAGGATGAAAAGGGTACGGTAAAGGGCGAACTCTATGAGGTTGAAGATCATCTGTTCCAGATGCTTCATAGAATGGAGCTTGGCGCTGGTTACGAGGCCAGAAACATCACTACTACCAAGGATGGTGTAGAAGCAGTGATGTATGTGTCGAAGCAAGAGTTCAAAGAACTTCCACGTTTCGATTTCTTTCCACTTACTTAAGAGGTAATACACTATGGCGCAGGCACGTGCAATGAGCATGGCTGCTAGTCTGGACGAGTCTTCTGCTGCTATTGAAGAGCAGTCTAAAGAGCTTACCATTAAAGACTTAGCTGACGGTAAAGGTGTCGGCAAGTTATTCCAAATTGTGGCTGGACAAAAGCCCTTGGAGAATACGAAGTATGGCGGTATGATGCCGCTCCCTCCCGGCGAATTGATGCTGGTATCAGCAGCTACTCCTGAGCATACGTATGGTATCGTTAACATGACGTATACTACGGATACAGGTCTTGCTATTGAGAGTAGGTGGGAGGACTCTCGCTACAAAGTTATCGAAGTACCTAAAGGCTCAGCCTTGTTTGATAAATTTAAGGCTGGTACTAAAGGTCTTGAAGTTGTTCAACGCCTTCGATCTAATAAGCATCATCAGAATGTGGGTTCTGACCCAGAAATCTTTGCAGTAGATAAAAGTGGTAGCATTGTTCCTGCTTTTGAATTCCTTAGAAGCAAGAAAGAAAATCCTACTACTTATTGGGATGGTTACCAAGCAGAGATGGCCCCTATGAATGCAAGTTGTTTGAACATTCATATTGGAGGCATTCGTTCTGCCTTGAGTAGCATGCTTGCTCAGTTGAAAGCTGCTAACAAAGATTACAAACTTACTCTTAAGAATACTTTCGTTATTCCTGAAGAGCGCCTTAAAAAGGATGACCCTAAGTTTGTGAAGTTTGGCTGCAATCCCAGCGAGAATGCGTATGGTGAGCCTCCGATGGATGTAGAAGGTAAAGAAGTAAACTACCGTTCTGCTGGTGGCCATCTGCATTTCTCGTGCCGTAAGGACTATGCCCCTGCCTATGTCAAGGAACTTGACCGCGTGCTGGGTGTTATCTCAGTAGCTATGTTCCAATACTATGACAGTCCACGCCGCCGTGAATTGTATGGCAGGGCTGGTGAGTACCGCACTCCTCCTCATGGTATGGAGTACAGAGTTCTCAGCAATGCTTGGCTGTGTCACTCAGCTGTTGCTCACTTCATGTATGAAATCTCTCGTGTAATCATCGGACAGGTGGGAGGCTACTCTGAAACCAAGAACACTGGTAAGTACGAAGAGTGGGATGTTACTGAAGATGAAGCTCGTGCTTGTATTAATAACTGCGATGTAGAGCTGGCTCTCAAGTTGCTTGATCGTAACAGTGAAGCACTTCTCAATCTGATTAAAGCCTTGCCGGGTGTTAGTTTCCGTACCAACGTACCGGGTCTGGCTGAGACTTGGAGAGATGTAATTCTTCAAGGCGTTCATAAGTTCCTGAAGAATCCTGACGAACTGTCTTCCGATTGGTTTACTGAGACTGGTATGAATCGAAAGAACATGAACATGGTTGCCGCAAAGCTGGTGGCTGACAAGCGGTTTGATTAACGAGGTAGCTAATGGCTGATGATAATAAAGCAGTAAGTTCTCAGTTTACATTCAGAGTAAATGGATTAGGCTATTGTTGTGGAGCAGCAGAAGTAGGAAGCTTTATAGCTAGACAAGAGACTGGTAGTTATTACTCTGAGGTAGCCACGGGAAATCTCAAGAGAATAGACTGGTCTGACTTACAACCTCCATTCTATGCAGCCATTAAGGCAAGGTTTGATGAATTAATTTCTACTCACAGTCCTCGTGATTCTATGGATGACGATGACGACGATGGTGATCTTGATGAAGACGACGAAACCTATGGTGTGTTAATAGCTACCACTACTCCTAAGCAAGGCAACGTACATCAACAAATTGCTTCAGACATTCTGGAAAAAACAGGATGGTCTTTAGTAAGTAAGAACGTTAACCCTAACACGGGAAACGAAATATTTACTTGGCTTTACAATAGAAAGATAGATAAAAAGGATTAGCTATGCCTACGATACTAGGTACAAATACTGCTACTGTGTTCCTAGTAGTCTGGACAATAGCAGTATTCTGTTTTGGATTTCTGCACGGCAAAGCAGTAGAATCTGCCAAACCATTACACTTACCTTTAGAACAAGAGGATTAATCTTATGCTTCACTATGTACATGTTCGTAAACGTAGTACAATCTTTACGCCAGTTAAGCTTGCTTTGGTTACAGAACCCGGCCAACAATTCTTTACAAGTAAATCTGTTATCGAAGTTAAGGGCGGCCACACTGTGGCTTACCGCTTCAACGATGACAAGAAAGAACTTTACTATGCCACTTCTCGTTGCTCTAAGAAGGACAACTTCTGCAAGAAGACTGGTCGTCAGCTGGCAACTCGTCGAATCAAAGTGTTCTCTACGCTTCCTTACTCTACCTTCCCAGAAGGTAAGCCTACGTACAAGAACATCTCAAACTACTTCTTCAATCTGCTGAAGGACGCTTAATATGTTTGGCTTACTTGGAGATGTACTCAAGGTAGTCACTGCTCCTGTTCGTATCCTCGAACCAATCGTTCGAGTAGTAACGGAGCCTGTTGCTGATGCAGTCGAGGAAGTTGTCAAGTCAATTGAAGACGCCACAAAATGAAGCGTGGATTTAAGGCAGCAGGTTGGTACATGTTGTCTACTACAATCATGCTCGGTATCCTAGTATACTGTGTGGCGGAGGAAGGATGGCAGATTCTAAGAAAGAAAAGAAAGCAATAGTTTCTGATGTTGTTTTAATAGTTATTGGACTAGTTCTATGTGCTATCTGTATCAAGCTTTGCTTTGATATGGGTAGATTAATAGCAGCGGTGCTATAGCTGGTGGATATAGTAACTATATGTGTGTTAATTTTATTAGCCGCTACAGTATTATGTCCCATCTTTGCTAACATTAGAGCTAGAAAAAGTAAGAATCGTTACAGCAAATATTAATCAAGAGGAGAAGGCTATTGTGTATAGCCATTGTTAAGAAACCTAATGGGTCTATCTCTCAGGATAGATTGCGTTCGTGCTTCTCAGTCAACAGTCACGGGGCAGGATTTGCTTACGTGAAGAATGGCATAGTGCGAATCAGTAAGGGACACATGAGCTTTGAGGATTTTTGGAAGGCTTATGACATGGCGTTCAAAGAGAATCCAACTTCTACTTTCCTTATCCATTTCCGCATCGCTACATCTGGAGATAGAGGGCCGGAGAATACCCATCCCTTCCACATACCTGATGGTGGTGCATTGATTCACAATGGAATCTTGTTCTATCCTACTGATAATACTAAGCGTTCAGACACAAACATCTTTGCCGCTGTGCTTGGTAAACATCTCAAGAGTAAGAAGGATTGGGTAGATAAGAAAACCTCCATCGAAGAAATGATTGGAGTAGGTAATAAGCTTTGCACTTTGTGGAAAGATAATTCGTTTGTTATAATCAACGAAATGCAAGGTAACTGGGAAAACAATGTGTGGTATTCCAATACATACGGATACGGCTCACGTTCTCAGTCTCAGTGGACTGGAGTAAGCAGTCTTAATCGTAACGCTCTTGCCGTTGCTACATACCACGGCTCAAGGAGTATCAACTAATGGCTTACATTTTACGTCGTCGAAAGCTAGGTCGTACTAGCTGCCGTGAGATTGCTGCTCAATCTAAGTCGGGTATCACAGTAGTACGTAGTGATGTTCCTGCTCTGCCTATGGCTGACTGGGTGTTTCGTTGGGGCACTACTAACAACCTTCCCTCAGGTGCTAAAGTAGTCAACACTGCTGAAGCTATTCATCGGGTGGGTGATAAAGCTGGTTTCCGTAGAGTTCTTGCTGATGCTGACCTAGCACCGGCATACTATGGTGATAACACTATGGGTATAGCTGCTCTTACTCCTGCTATAATTTCAGCAGGCGTAGTAGTGCGTCCACTGCAACACCATCAAGGCCGTCATACTTACTTGTGCAAAACTGCTCAAGAGTTGGCCGCTGCTTTCCGTGCCTGTCCTAATGGATACTATGTATCTCAGTTCATTGATAAGGTAGCTGAGTTCCGTGTGTTCGTATCCCAAGGCCGTGCCGTATGGGTAGCTAAGAAAACGCCGGGTAATCCACAAGATGTAGCGTGGAACGTAGCTCGTGGCGGTCGTTTTGACAACGTAGCTTTTGGAGACTGGCCGCTTAAAGCAGTCAAGGAATCTATCGCAGCTATGGCACTGTCTGGTCTTACCTTTGGTGGTGTGGATATCATGATTGATGCTGAAGGCGAGTGCTATGTCTTAGAGATTAACTCTGCTCCAAGTCAGACGAGTCCTTATCGTCAAAGCTGTGTAGCTAAAGCCTTTGACTATCTGATTCGTACTAACTCCAAAGAAGATATCCCACTGACGCAAGCTAAGGGAGGCTGGAGAAAGTTCATTCATCCTGCTATCTCAGAGGAAGCTGTGCTTACATGATTGCTCAGGTATCTCCATCTAAGTACATCGTTCATGTTATGGAGACTAAGAACTCCAGCATGATAGAGATCAAGCTGGACGAAAAAACTTTGGAGGCTTGCAAATCTTACGTACTGTCCTATTTCAAAGTAGACAGAGTAGAGAAGCTTGCTATGGTACGTATCTCTATGCCTATCCAAGGTGGAGAACAGCTGTTGTGGTCTTATCCATCTGATGGTAAGATATTCCCTCCCGATAATGTGACTACTCTTAGGATTCGACCGAAGCCTGCCGAGAATACTTGGCGTGTTGTATGGTATAAGAAGGATTCATGGAAGCCAGTCATTGTCGAAATCAAGGCTACTAGCTGGGAACTGGCTGCATTAAAAGCTGTTAAGTTAGAAGGTCTGAATACTGTTCTTGCAGCACAGTTTATAACTGTGTTTCTTTTAGAGTATAAAGATATCAGTCATCCTAATACTCCTACCCTAACTAGGGCTGGCGAGTTAGGAGTTCGTCACGTAACTAGTAAGCCTGTTGGTACGGCAATGGGAGGCACTGCCTCTTTAGTCAAGCCAACTGTTGTCAAAGAGCCTGAAGTAATCATTCCGGCGTACACTGAAAAGAAATACTGGGCATTATCATTCGAGGTATTCAAAGATGAGACCAAACCTAATTGATGACTTAGGTATCAACTACGTCAATGATGGTAACGTAGGACTGGTTGGGGCTTTGTTGTTTCATAACAACTTGCCTCACCAAATCACAAGGATTCGTGGTGATGGTATCGAGACAGTTCGATACTCTGGTAATATGGCAAAGCCTTCTATGGAAGAGGCGCTTCTTCCTACTAACCTGTTAGATAAGGGCTTCGAATCACTAGCACATCCTGACTTGGGTTACCGTACTGCGGCAAATGGTAAGCTACTGCTTGAGTTCAGGCAGCAGCAGTCCTTTAGAAGGGGCCTACAATTAGGTGAGATAAAGATTCGGTATCCACCCGTTACTCAATACATTGCAGACCGATTTGATATTGATCTGCAATACTACAATCGAGGAGAAGTTAAGGCTCTTGCTACTATAGAACCTTGCTTCATGTCTTTAGCTGAGGGATTACAACGTGTCAAGGATAGAGATATCTTTGTCTTTGCAATCAGTCCTAAGCTTGCTGTTATGCCTTGTTCACGTCCTAAGGAATACTTAGAGATTGTCTACGATGGCAGGGCTGTCGGTAACATCAGTCCTGAAGGTAAGATTACAGGTAAAATTACTAAGGTTAATACAATCATGGAGAAATTAAATGGGCAATAGTCTACACAAGATCGTAGGCCGTTCGCCATTCAGTACCTTCACGGCTTCTGATGTATGGCCCCTGCCTATGCAAGTGGCGGGGGTAGAACTGGAACTGGAAGGTTTGAGTGAAGATGCACAAGACACTTTAACTGAGGCTACTGAAGGCTACTGGTCAGTACATGGCGATGGTTCTTTACGGAACGGAGGTATCGAGTTCGTTCTTATTAGTCCTATGATGGGTAAGGAATTGTCCGAAGCTATCTCAGTATTCTTTAGAAGTAATGTACGCTTAGGAACTCCGTCCTCTCGTGCATCTACCCACGTACATTTGAATATGTTGCAGCCTGAGGATACAATAGAAGTGCTGCGCAATCTCTGCTCATTCTATTATGCTATTGAGGATGCGTTGTATACTTGCATCTCGGAGAGCAGGAAATGGGCAGTGTATGCTTCTCCTATGTCATCTAACTTTCCTTATGAAGTAGCTATGCTCTTCTCTGAAGAGTTAGATAGAAATCTGTGGCTGAGGTATCTGGAACAGACTGGCAAGACTGATTACAACAATGGTCGCCACTATGGATTTAATCTTAAAGCCATGCGTAAGTACGGTACTGTAGAGTTCCGACACTTCCCTGCTGTAACATCTGAGCAAGAGTTACGCGACTGGATTAATCTTTGTATGGAGATTAAGAAAGTAGCATCTATTCTGGATGACAAGAAGACTACTACTAAAGCATTCTTTAGCACTGTAGAATCATTCGATGCGTTGACTGATCTCATGCCTATCTGGGGTACTCGAATTCTTAACCAGCTTAATCGTAAAGACTCTATCCAAAAGATTGAATCTTTGTATGAGCTTTTGCCTACTTCTCAAAAGTATACTGGTAACATGGGTAGCTATGAGGACCATGACTTGTTTAAGGAATCTGATAAGGTTCCTAAAAGCAAACGACCAGCTAAAGCTCAGAAAGAATTGATTGATGGTTTTGGTGAAGCTGTGTTAAGAAGCTGGGATGAACCTCAAGAAGTTGGTGGTTGGGAAGAACAAGCACAAGTTGCTCCTCTTGCCACTCCTACCGGAAGAACTTCACGTCGGACTAATGCCGCTCCTATAAACTGGGGTCAGATACAAGCTAGAGCAGACGCTGCCCTTGACCGGATGCGTGGAATGGGTGAAGCTGAGGTTAATGTAGTAGCTCAAGGTACATTAGGTGAGATAAACACTATGCCTATCGGAATGCTAACCAGACCTCTTACTGTCGGAGAAAGAACCGCTATCAATTCTATACCAGCTAACATCTGGACTGAAGCTAGACGTAGAACATCTACGCGTACTGGAGAGACTCCAACTGAGCGTGGCCTTTCTATTCTGAACACTGCTAGAAGAATGATGGCAAATGCCCCAACTCCAGCTCGTAGTGCTGGTATTAGATTTGAATAATCTCTAAGGAGAAAGTGTTATCTGTGGAATATTTGGTTTAATTAATGGCGTCAAAAGTAGGCATTCTAATTTCAACATATGTAACTTTATTAAGAATGCTTTTATAGCTGGTACTATCCGAGGAGATGACAGCACTGGACTGTTTCAGCTTGATAAAAAGATGGATACTTACCTGTACAAGGAGCCAATGAACGGAGCGGTATTTGTTGAGCAACCTAAAGCAGTAAAGTATATCAACGACGCGGACTCTTCCATTTTTACAGTGGGCCACAACCGAGCAGCTACTGCTGGCATAGTTAGCCAAGAGAATGCCCACCCATTTACACATACCAATGAGCATCGCACTGTGACTGGCGTGCATAACGGTACGCTCAATGAATGGAGTAAGGTAAAAGATTCCAAAGACTTTAAGGTAGACTCTGACTGGGCTATGTTTAAGCTAGCTAAAGAAGGTCCGGTTGACGCCTTTGAATATTTTCGAGGGGCTTTTTGCTTCGTGTGGTACGATGACGATGACGAGTTAGTTCTCAATATTGCTCGCAATAAAGAGCGTCCTATGTTCTTTGCCTTTGTCAAGGATAAGGAGCAGATGCTGTTTGCTTCTGAGCCGGGCATGCTGGGCTGGCTTGCTATACGCAACAACCTAAACATTGAAAGCACTGTGTATGAGTTGACTAGTGGATTCCATTACAAGTTTGATTTGAATAATCCTCGCTTATTTACTAAGAAAGAATTAGTAAAAGACAACTACGAGCATTTCTATACTCCTGCTCCAGCTAGGCAAGGCAAGCGTGGTAGTCGCCGTAATCCTTATGCTAATGCTTCTGACGAAACTCAATTCGATTCTGACTGGGGAGACTTGGAAGGCGTAGGTATGGGCTGGATGGGAGGCGGTTCTACTAGCGATGGACAGCAACGATTTCTCAACAAGATGGAGAAGTTTCTTTCCGCCGAGGAAGTAAAGGAAACTACTGTACTTACTAGAGAGCAGCTTAGACTATCAGTTCTCGAAGATGATGACGAGCTTGCAGTACAGGGCACGTACGAACGTCTTGATGAAAAGGTCGATGGTGTCTACAACGTAGAAGCCGAAGAAGCCGAGAGCTTACAGCTTAAGGATATGGAAGTAACGTGTGAGTTCTTCTTTCACGACGAAGATAATTCTGTGGCTTATTTTGAATTCCTCTTTGTTACTGACGAGAAGAATAGTTGCGACTTCTTCAAAGGGGTACAGATTGTAGAGGTTCGTGAAGTAACTGCTGCTACTGCTAAGAGTCTCAAGCAAGGCGGTACTCACAGACTTAACATCAAAGGTGTGTACTATGGACGTTCACCTCCTTTCGATCCATGCTTAGTAGGTGACAATGCAACTATCAAACAATGCCGTAAGGCTATCTCCGCAGCTGCCGCTGCCAAATAACAATGGACGTTAGAGATGAAATCAAGATCGAGTATCATGGACTTAGAGATGGCCAGTCTGTTACCAGTCAGCTGTGCCCTAAATGCAAGGGAGGACGAACCAAAGAGCGAACCCTCTCTGTGGCACGGGATGCAGGTGAACTCGTCTGGCATTGCCACCGAGCGTCTTGTGGATTTAGCGGAAGAGATAGAGTTCGAGGAACAGCTGATGCGATTCCCCACGACAAGCCTGATAAAAAAGAAAGAAAGCTTCCAGAGGTTACAAGCCTTAAAGATATTCCAACTGAGGCTAGAGACTTCCTTAGCAAAAAATATGGGCTGACTGACGAACATATTGCGGATGCTAATCTTACATGGTGCAATGATTACGCATACAGGGAAGGCTCTGGCAGACTCTGTATCCTAGTATACAACTGGAAAGGAGTACGTGATGGTTATGTGCTACGTTCACTTACTGGGGCAGAGCCTAAAGCCTTAACCTATGTTAAGTCTAATAGCATGGCGTTCTATCACAAGCCTGCTGCTAAGAAAGTAATCATAGTAGAGGATGCCTTCTCTGCTATACGCTTGAGTAGATACTGTACCGCTGTTGCTCTACTAGGTACTCACTTAAATCCTAGTAGGATACACGATATACTTTCTACTAAGGCCGAGCAGTACTATCTGTGGCTGGATGGAGATGCTTTTGCTCAAGCAGTTAACTATGCTTTGAAGTATAAACATCTCATTAAGTTACATGTACGCAAGCTAACTAAAGATATTAAAGACTGTTCGGAAGACGAACTTATTGCTATACTAAAAGAGGAGGGTGTGATACAATGAGAATTGTAGCAACAAGCGATACTCATAAGCCATTTACTAATGAGTTGATTCCAGACGGTGATGTATTCCTGCACGTTGGCGATCTTATGTATACTGGTTATGTTGACGAGTGGTATCCTATGCTGGAAAGCTTGAAAGCTTTGCCTCACAAGACTAAGATTCTAGTTCCCGGCAACCATGATTTCCATATTCAGAACTACGAGGGAGTAGCAGCAGCTGAGTTACGTAAGGCTGGAGTTACTATGATATGGCCACGCCATCCTATCTTTGAGTTGAACAAAGTTAAATTCTTAGGCTTGCCATTTGTTACAGGCATTTCTGGTTGGGCATTTTGCAGGACTGAGGAATGGGTAAAGGATTATCTAGAACATATTACCGAGAAGGTAGATGTTGTAGCATCCCATGCACCGCCTTGGCATATGCGTGATGCTATCTATCCTGAGAAGCTTAGGACTAGAGACCAAGAACACGTAGGCTGTATGGCTTATAACCGTTGGATTAACGGAACCTTAATACCAGAGAACAGATTGCCTAAGCACTGGTTCTGTGGACATATACATGAGTCCTACGGCTCACAGAATTTCGGAGAACTACAAGTACATAATGTGGCTATGTGTAATAGATCGTATCAACAAGTGAACCCAGCCTTAATCATTGACATTTAACAAAGGAAATACTATGAACTATAACAAGCAAGTACCACTCAAACCTATCCATCCACTTGGTACTAGTAAGCCACAGCCTCAACGTGAGTCTTACAAATACATCTCACATCCATACGACAAACGGAAATAATCTATATGAACAAGCCTGCCGGTGGTATCTGTAAGGCAGGCTATAATAGAATACTTATACAAGGTAAATTATATATAGCTTCTAGACTTGCTTGGCTATACACCTACGGTGAGTATCCCAGAGAAGATATAGATCATATAAATGGAATTAGGCACGATGATAGGGTCAGTAATCTAAGAACTATTTCTAAGTCTGGTAATATGCAAAATAGATCTGTCTTAAGTTCTACAAATTCTACAGGCTTTGTAGGAGTTTATAAGAGGAGAGATAACTTCAGTGCGGAGATACGACTGAACAGGAAAGTAATATATTTAGGTATGTTTCCTACTGCGAAGGAGGCTAGCTCAGCATATGTAGAAGCTAAAAAGAAATTCCATGTGGACTGGAGGAGAGAGTAGTGGAAATTACTATATTAGGGACTATCTTAAAGTCTCGTTCAGGTTATGACTTAGTAACATCGTATCTGGATTTCAAAAACTATTCCCGACCTTTTCAAATAGTACTTGACTACATAGATAAGTTTTATAGCCGCGACACTGAGGCTACATCTATTGACCAAGCACTGTTTGAAGAGCAGTTACGTACGACAGTAAACAATCCTAAACACCTTGACGAATTCCTAGCTATGGTAGCTGGTGCGTATGGTGTAGAAGTATCTGAACCTAACGTAAAGGCTATGGTACTTGAAGCTAAGCGTAAGGAATTAGGTGAGCAAGTAGCAGCATCCATTGTTAATGGTAAGGATACAACTAAGCAGCTTGAAGAGTACTTAGCTATTCTTAATACCATAAGCTTGGATGACTTAGACCAGACTACTGGAGAGGCTGAAGTCTTTGAGAACATAGACCTACACACCTTACTAGCTGAGGAGTTAGATGATAGCTCTGGTCTGTTCTTATATCCTAAGTCTTTAGGTGATAAGGTAGGGCCTCTAAGAGCAGGCGATCACATCATGGTCTATGCCCCACCTGAAGTAGGCAAGACAGCTACAGCGTTGAGCTTCTCAGGCGGGTTTGTCAGGCAGGGAGGTAGAGGGCTATACTTCGGAAACGAAGATCGTATCAAGAGGCTTATGCTTCGTCAGGTAAGCAACCTAACTGGTCTGACTTCCAAAGAAATAGCTACTGATATTGATGGCGCAATGGACGCAGCTAACGCTGCTGGTTACCAGAACGTTATCTTTATTGAGATTAGTCCCGGCACCCCGGAACAGATCGACCACTACGTAGAGAAGTATAAACCTCAGTGGGTAATCGTTGACCAGATACCTAACCTTCGTATGAAAGCAGAGACAAGAGTTAATCAACTAGAAGCTATTGCTGCTGCTATGAGGAACATAGGTAAAAAGAGACAGTGCATCATGGTATCTTTAGCACAAGCATCTGACTCTGCTCGTAACAAAGAGATACTAGATATGGGCGATGTTTACATGAGTAACACTGGCATGCCAGCTGCTATGGATGTAATGATTGGAATAGGTATGAGTACTAACTTAGAGGAACAAGGACTACGCTGCTACAGTCTGCCTAAAAACAAACTGTCTGGAGATCATGGTTCAGTAATTGTTCGTATCAATCCCTTTATTAGTAGAGTTAGTAGTTTATAATCTGTTCAGTAAAATACACTTGACAGGATGGTACATCGTAGTATATAGTTCAGTCCTCAGCACAGAGGTACAGCTATATATTATATAAAACATATATACTATATCTATCTCTCTTAAGAGAGATAGTATATATATACTATATAGGATATTAATATATTGTTAGAATCTAATTATCTCACAGCACTAGATGAGCCCTTGCTTTTGATGCAAGGGTTTAAGTATCAAATCTCTTCTGACATTCTATGGAAGAAGGGAAATGATGGTAACGATTACGCCTGTGATACAGGCACAACTGGAGAGTATCTCACATGGTACAGAACAGGCCACCTTAAACCTCTAGGCCCTAGTTTCTCTATGACACTAGGAGAATTCAGAAAACTATTCACACAAAGAGAGGTTGCATAATGTCAGATGTAGTGTTAAGAATGGGTATTACTAAGAAGGAACAAGAATTAATTGATAGAATCCGCAAGGATAAGGGAGTTACAAAAGTAGCTGTTGTTAGACAGGCTCTGTCTGTCTATGCCTTGATCTTGAATCAACAAGAAGCTGATAACATTCTAATTTTTCAGGATGCACGAGGTAATAATACTCGTGTAATTATAACCTAATGATTACCACTCTAATGATTATTAGTATGTGGTTCCCTATAAATCCATACAGACCATGGCCCTGCCAGCACGAGGAGAGGTATACTGCTTACTGTATCCCTAAACCATAATGAGAAATATGGTAGGAGATATGTCTGGACACAGATGGACTATGCTTGAACGTAAAGGCACTGGCCTCACTAAAGCAGAGATACAAGCAGGTTGGCACTTCTGTATTGAGTGGGATGGTCTGTTAGTAGGTCCGGGAATGATTGAACAGGAAGTTTGTCTTTGCTTCTCTAAGGAAAAGGAATGACTAAAAAAGAGGAAATTAAACAAGCAAATAAGTGGTACTTCAGAACCTTTGTTGAGATATTGATAGTAGTCGGTTTGTTTTTAATAGGCACTTGGCTATGTGGAGGATAATCTATAGATACAAAACTTCCTTGGTTCCTAAATAAGGATAGCCAGTTCGTATACACCAAAGGGCCATACATGAGTCTGGACTTTGAGACTACGAACTTAGATAAGGGGTCTGCTCTTAACCCTGATAACCACATCGTGCTAGCTTGTTGGACTGTAGTCAGTGCTGACGGTACTGAGTCTAAGAAGTATAAGTTCGGTGACGAGTACGAACAACAAGAGTTGTTAGATGATATAAAGAAAGTCAAGTTTGTGTTAGCTCACAACGCAAAGTTCGAAGCACAGTGGCTTAAGAGGTGCGGATTAGACTTGACAGAAGTGTTATTGTATGATACTATGCTAGGCCAATGGGTCTTGGATGGTAACATCAAGAACGAGAAAACCTTAGATGCCTTAGGCTTACGCTACCTAGGAATAGGTAAGAAGGAAGGCCTTGTAGCCAGATGGATTAAGGCAGGCGTGTGTCCCTCAACCATACCAAAGAAGTTGTTGCTCCCCTATTGTGGACTCGACGTAGACCTCTGCAACGAAGTATTCAAAATACAGATTAGGCTACTAGAGGAACGAGACCAGCTTCATATAGTACATACCCGTAACCTGACATGCTCCGTGTTGGCAGACATTGAGTTTAATGGTATGCAGTTAGATACAGATGCAGTACTCGAAGAGTTTAAGAAGACCTCAGCTGAGCGCGAGGCTACCTTACATAAACTACAGACTATGGCAGACGGAGTTAACTTCAATTCACCTAAACAGTTAGGTATACTACTTTACGAAACACTAGGCTTCGAAGAACTAAAAGATAGGAAAGGCAAACCAATTCGTACACCGGCGGGTGGCCGTAATACAGGTGCTGATACCCTACTTAAGTTAAATGCTACTACTGTGGAGCAGAGAGAATTCCTAGACACATACAAACGATTCAGTAAATTAGATTCGTTACTTAGTAAGAACCTATCCTTCTTCCAGTGCGTATGCGAGGAAAAAGATGGTAGATTCTTTGGGCAGTTTAATCAGGCCATCACGGCGACACACCGGCTATCATCATCAGGTAGACCCTTACTGTTTAGTGGTGAGAAGAAAACAAAATCTACACAGTTTCAGAACATGCCTCGTGAATACAAGAGACTGTTTACCGCTAGCGGTGACGATTACTATATCGTAGAAGCAGATGGTGCGCAGCTGGAGTTCCGAGTAGCAGCTGATTTGTGTAGAGACAATGTAGCTAGAGAAGAGATTGAGAATGATGTAGACGTACACAGCTTTACAGCTAACACTCTGACTGATGCAGGGGAACCTACGTCTAGACAGGATGCCAAGCGTATGACGTTCAAGCCCTTGTTTGGAGGGCAGTCTGGTACTAGAGCAGAGAAGGCTTACATCAAGTTCTTCACTGAGAAGTATGAAAGTATATCAAAAGAACAGAAGCAGTGGACGTACAAAGTCTTGAATGACAAACAGTTACGTACTCGCTATGGTATGATTTACTTTTATCCTAATGCTAGGAATGACAATGGCTACATAACTGAGACTACATCCATCTATAACTTTAGTATACAAGGATTTGCGACTGCTGAAATTATCCCTATCGCATTGGTCCACTTATGGCACAGAGTTAAACACTTACGTTGTAGGTTATTAAACACGATTCACGATTCAGTAGTGGGAGATGTACACAAGGATGATGTACAAGAGTATAAGTCAGCCTGCAAGGAAGCACTGACAACAGACGTCTTTAGATTCCTAAGTGAGATATACAAGTACGACTTTGTTATCCCTCTAGGCGTAGGTATTAAGACAGCCCGTAACTGGGGCACAAGTAAGCAAGAAGAGATATGGAACACATGGCCTGACGGTCGTGAGACCTACAAAATTAAGGAGTAATACTATTGAGTAACGGTAAAGGTGTAGTAGAAAAGATTGGTGAGTTCAAGTCAGCTAGTGGTGCGACGATGTACAATCTCCAGATTTCTGGTGATCGCTTTGGCTTTGGTTCCAACAAACCCCCCTGCTCCGAAGGCGACACTATCGAATTCGAATACGAACAGAAAGGGCAGTATAAGAATGGTAATAGCAAGTCTGTAGTCGTAGTGGCTAAGTCTGTAGCAGGGGCTAGTGGGTCAGTAGGAGGTGGTCGTAGTTACGGCAAAGACCCAGCAACCCAGACCACAATCAGTAAACAGTCTGCACTTAACTCGGCCTTGGCTTTTGTCAATACTCTCGTATTGGCTGACGCTGTTCCGGGCGTAACTAAGACTGCCAAAGCTGAGGACAAGTATGGTATCCTAGAGTCCCTTGTTGTTGAGAAGACTCATGAGTATTATGCTCAGTCCACTGGTACTGAGTGGCCGGAAGAAGAGGTAGAAAGTAAACCTGTCGAAGATAAGGTAGCTTCTGCCAAGAAAGATTGGACCTAATTAAGGTTCTGTTAAGCTTACTAGGGCTAGTCGTAGTGGCTGGCCTAGTAAAATTTAGAAAGATTAGGAAAAGTTTATCGAACTTTTGACCCGATCTAGTATCTAAGTTGTGCCCCCAGCAAGCGGCCTGTACTAACTACCTATCGCAGGAGTATACAGTTGTCCTTCCTTGCCGGGGGTCTTTTGTCTCTGGAGCATAGAGAATGTCACAGACTAAAAAAGGCTCGGCCATAGAAGCCTTGTCCAATATCTTAGTAGGGTTTCCAATAAACTTCCTTCTAAATATTTTGATACTCCCATTAACATGGGATAATCGCCATGTAATAAGAAGCGCCTTTATAACTGGGATTGTCTTTACAGTGATTAGCTTCGTACGCCAAGTCTATATCAGACGCTGGTTTAACAGCATTAAAGCAAAATGGAATGTAGAACCAGAGTCATTGGAGGTGCATCCGTGATTCTAAAAATTAAAGAACTTTTAGAAAAAGCCATAAGTCATATTATGTTTATAGGGATGGGACGCTAATGGCAGTAGGAGATGTGAAATCAGAAGCAGTAGGCACAGCTGCTAGGTATAACGATGGTAAGCCAGACCTAAGTCTGGTTCCTCTTATAGCCTTAGAGGAATGTGCCAAGGTATTTGATTACGGAAGACGTAAGTATAGTGAATGGAACTGGCTGAAAGGACAGGACTGGTCACACCCATATGCTTCTCTGTTACGCCACCTATCAGCGTGGCACCAAGGAGAGGACATAGACCCCGAATCAGGATTACCTCATCTAGGTCATGCCATGTGTAACATGGTCATGCTGAGTACGTTCGCTAAAACGTACCCCGAAGGAGACAACAGACCTAATAAGAAATATTTTAATAAGGAGGTAACATCTATTGGAGATAAAGATACCAAACAAACAGGGTTCAGCGAAAGATACCGAGAGCATTTTAATAAACTCGGACTTGAGTACGGAGACGACCAGCACATCAGGCTTCTCGACGCCGGAGATTGAAACACCTTGGAGTACCTTAGGGTACATAACCTATAAGCGTACTTACGCAAGGAAGCTAACTGACAATGATACTGATAGCAGAACAGAAGAGTGGGGAGATACGATACAACGAGTTGTTGCAGCAGCTAATGAACAGCTTAATTGTGGATTTACAATCGACGAACAGCGACGACTATACGGCTATCTCAAAGGACTTAAAGGTACGGTGGCAGGCAGATTCCTCTAAATAAAAGCTGGAGCTTCAGGGAGTAATCCCTGTCGAACAGTCGTTAAATTCAGTGAAACCTAAACTTAAAAAGGGAAGACACATTAAATGCCTAAACAATTCCAAGTAACACTAGGTCAGCAATTCAGTGAGTACACTGTATTCAACCACGTAGGTGTGAAAGGCCCCGGAGGATACACTTACTATGACTGCACTTGCAGCTGTGGTAAGAGAGAATTCGTTAGATTGAGTAGGCTGTTTCGTGAAGGTTACAAGGCATGCAAATCATGTCACGCCAGACATAACTATAATCTGTATACCAAAGATAAATGGAATGCAGCTCGTAGTAACGCTGTTGGTAACTTAAGCGGCACTTTCTTTTCTCACGTCAAGCAGGGAGCTAAGACTAGAGGAAAGGAGTTTGATGTAACTATGGAGCAGTTGTGGAATTTATTCCTAGTACAGGATGGTAAGTGTGCATTGACGGGATTAGATATACAGCTTAGCCTAGACCGTAAGAAAAGTGACCCAGACTTTTCTAAGATAACGGCGTCTTTAGATAGAATAGACTCTAGCAAAGGCTATACTATTGACAACATACAGTGGGTACATAAAGATGTAAATAGAATGAAGTGGTCGCTATCTCAGGATGACTTTATACATCTATGTAACCTTGTATCTAATAAGCATGGCAATACTGAGCCAAGCTCTGGAAACTTCAAAAGTACAGAGAAGGTGCAACGCATAGAAGTTGAGGCAGAAGAAGCCGATAATACTTCCACGAAAAACGACCACCCTACCGAGTAATCGCGGGTGATGATATATGCTGAACTCATAGGAAACTATGAGAAGCTAGGGATAAAAAGCCTTAGCGGTAACAGGAGTGGGCAATTGGGAACTCCATTTGTTAGCAAGCACGGACTCGCGTCTCTTCAAAACTGTGCCTTCACTACAGTAGATCACCCAGTAAGACCTTTCACGTGGGCATTTGATATGCTTATGTTAGGTTCTGGTGTGGGCTATAACATACAGAGGGAATATGTATACAAATTACCTCCCGTCAACGAGGGATTTATCAAACCAACTCGTCTCGATGAAGCGTCTGCGGACTTCGTTATCCCAGATACTAGACAAGGATGGGTTGAATTACTTAGACGTACGCTTGAATCGGCTTTTCTGGATAGTGGACAAGTTGCAGGATTCACCTACTCCACTCAGCTCGTCCGAGGAAAGGGCGTACCTATTAAAGGGTTTGGAGGAGTCGCTTCTGGTCCAGAGGATTTATGTTGGGGCATCGGAGAGATTGGTAGAATCCTTGAGAGCCGCCGTGGCGAACAGTTAAGACCTATAGACTGTCTGGATATTATGAATATCATAGGACAGGTAGTAGTCTCCGGTAACGTGAGACGTTCTGCACAAATTGCAATTGGTGACCATGATGATTTACAGTATCTTCGTGCAAAGAGATGGGACTTGGGAGGCATTCCAAACTGGAGAGCAATGTCTAATAACTCCGTCGTCTGTAATAACTTCAAAGAACTACCAGACGAATTTTGGGAAGGCTATAAAGGTAACGGCGAACCTTACGGGCTTATCAATTTACGACTGTCACGCTCTTGCGGTAGAATTGGAGAGACTCAGTACCCAGATAGAAAGGTACGCGGCTACAACCCGTTAAATGCTAGCGGCCTCAACTCGTAAGAGTTGTTGAATTAATTTTCCTAAAAACGGTGGAAGTCTAGAACAGATAATACCGTGCTAACTCAGTTAATGAGGAGTGTAACGACTATGAATAAGAAAGAATTGACAAAGCTTATTTCAGCTTTCATGCTAGGAGACGGGTGTTTACGCATCTGGAATAACAGACCTAACCTACCGGCAGCGTATTATCTGTCACAGGTAGACAAGCATGAAAAGTATGTTAAGTGGCAACAGTCTGTGATAGAAGAGATTACCTCTACTACTCTAAGACATTATCCACCAGCAGTAACAGATGGAGTTAATCGTCAAGGTTATTATAGATTAGAATCTAAAAGTCATCCAATGCTACAGACTATAAGAGAGCGTTGGTATCACGACGGTAGGAAGACAATCAGTTTGCATGACCTTAAGCTAATGGACTGGCAGATGATGGCTATCTGGTATATGGATGATGGGTATATACTTAACTCTGAGAATAAGTACCACAACAACTGCGTGTATCTTTGCACCGATTGCTTCACTGAAGCTGAGGTTGTATTCTTACAGAAGATAATTTACTCCACACTAGGAGTAGCTATGAACATCAGACAGCGTGGTAGAAAGAAGGATGGTACTAGAATCTTTAGACTTATGGCAAACAAAGAACAAGCCCTTAAGTTTTTAGATGGGGTACGTCCTCACATCTTTAAGTCATTCGAGTATAAAGTTCGTACGGAAAACCCCTCCAAAGAGGGTGGTGATATAGTCTGTTCTACACAGGAATGTGTAGAGTCTGCCAGAGATGAGCAGACCGACAGAAATGTTAGTAACAATTAAGGTGCTGAACAAGGATTAGAAGATTATGAAACTTGCTGCTTGGCTGAAATCTTTCTTCCCAATATTGGAAATCGGAACGAGTTACTTGACTGCGCCAAACTCCTTTATAGGGTTTGCAAACATAGCTTATCCCTCCCCTGCCATCATAAGGAAACAGAGAGCGTTGTCCATAAGAATATGCGGATGGGAATTGGTGTTACTGGCTACCTCCAAGCCACAGAAGAACAGCGAGGATGGTTAACTTATGCTTATGAACAGCTCCGCGTTTACGATAAGGAGTATTCCAAAGAACACGGGTGGCCGTCTAGCATTAAGCTTACAACTTGTAAACCTAGCGGTACGCTTAGCCTTCTTCCGGGAGTCAGTCCGGGGATACATCCAGCTTATGCACGCTTCCTTATCAGGCGAATCAGAATATCAAGTAATAGCTCTTTGGTTGAAACCTGTCGGAAGCATGGGTATAAAGTAGAGTTCCAAAAGAACTTCGATGGTACAGAAGACTACTCTACCTACGTGGTTGAGTTTCCATTCTCTTATCCAGAAGGTACTAAGATAGCATCAGAGATGACAGCTATTGACCAACTGGAAGCAGTCAAGAGATTGCAGACTGAGTGGAGCGACAACGCTGTATCGTGTACTGTGTACTACAGACCAGAAGAGTTAGAGGATATTAAGGAGTACCTTTCGAAGAACTATAACAAGAACTTCAAGAGCCTTAGCTTCCTTCTGCACTCGGAACATGGGTTTATTCAGGCTCCCTTGGAAGAGATTACTGAGGAGCAGTTCAATGAAATGGTAGCAGCCACTACTCTCATCACGTCTGTGGATACTGGGATTGAGTTCTCTGGAGATGCTGATTGTGCTGGTGGTATGTGCCCTATTAAATAATGCTTGACAAATAGATAAACGTAGTATACACTTCTAACAATGCAGTAGTCGGCTAAATGTAAAAGCCGCTAGTCCACAGGGATTTGAGATGACGCTCTTCAAACGTCCTACTGCCCCTTTCACAGGGTCTGGTAGCACCAGCCTGAACTCAGGGATATCTCGTTAGCCTGAGAGAGATTAACAAAAATCGAGTACAATATGCCGTGCCGTGTGGCTCCGAACTGTCTTAGCGCATTGACATTAAGGGGCGATAACCTGTAGGTACGTAAACCCTACGCCGGACGCAAGTAACCGGCACCTGTGCTGCACAAGATAGCTGTGGGGGCCGGAGTGAAACCCAGCCGAACAGTAACCGTTACGGGGGGACGTGCTATCTACCTCCACCATTAGCAGGCTTAGTTCAGTGGTAGAACACAACCCTTCCAAGGTTGGTGCCGAGAGTTCGAGTCTCTCAGTCTGCTCCATCTTAAACCACATCCAAGGATAGAGATGTCTGGTAAAAAGAAATCCCCAACAAAGAAAACTGCCCAAGAGATTAGAGAAATGATAGCTTGTTTAGAAGAAACTCTAGGATTCATAAACGATATAATGAATATGGGATACATAGCTAGAGGTATGTACGACGAGGCTGGTGTTTTAATAGCTCGTATCAACAAACTTATAGGTGAGCCGAAGTGACTCTAGTAAACTGGGTAGTGTGGAAGAATCCTCACTATAAAATAAATTGCTTTGTAACACACCCAAGAAGCTACAAAGTTGCGTACAGCAAGGGCCTCTTTATTACCCTTGGTATTAGCACAAGGGTACTTAAATTTGACATAGCTTTAATAGGCTATGCTTTTGTTTTATCTCTTTACAGCTTCAATCCAGAGGACCCTCTACAGTGACTCTATCAGAAAAGTACAGTCTGTGGCTAGAGAAAGCTAAGCAGTATTACTTCACTTATGATAGTGAGATGCCTGATGTAGAATGGGAAAGGATAATAAGTGATTAAGAAAGACACCGACTATAGTAAGCCAGTTGATGAAATTGACTACGAGACAAAGAAAAGAAAGAAGAGACGTAGAGGCGAAGAGATTACCGAGAAGCCTAAGAAGAAAGCTCCTCCATATAAACGTGACAAATTGAATTACTTACTAGAGGATGACAGTGATGATTAAGAAAGAAGCACCAGTAGAAGTAGTAGTTATTATGGACCGCTCAGGTTCTATGGCTTCTTTACAAGCCGAAACAGTAGGTGGAGTTAATGAGTTCCTTAAAGAGCAACAAGCTCAGGAAGGTGAAGCTAATCTTACCTTAGTACTGTTTGATAACAAGTATGAGATGAAAGAAGAGAGCACTCCTATTCAAGATGTCAAGCCTTGGACTAAGGAGGACTTTACTCCTAGAGGCTCCACTGCTCTGTATGACGCAGTGGGCAGAACCATGCACTACCTGTTTGCTAAGAATCCTAAACACGCTATAATCTCTATCATTACAGATGGGCAAGAGAATGCTAGCCAAGAGTTTAAGTTCAAGGACATTAAACCACTTATGGAAAAGGCTCGTGCTAAGGGATGGGAAGTAGTATTCATGGCATCCAACATGGATGCAGAAGTTGTAGGTACTGGCTATGGTATTATGAACAACGCCACATTTGCAGCTACCTCGGCTGGTGAGAATGCTAAGTATAAGAACTTAACTGGCTCAACTATTGAGTATAGATCTACTGTGAGGAAGGATGCCAAAATTTAAGAAAGTTCTACTGGACGGTGACTTTATCTCTGACAATAACTTAAAGTATGTATCGTATAACCCAGATACTGGGCAGTTCATCAGACTAAAACCTACAAGTAGAAAGACTAAGGTAGGAGAGATAGTAGGAACTTATCATAAAGCTACTGGCTATGTATACCTAAGTATAAATAAAAAGAAGTATCGAGCACACAGACTCGCTTGGTTCTACTCTTATGGCTACTGGCCTGAGAATGATATAGATCACATAAATGGTAATAGAGCTGACAATAGATTAGAGAATCTAAGAGAAGCTACTAGGTCCGAGAACATGTACAATCAAACCAGAGTTAGGAAGAACTCCAAAATAAAAGTAACTGGAGTCTCCTATAATAGAGATAGATACAGAGCTAGAATCAATGCAGAAGGTAAGCAGTATCATATCGGCACTTACGATACTATCGAAGAGGCTGAGACAGCTTACCTAGAAGCTAAGAAGAAATTACATGGAGATTTCACTGGTGTTAATTATGAACAATACTAAAGAGATAAGTAGTTCCTCTAAGGAGGGCAGCCGTCTATGAGTACTCAATTTAAAAAAGTTCTTATAGACGGTTAGAGCGACATTATAGTTTATAGGAGCGGGTTTGCTTGTAAACCAGAGGAGCCCTGTGAAAACGCACTTCATAATGTAAAGATGGCTATCACTAACATCCTAGATAAGTTCCAAGGTTTTGAAGAGTATCATCTGTACCTTACTGGTTCTGGTAACTTCCGTAAGGAAGTGGCCACTATCAAACCCTACAAGGGCAATAGAAAGCCAGAGGATAGACCTAAGTACTACCAAGAGATACGTGACTATATGATTAACGTATGGAAGGCTGAGGTTATTGATGGGCGAGAGGCTGATGATGCCCTAGGTTGTGAGCAGTGGAGTGATCCTGACAGAGGTACAGTTATTGTCAGTATAGACAAGGACTTGGATACCGTACCGGGCTGGCATTTTAATTACGTTAAGAACGTACTGTATGACGTATCGCTGGATGAGGCTAATAGAAAGTTCTACTTGCAAATGCTTATCGGGGACTCTTCTGACAATATCCCCGGCATCAACAAAATAGGCCCAGTAACTGCCAACAGGCTTCTTCCAGAGAAGGCTGGCATGTCCTCTTGGAAGAACACTGTGGAGCAGAAATATAAAGAGCAGTATGGCGCTAAGTGGAGAGAGGCTTTTGTTGAGGTAGGAACCTTACTGTACATTCAAAGAGAGGTGGGGAAAGAGTGTCCACTACTTTAAGTAGAGTATGTAAGAGATGTAACATAGCAAGGCCTATAGAAAAGTTCAGAGTAATAACAAAGGTTATGGCCAAGGGAAATATAAATAAATATCCTCAGCACATATGTACTCCCTGCATAGTAGAGTCTAATAAACACTACCAAAAAGATAAGAAAGAGCATCTAGCTCTGGGAGCTAGAGCTAGGAGAAACGCTAGAAAGCTAAGAGCCATAGAATATTTGGGGGGCGTGTGCGATCACTGCAAGCAAGTAGTGCATACAGCTGCTTTTGACTTTCATCATAGAGACCCTTCTCAAAAAGAAAGGGATCCCGGATTAATGATGGGGCTATCTGATTCTAAGCTATTTAAAGAGTTAGATAAGTGTGTGCTACTGTGCTCAAACTGTCACAGAGCGCATCACTTTAATGAGTGGTACAACACAGAGGGAGGCATATATCAAACCAAAGAACTCGAAATACAAAAGTGGCTTTGAAGTAAAGATTGCCAAGAGTCTTGAAGAGCAGGGCATCGAAGTAAAGTATGAACAAACAAAGATAAAGTTTACAGTTCCTCCTAAAGATAGAAACTACATACCGGACTTTGAATTGCCTAATGGTATATTCGTGGAGGGAAAAGGAAAGCTTGACAGAGATGCTCGTGAGAAGATGGCTCTAGTTATAGAGCAGAATCCTGACAAAGATATCAGACTACTGTTCATGCGTAACAACAAGATATCTAAAGTGTCCAACACGAAGTACTCAGACTGGTGCGAGAAGAGGAGTATTAAATATGCTATATCGGAACAAGGTACTGTACCTGAGTCTTGGATTGCTGAGTCTGGTAAATTGTCAAGTGAGCGCGAAGGACTTGATCCCTCCTCCTCCAAAGCCAGTAGTAAACCCAGACGTAAAGGTCGTAGCCTGTCAGATGATGGGGCAACCGAGCCTACTATTCAAGACAAACGACAAGACCCTGAGACTAACTGAAGAAGGGTTTCTATCAGAGCACTTCGTTTATAACGTAAGAGATGGAGAGATCTGTATCTTAGCTAACGAAGGTGAGATCAACGAAGAGCCGGTAATAGAGGCTGTTCCAGCACTAGAAGGACATGACATTTGATGAATTATTTTGTAGCAGCTTGGTTTTACTTAGCGGGATGTATGATGGCATGGACTCACTACCCAGCTATGCTAGCAGTAGCGATGGAAGATACAGATGATGGCACTGGAACTAACTATTTACTTGTTCCTTGGAAATTGTACACATGTGTATTGTTGTGGCCAGTAGTAGAAGTAGCTAATGAGTGCTACGAGTTCTACCTGAAATACCTTAAGAAAGGAGGCACGGATGCCCAGTAAAGATAAGAAAGGATACGAGACAAAGCTAACTCTTACGCAGCAGGATACTGAATCTCCTATTGAGTTCCAGATGGAGTGGAGTCCTCCTTTGCAAGAGTTTGCTAAAGATGGAGAAGAGATTCCTGCTACACATGCGTTGATGCAGAACATCTTTATGAATACCCTGCTTCCGTTAACGAACGAAGAAGAAGTCCAGACAGTCGAAGTATCACACACACTTCAATAAGGATTACATTATTAAGATTTTATTTCTAGATATTGAAACAGCCCCTAACATTGCTATGGTATGGGGTTTGTGGAATCAAAACATTTCCACTGGACACCTGCTTAATACAGGCTACACATTAAGTTGGGCTGCTAGTTGGTTAGGAGAGAAGGATGTATATTTTGATTCAGTGTTCCAATCTTCTCCTAAGAGTATGGTTAAATCCATACATAGGATGCTTGATGAGGCTGACGTAGTTGTACACTATAATGGTACGAAGTTTGATATTCCTACTCTTAATCGTGAGTTTCTGCTTCATGGTCTTCCTCCTCCCACACCTTATAAACAGGTAGACTTACTTAAGACGGTGCGTAGTAGATTCCGTCTGACCTCTAACAAGCTTGACTTCGTGTGCAAGATGTTGGGTATGGAAGGTAAGACTACTCACTCCGGTATGGAGTTGTGGCAAGGTTGTATGAATAAAGACCCAGCAGCATGGGCTAAGATGGAAGAGTACAACATCAACGATGTTATTATTCTAGAAGAAGTGTATCACGTACTTCTACCTTGGATTAAGAATCATCCTAACATGTCTGTCTACAAAGAGGATGCTGTTTGTCCTACTTGTGGAGGCAAGCATCTACAGAGCCGAGGTTTCCAAGTTACTACTGCCGGTAAGTATAGACGTTACCGTTGTAACGACTGTGGTACATGGAGCCGAGCAGCTAAGTGTGAGAAAGTTGAGTACACTAAACTTGTAGGAGTAGGTTAATATGGCAGTAATTGCTGGCGTAGATTATGGTCCAACTGTAGTAGAGTTTCCTTGGGTTAAGAAGTGGGCTCTAATGTGTATGGATGTAGGAAGTAAGGAAGGGCCTAATCGTGTCAATGAAATCTGCGAGATTCTAAACGAAGATGAAAAGGGCAGAGTTAGGGAGATGATTATAAACTTCCGTAAGCATTTAGTGCCGAAGTGAGTATGGAAGACATAGAAAGTTTCCTTAAAGATAAGGCTGCTAGAAAATCAGAAGTACCTGAAGGAACCTGCGAATGTAGATACCATAGTTATACATATGAGCAGGGTGTAAATGACGGAATGATCTTTGCCTGTAGAGGCCTTCTTAAAAAGTTTTTTAGCAAGGAGATTAATCCACAGCAGCTAGAGCTGTACCTAACACCAAACTGTAGTTAAACGAAAGCCCCTAGAGAAATCTAGGGGCTTTTTTATTGTCTACGATTTACTTCTTATTTCTCTTAGCTGCTTCTCTTTTCCAGCAATCTAGAAGAACTTTGTGAGCAAGCTTACCTTTACGATACTCCGAGATATACTGGGCCATCTGTTTCTTAAAGGCCCTTTGCTCAGGAAGAATAGCTGGAAGGTCAGGAAGTACTGACTCATCAAGTCCCTCTTCTGGGCAAACCATATCATCAGTTGGTACCTTGGAGATCCCTAAAGAACTGCAACTCGTCAGGACGAAGATCGCAGTTAGGATTACTAGGTACTTTGTCAATAGCTTCATTCAATTCTCCTAAAGCCGTTTCAAGTTTATTGTCTAGTACTTGTTTATCACGAGCAGCTTGAGCAGCTTCAGCTGCTTCCACTTTAGCCTCTCGTTCCTGTACCTCTAGAGCCTTCTTGTACACAGCTATTTGCTGTCTAGCATACTTAGCTTCTACATCGTGCCTACCTTTAAAGTAAGACCCCAAGGATACAGCCAACAGTATACCAGCAGCAATCGCTAGCTTAACACCGTTGGCTACAAACCAAGCTTGTATGCCTACTACACTTGGTAGTTTTAACATATTACTTACTCCATGATATTGCGAATAGGATGAGTGCCCCTACTACAGCAGTAGCTAATGTCTTAATAGACAGCCATCCAAGCTTATGCACATTCTCTTCGATCACTTCTTTAATGGCCTGCTTAGCAGCATCAATAAGCTCGCGCCTAGTAAGTGTCTGAGAAATGATCTCCTTATCTCTATCTGAATAAGACATAGTACTCTCCTTATTATCCGGCTACGTAAGCAAAGTTACCACGATACTTACGCGCAGCCTCCGTGTGTACTAGCTCTGCTAGTTCTAAGTCTTCATAGTATCCTAGATGTTTATTCTTCTTATCTACCATGATGACAGCTCTCCACATGCTACGATCTTTATTCCAGTGAACTCCTTTAACACCAGAAACATTGTTTTTATATGCTCCTATGTTGTGTCTGTTCTGAGCTCCTGTTGCTTCTCTTAAGTTACTAGGACGATTGTCATCCTTGATTCCATTGATGTGGTCAACTTGCTTTTCCGGCCACTGGCCAGTAGTTATAGCTAGAACGATTCGGTGAGCTTTGTAAGTCTTACCGTCTATTTTTATGCAATTGTAGCCTTTGTTGTTTATGCTACCAGCAATATCTCCTATAGCTGCTCCGCCTTTACGATCTTCTTTCCATCGCAGCAAGCCAGAGCTACTATCCAAAGATAACAGCTCATTCAACTTAGATACTGCTATCATCCGCTAACTCCAATTTCGCCTTCAGCTTGGAACGTCAATGAGGTAGCAGCTGATGCACCTCCAACCAAGAAGTCAGTAGTATCTAGACGTAACATACCATACCAGTCGTAGGCCGAGTTAGCAGCTACAGAAGTTGCTGTACCGATGACTTCAGTACCAGCTACGTTGCCCCCTGTAGCACCTAGCCACAGTGAGAAGGTAACGGCACCGGCTGTTTTGTTAACAATACGAATGTGTCGTAAGATGATGTAGTTACCAGATGAGCCAGCACCTACACCGCCAGAAGCAGCAGGTGGATTCAAGATGTTAGTTGTTAGCGTGTTAGATAGTGCAACTGGTCCCACACGAAAAGTTTTATTTGCTGCCATTACTGTCTCCTAAGTTATGTAGTTACTAATGCTGTTATTACAATTGAGGCTGTTGCCATAGTTACCGTATCTGATTTCCTGCGTATAGTGAATGTAGCAGTTGTTGATTTAGAACCTATAGTAGTACGAATGTTCCCATACATCCAATTAGAAGCTAGATCCCTCCATGTACCAGCTCCTGCTGCTGTTGTGCCAACCGCATCATAAGCGGAGCCAGAAGTTATTACTACCTCAAGTTCATAAAGTGCAGCTTCTGTGGAGCTTATACCTGTCAGCCATTGTCCTGCTTGAGTGGCTGGTATGCCACTTGATGGGGTAAACACAAGGGTACCATCATTTACAAACTGTAGCTTAGCTGATGCATCTGCTGGATCTACCACCTCATCTAAGTACGTAGTGCCCACTAGAAAAGGAACAATAGATCCTAGTATAAAAGAGTTAATAGTTATACAAGGCATTATGTTGCATACCCTAATATAGTTATTTTAGCTCCTTTAGCCCCAGTACCAGCTACGTCTATGTCAAATGTAAGAACATCATCAGCGGCTAAAGAAAAAGTAGTTAACACCGGAGGAGTAGCGGCGGTCAGGCTGGTAGTCTCTGAGACATCAATAGTTATTACAGTAGAAAATATAGACGTACCATTCTTATTTACATCAAAAGTTGGTAATCCTGAACTAGAAGCAGTAGTTAGATTAGCTTTAACTAGTTGTATAGTCATAGCTCTTGGAACTGGCCACGTAACCTTAGCTGTACCTGTGGTTATTGCGGTAGTCTCATCGGATATAGCTATTGTTAAATCGTACAGCAACGGTCTTTGATTGGTAGGAGGTGCCCATTGCTCTCCTTGATCCGGTATATCTATAAAAGCAAATGCTACGCCATTAGTGGAAGGTCCGGCAGGGCCCTGTATTCCTTGTATACCCCGTATACCTTGCACTCCGGGTATTCCTTGCTCACCATCTAAGGCCTCAGCTACCATAAAAATGGGAGGCCCCGTAGGGCCGGGACTACCAGTTGCTCCATTAAGTCCATTGATGCCCGGAGGTCCCTGATCCCCATCAACACCTTCAGCAACTAACCATATAGGCTGGCCTGTAGGCCCTTGCGCACCTGTACTACCATTAGCTCCTGCTGCTCCCTTTATACCGGGAGGCCCTTGTTCTCCGTCAATGCCCTCAGTAAGAAGATATATAGGAAGCCCCATAGGACCGGCAGAGCCGGTTGCCCCATTAGATCCAGCTGGACCTGTAGCTCCCGGAGGGCTACTACCTCCGGAATCACCCTCTCCAGAACTGGTAGCTATAGCAAAGGCAGCACCTAGCATCTGAGCTATGCGCCTCTCTTGTTCTTGCAATTCATCTGTCGTAGTACGGATCTCTTGAAGTATCTTATTAAGATGTCTTCGTTCTACGTCAGTATTCTGAGCTCTTTTTACAAGCCAGTCTCCAAATAAAGACATAGGTTATCTTTCTACCGTGTAGTATTGTCTGCCTTGAGACATAGGATCTAGGTTTGAATTAGCTCCGCCCGTCTGTCCTTGCAGAACATTAAGTAGTTGTTGGTTTAAGGCCATCTGCTCTGGACTGATACCAACCCCGCCCGGTCTGGTGTTAGCAGGGGTAGTAGCTGTGGTAGCCACGGGAGTAGTGGCAGCAGTGGTAGTACCCTCGGCTGCTCTAGCTGCATCTAAGTAGGCAATTGGATCAAAGTTAGGATCTCCCCCGCTGGGTAGGCTAGTAGATAGATTAGAGAAGTTATAGTTAGGAGCCGCATACGTATCTCCTATATTCCAATTACCTTGGTTAGCTCCTTCCATGCCCGGTATACCAAAGCCTACTTCAGGGCCGTGAGTTACTATACCACCTAGGTTATTACCAGAGGGAGCAGTATTAGGACCCATGATAGCATTGTACGCAGCAGAGCCAGCAGGCCCTCCTAAGAGTCCTGCCGCAGCCTGAGCTGGGTTAAACGTGTTAGGAGTGTTGGGGTCCATAGTACCATTGATACCCAAGCTCTGAGCTCCTGAAGCTATCAGGTCAGACCAGAAGCCTCCGGGAGAACTGTTGGCTGGAACTAGTCCTGAGCCATCTAACAGTCTAGTAAAAAAGTTTCCAGTTGAGCTGGAGCCTGAACCAGTCAAAGGAGCGGTAGAGAAGTCATAGCCAGAGCCAACAGGATTCTCTGAGAAGTTCGTATAGTCTGCTCCGCCGTTTGCATTTGAGTTTGCATAATTAAAGCCGTATGTAGGGCTGTTGTTATTTATAGGATTACTGTTGTAGCTTTGTCCAATACTTCCTACACCGCCTCCTACGGTAGCACTTCCTCCTACATTGGGAGGATTTAGTGAGGGAGTGTTGTTGCCTCCTACTGAAGGTCCAGCCACTACAGGAGTAGCAGTGCCGGTAGAGGGATTAGGTACAACAGCACCCCCACCAGTGGCAGGCACAGTAGCGCCGGGAACTGTAGGTGCCCCAGCTGAAGGAGTAACAGGACCTCTAAGCATGTTAGCTAAGATGTTATTTATCATAGAGTTACCACCACCATAGCCCGGAACTCCGCCTAAGCCTGTACGTATAGGAGCTCTAAGCTGAGCTAGCAACATAGCCATAAAGGGATCAGGAGTGAAAGGCGTCTGATTACCATAAGCTGACATGTTAGGAACAGTGGCAGTTAATGGAGTAAAACTAACGTTAGTAGGCTGGCCATTAGCTCCATTAGTAATACTAGGAATGTACGTAGCCCAGTTATAAGGAGTGTTAGGATTACCGTTATTAACTCCAGAAGGTACCCCAGACTGAGCTGTATTCTGTAGACCCACTCCACCCTCTAGAAGTCCTTGCACATTAGATTGTGTAGTCATATCTTACTTACTCCTGACTGGTAGGTTATATTCTTTGATCGCTTCCAGAGAAGCGTTGTAGTTTCTAGCTCTCTTTGCCTTCTGAGGCGAAGTGTCTGCTTCTATCTCTTTCTTAAGAGCATCTCTGGAAGCCTGAGATATTAATAGAGAGTTTTCTGGACGATAAGTTCCCTGCATCAAGCTGTGAACTACCTTCTTGTCCATACCGGCACCCTCTAAATACTTAGCTGCTTCTTCACCTGTATACCCCAAGCCCTGCAAACCAGAGAACTTCTCAGCTAGTTTGTTAAAGGCTTCCTTCTCTTGATGGGTAGCCTCTACCCACGCCTTAGCATACTCCTCTTTAGTGAGTACCTCTGATGTACTTATGATAGACTTGAGCTGCTCGGCGGCTGCCTTCTTTTCTTTATCATAATCTATTACAGCAAACTTAAGAGACTTATTAATGTCAACGGTGGATAACTGTCCGCCACCATACTTAACCGAGGAGGAGAATATGTCTACTCCCAGCTTTTCGCTAATGTATCCATTAGGAGCCAGTACTTCGTTGCGGGAATCTAATGATCTACCAAGCCACGATGGTAGTATGCTGTCAATAGCCTTAACTGTTTTAGGCCCAGCAACAGAGGATAAGCTTTCATAGATAGACGGCCAGTCTTTAGGTATAAAGTCAGGTCTGTCAAAGTTCTCTATGCGTGTGTTCTTAGCAGCCTTTCCGTCGTCCTCTTGACCAGCACTTATAACAGCATCTAGTAATGATGCAGCTCTTTTGTTGGTAATGAATAGATTTTTAAAATAAGTCTCATACTCATCAGCTGTAGCATCTTGGGCTATCATTCTAGTAAGTCTAGACACAGTATCAAAGGGATCTGTTCTATTAAAGTTAACTAATACAGGGTTGCCTTTAGAGTCCTTACCAGCTACAAAGAAATCATCAAACTTCTCATAAGGAGCCATGAAAGGACGTAGCTTTTCTATTAGCTTCTGGTTTTTATCCTCGTCATCATCTCCTTGCATCTTATCTATAAGCTTAGACACACCAACCAAGCCAGCCCTCATAATCATAGCAGCAGTGGTCATAGCGGTGAAAGCCCCTAAAGCTCTCTTAGCTCCCTGCTGTGTTAAGTAGGATTTAGCTTCTGGAGTCAGGGCATGTTGAGCTTGTTTGATATCAGAGATACCTAATAGCATAGAACTAAATGGAGCTCTAAATGATTCTGTCACGAATGGCAGAATATAGGAGGGTCCAAACTTTTCGATAGCTTTAACTATCTTAGGTACGTGGGAATACGAGAAGTTAGCTACCGAGTTATCAGCAGCTGCTTGTCTATCTACAGCCTCAGGGCTTCTCTCTACTCCATTCAACTTATCAAACTCAGTTAATACATCTACCCTGTGATAGAACGCTGCAATCTTCCATACCACGTCCATCATGGCGTAGATTTCTCTCGTCTGAGTAAGTCTCTCTTTGCCTTTACGCAGCCCTTTAGTAAGCCAGCTAGGATCTGTTTCACCAAGCTGAGCTAGCAGCAAGTCTCTAACTTTATCCATCTCGGAGCCTCTTAAAGATCCTAAGTAAGCGTTGTCCACTTGATTGGTTCTAATCATTCTGGACACCTCAGGATGCACCACAGAGGTTGGACCCTGAGCTACTATCAAAGATAGAGCTGTATTTATAGCTTTACGAACATTCTTAATTCCGTTCTTACCGAAGGCTCCATTACTCAAAAGAATATTAGGACCTCCTAATAAGTTATAGGCGGCATTAACTGGATTAAAGACAAGCTGACCTTGCTTTATTAAGGACATACTCTTCATCCATCCATTTACTGTCGAACCCACTACTGCTTGGATAATAGGATTAACATCATCTCTTTGTAAGAAAGTAGTGAGAGGAGTATTAACATCTCTCAACTCCTGTAATCTATTATACAGAGACTCTTCTATATACATGCCTTGAAGCGGGCCGAAGCTTTCTCCAGTAGCTTTCTTCCAATCTTCTGGGGAGTACCCTTTATCTGTAAACTCTTCTACCGATAAGATTTTACTGTTAACTCCTTTAGCCTGCTCAGACGTAAGTATCTCGCCAAGAGCTTTAGTTTGGAAAATGAACTGAGCTTGTTTAAGGATAGTGGTGAGGCCTTTAAGTGCTACGTCCTCGTACTCCCCTAAAAACTTACGAATGCTAGGAGGAATATTTTCTCGAGCTTCAACCACAGTTCTATCTGCCCTAGCACCTTTTAGATAGGACACGATAGGAGAGCCTTCAATATCTTTAAGTAATTCAGTAGCTAAAGCTACGGCTCTTTTATTTGTAAAGTTTGTATCTAAATGCTGTTTATCTTCTCTAAAGGAATCAAGAGCTTCTATAAGAGCATCTTTCTTATCCTCCACAGACATGTCATCATTTTCTGCTACCTTCAAATTCCAAGTAGCTGCTAAGGTACGTAGCTTATCCAAAGAAGAATTGGCTAGCACATCTGCATCAGGTATAAGCACAAAGGTATTATGTATAGTATCAATAGCAGCTTCCATTGTAGCAGCTAGTACCTTCTGATGTTCTGTAGCCGTTCCTTTTTGCTTAGCATTGTATGCGTCAATCATAGACTTAGCATAGGTTTCCTCTACGCCTTTTAGGTTAGAGGCATAAGAACGTGTGTAGTATTTACCTAGCTCTTGTTTCATCTTACCGTATATAGCTGCTTCCTTAGAAGTAAAGGGTTCTGAGTTTTTAAGCCTTTCTTGAATTATCATATCCGTCAAGCTATCTATTTCAGCTCTATTTGCAAAGTATGCTCTAGCCGCATCTCCATAGTTACGAACTAAAGAATTACTAATAGAAGTCTTGGCATCATCAGCTGCTTCTTCAAAGGCAGCTACCGCCTTAGTAAAGTTATCTTGCACTGAAGCCAGAGGAGTTTTGGTTTTAGTCGCCACTTCTTTCAGAGAGTTTTCAATAGTATCAAATCTAGCCTTAGCTCGTTGCAGGTATTCACCTATTAAGCCTTGAGCTGTTGATAAACTCTCTGTTACATTAGCACTAAACCCGTGTCCAGCAGTCAGGGCATCTTTAATAACACCAAGCATATTCTCAGCCGTGCCGTGATTAAGGACTTTGATATCTCTACCTTTTATAGTAAATATACCATTGTTTACACCTTTTATAGTAAGCACTCTACCAGTCCTAGTAAGTACTGGACGTGGCTTATCTTCCTCAGTAGAAGTCGCCTCCTCTTCTTGTAACGTAGTAGGCACTGGTAGACTACGAACAGTAGTATCTCTATACATAGGATTGTTCTGCAAATACTCAGTCGCGTCGTTTAATAGCTCAGGACCCTTAGCTGATACCAAGTCGTTAATTTTTTTAATCTGTACTGGGGACGGGCTTGTATCCAAGTCCCCTACTATTTTATTTATATTTTCTAAAAAGTCCCCAATACGTAAAATTGGAGCATTATTAAGTTCGTTATTGTACCTGCCTGATTGTATATACTTCTTGTATATATTAACCATTTGTTTAAGTAAAGGCTCTGCCTCTTCTTGGAACCTACTGCGCTGCTCTTTTAAAAACAAAGAACGTACACCCTCCAAAATATCTTTGGAGTCAGTCTCTTCTTCTACATCTAACTGTGCTGCTCTTTTATTTAGGAAAGAGTCTATAGGAGTAATAGGAGCTTTACTGTCTTCTACTCTCTTTTTAGCAGCAGCGGCAGCTTGGTCAAACATAGCAGGGTCGCTAGTCTCTGCTATATCTAGCGCCTGCCATGTTAAAGTAATAATGTCTTTAAGAGCAGACTGCTCTACCTTAGATTCCATATTCAACATACGGCCTATAGCTCTAGCAAAAGCATCCATAATGTTATCTACTATGGCTTTAACTTTATTACTAGATGGTATCTTAAGAGCAATACTTTGAGGTATCCCTTTAGTAAGAGAATAAGATACTAGTTCGTCTACGTTATCTAGCATTCCACTAGGACCTACAGCATACTTCATTAAGTATTTTAATTCTGCTTTAGTGAATACCGAAGGATTTTTATTTATGTAATCCTCCATATGCTCACGTATTTTTTCTAAGTCTTCGTATAGCCTTTTAGCAGAGGCGTTATTTTTGAATGGGCCTGAGCCATTAAGGATATGCCATAACACTCCATGCAGAGTTTCATGCAGAAGAGTCTCGTGAGAGTACTCTCCTATGTATATAGTATTTGTAGTAGGCTCAAAGAATCCTCCCCACGAATTAGTATCTTTAGAGGTAGGCATACGTTCATAGTTAAGATTTAATCTCTTAACAATAGGAAGTAATCTAGCAGCTAGCTTTCTATAATCGTCAGGAGTGTCAGTCGCTGCGGCCATGTACGCAAGGGTATCTTCTAACCCTTGCTTGCCATTGCTAAGTCCCTCGTCTACAGTATCGTGGTAGATAGGAAACTGTTCTTCTACCTTAGCGTTGTTAGCAGCAATCAAACTAGAGGGTACCGCTTTAGTCGTACCTGACTTTAGTTGCTCACGCAGAGTAGCCTCTGCTTCTTTAGGTAGAGCTTCGTTACTATCGGTAGTTTCCAGATGCTTGGTAAGTTTCTCAAGAGCTTGAGCACGAGCTTCCTTAGGGGCTAAGCCCGCAGCTTCTGCTTCTTTCTTAAAGCCTTCGTATACCTTCTCTGCATTCTTTTGTTCTTTGCCAGCAACAGCTCTAGAGACTTTAGTTTCTTTAGCCTTTTCTTTAGCAGCTATCTTCTGAGTAACAGTCATAGCTTTACGTACTTCTGGAAGTACGAACTTCTCTTCTGGGTTCTTAGTATTCCACTCAAGCATTCTACGCCCGATCTCTTGGGCCTTAGTTTTGTCATCAGCTTCAGGCATAGAGCTAGATACTTCTGCTGCTATAGAGGAACGAGCATTAGACTTAGCCGCCATGTAAGCCGCAGTCTTGGCCTTCTCTTGTTTCTTCTCTTGAGCAATAGCTACCTTCTCGGCCTTCTGGGTTTCTTCCAAAAGAACCTTAGCTTGTTCTGGAGGTAAGGATGCAAGCTCTTTCTTAAAGGCCATGTCCTTAGCTTCAGATACTTTCTGCTCTGGAGTCATAGTACCAGTGTAGACCCTAGCCTTAGGCTGGGGTTGCTGTGGATACTTCATCGGAAGAGTAGCTTGCTCAGGAGCCTTAGCTTCCTGCTCTTTGGCTACCTTAGTCTCTACTTCCTTACGTACTTGTGCTTCCTGCTCCTGTTTAAGGAAGGAGGCAGCTTGTTCTACTTTAGCAAGTCTTTCGTTTTTTACCTGTTCTTTAATCTCAGGTAAGCGAAGGGCCTCGCGTCTAGCAAGGATTTCTGGAAGTAGTTTCTGACCTTCAGCTGTACGATTACCGGGGCTCTGTGCAATAGCATCCAGCTCCACCTTCATGCGCTGATTAGCTTCTTGTGCTATATCCTGAACATTTACTATGTCGTATTTGTTCTTGACTATATCTTCAGCTTGTTTAACTTGTTCTCGCTTAGCAAGTTCTTCAGTTACTAAGGTGTTAACAGTTTTGTTTTCTTCCTTAGCTTTGCCAGCTTCCTGCTTCTTCAAAGTATCTACTACTCTGTTGTCCACTTCCATCTGTTGCTCAGGACTACGAGGAATCGTAGGAGCAGTCTCTGGATTGGTAGCTTCAGCAGTATTCTGGGCAAGAGCAGCTTCAGCTTTGGCAGCTACCTGTTCAGCAGGGATAGCCTCAGAAGTAAACAGATCCTGTACTACAGGAGTCTTGCCTTCTGATACAGCATCTACTTGCTTCTTAAGTTCTTCAGATACTTTGTTATTGGCTTGAGTCTCTGTGTGTTTAGCTTCTAATTCTTTTTGCTGCTTATCAAACTCTGCGAGTACTTTTTGGTGTTCTGCAACCTGAGTGTTTTGGATAGCTGTTTCAATACCAGCTGCCGGGCCTCCGAAAGCCATACCAGTCGCTGCTCCGAGCACAGCATTAGCTCCAACTCCTTTAAGGAGAGGATCACCTGTACCTACGTTTTGACTAACTTGTTCCAGCCCTTCCGTAGTGCCTTCTTCTACAGCGTTAATGGCTGCTGCTTTAGCAGCCGAGCCTATAACTGACTTCTTAATAGCATCCTTAGCAACTTCCTTAGCTACTTGCCCAGCTAACAGCCGCTCTGTTACTCTACCAGCATCGCCAAACACAGACGGTAAGACTAAGTTTATTGCAGTAGACCTGGTACCAGCATCAGCAGCACGTTGTTCGGCTTCCGCCTTTGTCATCCTGCCAGCCTCAACTTCTTTACTTAGAGCTTGATACACTTGGCTGTCAGCTGAAGCTCCTGCATTAACCGCCTGAGCTGTTATTGTCCCTGCCGTGCTTCCCGGTATTCTATTTATAACTAAGTTAGGAACTTGCTGAGCTGCTAAGTATGGTACTAATTTAGGATTATGAATTAACGCCCTAACTGCATCTCCTGCTGAGTCTGCCTTACCTATGTCCTCCAATCCCTTTTGTAGAGAAGTGCTACCCCTATCCTTAACATCCTGCGCAGAGGTTATATCTAAAGATTCCTGTATACCTCGGACAGCATCAGGCTGTTGAATAGTTCTGGCCCCGTAAGCTTCGGGAGAAGCTCTGCCAGTCATAGTGTCTAATATACCGGCTTTATTGTTACCATCTAGTAAGGCTCTTCCCATTTGAATAGCATTTGGTACTGGCCTACCAGTAATATCTTCCGCAACTTGGCTAATCTGCCCCACCCATTTAGGTTCAACAACTGCATTAAATAAAGCAGCGGGAGTTCCAACGACTCCTGAAGCAGCCGTGTTAGTACCAGTTCTTAAAGCTAAGGCAGCATCATCTACAGCACTACCTCTTGCAGGCTGCTCTGTGGTATCTAAACTTTTCTTGGGCTGAACAGAAGAAGTACGCGGAGTTTCCTCAACGTACTTAAATGCTTCTTGGTATGTCATCTTACCTTCGTTTACCAGCTTTTTATATTTCTCTGGTACACGTTCCCACTTATCAGCTAATGGGGTAGATATGTTTAAGGCCATTTGTATCCTTATGGAAGGTTTATAGGTGCGGAGGAAGAGTCTTCTGATCCACTACCTTTTTGTCTTTCTTTTAATCCAGCAATTTTACCTTTAAGTACTTGAAGAGAAGCCCGTGCTCCGGGTACTCCCTGACGTGCCATCTTCATAGTTATTTCTAATTCTTTATATAGCTTAATAATGGTTGGATCTTTGTCAGACTCCACTGGTAAAGTGGAGATAGCATACAGTACATCCTTACCTTCTTTTTCCAGAGATTTATCTTCTTTAGAAGTGCTACCTGTAGAGTTAGATCTATCTAAGGCCAGCCTCTCACGAGCATTTGCCATACTTTGTTTAGTGGACTCCATTTGGAGTAACTTAGCATCTCTATCTAATTTGTAGTCTTCATCAAAGGTGTCTAATTGTTTCTTGCTTCTAGCTGCTTGGTATTTATTTCCCTCAGCTACATAGCCAGTATTCTCGGCAGAGGCTACTTCAGATTGAGTAGCAGCTCTAGTAGAGCTCACATTACCATTGCCATCTAAGATCTCTGTTACCCACTGACCCGATTGATCCTTATAGGTATTACCATCCTTACGCTTATTCTTAGCTAGCTTAGTATCACGCTCTACTTCAAGGTCAGCCATAAGGCGCTGACGCTTTTCCCATTGAGCGTCTTCAGCTGCCTTGTTATCTTTCTCCCTCATCTGACCACCAATATTAGAGAGGAAATTACCTAGTAAACTGGACATCTTAACCTCCCATCATAGGTACAGCTTGTTGAGTAGGACCAGCCAGAGGCGGTCCCTGCTGTGGAGCTTGTGCTTCTTGTTGCCCCTTGGCTTGACCCTGCAACATAGCTTTAAAGGTTTCCATAACATCTCCAATAACATCTTCAGAGAATTCCGTAGGAAGCTTAAGCTCCGTTTCAATAAAGTCTACCATTTGAACTAGCCAGCCATTGGCCGACAAAACGATACGTGGGCTTAGTTCTATGCCTTCTTTTTGAAGGGAGTCTTTAATTTTCATAATCAACTGTACTAAGAACTTGGAAACTACTTGCGCTGGATCTTTAGTACTAGAGATGCCTTGTTGTAGAGCTTTAAGACCCCCGGCTTCTTGTAGAGTTTTCTTTCCCAAGGCTAAAGCAATCTTTAGATCAGCTGCTTCTACCTCAGTACCAGCCTCTTGGTCCGGAGCATCTTGTTTCTCTTCCATTGATACATCTAAACTACGTGCCATATTAGCCTCCTAAGCTCGGGTGATCTCTCATGTATGCTTCGTAGTCTCCATTGATTCCGTTGTGTAGGAGAGTACGTGGATCAAATCCCGGAGCATCTTGAGGATTGGTAGAAGCGGCTGGAGCCTTGCCTCCTGTGTATTGTCTAAAGTAACTGTTATCTAATACGTTAGCTTCTGTCGGTGGTGCGCTAGGAGCCTCTAGTGGTTTATAAGTTTGAGTGTAGCCCGGTGCCCATTTATCTAGGGACGAAAATTTTCCGTACTCTGAGGCTGCCGCTCGTTTCTCGCCAACATCTCGCATCTTGTAGTAGTCCTTTAAGGCAGCGTTATAACGCTCAAGCCTAGCAGACCATTGGTACTCGTCCTTGTTCTTAGCCTTGGAAGCAGAAGCATCATCTTTAGCTTTTTGCTTGTCGTTAAGATAGGTACCTGCCGCTGAAATTACCGCATCAAGCCATCCCATTATGGACCTCCTCCGCCTAAGTATCTACTAATGTATTCATCAAATCCACGTTGGAAGAAGTCTTGATACCCTGCCAGTACGGTAGGAGTAAACACTTCTGGGTTTTGAGTAGCTAAGTTCATAAGACCAGACCACATATCTGCCGCGTTAGCGATAGGCATTAAGGCTAGCTGTCCGTTGAACTCCCTATTAAATGTGTTGTTGTTAAGCCAGTCTTGCTGCTCTGCTGAGAAGGCTGCATCGCTCTGCCCTAAGAAGGACTGTATGCCCATCTGGCGGATTCTATCAGCAGCATCGTAGGTTCTATCCCCGGCTCTACCATAAGCTTCCGCATCAGCCTGAGCAATAGGTAATCCTGCCTCTAAAGAAGCCCTCATTGCTGAGCCAGCTCCTATAGAAGAGTTTAGGTTTCCCCTACTATTAGCATACTCCACTCCGCGTCTGCGGGCATTCTGCATATATTGAGAATTACCAGAAGTTAGGTTGTTAAGCTGAGTAGATACCAGTTCATTAGGTGTAACCTGTCTAGCAAAGTCTAAGCCTGCCATACCAGCTAAGCCTATAGCTGGCTGAGGAGCCCCCGGGCCAGTACCACCTGTACCAGTATTAGGAAACATATTAGGAGGTACTATACCAGTGTTCCCATTAGGAGCTGGATTATTGGTACCTACCAAAGGACCTACCTGAGGAGATCCTTGCTCTGGAATAACGTTTACAGGAGGGCCTCCCGGGTTGGGCTGGTCAGTAGGTGTGACCGCCTGAAGGGTGGGGTCTAGTGGCTTTATCATACGTCGAATGCTCCTCCGGGAGTGGTAGCAAGAACTAAGACCTGACATATGTGCGAAGGTTCCGCAACACTAGCCTGTCTGTTAGATACTTTTAGTTGAATGGATAGCCCTCTATTTGAGAGGTTAGCTGTCTTAGAAGACCTATCGGTCATCTGGGTTGAATAGTACTCAGCGGTATAGGGTAGATCTAATAGCTCATCTACGGTGTTATACCTAGATTGTAGCTGGGTTAGAGCTCCTGTAGACTGTATCTTAAGGGAAGCTTTACCTTGTGTTTTACCGTATAACCTAGCTTTTTTGACCGCAAAGAAGGAAGAAGGACTGTCTCCAAAGAACCAGTTCAACTCAAAGCTGTATGTCATAGGTGTTCCTGAAAACCCCCAACCCTTATCTTGCTCGAACACGTATTTGGAGTCTGCTCCAGTTCTTTGATTGTAATAAGAGAAGTGTAGGTATTCTTCCCCATCCTCTCCTACTTGGCTTGACCATGCCCATGGCGTCAGGGCAGCACCTGCATCAGTTAATATCTGCTGAGTTGTAAACTTAGGATCATCGTCCCCATTCACTGTCATAGTTAACTGATACCCATCCTTAAATAACAGGCGGTATTGATTCTTGCCACGTACTATCATAGATCCTATGAGACCAATGCTATTAGTATATTTATTAGATATTCTACGAAGCCTAGGACGCAGCCACGTATTGACTTTGTAGCTAAGAGGCTTCCCTATAAAATCGCCATACTTTTCAGATTGTGCTAAAGTCTGAATACCTGAGCCATCACAGTATACAGGAATACCCATGTTAGATAATGTGTATTCTATGCAGCCGGTCTTAGGAGCTATAACTCCGGTGTCGAAGTTATCTACATCTGTACCAGTTATAGACCATATAGATTGACGGCAGAACACGCCAAGTGTGGTGCCGTTAAGAGATAATAATCCTGTAATCTTATTACCCAGCCCAAACTCCGTAGCTCCGTCTATGCCTAAAAAGTTAAACGGCTCTCCAGCTACAGATAGCTGTACAGACCCATACTCAAAGCCTAGCGCCAAATGCTGGTGATGACTTTCTATGTGTCGTGGGATATCTTTAGAAGAATCCATCTGAGTGTATATAAATACAAACAAGCTACCCGTGTAGTAAAAAGCCCTGCCAGCACCGCTAACTCCATACATGGCATCCCAAGTAGAATCAGCAAAGAAATTGCTGGAAATAAACTCATACTTACTATTGTAATAAAGCAGAGATTGCCTAGATGGTAGTCCATTAACAGACATAACACTTGGAGAAACGTCTCCTATCTGATTAGGGCCAGTACATGGGAAACCGCTGTGTATGGTCCATCCCGGAGAAGGCTGAGTCATAACGCCGGATACCACTACTATATTTTGTATCTGCATGTCTCCCGAAGCGTTGCCTGTAGACCACGCTGCTCCAAGGGGATCTAAGAAATAAGTTATCATATTAAATGACAGCACGTTAGCTCCGTCCGTCATGTAGTAAGTCACTGTAGAGGGGACAGTTTCAAAGCTACGTTCCATTTTTGTAGGGACAGTAGCAGATAGACCATTCTCAAAGTTTAGCCCAAAGTTAGTAGGTATAGGAACCCACCCAAATACCATGGGGTAAGTACCGCTATCTAAGTTGTCTTGCTCAGACGCACAAGTCCACAGACACTCAGTCATATTAACTATCTGAGAAGGTGCAAGATATTTGTTATCGGTGGTAGTGTACCCTATAGCATCTACCATAGCTGCCGTTCCGGGAGTAACCGTTAGGCCTGTTATTGTTATGCCACCAGTACCGGGGTTCGCCGCGGCTGCCCAATCTGCATATGTTCCACTTAGTGGTACAATGGTAAGGAAGTAAGATTTAAAGCCAGAGCCATCCGTTTCAGATCTTAAACCTACGACTTGTGCTAAGCTAGAATTAGCTGAATTGCCTATACTAAAACTGTTTGTAACAGAGATGGTATAGGTACCAGCTATGGTTTGGCTTGCTCCATTTCTTCCTCTGACTCGTATCTCAGGTAGTGGGGCTACGGCGTACTCTTTATCCCTAAACCAATGCAGCCCATCGGCAGCGTATCCTAAACTTCTTTTATATGTCGAGTTTCTAAGTACTGTTTGAGAGGCTGCAAGCGCAGTCATGTAAGCAGCAGCCGTAGAATAATATAGAGAGCCTTCGGTTATAGAGTTGATAGTAAGTAGTGTTACACCTCCTGCTATCTTATCCAGTCTAGATATACCTGATGAAGTAGACAGATAATCTAAGTTTGATACTGCTAAAGTGACAGTATTATTAGGAACTGAGAAATCTACTACTTGTCCTAGGAACACAGGATTTCCTAGCAAGGACACGCCGCTGTATGGATTCAAGGTAGCTACTAAGTAGTCGCCCACTGTGTAACCTACAGTAGTAGGAACTCCCAGCACGTACAGAGAAGTGTTACCAGCTGATATGGTGGCATCATACTTCTCATAGCCATCAATCTTTCTTAAGCCATCGGAGTCAGTAATCTCATAATTGTTACACGACAATAGGCTGCCTACCTCAGCTGTGAATTTAGACGAAGATAAATCCAACCCCTTGTTTAGAGGTATTACACTTGGTGTTAAATTATCAGTCATGGGTTATCATATACCGATCTACTCCAAGATACTACAGGCATCTTGTTTTTCTCTAACCTATGGTTAAAGAAATCAAACTGCTTGGCTGCACGTGAGTATTTAGTTGATTGGGAATCCCAGCTAGCCCACTTCATTACAGCAGCCCATGCAAGCATTGGGTGATATTGAGAAGGAATAGTACTAGGAGAATCAGAGTACAAAGTGAGGGCATTCTGAGAGGTGGTGTAAGTAAAATGCAGGGCGTACTGTTTATCAGGACGAGGATAAAAGTCTAGATCACCCTCAGGTGTAATAGTAGCATATTGAGGCATCCCGTAAGTTAAACTCTGCTCAAAGCTTTCTGACCACTGGGCCCAAGGAATCATCACAATTTTACGAAGCTGACTATCAGCTGAGTTAGTCTGTATAGTAGACCCGCCAGTAGTTTGTACATACATAGTCTCGTATAAGATCTCAGATATGTCAGTCTTCTGTGCGTCGTTCACAAAGTTATATCTCCCACGGCCTTTCGACTGGAAGATATTATTACCCGGAGTGGGGGTAAGCTCATCAAAGTATTCATTTAGTTTGTATTGTTCTGCTGCTGTTTTAAAATACAGCGTGGCCTTGGCTGTACCTGCTGCCCAAGAACCAGAGTGTGTAATGACCTGAGCTATAGTAAAATCTGAGTCAGTGTCATCTCCGTTATACGTGTATCCAGCAACAGGAGCAGTAGCTCTGTTACCGTTCTCTACATACATAGCCGGATATATAAAAACTGTAGCTCTAGCGGTACGAAACTCGTATTCATCGCGAGCAATTTGCAGTTCATTCCAAGCATCCGAGACCCAAATCTTCATGTTTCTATACATGCTTTGATCGGGTGGAGATGCAAAGTTAGATGAAGTTAGGGGGTCTAAATCGACCCCCGACTCCAATATGGCAGTATTAACTAGTTCTAAATATGTAGCCATATGGTTTCCTCTTGTTACATCATGTTAGGCGGACGTTTCTCTTTCTTCTCTTCCGTCTCAGAACGAGTTAAAACCTCCGTAGGTTCCATCTTAATAAAGCCTTGTTTAATGGCGTCATGTACTTCACCACGTTTAGGCCATCTACCAAACATTTTCCAGAACTTCTCGCGAGGTCCATAGGACGCTCTCTTACCGATCTCATTACCCGGCCAAGGATCTGGGCCCGGAGTGCGGTCTAAGACTTCAAATGGATAACTAGGCGAAGCTTCGATGCGGATACGTTTAGGATCGTTAAAGGCTTTCTCTGAGTCTTCAATTAACTGAGGGTGAGTAGAATTCCTAAGTACTTCCACTACCTTCTCTGGAACATTAATTGGAACGCCTCTTGGTAGAGTTGCTGTACGTCCGTTAATGTGGATATACACTGGGATATTCTTTGATCTGGGACTAGAGTCTTTTAGGATTCTAATCTTTACAAAGCCCGGAGGTGGAGGTCCGTTAGGATCTGACACCTTCACTAGAGTTTGACCACGAGCACGGTGTTTAATAGCAGCTAAGATTTCTAATTTAGTAGAGTCTTTAGCAACAGCCACTCTCATAAGAGAAGCATACTGCCTTAGCTGAGCTATCGTCATTTTGTCCAAATCCTGCTCTTGTGAAGCAAGGTCCGGGTTTTCTATTACTTGGTCTTCACTGGTTTCGTCAGTAGACATATTGGTACTCCTTAGTACGAGTAGGGTACGGCCCCATAAAGAGGCCGTACAAGGTATTTAAAACAATTAGATAGAACCAACACCCAGAGTGTTATAACGATTACGATACACATATTCTGGAGTAATAGCTGGAGTACCAGAAGCGGCAGCCAGTTTAACCGTGCAAGTGATGTAGCGGTCAGTGTTGGGGTTACCAGCTGGTCCTGTACCAATTACAGCTTGGACGGTGAGTGATTCTGTCAGTGGTGGAACCAGACCAGAAGCAAATGCCGGAGTACCACCGTTTTCCACACGAACCGTACCACCGGCTTGGCCGATAGTAGACACGGAAATGAAAGCAGCAGGTACGTCAGCTTGAGTTAGTGCATCGTAACCCAAAGAGATAGTAGCAGTAGCGCCAGTATCAATGTCATCTACTGCGAGAGTAGCTTCAAGGATACGTTGGTTGGCACCAATTTTGAAAAACTTGAACACATCAGCAGCAGCAATAGGAGTACCGGCAGGTACTTTAATTGTAGCTGAGATTTGAGCAGGTTCTTCGCTTACGGCACGGTAGAAGTTTCTACCGATAAAAGCCTTAGATTTAAAAGTAGCCATTATTTAATATCCTCCTATTAGTACGCGGAAACGGCACATTCGATGCGGGTCATCCAAGTCTCATTCAGACGAGTTGCGACAAACCACATTTTCCAAGAAACCAGACCACGCTGACCCAAAGGATCTTCATAGCTAGCAGCGATTTTTGGATTCAACACGCCCATTTCAATTGCATTCTTGCCTTGCAAAGGAGTTACAGCATAAGCGGATTGTGCTACGATAACCAGTGGATATACGTCAACTGCCGAGTTGGTATTCAGAACACCAGTCGTAACAGCCGAACCAGCGCCGAAGAAGGGCTCCAAGTGCGGAGTCAATACAAAGCGCAGATCTTCGAACTTACCAATTTCCAGATCGGATACTGGTTTATACGAAGAGTAATACTCACGTGGTACAAAGCCTGCGATATCGCGCAAGTCTTGCTCAAGGTTCGTGTGACCGAACGCCAAGAAGGCAGGAGCAACAGGCTCAGTAGCAATGTTACTGGTTGCACCAATCATGCTGGTAATGTGTTTACCGTGATTAGTTTTCAAGATACGCTGGGCCGAACGTAGTTCGTCATCAACAAGAGTAGCCACAACTTGGGCACGGGTAGTAGCAACACCGGAGTAGATTACTGAAGTACCGCCACGGATTACCGACCAGACCAAAGCTTCTTTAGTAGAAGCGGCTTGTTCCGAACACAAGGTTGACATGTCGTTCAACACAGGATCTTCGTGGGTGTCTTGGATCACGTCAGTAAAGCCTACCCATCCGCCGTATTGCGAAATAGTAGCCGATACATCTTCGTATTCCATTACGGTTGGGACCGGGGTAACGCCTTCAGTCAAAGCAGTAGGCGACACATCGAATGGAATCGGACGACGCCATTTAATGTTGAGGCCCTTGTTCTTAGGCAGAGCTTGTGTTAAAGCAAACTTCTCTAAGACCAGCAAAGGCTGGGCATGGTCAAGCATTTTCGCTACGGCAAACAAGCCTACGCGAGGCGAGATATCGCCATAGTTAGTACCTGAAAAAGACATAGTTTTTCCTCCTTACATCTTCTTTAATCGGATTTGTTCTTGAAAATGGGCAAATAGTTTGTCCTCATCATCCGGTATTCCATCACCAGTTTTAGCAGCTCCGCTTACAGCAGCAGGAGCAGAGGCATTTAATTTGCGTTCACGTTCAAGGACTACATTATTTGTTTTGGTATCAACAGCTGGCTTGGCAGTAGCAGTAGGTGTTTCTACCTCAGTAGCAGCTGGTGCTACTACCTGCGGGTGGAGTTTAGCCATATCTTTAGAGAACTTATCAAACGCTACAAGTACATCTTCCGCGTAGATAGAGGTTGCTAAAGCTAGGATACCTTCTGTTTGCTGCTCTTTCCATTGTTTATACTGAGGGTGCTTGAAGACTTCATGAGCTAGTGGTACGGCAGCTAGCAGCTTGGAGTTCTCTCTGTTCCAGAGATCCTCGTCATCTTTCTGGCGTAAGTCGCTTTTAATTTCTTCAGTTCTGGAGATAACTTCCTCGCGTATAGGGGCTGCTAACTCTTCCTTTAGACTCAATAAAGTGTCTGCAAGAACAGGATCTACTTCCCGTATAGCTGCAATCTTCTCATCCAGCTTACTTTTGCTTTGAGCATCTGGCGCTGGTGCGGCCTGTGGTTCAGGGCGCTGGCCTTGTAGTTTGCGTTTTAGCTCCTCGTTTTGACGTTGGAGACTAGGGACGCGACCCTCATCTGACCTGATCTTATGTTCAAGTTTCAGCTTTTCCTCTTTCAAAGCATTGACTTTTTCTTGAACGTCTGCTGGTAGGGCGGCAAACCAATCTTCTTGGGCTGGCGCAGGTACAACAGCTTCTACAGGTTTTACCTCTTCAGTGGCAGCAGCTACTGGAGCTGGTTGCGACTCAGGTTGTGTTTCTACTACTTCAACAGGTTCAGCTAGTTTGCTTTCCATAACCTTGTTAAGGTCAGCTTCAGTGCCACTTTTCATGGTCTCCTGAATCTGTGCAAACAGTTGATCTTCTGTCAATTCGGCGTTTAGACCCGGTTCAGCTGGAATAGTTCCATTTGTCATTTAGTTCTCCTTATCGGGCCTGTCTTTTTAGGGCCGACATTTCTATAGCGAGGAGCTCACGTATGTAACTAGCTCTACCCCTCAATTGGTTCGCTTCATCCGGCGAACATTCTCTGGCTACGATTCTTTCATAGATAGTCTGTAAATCGTTTACCAGCTTAGGTTTCAACAACCCCCAATCCACAGACCGGAAGTTGAAGTTCTCATCAAACTCAGTATTAACACTCATTAAATGCCACTTCCAGTCTCGGCTTTCATCTTAAGCTCTTGTTGTGTAAGCATATTTTCCCTCATCTTGCGAGTTTCTTCCATCATGCCCAAGAACTTCTTGGTTTCATCAGAGCGCACTGCTATGTCGTGCATGATAGCGTTCTTCTTATCAACTTCTTCTGTGTGTGCTGCCAGTTTGATAAGCTCAGACTCCTTATCATTTTGAGAACGTAGGACCATGGCCTGAGATTCAACAGTACGGGCGTAGTTAGCTGCCATCTTCTCTTCGTGCTCCCACTGTTCGCGCTGTTGTTGCTGTTTAACTTCAAAAGCTAGGGTCATCTTTTTAAGATCAAGCTCAGCAGCCTTGACTTCTAGCTCTTTCTGCTTAAGTTGTAATTCCATCATAGCAGGATCTGGCCTTTGAGCGGCTTGCTGCTGTAGCTGGGCTACTTCCTCTTCAGATCTAACTATATCTTGGCTAGGCAGGTGCATCATGGCTAGTCTAGCACGTACTAAATTACCTTTATTTAGGATCATACCCATTTCTGGGTCTTGCTTAGACTCCATACTTAAGCGCTCAATATCTCTGAGGTATTGCTGTTTGTTTTTATACTCGGTAGAAGTACGTACATCAATGCTGTAGTTACCTTTGATGGAAGGATCAGCATTGTACTGCATGTTCCAAGCCCAGAAACCCCTGATGATCTTCTCAGTAACGTTATCGTCCCACTCTTCAGACAAAAAGTCTAGGATGGTTGTAGAATTGCGTTCTAGCAGCATGGCTCCTGTAGCAGAATCCATAGATCCACCACCCTGCATACCAGCAGAGATCATAGGAGTGGAGGATTCTTCTTCTGCAAAGGTGCGGGCAGCATCGAGCACCGGCATTAAGCTGGCAACCACATTAGGCACGTTAAAGAACTGAATAGCTTTTTCTACATCTACCCCCGAGTCCGTCATTAGCCAAACTTTGCGAGGCTCAATTTCCCACTTACCATCTGCTGGCTCTACGAAATGTTTATGCATAGCCACCTGAGGACCAGACGAGGCCGAGGCGTTATCTAGAATCATACGCCAAGTTTCTTTAGCTACACGCTGGGCGTCCTTCATAAGCTGGGGGGCACCAAATCCTGCCCAATAAGAAGGGTCCTTTAACCATACAGACACGCCATAAGGCAGCTTAAAGCTAGCTTCAATGTTTTCCAGCTCAATTCTTAGGACCTTACCATTACAGGTCCACACCTCTCCGTAGTACTCATCATCAATAGAGTCGTAAGAAGGTTCGATACCTAGGGCACCCAATTGGGTAGCTGTGATAGGCCCGTGGTATTCCAAAACTAAGTACTTATCTTCAAATAGATAAGGGTTGTTAGATGTGATACTGGCGTATTCCGAGCAAGAAGAGGTCATATAGTCAGCTGGTTTAGCGTCTAAGGCCAGCTTAACTTGATCCTCTGCAAAACCGGGGTGCATAGCTAGCCTTTTTAAATCGAACGCCGACTTAGGATGGGCTTGAATGGTATCTCCGCACATGTCAAAGTTGTTAACAGTATCATCTGGGTAGAAAAACCAAGGATTTACATATTCAACAGCCGGGTACTTTTCTTGAGATACCTGAGCTACCCACAGTGTAGGATCAGCAGGAGACGGTGCGTAGGTATTATATAACTCGCCCGTGTTAACTGGGCCCTTTACAATACCTACGCCTAGGATTACCCTATCCTCAATAGCATGGCGGCACTTCTTGCCGTAGGAGCAGTGCTCTAACTGCTTCTCAATTTCTTTTTCCATGCCCCTAGCTTTAGCAATTTCCACAGGATCTTTGGTATCAACAGCTGGACCTAAAGACCAGTTCTTTTCACCACCAGCAAATTGCATAGCTACAGACTGAGCAATAGCAATGTCGCATTTATTGCGCACTATATTATAGTACGGTCGGTTGCTACTAGCTGAGTCTCTAAAGGGCTTAGAGTAAGACAACTGATCTGCTACAGCTAAATTGCCGTAGTACAGTTCCATAGATTTGCGCCACTCAACTTCTTTAGTCGTGCGTCTACGAGCCCTATCAAAGAATTTAGATTCGATATCTCGTGCTAGGTTGTTAAGAACTTCTTCCCTATCAGCAGCTTCCTTAGCTTCTGCTTGAGCAAGCTCCTCAGCCATAAGTTCCATCTCTTCTTCGGAGTAGGTTTCTTCTTCGTTAGACATCATATCGTCTGGTGCCATTATATACTCCGCTGTTAGTTAGTTGAGACTTAGACAGTGCTCTAGCTAAATTGTTGATGATGTACCTCAAAGCATCCATAAGATGGTCATCTTCCTTAATTACCTTACCCTTAAGATCTCGCCTATACAACATATACTCTTTAGGGAAGTTTTGTAGTGTTCTAAAAACTTTTAGCTTACCAGCTGCTAGCCTATTCCAAGTATCCGTGATACCGGCATCTACTGCGTTTATAGCTGGCTTGAGGTTTAAACCATTTTCTTTGTACATTACTATCATTTGTTGCCCGTCCGTCTGCGATTTACCGCGAGAAGCTGGATCTATGACTCCGGGAATCCACCTACCTCTAGTCAGAATAGACATAGCATGTACGGCAGGCGGCTGCTCTTTTACATAATGCTCGTCGTATATGTACACTGTGTCTGTGTCTGGATCTACTGCTGCCCAAAGAGCTGCTGTAACGTTCCAGCCCACGTCCAGAGCGTACATACGCTTCCAATGATCTGGTATCTTAAAGGGCTCACATTGAATTTCTTCTAGTGGAATAGGGTATATATTACCCGAGCCCATAGCGGGAGTACCCTTGGATCTAGCATCTCTAAGATGCGGCGGACAGTCTGCCAACATACGAGCTTTAGATTCTTCATCCAACCAAGGAGCGTCATCCCAGCCAGCTGTTATTACGGCCTTAGAAGTGTTAAGTAGGGCTATACGTGCATCATCCCCTTCATCTACTTCTTTAGCTGCGTCGGCAATGAAAGGTCTTTTAGAGCCTATGAACGTAGCTTTCTGGCAAAAGTTAACCACAAAAGGAGTAAGACCGTGAAGAGGGGTAAAGGTATTAATCATAATACCGTTGGTAGTCATGGTACGCATCAGGCATTCGTTGTAAATTAAAGCTGGGATTTCTTCGTCAGCCCAGACATAATCTTTAGCCGTACCGTAGAAAGCTTGCACGTCCTGCTCGTAGTTTTTAAAGCCAATGGTAGACCAGCCACCTGAAACATGCTTGACTTCAATAACGTCAATACCCTGAGGTACACCAGCAAGAGACCAGCTACGCCCCATAAGGTCAGCTGGGATCATACCAGTACCGGGAGAGCCAATAGCTCCAAGTAGTTCTTTCTGTACTACGTCACGAGTAGAACGGGCTGTTGAGCCGATTGCCCACCCATGGGTGGGCTTATCAAATACTCTACCATTCCACCAGTGTGGGTATATACCAGTAGCGTGGCAAGCTACTTCATAGGCCCCGGCAATACTCTTGCCGGAGCGGTTCGCTGCCATAAAGGATCTTTCATGGTAATCCTTACCGGCATCGAAAAACAGCTTATGTTTAGGGCAGTTATCTATACTAAACACTGATCCATCAATGAACCATTTCTTTACACCAGCCTGAGCTAGCCGTACTTCATATTCATCTATAAGGGACATAGCTTCTTGAAGAGTTTTAGCATCCATAGTGCCCTTGTTTACAGCAGGCAACATACGGGCCAGATCAAGAGGTATGTCAGCCATACCATCCATCTTGGATGTTAGCAAGTTGTGAGCATTCTGAAGATCAGTAAGATTCATTAGCCCTCCACCGAAGTAGCTTCAAGCAACTTAGCATCTGTAGTTTTGATACCCAGTCTCTTGAGTACTCCCGGCATCTTGGCAAGGATGGCACCTTGTAACTCGTCCAGACTGCGCTGATCGAGTGGTACATCATTTGTAGTAGATTCAGTCTTTTCAGCCCAGCCTTGGCGGTTCTTCATATTGAATATCCACAACACGTTATTAAAGGCTTTGTTATTGAGGTTGACTCGTCCCTGCTTATACCACCATGCGGTGGACAGCATACGGCCCAGATCTACAAGTTGTCTAAACACCAGCACTTCTTTGTACTGCTGTTGGAATGTGTCCATAGTAATATTTAAACAAGAAGCGACCTCCACATCGGAGGCCCCTTCTTTATATTCTTGGATAAGTTGTTCTGCCCAGCGATTACTGGAGGATTGTGTCTGGGATGTCATCACGACTATACTCTCCCTTACCGTCAGGTGCTAGGTACTTATAAGATTCCTCTGGATTAGAGAACACCCTAGCAATTGGGATCGAAGAAATATTACCAGTAACTTCGTCGGGTATAAGCCCAACAATAAGGTACTCCAGTTCATCTGTTTCTGAGTTCTTAGCTTCCATTAAACCAATGGTGTTTTCGTAGGCTCCCTTATAAAACATCTTAAGCATCTCATAGGGTGCTGGATCAGCAATCCTATTGGTCAACACGTATAATACTACTTCACTGCCTTTTTCTTTTACTTCTTCAATTCCGGGGTCCATTACTAAAGACATTAATTACTCCTCAAATTTTAGGGTCCGTACCATACGAACTAATCGTTTTGCTCT
>ERZ869921.61-NODE-61-length-61933-cov-60.651427_pt1 | contig 61933 bp, 81 predicted proteins | sample MGYA00579310_ERZ869921 | MGnify/ENA primary metagenome ERZ869921 (study PRJEB32216, sample SAMN09231816) | wastewater metagenome | place: USA: Maryland | collected 2016-06-21 | study: EMG produced TPA metagenomics assembly of the PRJNA472060 data set (Reclaimed...
CGTAATCCGCGTCGGCAACGATCGTTCCAGCCACGCCGGTTGCGGCTGCGGAGGCAGGAGTGGTGAGGGTTGATCGGAATTGGGAGGCCTGCACCCACGTATCCGCGCTGTTATCTGCCAACCGCGCAATCAGCCCCGTAGTGGAGCGCTGCCACGCGGGGAAGGCGGAGGTTGTGCCGCCGAATTGGAGCAGGCTGAAATCCGTTTGCGCGTTATTGGTTAAACGAAGATTGCCGTCAGACGGTGCCGACAATACCGTGCGAGTATCGAACAACAATAGAGCGGTTGATGGAGTGCGAATATTGGAGCCAGCAAGAACTTGTGCCCCTGATGGCATAGTTATCGTTCCCGTTTGATCTACCTTTAGCTTGCTCACTCCCGCCACCTGCAAGTCCAGCAAGTTCCCCGCAAACCCGCTCGCCGCATTCACGCCAAGCCCCGTACCCGACGTGCTCCAGCCGGTTGACGTGGTGCCCGAGGGTTCGATCAGCAGGTAGGGCTTCGTGGTTGTTGCCGAGCCGCCCGTGAACCACGTGCCGCTGCCGAGGAGCATGGGGTTCGATGCTGTTCCCGCGCCAAGCGCTTGAAGTGTCGCCGCTTGCAATGTTCCCGCCACGCTGCCCGCCGCTCCTGTGCCTACGCCTACGATCCCCGCGCCGATGCGGGATAGGGATGTGTCGGGAGTTGCGGTGAATGCTCCACTGGTCCAATTAATAATAGCGTTGGAACTGCCGGTAATCACTTGTGGCGAATTGTAGCCCATAGACCAAGCACTTGTGCTAGCGCCAACTCGGACCTCGGCTGCAACCATGCGGCCATCGCTTTGAATCACCGTAAGGGCCGTCCCTGAGTTGTTCTGCCACTCCTGGAGATTCGTGCTCCCCTGCACCGTCCCCGCTACCACCTTCAGCGACGTCGTGAGCGCGCTCAAATGCACGCCGGAGTACGTCCCCGACCCATCGTGTCCGATCCACGTGGCGGTAGAGCCGGTCGAGGCTGTGGCGTCGAGGATGCTGAGGGTTGCGTTCGCGGGGGTGGTGTTGGAGGTGCCGATGCCGACAGACGCTCCAATAAACATCCGCGTAGCGCCAGTGCCAAAATCAAACCGCAGTCCGTTAGATGCTGGAACCAAAATGCGCGGAACACCACCAGCGTCAGAGTTGATGTCAATTATGGTGCCAGATGAGCTGTTGTTCAGTCGAAGACTAACCGCGCCCGCATTGCGAACCTCTAGGTTTGTGCTCGGCGCATTCGTCCCCACGCCCACCTTCCCGTCCCCGAGCACGGTGAGATGATGCCCAGTCCCCGCGCTGTTCGTCACGTCCAGCAACGCGTTCGTGCTCTGCGAGCTTCCGCCCGCGAGCGTGGCGAGCCTGACGTTTGCGGCGTCGCTGAAGGTGAGGCCAGCGGACTGGGTCAGAACGCCGGACGATTGCACGTAGGGGATCGCACCAACGGTGGTAAGGTTCGAACCGCCGCGCACGATCTGAGCCGAGTCGCTCAATCCGGTTGATGCCGTGATCGAAGCACGAGAGATTGCGCTTTTCATGCGGCCTCCACATTCAGTTTCAGGCCGGCGCCGGAGCCACGGACGTACAAGTCACCGACCGCGCTATTTGGCCCATAGCTGCGCGAGTCGCCCGGGCCCAACTGATAGCCATATCGCGTGGCCGACACGTTCACGTCGCCAAATGAAACCTTCGAGCCGGCTGCGTTTGCAGCATCGGCCTCAATCAAAAGCTCACCAAATTTCGTCGGGAAACTTGCGTCCACTGCCTGCGCCAGCGTGATGAGGTTGTAGTTCGTTGCGGAACTCGTCAATGTGATCTGTACGGCTGCCATTCGTCTTCGCCCTCCGTTGCCATCATAACGAAAAAACCGGCTGGCCACTCCGAATGGCTTCAGCCGGTTGTCTCAAATCGCGATCAAACCTTACTCGGCAGACTTCACAGGGAACGCTGCGAACGATTCGCGCACGAACGCCGCGCGCAATCCCGGGTCCGTATAGAACACCTCGCCCGCACTGATCTGCCACTCACTGCCGTCGCGAGTTCGCTGCTCGCAATGGATCACAAACTGACCCGACGTCGTTGCTCGCGTCTCGTTGGTGCCCGCGCGCAGCGCGTAAACGGGCTCCTGGCCCATGAAGTATTTGTCGTTGTCTGCTGCAACCACCGCGCCCAGCGCTATCAACGCCTGATCGTAGCTGCAAGCGAACTGCGTCGGTGGCGGTACTTCGTTCGCTATCTTTGCCGTGCTTCTTGGTTCGTTCATGTGTTGCCTTTCTATTGCGGATCTTGTTTCAACAGTAGCGCATGATTACGCGCAACGCAATCACGAATCGTGCGCCTGACGGGCTCCGTAATATTCAGGAATTGGGGGTGTGAATCGAGCAGAAAACGGTAAGGGGTTTGGCAGGGAATACGGGCGGATTGCGGGCCTATCAGGCGGCTAGCGCATACTCGGCAGGCATCAATTCACCGCTTGAAGCGCAAGCGCCAGCCGAGGGTTTACAAGACTCCCGGCTGGTTGGAAATTCACTTGCGTTTTCGGTCGGTACTGCTCGCGACGGTACTGCTTCTGGGGTTGGTTTTGCCACTGCGACCGCGCCTTTGAGCGCTTCGATCATCGCGTCAACGTCGCCTGGCTGTACCGGCCCGTCGAGGAGTTCGGCGAACAGCCGGTCTCGCTCACTGGCGGTTACGCTGGCGTCGGGATGCTCTGCGGTCTGCATGGTTCACAGACTACACCCGACCTGGATTCCGTGTCAAGTTCGCCAGCGGAGCACGGTTTCCACGGATCCGGCCACGCCCTTTCGCGACCGATGGCGAGGTGGGTGCGTGCGATTGGTTTTTCTCTCGCTCGGCGAGCAACTGGAGCCTGTGTTTTTCCAACGCAGCGGCCACTGCTCGGCTTGCTTTTTTGTGCCCAATCTCAAGTGTAATTTCTACGGGTTTCATTCCGGACTTGTACGCCGTGATGATTTTTTCTTCGAGCGGTGTGAGCACGAACGCTGTGTGTCTCATTCGGAATCTCCGTCCTCGACGAACTGGTAGTACGGCTTTTTGAACGACATGTTCACCCGGCCAAGTGCGCCGCCACGGTTCTTTTTCACCAGCACTCGTACCGGCTGGTAAGCGCGATCGGTAGGTGCTTCGGGATGAATGAATATCGCCACGTTGGCATCGTTCTCGATGTCGCCTGATTCTTTCAAGTCGTGTAACTCGGGTTCCCTTCCGCCTTGTTTCGCGCTTTCGCGTGAGAACTGAGACAGCGCAATAACCGGAATGCCGAGATGTGTCGCCATGCGCTTCAACCCGCGGCTGATTTCCGATACTTCGGCGGCACGTGTATTGTGTCGGCCGGACGCGCTCAGTAATTGCAGGTAATCCACGATCACCAGGCGCGGCCGTGGCCGCATTTTCTGGATCGCGCTGTGAATACTCGCTACTGTAACTCCGGACCGGTCGTCGAACTGCAACGGCAACTCTCGCAACTTTTGCGTTGCCGTTGTAAATCTGGCGCGCTCCTCGGGGTCCATCGTGTGGTTTTGATGCCGATAACTGTTTACCAGCGCCAAGTGACAGGCTGCGCGCTCAGCCCATTCGAGCTTCGGCATTTCCAGCGTCAGGATCGCCACCGGATTGCCGGCGTTGGCGACAGCCAGCGCGAGGTGTAGCGCGAAGGCGCTTTTGCCGGCGCTCGTGCGGGCCGCCAGCACGATCAAGTGGCCGGGTCGGAGTGCAGGCAGCAGTAGCCTGAGCTGAGGCCACTCGGCCGGCATCGGCACGCCGCCCTGGTTGTGCTGTGGCTCGAGGAAGTTTATCCCAGCCGCCGCGATGATTTCCTCGACGGTTGAAAAGTTCGACTTACCAGGAGCGTCGGTCGCAATGCGATCGAGCGTGGCCTGAGCGTAAGCCATCACGTCGGCGCTGGGGTCTTCGTCGAGCAACCGCAGCGTGATGTCGTTCACCGCCACGATCGCTTTTCGCAGCGTCGCTTTTTCGTGCAGGATGCGGATGTGCGAATCAAGCTGCAGCCCCGCGGGCATGTCGTCGTCGAGTGCAGCGAGCCCAGTGATGCCGCCAACTGCTTCGAGTTTCCCGCGAGTGTGTAGCGCCTGTGCCAATCCGACGCGATCCACGCTATCGCCGAGGTCGTAGATTTCGACCATCGCCCGCCAGATCACGCGATTGGCTTCAAGCGAAAAGCACGTCTCGTCGAGCGAGTAGCGAATCTGGTCCATTCGCTCGCGGCCATCGGTGAGCAGCGCCCCGAGGATCATACGCTCCGACTGGGATGCCGCAGGCAAGCCCATCTGCTCGATCATTGCCGCCGCCGAGACGTTCGTCATGCCGGCCCCCCGTTTTTCCCGTTGGCCTGGCGTTTCGCCTGGAAGTCGCGCTCCATGGCGTCGTAGTCGAGGCTGCCGTTCGGCAGGCGATACTTCGCGTCGCCGTCGGTGACCGGAGCCATGTCGGAGTCCTGTCGCCTGGTTCGCGTTCGTTGCGTTTTCGGGACTGCGTCAGCAGGCGCCCCCCTGGAGGGGGGAGGGGGGGGTGTAAGGGGGGAAGAAGAAGAAGAAGAAGAAGTGTGCGCTCGCGCGCGCGGAGAATGGTCGATTTTTGCTTGACCATTTGCTGGAGGGGGTGCTTCAACATTGGTCGATTTTTGCTTAAGCAAATCTGCCTGTTTTTTAACCTCTGCCCCTTTAGTTCCAGCAAGTTGGCGAATTTGACGGGTATACTCGTCCCGCACCATTCTCCTGTTGAAAATAACCCCCTGAGGGTTGACGCTGAACACCGTGGCGAGGGTCAACTCTTGAAGGTGCCTCTTGGCATGGTTGAGGGTATCCCCTGAAAGCCTCAAAATCCGCTGTTCCGTCCATGGCGTTCCGTCGGAATTGACGAGCTTTCCGCGCTCTGGGGAGAGCGCCATATGGCACAGCATCATCATCCACAAACCCCGCGCGCCGTCGCTGAGCGGCTGCAGATCTCGCATGAGATCGTTCCAGTACACCTGTGTCGCTGGCGATTTCTGCGTGTCGTCAAAGCCATCGTTGAGCCGCTTCATGACCGCACCTTCGCTTCCTGGCGTGCCAATTCGGCATCAAGTTCATCGAGCCGGCTCAGCAGGGAGCACTGCGCCCAGGTCGCTATCAGCCACCTCGGGTCACCGTCGGCGGCCGGGTTGTCCAGGTTGGCTTCGCCCCATTCGATTGCCGTTCGCGCGGTCTGTCGCAGCCTCGCGAGTAGCTCGTGAATGGTCGGGCAGTCTATCCCCTCGCCGTCGCGCGGGGTCGGTATAGTCTTCATTGCTGAGCCTTTCTAAAGCCGGACTGTGGCAGGCGAGGAAAGGTAGACTCGCCCCCACAATCGCGGATAAACATGTGGATGATCAGTCCACGAATCAAGTGTACTACGATTCCGGGTTCAGTGGCCATAGCCCTCAGGGTGAAAGCAGCGGCCAATGTGGTACGCCAGATCGAACGGAACGACGGCGCGTTCCGCTTGCCATGTTGATGACATAGACTCCTTCTTGCGGTGCTTGATTGCGGGCATCAAAGCAGGTACCGAACCCCATAGATAGTATGAGCCGCAGTGCCATACAGCGCGGCCTTTCCAGTGCTGCGCCATGCGAACGTTCTCGACCACAATCGGCAACGCCAACTCACGCGCGATGTGCTCGCAGGCATCCCGTATCGAGAGATCAAGAGTGGGCGGATTACGTCGGCGAGTCCACGGCATCTGCCAGCGGCTGAATTGTTCACACGGCGGCGAGGCTACCACGACACAGCCGCGACGCACGCGCCCGATATCTTCGAGTGAAGCGGCCGCAATGCGAACATCTGAGCAGTAGAAGCGGTCGCCTGGATAGTCGGCGCGAAAGCGCTCGTTGATATCAAATCCCCACACCTCGAAGCCGGCCGCCTTGAGTCCCTTTGTCCAGCCACCGAGCCCGCAGCATAGGTCCAACGCAATCGGCTTCAAAACAACCTCCCCTGCCCGCCGCCGCGAGTCGTCAGCCACATGAACTTCTCCTCATAGAGCAGCGCAAAGGCCTCGAAGTTGTCGACCACCCAGCAGATAGCCCCGCGCTCGCGCTCTTTCGCCCGCCATTTGATCTGTCCGCATATGGTGCAAGGATCTTTGCGATCCTCGATCTTGAGCGCCTTGTCGGCCGCTGTGCAGGTGCAGCGCTGCCCTGCGTCCGGCGCCTTCGTCTCGACCCACAGGTTCAATGCGGCGCCGTAGGGCTCGGCGAAGTACCAGACAAACTTGAGATCGCACATCCCGCGCTCGCCGAAACGGAACAGCCTGGCCCCAACTTTGCGCAGTCCTGTCATGTTGCGGATCCGACGCCAGCCTCGCGACTCCATGAACTTGCTGATCTTCCCGTCGACGTCCTTCTCGGACAGCGCGATCTTCCCGTTTTTCGCCCCGAATCGTGGTGCGCTCATCACCTCTCACCTCCCAGGAAAAAGGCCCAGCGCCGAAGCGCCAGGCCCGTCATAAGTCTCACATCGTATCGATCGACACAGCCTTCTTGCGCGGCCGGCCGGCAGGCTTTGGTTCCTCCTCTTCGACCGGCTCCGGCTGCTCGGCTTCGGACTCGCTCTCCTCCTCTTCGAGCTCCATCTGCTGCTCGATGACCGTCACTTCGAGGCGCGAATCGACGGTCCCGACGGCGCGCCAGAACTTGTCTACTTTCGAGATTGCGCCGCCGATCACGAGGATGAAACGCAGTTCGCAGACGCGCACCCCGTCAACCATCTTCGATGCGACTTCGAAGTTCCGAATTTCCAAGCCGGTAATCCCCAGCGCATGGTTAGCCAGCGCCTTATCATTCGGAGTAAGTGAGAAATCGGAAATGCGTAGCAACCCGAGTAACTTCGTACTCTTCATGCCCTCGTTGACGTTACCGTCGGCGTCGAGAACATTCCACTTCATTTCTTCGCAGACGTTAGATGATACGTCCGCAGTCATATGGAGGCGATAAACCGCCCCAGATTCTTCCAGTTTGCTGGTGTAATTGTGTAACTTCACATTACGAAAAAACATAGATCTCCTGTTCGGTCAGAGTGAAAGTAGAGAGCGTCCAACGATGGCGATAAAGTCCATCGCTAAAATCAGAAAACGGCCTACCGCAATGACAAGGCACATTGCCAGCGACATCGCCATTGCGAGACCGGATAGGCGGATGAGCGTATCAGCCGCGTGATTGACTTGCCGCCCGGCCGGTGACCATAGCCACCGAACCAGACGGCATTGAAGGTGGTAGAGGTAGCCGCGTTTGCGCTCGATTGCTTGGACGCGGTGTGGGTTGCGGATAATGGCAGCGCGACAGACCGGACATGAGGCGTCGAGCGAGTCGCAGCGATCGCAGATGAAGAATTCGCCGCGCCAGGTACGAGTGGGCGGCTTCATCCGTCGTCTCCGTCAACTCGATACACGCGTCCGCAGGTGTCGCACCTGATGGTGTAGTCAGCCGACCAGTCGTCAGGTTGGGATACGTAGACGGTCATCGCTCCGCATTTCTGGCAGGGCGCCGTGCTCAGTTCCTCTCCTTGTTGCTTCATCGCGACAGCCTCCAGCCTGCCTTCTTGAGCGCATCTGCTCGCTCTTTCTCAAACGGCGGAAGAGGATCCGGACATCCGCGGTGCTTCCTATTTTGGCACCCAGCGGAGTGGCCATCATTCATCGCGTGGAAGCACTTGCGACCAATACACTTCGAGTCGATGAAGTAGTACGTCGGTCGCTTCTCGTTGATGTTGACGAACTGGCTCATGGCTTCCCTTTCTTCTTCGCATCGTCTGCGGCCTTCTCTTTCGCCAGCCAATACACGATGCGCGCGCGATCGACGCGCACCCCGTTCTGTTCCATCCACTTCGACAGTTCAGGCCCCGTGGCGAATGCTGGTGTGTTGCGCTGCAGTTCGCTAATCGGCATCGCCACCCTCTTCCTCACCGCCCGCCCGCTTCCACAGCCGCGCGTCTAGCCCGCGGTGCAGCGATGTGAACTCACCCCCGGACTGATCGGCTGCGATGTGCTGAGTGAACATCCAGGCCCGGCTATCGATCATGTCGAGGTGATGGAAGATCATCGCTTCGAGGGTTGCCGGCGGCCGTGCGGCGCCGTGCTCCGCGAGCCCATGATGCGAGGCGATGATGTGCATGATGTGGTAGCGCGTGTGCTGTGGAACTTCGACGCGATCAAGCCTATTGTCTTTGTCGACCCCATATTGCTTCGCGACCTTCACTGTTCCATTCCAGGCGAGCATCGACTTCGACACCTCGGAAATGCCGCAGCAAATATGACCCACCAGGTTGCCGATCGGCGTGTAGTCGAGTGACGGGAACGACTCGAGCTCGAAGATTTTACCGATGTCGTGCAGGACGCATCCGGCAATCAGGATATCGAGAGCAACATCATACACCAGCGCGATCTGCTCGGCCGCCCGGCAGAGTCCGTTGATGTGCTCCATGAGCCCACCAGCGTAGGCGTGATGCATGGCGATCGCCGCGGGTGCCTGCCTGATCGCTTTCTGCCGATCGCCGACGAAGGCCGACAGCCACTCACGCAAGCCGGCGTCTCCGATGCGCTCGATGTGGCTCAGCATCTCTGACCACAGCACATCCGATTCGATAGGTGAGTGTGGGATGAGGTCGGCTTCGCTGTAGGTGCCTTCGACCGCAATCTCCCACCCCTGAACGATCAGTTGCAGCACGCCTTCGTAGGCGTCAACGCTGGCGTTCACGTAGACAACGCTGCCCTTACTGACGCCGCCTGCGGATGTGCCATCATCGTAGAGCGTTGCGTTCCAGCGTTTGAACGGAATCACGCCGTGCTTGTTCTGGAGTTTCCCTGCGAGGAAGGGACCCCCACGGGTCCCCTGTTTCTGTTCGATGCTGGCGACGACGAACGTACCCGTCACGTAGTCTCCGACTGCCCACTTATTTGCGGCCACGCTTCGCCTCCTTCTCCTTGTCAGCCTTGTCTGCCGCGATCGTTGCGGCATTCATCTCCTCTTCCGTCGGCCCGTCGGTCACCGCCGGCGGAATCGGCTGCGTCGGATCATAGTCTTCGTTGGCGTCGTTCTCTTCCGACTCCTCGACCATGTCTTCGGTGACGATCTCGGCTTCGACGACGACCGGTGTAGTGGCCTTCGCTGCAGCCAACTTTGCCGCGAGTGCGCCTTCCCGGGTTGCTGTGGCTGCTGCCATGTCGCCAGCCTTTGGCGCGCCCTCATCCTCAGCGTCCGGCAAGTCGTCGTTGAACTCGTCGGCCATCTGCCGAGCTTCCATCGCGCCCCCGGCCGTGATCTGGCGCGCTGGCGGTACGGATGCGACCGGAGCCGGAGGCACCATGTCGATTGCGGCCCTGAATGTGGAGCCCGCTTCAATGATCTTCGTGCGCAGCGCCGTCACCGACTCGGCGCGGAACTCGAGCGACACCGCGTAAGCGCGCCCGTGCTCCGTTTTGAATGGGCGTAGCATCAGAATCAACGGAATACTGGACACCCACCCACGCTCAGGAACGCCGTTGCCGGTGAACTCCAGAATGGAGTGAATACACGAAAACAGTTGATGCACGGATCGGAACGATGTTGTATCTATCTGCGCCGTACCACCCAGCCGGATGGACGACAGTAACTGAAACTGAAGCATTCCATGCGGCTTACATGGCGGCGCTGTGGGCTTGCCGTTCTTCTCGCCAGGTAGCGCATATGCGCACCCACATGAGCGACACCCTCGGACGATAGGAAACATCTTCTGATGCGCCTTCAGTGCTGCAGCAGCGGCTTCCTGGTGACCGCCCGGCAGCTTTGCCGCATTGCGTTCGGCATTAATGCCGTCGCCGGTGCAGAGTAGCTCACTGGCTGACCACATCTGGAATTGCGCCTGAAACGAGTGGTTGTTCATCATCACGATTTCGATGTCGGTAGGACAGTGGCCATGCACCTCTATCGTGTCCCAGTCTGGCTCATAGGTCCCGTCGCCGACCTGTTTCGAGAACGTGAAGTAGGGCAACTTCGACGGAAACTTGCGGTTCTCGCACCGCGGACCTTTGATCAGTTTCGGCGCGCTGCCTTCGGTTGCCGACGTGATCAGGTCGCGATAGATTGCCTCGGCCTGCACGCGATCCTTGCCGGAATAGGCGCGGAGCTTGCCACCTTCGGCTACGGATTTGGAGTTGTTATAGAGCACCCGCCAGGTGCCGTCGGTCGCGATATAGACCGCAACGTCAGGTCCCTTCGGCTGCCCGATCTGGACCTTTACCACCTTCGGCACGCGTACAATCGGCGCGCCGTCGAGGTCGTGAGTCAGTCCGTACATTACTTTGAGATTTGGTTTCATAGACTCCTTTTTGTGGCCAACTGGCTAACAGCGGAAAGATTGATCATTGGTTGAGCGACAGTGTCGTCAGTCTCCGACAGTGATCCATGGGGCAGGTAACCACGCTCGATGAGTGAGTTCACACCCTCCTCAATCTCTTCATAAGTTCCTCCCCTGACGATCACGTACGGTAGTGATTTTTCGGGCACGTTGCAGTTCTTCATATCCCGAACACCTTCAGCGGTTGGCTAACCGAGTCCTTCGCCACCGCGTCGTAGACTTCCTTGTACTTCTGCTTCAGCATCGTCGTGTCGACGCGCTTGCTGACCACCGGCCGATGATAGACGCGAGCACCGTTGACTTCGACGGCTGTGCGGTCACCCATCGCGACCTTGATCTCCGCTTTCGCCGCCTCGAGCATCTCCGTTGCTTCGTTTGCGAGCTCGCGCAACGACAGGAACCGCTCTACTGCCGACTCCATTTGGCGCGCCAGCGCGCCGGTCAACATTACGACGTCGTTGCGCATCTCGCCCTTGTCGCCGGCAGCCTCGAGCAGCGCGCGCCCTTGGCACGATGTGCGCCAGATGCAGCGCTGACAACGGCTATCCGATGGCTCCAGCCGCTCCGGCGCCTGCTCAATCGTGTTGTGCTCCTTCGCCCGCTTCACGCGCGCCCAGAACGCGTCGACGGCCTCCACTAACTCATCGATCATGGGTTGGTTACGCTCCTGGATCCACGAGCGGAACTTCCAGGCGTCGGCCCAAAGTACGGCGAACAACCCGCGCTGCACTCCGCACACGTGCATGCTCCATTGGAGTTGCACGATGTAGGAATCGGGCAGCCCTTCGGCAATCATCTTCCGCCAGGCGCGTTCGCCGGCAGTCTTCGATTCGATGACCATGCCGGAGCCCGTCCGCCGCTCGTACGCGTAGCCGTCTGGCGAAGCGCGGTGGTGACCCACTGCGCCCTGCTTTGACTCGGCGGCGGTCTTGATGTCGAGGTCGGCGTGCTCCTCTTTCAGCATGTCGAGGATGATCGGTTCCATCTGCTTTCCGCGCCGGAAGATGAGTTTGTCCTCCGATTCGTAGTCGGGCGGGAACCCAACTTTCTCGTAAAACAGCCGCCGTGCGCAGCCGTAGGGTTCCAGGTTCAGCACCTGGTGGATGTCGCTGGCACCGACGCCTTTCTTGCGTTCAGCGAGCCACTTCTGATGATCGGTCATTGTTGCTTTGCCTCCTCCTGATATTTGTGGAACAACTTCAGCGCGCGCCGAGCCTCAGCTACCATTCCCACTTTGGAAATCCGATCTTCCGAGATGCGAGTGAGCGCCAACTCCATCACACCGATGCTGGTCAGGTCGGCAATCCACTGCTTGCGGTCCACGACTTCGCACTGACGACCGGGTACAGGATCGGTGTTCACTGCGCGCCTCCATCACTGTGCTGTGTCGTGTCAACGACGGTCTCTTCCATCTTCACCTTCGGTTTGTTCTTACTTCCAGGCTTCCGGCCGCGACGCGGAACGGTCGCTTCCTCTTCGGCTTGGATGATTCGCCCGCTGATTTCCGCCATTTGCACACGCAGCGTATTCAGTTCCGCATCCAAACCTTTGACCGCTAATTCAACGAGGCGCTTGTCCGGCAGGTCCAAACTCAGCAACCTTTGCATTTCCGCCACGATTGCCGCTTCCCGGCTTAGCACTATGGCCCTTGCTGCGATAGCGCTTTCGTGCGGAGTGATCGGACACAACACTGCGAGAATCTCAAATTCCTGTTCGTTGTTCATTCATTCACGCGCCTTTCTATCGAACGTAATCGCACCGGTCCTCATAGACCCGGTCGTAGTCTTCGTTGAGCCCGGCCGCCGCGTCCTCCTCTTCGGCAGTCGGGCGGTAAGAGGCCGCCGCGCATCGCTGTTCCGCGATCGCGACAACCAACCGCCGGGTTGCCGCCGACGGCGTGTTGCAGTCTGCCGCTTGTGCAGCGAGGCTCCACTCCTTGTCGCCCATCAGGCAAAGCTGGTCGAGCGTCGCTCCGGCGCGCGCGAGAGTGAGATAGAGTTTCTCGGCCTTCTCGCGCCGCGCCATGATTTCGTAGATGTTGGTTTTTGTCGCAGGCATAATCAATAGTAACGCTAGATTGCGACGGATTCAAGAAAATTCGAACGTAGCAGAAGATTTATTTTTTAGAGTCGGCAGACTCGGCAGGATTGGCGCGCTTCGGTTCCGCCTCTTATCTTGCGACCAGCCGCGAACTCCCGCGCCAGGTCACGCAATCCGGCCGGCCACGTGTCGCGCGTTGCTGATCGATACGTGCCGCCGAATCGGTCTTCTCGCTGGCACGCTTCCTCGTATAGGTCTGGATGGTTACGCCACAGGGAAAACCATTCGCGGATGCGTTGGTCGTAGCAGTCATAGCAGTCCGTGCGCTCGGGGATGCAATCAGCGAGCCCCAACTTTTCCAGGTAGTTCCAAACTTCCTTGACCCCCCACCCGATCTCGCGAAAAGGAAAGCGCGAATACACGTGTTGCCCATATATCCCCTCGCGCTCTTCTTCGTCGGCGCGAAGCCCGACATAAAGTGTCACTGGCGCGTTGCGAATGCACCATGCAATCGTCGGCTCGATTTTCAACTGCCGAGTGCACCAACGTTCACGGTTATTGGGTAGGCGCTGGTGAATCTGGATGAGGTCACCGAGCGTCCTTTCCTTGTTCGTTATTCGGATCAGGCGTTTTCCAAGCAGCGATTCCAGCCTTGCCCACCATGCCGTCATCTCGGGAAGTTCGTGCTGTGTCGGGGTGCAAATGTAGTCGTAATCGCGCGGCTCTATCTCGCGAAGCAGGAAGGCCAGCGCCGTGGAGTCCTTGCCTCCGCTCAGACCGACTACGTGTCGTGCTTGCGACTCGAACAATGACGGCTGCATTAGAGTGGGAATCCGAGCGAGGCGAAATGGTAGACCAGGTAAACGACAAAGACGGCGAGCAGGATCTGTAGCCAGTTGATGAGGCGGTTCATTTGTCGCGCACCTCCCGCAGTGAAAAGACGCGTGCCGGATCGAGCGTGGAGCCGGGTGCCTGCGGCCCGTAGGCCCGGATCTCCTCGTCGCGGATGGCACGCGCGGAGGTCACCCGGAGTTCGTCAAGCGACAGTCGCGCCTGGTTCGGCTCTATCGTGCAATCAAAGCGTGTGATCCCGTCACGCTTTCGCTTCGCCCGATACCATGCGGCGTATTGGCGATTCCGGCAGCGCGGGCAACGACCACACTCACACGATGGCTTTGGCATCGTTTTGCACCTCCTCCGGTTTCTCTTCCCACCAGGATCCGCGGCCGTCATTGGTGACGGCCCACCAGCAGCGCCGGCCGCTGTCCGTGCGGTAGAGGCTCCAGGTGGATCCGCCGCCGGCCAGTGATGGCTCTACCGTGCCGGTGAACGTAGCTCCTTGCGGTTTGGTTTCGAGTCGAGTCAGCATGTCTTTTTGTTCCTCCTTTGTCAGCGCTTACTCCACTGCTCCAGCAGCACGCCAGCGATCGTCGTGGCGCGCAGGACCGCCGCATCCTCGGGCGTCCAGGTTGCTTTGGCCTGCGGGTTAGCTTCGAACAGCCGATCTTGCATGTTTACGCCACCCCAATCTGGTCGAGCAGCCATAGCGCGTTGCTCTCCGAGTACGGCAACCTCCGCCTGAATGCGTCGCGCCAGGCCATGTCTGTCAGCGCTCCGCCAAAAACGGAAGCTATCAGGATCCTGTCTCCTTCGATCCAGGCTACGATCAGCCCGGCGCGCTGCGCACGGAGGAGACGGACAATTGTAGAGGCTTGGATCATACTTGCACAATCCTTTTGCTTGCTGCCCACTCTTTCTGCTTTCTTGAATTTCTTGCCTTCTGGCACTCGACGCACCTGATCTGCCTGGCTTTTCGAGGCTTGCTGGTTCGCTTTGAGGCTATCCCGCAGTCTGCGCAATTGTAATCCTCCGGAACAACAGCGTTGCTTGTTCGCGGTTTCCTTTTTTGCCATTGCGATTTCAAATCAGCATCTCTTACCTTTTGGCATGCCTCGCATCGTTGCTGATGAGGTCTCGTTTGCTTCACTGCGATCTTACAGTCGGCGCATTCGATGAATTTTTCCCGCTGTTTTCTTTCTTTCATTCGCAGGCGGTGCAGTTCTTTAATAAGCGACAGTCCGCACTTGGTTTTCCGCCTTTCATTCTCTGCGACGAACTCCGCAACGTCGGCGGCTGAAATGCGCAGTTTCCCGTTCATCGTTCGGCTTCTGATGGTCCCGTCGTTAACGAGTGCCATCATGCGATCAAACGGAACCCCCATCAACTCTGCGCCGAGGTGGGGGTCCATGGCGTAAGGACGCCACCCACCACTGGCGCTGCGCCGGGCCTCCGCGGCTGCCCGTGCCTTTGCTATCGACTCATTCATTGAATTACGGCCGCGCGTTGCAACGCGTTTCGCGTTGGCTTCCGGCGATCGAGATAGACATCCACAGCTTTTTACCGCAGGCGTTGTTCGGTTCCCCAACAGTCTAAACCCAGCCTTGCGGCACATGGCACCACAATCACAACGGCAGCACCACGTCGCCAATCCCTTAAAACTGCCCGCATAACTTAAAACCACCAAACAACCAAACCTTAGGCCGATCAGCGATTTTACGCGCCGAGGAATCGTTGGTGTGTCTACTGGCGTTTTCATCATCCCAATTGCCTCCTGTACTTGTTGACCAGCCGCGCCCCGAGCGCAGCCTGCTTTTGCGTGAGAGTGTAGGCCATCGCGAGTGACTTGCCGATGGCAGAATCGAACCGATTGAACCCTGCGCCGTCCAACTCGCGCGCCCCGTCGCAGACGCCGGCGAGCATCCGCAGTTTCGAATGGATCTCGGCGATCGCCTCCGGCGACAACTCGGCAGCTTCTTTCACGATCTGCTTCCGGCTGACTTCCTCTGTACATCCGCGCTCCCGAACAGGCGCCGCCACTGGCTGCTCGGGCAGTTCGTCGAGCGCTGCGGTGAGCACTGACTGCTTTGCGATCAGCGTGGTGGCCATGCGCGCGTCCATCGATCCTTCGAGAACCAGGTGCTCAATCAGGATGTACTCGCCAGTAGACCCGATTCTATGGCAGCGATCCTCGCACTGAGTCACGTTGCCAGGCACCCAGTCGAGCTCGGCGAACACGACATGATTGCTGGCTGTGAGAGTGAGCCCGACGCCGGCCGCCATGATATTCCCGACAAACAACAAGCACGTCGGGTCGTTCTGGAAGCGGTCAACAGCTGCTTGACGATCCGCCATCGACACATCGCCGGTCACCTTCACGCCGTCCGGAAACTCAGCCATGATGGCGTCAATCACGTCTTTGTGCCAGGCGAAGCAGACCACCTTGCGGCCCTGCTCGATGATTCCGCGCAGGTGCTCAATCACATACGGCACCTTGGCCACCGCGGTATCGTGCCGTCGCTTCGACATGTCGGTGAAGGCTACCTGCGTCGCCTTGTTGAGCTTCAGCACAGCCTCGCGGTAGTCTTCCGGGTTCTCGCTTGCCTTTGCGAGCTCGACCGCCACACGCAGCGCGTCGATGGTCGCCTCATGATCGGCCCAGGCGTCAGCTTCGGCCTTGACCACCTTCGCCGCTCCGTTCGCCGGCAACTCGATCACGCAGCGCCGCTTCGCCGGAAGCTCTTTCAGAACGTCGGCCTTCAGGCGCCTGATCATACCATTGGCCCGCAGCTTCTCCTGCAACTCGGCGAGGTTCGATGCACCGGTGAAGTCCCAGCCGAACCGCGTTTCCTTCGCTGCACAGTAGCGTTTGGCGAACGCGAAGAAGTTACTCATCACGCCGAGTTGCTCGGCAGCCCACCAGCCTTCCACTGGGCGGTTCGGGATCGGCGTGCCAGTTAAGAAGACTTTGCGGCGCGCCGGAATCGGCGCAACCGTTTCGTGCTTCTTCGACTGCTTGCGGCCCAGGATCGCGATCGTGCGAGCCGCGGTAGGAGATTTCATCAGGTGAGATTCGTCCGAGATCAGGAGATCCCAATTCCCCGCCTGCAGCGCGGCTTTGTGCTTCGCCGCGACGTCGTAATTGCAGATCACGATATCGGCCATAGCGGGCCAGGTCTTGCCGTCGTTCACAACGCCAATCGTGAACTTGCGGATCAGCCACTTGGTTAGTTCGCGCTTCCAGTTGATCCGCAGGGATGCCGGACAAATCACCACCACGCGCTTGATCGTCTCGTCATCGTTGATGATGCCCGCGGCCTGAATAGTTTTTCCCAAGCCGGGGTCATCCCCTATCAGGACCGTCGGGAACCGGCGCGCGTACGCGATCCCCGCCCGCTGGTAGGGTAGGTATTCCAGCCCTTCCGGTCGCGGGATATCGGCGTCGGAGTCGGAGGCGCGGGACATCTCGATCGCTTCCACCTTCGCCGTGTTCGCCGCGGCCACGCGCTGCCGCAGCCCTTCAACGTCGTCCAGCTTTGCAGCCACCGCGGCGTCGGTCGTGTACCACTGCCGCATCGCGCCGTCCCACCGGAAGCCGGCGGCCTTTACGATGTCCTTGTCCTCGTACCGGCAGCGCGCGATGTACTGGCTGCCGTAGCGCTCCACTCGGATGTCGCTCATGGCTTCGGCTCCGGCTTTGTGACGTTCGCCGATGCGGTGTAGTAATATCCCATCCCGCGATCATGCTCGTAGTGCCTGATGCTGACGGAGCCCTGTAACGCTTCGAACCCTTGGCTTTGCAGCCATTTCGTGATGGCTTCTTTGATTTGATTCTCTTCGAGTGTGATTGTGAGTTTCATTTGCCTACCGTCCAACTTTCCGCTTCTCTTGCTTTCCTGATGGCGGTAACCATTAGCGAAATTTCAGGGTGCGAGCCCAACCAAGGCGCAACTTGTGCATCATTGCGCGCCCGCTCCCTTCGAACATTTGCGGCACGGCGCCGCCTCCACGCTGGGGTATAGACAGGGAATCGCTTCGGTGATCGCATCCTTGGGTAGGTCATAGCGCGGCTCCCACTTGCTCCCACACCGTGCGCACTGCACCATCGTCGTCATCGTAGACGATACGGTACGTAGAGGTTTCCAGTGGCCCATCGGGTGCGCCTAGCGCAATCTCGTGCATGAGGTGTCCCGGCACACAGCGACCCGCGAACATCTTCCCGAATCTCCGAGCAACCCACCAGCCTTGCCAATACGCAACCACCCTTGGCCCTAACTGGCGGGGTTTCGGTAGTGGCATTTCGGTATTCCCTTCCACGACCCCGTAATGGGCCTTACCCCATCGGCCTTCCTGGACCGGCCAATCGTCTCCAAAAATCGGACGCTGTGGCCACGATGTGGCCACCCAACGATTCCGGCGTGGTCCCTTACATCCGCCGGGAGTGTACACCCATAACGGGTGAATGTGTGTCTGTTGTTGCTCCATGGATCTTCCTCCTGCCGCTTAGCGGCTACGCCCGTCCCGACGGACACATGATCCAACATTCCATCCAAACGCCCCAGTCGGCGTGACATCGAGGTAGCAGCACTTGGGGCCCTTCTCCAGGTCCCAGATGCGGTAGGTAGCCGCCATGTTCGTCGCATACTTCTTCAGTGCGCGGGTGGTATCGGCAGCAGCCACCGTCTGCCACTCGTTGCCGTTTTTGATTTCGAGTTCGTATCTCATTTAGCCTCGTTTCGCCATCAGTGTCAGTAGCACGCCCAGCACGAAGCCGAGCATCAGGAAGATCAGGTGTTGCCCGATGTGGATATGGACCGTTGCCATCACCGCACCTCCAAAGCGATCGTCATGTGGTCCTTCGCGCCGGTCTTAAGCGCGTGCGCTGCCATACCAAGCGCTTCGGTGAAGCTGCCGCCATACCCGCGATAGGTGTGAATCGTGCCGCGATAGCCGAAGCTCAGGCAGTACGGGCAGGAGAACATCGGGTTGCGGCCGGTGTTCGCGCGGATCATGTCGTTTGCGATCTGAGTGGGTGTCATTGCTTTGTCCATAATCAATAGTAACGCATGAATAGATCGGAATCAAGAGAAATCGATAGGTACGCGTGAATTATTCTACGGCAAGCTCCGCCATGCGCCAATCTTCGATCACCAGCGATCCAACCGGCCACTGCTCGGGAACTTTGTAATCCAGCCCGTCCAGAAATGCGCAAGAGCAGGCGATTGATGAATCGGCATGAAGCGTGAGAGCTTCGCCGCATTTGGTGCAGTAAATCGTGTCCATGTTCTTCTCCTTGATTCGGATCGTTATTTAGCCCTTCAGCGCCGCACTGAATCCGCCGCGCTGCGCCATCAAGTTCTCGGCCTGCTCCATCGGCAGAACGCGCTTCGTGGTCCGGCTGATGTGGGCGATGATCGCTTTGGCCGTCGCGCCGTGATTGATGTACTCGGCCACGCTCGCTGCGAACTTCCTCCAGCTACGGTTGCCGCGGCTGCTGTTGCACCGATGGCAGCAGGTCACCAGGTTCGTGCCGTCGTTCGTGCCGCCGGCGCTGTAGGGCGTGATGTGGTCGAGCGTGAGCTGCGCGCCCATCTCGATCGTCGCGCCGCAGTACGCACAAGCCAGACCATCGCGCAGGTAGATCGCCAAACGCTTCACCGGGCGAATCCAGTTCATCCCCTGGTTCTTTGCTTTGCGGCTGGTCGGCTTCGTGTTCGTTTCCATAATCAATAGTAACGCTAGAATGATCGTGATGCAGGATAAATCTTGCGTACCGCTTGAAATAGTTTTACGCTTGAATCATGGCACTACAGACAGTCGCGGTCCGATTGACCGATCCTGAGCTCAAGCTCATCACCAAGCGCGCGAAGCTGGCGAACGTTTCGCGCGGATCCTATTTCCGCAAGATCGCCGGCTTCGAGCCTCGCCCCATTGGCGGGTTTCGGGAAGGCGCCGGCCGGCCGCGCAAGGCACCGGAGGCGGAGGCAGCAAAGTGATCCGCATCGTTGGCATCGAACCAGGCGCGAGGAAGGCGCAGCAGTACTTCTTCTTCGGAGCGAACGCCCGAGAGCGCGCGGCGCACGCCTGGAACACTGCGCCAAAGGAGGGAGGGAAAGCGCTGCGCGAAGCGTTCTCGCCGAAGGCAGCGGTACAGGTCATCGAGGCTATCGAGTCCAACGTGACGCCGCTCGCCGCGAAGATCGAGGCACCGACGCCGGCTGCTGTTGCGGCGGTGGCCACATGTCCGCGTGGTCACCTGGTGGTAAGCGCCAGGTGCACCGTCTGTACGTGGGAGGCTCCGCGATGAACCGCGTGCAGATCGTCATCCCAGTCCGAGAAGGTGGCGATCCGTCGATCACTGCCGCCTCGCTCGCCCGGTCGACCTTCAGCCAACATATGAATCAGGTGCTTGCCATTCCGGACCGCTGGGGAAACGCGAACCGCTGCCGTAACGAAGGCTTCGCGGCACTCGGAGTCCAAAGCGATTTCGTCCTCTTCTCGGACGATGACATCAACTGGTCAAAGACCGGCATAGCGCGCCTGGTTGCCGCGCTCGACGCCCACCCCGATGCCGCGTATGCGCTCGGTGCCTACGAAATGGGCGGGCGCATCTATTGCGATCACCAGTTCGATCCGCAGGCCCTGCGCCGCCGCAACCTCGCGAGCACCATGAGCCTGATACGCCGGCCGCTGTTCCCGGGCTTCGACCCGGAGATCAAGCGGCTGCAGGATTGGGATTTGTGGCTCACGATGGCAGCGAAAGGCCACTACGGCGTCCACTGCGGTGGCGCGCCGATCTTCTCGACAGCCGTACGCCCAGGCGGGATCACCTACGGCGGGTCGATCAGCTACGAGGAAGCGTTCGAAGTCTTGAGGAAAAAACACAACCTATGAAACTCACAATCCTATTGCTCTCTTTCTTTCTCTTTCTCGCGGTCGGCTGTCACAAGCCGAAGCCGAAGACCCCGCCGCCGCCGTGCGCGTCTGATCTGTTTGGCTGCTGGGTAGATGTTGTACCGACTGCGGACGCGCGAAAGGTGAAGCCATGAAGATCGCCATATACACCCTTACCCGCGACAGACTGGAGTACACGCGCGAGTTCCTGCGGCTGCTCGAAGCCAACGCGGGCTGCGAGTACGATCACTATATTCTCGACAACGGCTCCGAGGATGGGACGGCTGCATGGCTGGTCGGCTGCCTCGACAAGACTCCACATTTTCAGGTCATTCTTCAACCCGAGAACCTCGGCATCTCGAAGGCGTCGAACATCTGCGTGCGCGAGATGCTGGATCGCGGTGTCTATTCGCTGATCGTCAAAATGGATAATGATTTGGCCCTGTGTTATCCCGGAACGCTTGCCGCGGTCGCGAACATCTACTCTACCTGTCCGGAAGCCGAGCGCTGGGTGCTGAGCCCGCGGGTGACCGGTATCAATAACCAGCCTCGGCGGGTGCGCACGCACGAGTTAGCCGGGCATCCGATTGGCGTGACGGCCATCGTCGGCGGACTGTTCCATGCGGTACCGGCGCCGATTTACCGCCAGTTCATGGACGCTGGCGGCTATGACGATACACTTCCAAAAGCTCACGGTCAGGACGACCAACTGTGCGACTGGCTGGCGCGCAACGGTTACGCCAAGGGCTACATTGAGGACCTGGAGGTCGAACACATGAGGGGGACTAACCAGCAAGCGCTCGACCATCCGGAATATCACATCAGAAAAATTGCAGAGATGCGGAGGAATCCATGAAGCGACTCGCTGAAAAGAACATTAACACCCCGGAGTGGTTCAACTTTGTGTGGTCGGTAGAGAACGTCCACCGCTACGACGCCGTGCGCCTGCGGGCGCTGCTCGCGGGCATGGACGAAACAAAGAGTCTGCTCGACGTCGGTGCTGGCTGGTGGGGTGCTGCGCAGTACGCGGTGGCAAACGGATATCCAGGACACTACGAAGCCATCGATTTCTCGGAGGAAGCTCGCCGCCGGACCCTGGAGATCACGCCGACGCTCGATTACCAAATTGGTGACGCGCGCGCAATGACGTTCGCCGACGGGACGTTCGACATCGTTTCGTGCGGCGAACTCATTGAGCATATGGAATCGCCCGCTGCATTCGTCGCCGAACTGGTGCGAGTCTGCAAGCCCGGCGGCAAGGTGATCATCGGCACACTCAACGACAAGTGCGACGCCGCGATCGCGCACGGCGAATACCCGGAACATTTGTGGTCCTTCACTCCCGATGATTTGGTCGGGTTCCTTACGCCGTACGGCTCGACAACGTATTGGGAGGTCGGGCACTATCACTTCGTGCAGTGTTCGAAGCTACCGACTCCGACCGGTCGATGGTGCGACGCCCGAACAGGCAAGCGTGACAATCCCGGAAACTCGTATGGCGACCTGTGGAACCGCTGCACTGTCACGCTGGATGGATCGTCGATCTATGACGTGTTCTATTTCGACCAGGACAACGGCATCGTCGGCGTGTATCTGCGCAACGAGGCGGGACAGTTTCACAGCGCATCTCCCGCCGGCGTGGCGATCGAGTGGAAGACGGGCATGGTAGGTATCGTGACAGCAGAAAGCGAGGCAGCCCGATGACCGAAGAATCACCGCGCCAGGCGGCTGAGCGGATCGCGGAGAGATTTCACTTTATGGGGTCCTCCGAGCTATCCGAAGCCATCAGCGAAGCCATCCAGAACGCCAGCAACGCGCAGTTGGCGCGCGGCCGCGCCAACGACATCCGCGAATACAACGAGCGCCAGCGCCAATGGAGCCGCAAGACGTTCGGCGAAGGCAAGCGAACACTCGGCATCCTCGCCCACATTCGCAAAGAGCTCGAAGAGATCGAAGCGAAGCCCGACGATATCGAAGAGTGGATCGATGTGGTGATTCTAGCGCTCGACGGCTACTGGCGGCACGGCGGCGAGCCAGTTGATTTGATGAAGCATCTTCAGGCGAAGCAGGACAAGAACTTCGCCCGCCAGTGGCCAGCGCCAGGGCCGGAGGATGAGCCGACCGAACACGTGAGGGAATGATTTCATGCGTACCTGTCGATTTTCCTTGCATCTCGATAAATCGAGCGTTACTATTGATTCGAGGTGAGAAGTGAGCAACATTCCAAAAGTCGTACAAATCGCCACGACACACTCACGGACAGATGGCGAGCAGTACGGCATCATCAGTCTTACGATACTGACGGAAGATGGTCAGATCTGGGAGCGTGAAAACGGCAGCCAGTGGGCGCGCGTCGCGCTGCCGTGGGAACTGTCACACGTGCTGGAGCAAGCATCATGATGACAATCGAAGACCGTAAAGCAATCGGTGACCACGTTCGCGCCAGAGAATCCTCTGGCGAGTTCCGCACGGCGGTAGAAGCCGCCTACGTGGTTGTCCGCGACATTCCCGAGTACCAACAGATGGCCGCAATTCTGCTGCATCAACTCAAGATCGAGGCAACGCAGGAAGCGGCCCACCTGGTGCTCACTTCGCTCGCTCTCGGGTTCGCGTTCGGCGAGGACTATGGCCAGTCGCGCTTCGCCGATGCGCTCGTGATCGGCGGCGGAGGTGCAGCATGAAAAAGACGCCTGGAGAAAAAGCGGCTGCACGCGCGGCGAAGCGTGCGGAGTTGCCCCATGGATCGATGGGCCAACCTGGGCGAGTGCACTTGGCACTGCAAGAAGGCACATCGTGGCTACATGTCCGCGTACGCGGTACTGGGTCGCCGGATGTCAACGGTTGGTCCGAGTCAACGATGTTGTGCGATGACCCCACGGACTTGGCACAGTTCATCCACGCCTTGCAGTGTCGGCTGCGGCACATACTGCGCGAGCTTGCAGAGAGCGTGGCCGCATCCAAGGAAGTAGAGCGGGAGTGCCTGGAATTAATGGACCAATCGCGGGCGATGGGTAAGGAGTAAATCATGTGCATAGTAGCGGATTTCGATGACTTCTGCGACGATGAGCGCTCGCTCGAAAGCCTCGCGCTGCTCGACAAGTTGAAGGAGGAACTGCCGACCTTCAAGGCAACGTTGTTCACGATTCCGGCGCGCTGCTCGATTGGCTTTATTCAGGTCATGAAGGACACGCGCCCATGGTTGGACCTTGTCCCGCATGGCTGGCATCACGCAACGAATCGTGAGTGCCAAAACTGGAGCATGGACAAGTGCCTTCACAGCCTGGAATCGGCTCGCGATAGCGGCCTGACGACGAAGGGTTTCAAGGCGCCCGGCTGGCAGATCTCGGACGGCTGCTATGCGGCGCTGGAGGTGCTCGGCTATTGGGTTGCGGACCAATCATACAACGATCGACGAAGACCGCAAGATTTGAAGGCGTATGTAATCGGTAGGAGCTATGGTAGCTGCAAGTTCGTACACCGCAACACCGACGATGCCGGAATCTTGCGCATACGCTCCTTTGCAGGTCCATCGGCGATGCAGATTCACGGTCACATCGGCCACCTGGGCGGCTACAACGCCAACGCGCTGGAACTGATCTACGACCAGATATTGGAAGCCGGCCGCAAGGATCCGGACTTCCGATTTATTGACGAGGTGATGCGATGAGCGTGACACCGGACGTGAAGTGGACACAGAAGAATGGTCCATGCGAGCATCCGTACAGCCCATGGACCGTATGGATGGAGAATATTCCTGATGGCTATCTGCTGACCTGCCAGGTCTGCGGAAACTGGCAGGCAATCGTTGGACAGTCAGAGAATGCAAAACTCCGGACCGAGCAACCCGACGAGGTGATGTGGTGAGGACGCATACCGTTAACTGGAAAGACGCGACGTCGCTGGAACAACTTGGCGCAAGATGGGCGGAAAGAGGACTTGAACCGTCAATCTCTACCGACGCCCCATGCGAACCAGGAGATGTCATCGTGGTCAAGGGTCAACCGTTTCGCCTGATCGTAGTTCGCTCTGTCGGAGACAAGGAAAAGAGAGAGCGCGAGCGACTGATGAATTTCGTCTCCGACATGCCCTATCGCTACATCGTCAGAACCGACTGAAGGAACCAATGAAACTCACACGACTCGGATTTTTCGGCTGGCTCTTCGGAGCCTCAGCCGCGACCGCACAAACAACCATCAGCGCCTGCGCGCCGGTGTACTATCGCATGCCGAAGCCATGCCCTGGGCAGTGCCCCTCGTGCGGTCTGGCGCACGGGGAGATTTCGGCCACTGCGCCGCCGGCAGTAGAGGGGATGTTCGCTTCGTCGATCAACGTCGAAGCCCAGCAAGTGCGCGTGATTAGGACATGCGACTACTGCTCAAACGCCTTCGGCCAGTTGGTTCCGCTCGAAGTGTTTCAGGCGAGGTGGAAGTGATGGTCACCTATGACGTGGTAATTCCGCACTTTGGAGCGACCCCTGACATCACGGCGAAAGCCGTCCGGTGCATCGAAACCATCGCCGAGCACTCGCCGATTGAGGACATCCGGCTCGTCGTGATCGACAACGGTAGCCCGAAGGAAGACTCGGCCCAGATCACTGGAGTGATTCGCGCGTGGGACTTCCCGCACGTCGTCGTCATGCGCAATCCAACAAACGTGGGCTTCGTGAAGGCCGTCGAGCAAGGTATCGCTGTCGGCACCGCGCCCTACGTGGTCCTAATGAACAACGACGCTGAGGCCGCGCCGAACTGGCTCGGCTTGCTGCGTGAACCGTTCGACGAGGATCCGTCTGTCGCCATATGCGGCCCGCTATCGACCGACGGCGGCTGGCAGGCCCGCTATCGCGAGCGCAACCCAGACGCTACCGGATGGTGCGCACTGCCGCCCGGCCACATGGTCGCGTTCTTTTGCGCCATGATTCGCCGCTCATTCCTTGATCGGTTCGGGTTCCAGCATGAAGCGTTCGACGACTTCAAGGGCTTCGGCGGCGACGACTACCTGTGCGCGGTCGCTGAGAGATACGACTTTCGCATCGCACTGCAACGCGACCTGGTGATTAAGCATCACCGGCGCACGACGTTCAGGGCGTTGCACTCTGAGGAGCAGATCAAGGAGATGCAGGACGGCGCGCTTGCCCGGTTTAGGCAGATGAAAGGGAAGCTGTGAACAACGAACAGATCGACGAAATTCTTGCGTTTGAGGATCTGATTGCCGCCCAGATTTGTGCCGTAGAAAGCAGGTCGCCATTCCCGCCAGAGCCAGCCAATCTGCATGAAAGACTGGCCATTCGTAGAACGTGCATCCGGCCGCTAGCCGAGGAGGTGAAGCGGCTGCGGGCTGCGCTGGAGAAGATCGAAGGCGCGATCCTGACCAACAGCGTGGAATGGCGCTCAATTTCAGAGGCGCTCAAGATCGCGCGGGAGGCTCTCGGTAAATGAACGAACTGCGCACTTTGTGGATTGTGATCGCCTATGTAACCGTTTGCGTGATCGGTATCGTGGTGATTGCCGCAGTATCGATCTTTGGCCGCTGAGTTTCTAAACCGCCCGCGCCGCGGCTATCGGTCCTGATAGCCGCATTCCCCACCCAATCTCAATCACCTTCGTCGCGTAGTCGGGAGCCGTCGAGTACCCTGCTTTGGCGATGCCGCGGATGAGCCCACGCGCGTCGCCATCAGACTGGAACTGCCTCCATGCTACCTGATACCGCGGCATAGCCTGCAATCGCGCCACGTGGCTGCTGAACGCATCCGGCAGCGAAGGAAAGACCGCAAACCAATCCATCACGGAGTAGAACTTCAGCGAGCCGCTGGTCCTGTCCAGGAACTTGACGATCTTCCGTCCGTCCTGCCCGTTGTACTGCGCGACTCCGAATCCATCGAGCCACTCCGTTGTAACGAGCAATTGCCGATCGTGGCACCCAGGATACGCCTTCCACCCAAACACGTTATGGCCCTTCATTGACATCAACCACCCGCTCTCGAGTGCCGCTTGCCCGGCAATCACCTCGGCCGGAAATCCCGTCGCGCGCTCGGTTGCGACCGACGCTTGTGCGATCTGTTGCGCGGCCTCGGTGAGTGTCACAGCGTGTAGACCCGGCCCGTCGTGTCTGATCCGAAGATTTTGGAATGCTTCGGGAACGGAGGCCCATAGCTTTTGTCGAGCATCGCTGGCCCGCCATCCCACTCGCGAACGAATCGCTCAAGGTGCAGGCCGCTCGTCAGCGGATTCCAACGCGCATCCCAGTGAATCGGCTGCGCGTCCTGGAGCACCGGATCCCGCATGATGATATTCGAGGGATAGCGGCCGTCCTTCCCTACGAAAGGAATCTCGACATAGGCGCGCCGGCAATAGCTGATCTGCAGCATCTCGAAGACGTTGTAATCGCAGAAGCGCAGCGAGAGTCCAACGTTCGAGGTGATTGAACCGTTGCCGATCACCGTGCATCGCTCGAAGCGATTCTGCGAGGTGCCCTCTCCGACAACTGAGTCTTGCCCCAGGATGATGCCGGTCGAGTGCTCCGCCGACAACTGGATTCTGAGGTCGCGAATGGAGTTGGCCGACGCGTTTACGGCGCACCCGGGCGGCAACGATGCAGGAATGCCAGCGATCCGCAGGCCGAACGTCGGCGGGTTCCAAACGTTCACCCGCTCGATGCGCCCCCTGAAGGAATGTCCCATGTCGATACCGCCGCCTGTGAGCGTTAGTGCTTCGATGGCACACTCGGCAATCGGCCCGGCGAAGCGGATCTCCGGACACACGATCTCGGTGATAGGAGGCATCCCGATCTCGCTGGGCCCGGCGCCTGCGCCTTCACCGCGCAGCGTGATGCCATGGATGGTCGACACGCTGAACTTGCCGTCGCCGATCACAATTGGCATCGTGAACCGGTAGCTGCCCGCGCCAAACTGAAGCACCGCGCCGCTTCGAACGATCTTCATCATGGCAGCCCAGTTCCTGTCGTTGTCGGGCCCGCCAGGCAGCACGCCGTATGTGTTTACGTTAATGACCATGCCCTTAGTTCACCATAACCTGCGTCGATCCGGGTGTGCCGCTCGTGACCACGCGATAGTAGAGCACGCGCCCAGGCAGCGCCGGAATAGTGACGGTGCCCGACGTCGAGGACATCGTCTCGTGCGCGAAATAGAACGGCGTGGTCTGGTCGATGGCCGCCGCGGCCACTTTGCACGACTCGGCGCGCTGCGTGCACTCGAACGAAGCGTTATAGCCGAACTCCACATAGGATGACGCCGGGAGGTTCTTCACTTCGACCGCTTGAAATGTGGTTCTGTTCACCGTGTCGTGCGGCAGGCTCCCTGGATCGATCAGCACGGCCCCGGAGTAGGCACCCTGCGTGAGGTAGTTGGTGGCGATGACCTTATTCGACTGCCCAAAGGCTCGCGCGTGGGTGTAGACGTATTGCGCCCCGGGTCGCGTGCCGCCGCGGCCGATACCGCGCTGGTAGAGCCCGGCGAGGTCGTTCTTGTCGATAGCCGATTCGGTGATCTGGCTTTGCGCCGGACCCACAGCGAAGAGGCAGGGAGTACGATACGACACCTGGGAGGACTGGCAATGGTCGATGCTGGTTTCGAGCTTCGGGATCACCGCAAACACATCACCCGCCGATGATCCGGCGAAGCACTCGCCCGCTTTGTACGCGTAGCAGAAGCGCCACGTGTCCGAGTCGGTGAGCGTCGTCGTTGGATGGGATTTCTCGCCCATCACGTAGTGGCCGCTCCACCCGATAATCCCGCCGCGTTTGTATTCGCCGACGCTGGCGAACGCGGTACCCAAAGGCGCGATCTTGTAGACGCTGGACATCCCCGATTGGAGGGTATAGGTGAGCGTCGATCCTACACTCTGGCCTGGCGTCTCCTGATCGGCTCCAAACGGAGAATTGATGTGCCGCCAGTCTTTCTGGATACGCGACACGTCACCGCTGGTGGCGGTGGGTCCAGTCGAATAGCTCTGAGTGACAGCGGTAGATGCCGCGAAGCCCGCAAACTGCGACCCATAGAACAGATATTGCTGGGGTGGTCCCGAGAGCGTGGTGGAGTTGAACCGCGCCACGTAAGCAGCAGTGGTTCCGCCCGCCAGTGTTCCGATCCCGGTGAAAGTGAGGTGCGTCGAATCCACCGGCTGCGCGTCGAAGTGCCCGCGGAACGTGGAGTCGTCAGGATACAGAACCGCCGCCGCAGCCATGTCGTAAATCAGGTTGTTGAGCGCCGGCCGCCCCACTGCAACCCATCCGTTAGCGTGGGTGTACTGGCCTGAACTTACGCTCGCGCAACTTTTGCCACGATTGTACGGGTGATAGCAGGAGTAGCCAGTGGAGCTATCCCGTAACAGTGTGAGATCGTTGCTGGTCCGCGCCACAACCATGAAATACTCGGCATCCGAATCCCCAAGTGTATAGTCTTGCAGCACGTCTCCAACCGCCAGTGCGCTCCCGACGTAACTTCTGGCCGCGTCCCATGGACACGGATTGGCTGATAGTTCCGATGTGTGAGGAGTGGCTGAGCACGGCTCCCCGTTGATGCGCACCTGCACGCAGTTGTTGCCAGTGGCCCCGAGCGCTACCAGTGTCGCCGACAATCCCGAAGGGCAGGCAGAATCGTAGACACCAGACGACCCATCGATCTGCGAATCGAGCGAAGTGTTCGTGCTCCACACCCCACTTTTTTTGACGTGCGTGATGCTGGCAGTAAACGGCCCGCCGTACTTCACTGCCGCGCTGCCCGAACTCAGGTTATGGGAAGAAATGTACGCATGATTTCCGAACGCCGCAACCGAATGGCACCCCGCCCACTTGAAACCTGCGGGCGCGTTTTTGAGGGTGTCGTACCAACCCTGGTACGCGCCACTGGATGCAGAGAAATAGAACACGGCGCAAGGCAAGTCCTGGCTGCTCAACTGCGAATAGAACAGCAGTCGGTCGCCAGCCAACCCGCCGAACGTCAGCGCTCCTGACAGCGCGGGCCACTCGCCGCCCGCGTTGTAGGTCGTGTTGGCCGTGATCTGGGTAACCAGATTCAACGCGCCCTTAAATCTGTTGTCCCATGTCATTGGGTCGGTGTATCCGCTAATGCTGCCAACCGTCGCTACGTTGTAGCGAATGCCGCTCGGTTCCTGGTATCCGCTGCCCGCATAGGTCACCGAAAACACGCCCTTGCCGCCGCCGCTCGCAAGATCGGCAAGCACAAAGAATTTGGTTGCGTCGGTAGCGCTCCAGTACGGGTGATATCGGATGCTGTATCCGCCGCCGCTTGGCACTTCATTTGCCGCGTGGCCGGCGATGCTTGATGGCATCGGAAGCAGGCTGATCAGCCGATTGTCCACTTCGGACTCGCCGATGAAATACAAAATCCCGGAGAACTCCCTCGCGAATTGGAAGATACAGAGTCGCCCGGTCACGGTGCGACCCAGCGCACTACCTGTCTTGTCCACGGTGGTGGTCACGGTCAGTGGACTGCAGCTTGGAGCCGCACCCACGTCCGTGAACAGACCGGCAACGATTCGGCTAGACATCGAGATTGAGACGGAGCCTGTGGCATTGGTCTTTACCACTCGAACGCCAAAGTTTGCCGAGTGATAGGCCGCATTCGTCAGGCTCAGTCCACTCTCACTCAGCACCAGCACGGTCCGCGATGTAACGCTGGAGATCGTGCAGAAGTTCGCGGTACATGTCGGCGAAGATCCTGCGATATAGATTTTGGTGCCTGCCGTCCACTCCTGCCTAAACCAGGATGCCGCATCAGCGTTCTGCGTCGTGATGGTACCGCCGTTTGGGTTCTTTGTGAGAGTGACAGTCGATCCCGACACATCCACCGAACCCTTTAGCACCAGGTTCTCCTGACTCACCGCCTTGCCCCACCCGTAGAACGCCGAGGACTGATATGTCGCAGGCAGGATGGAAAGCGCCGCAGCGGTAGTCTGCGGCAGGGTCGCCCTAACGGTGCTGGTGTAGCATGTCTGCCCGCTATCCACCGAGAGGCAGAGGTCCACCTCGCGATTCGTGGATGTGGCGTCGGTCCCCGAGCCAAACACGTACACGCCGAGGTTGCCGAGCTTCGCGCCGATCATTCCGCCGAAGCCACCATAAACCGGCATGTTGGCGTTGCTGGTGGTGTCGAGCGCCACGAACGCGGCATTGGTGTTCGATGTGGTTGCGAGAGTGCCGGTGCTCCCGCTGGTGATGTTGCTTAGGCTGGTCCAGCCTGTGCCCTGAAACGCCGCCTCGAAGGTTTGATCGAGCAACGTCCCGTAGTCCCCGATCTCCGTGATTCGGTAGATGGCCGCACCGGTCTGCGGGTCGATGATCGGCTTCGTGCGATCAGTCCAATCGAAATCCGGCATCGCCCAGTTGCCGTGAATGCCCGCCGTCGAATCAAACGCATCGCCGAGGTTGGTCACCCCGGCAATCGGCGCGGTGCGAAAATTGAACGTGACCGCGGACCCGCACGTCAGCCGACCGTAGTGCAGCGTGTCGGCACGGAGCGCCCGCGAGTACATGCGCCCGCTGGCCATCTGCGCCGCTCGCTTGCCCACTACCAACTGGCGGAACCCCGCCGCCCCGGCGCCAATGGCTGTGGAGTCGGAATCAGAAGAGGCGAAGAGCGACGTGTTCACATCGTTGACGACGGGTGACAGGCCACTCACCTCCGACACCTCAACCGTGCAGGCCGAGGACGATGGAGCCACGTAGGAGATTACCGCTTGGGTCGGTGTGGCCTCCACGCGGACGCTCGTCGGCTGCCCGTAGGCGGAAATAGCGAGCACGAAAATAAGGAATCGCATGTTACTGTATTTTCCAAATGAGGAAGTTAATTGGGGTGACTGTTGCCCCGCCCGTCGCGCTGCTGGCTTGCATGTTGATTGTAAGTGCAGTCGTAGAATCCTCAGTAGTGGCATTGTATCCAGTGTAAGTTCCGGACGCTTGGTTAGTTCCGTAATGCCATCCGCCCATGTCGAATAACCACTGCTGAGCAGACGTAGAACCACCCGCGCTGCATATCTTGAAGCTGTTCCGAATGTTCGAATCAGCACCCATGTTTCCCATGGCGAACGTGGCCGATCCGAACTTGAACCTCAAATCGGTTGATGCAGAGTTAGTGAACTTAACATGCACTCCGATACATCCATTGGTGCCGAGCGTGTTCGCGGCCAGTGTGACGTCTGTAAATAGATCCACATAGGACCCCGTCATGCTCACTGCGCTCAATGGGCCTTGATTGGTGACGATAGTACTGCTGCTGCCGCTTCCGCTACTGGATAGAGTTACTCCGGTCGCCGTCTCGACGCATGTCATATTAGTGGAGCAGATGATGTTTTTTCCAGGCCGCGATATCGCTGGCCGGTAGTCCACGCACGCGGGCGAATCCCACGTCGCGCTTGAAGTGGCAGTGCAGTAATACAGGGGCGTCGAGTCAACAGGGAATGCCGTAATTGCAGAACCCACGGTGCATCCTGCCGAGCAAGCGGGGTCCATAGTGTCGCTCGTGGTCTTCGCGACAGTGGTGGTTCCCGCCGAACTTTTGTAGACATAGAGGTTGCCGGTGCCCGTCGAGATCGTGACCGTGAACGACGCGGTGATCGGGTACATCGTCGAACCCGCCGCGCCAACGTTGCATGGATAGCTCGCGGTACAGTCTGCGCCGAACGTCACCACGGTCGCCGAAGTCCGCGTGTTGTCGAGCCGGCCGCGCGTGTCGCCCGTTGCGACCTCGAAGCCGCCACTGCCGCCATCGAGCGACGTGTTGTACGCCAGGCTGTAGACGCGATTTGCAATGAGGTCATCAGCCGCCACCTGCACTGCCGGGCTGCGACCAACGCGCATGTAGATCTTCTTCGCGCCGAGCGAATCAATGTTGAGCGTGGGGTTGGCGCCGGAGTTCGCGTTGAACTTGATTGTGAACGTCTCGCCGTTGGCATACGCCCCGAGCGCCGGAGCGCTGCCGCCACTCAGCGAGTTCGCCAGCGAAGCCGTGTAGGCCGTGGACGTGCCGCCGGTCGTAGCGTACGTGTAGGCGCCATACTGCAGATTCGCCCCCGACACAGCGTCACCTCGGTTATTGTCGCCCGGGCACGGCGGCAGCCAGAACACGCTGTTTGCCGAATTGTAGGTCAGCACGATCGAGACCGGCCCGGCAGGGATGTTGCAGAAGTCGCCAGGGTTAGTGGTTCCTCCGTGTTTTTTGATCGCGGTCGCGCCAAGCGAGTCGATATTCAGCGTCACCGATCCCGTTTCCGCCGTGCCGCCCGTGCGGATAAACCTCACTGCCATGCCATCCGTGTAGGCCGTGAGCGTCGGCGTCATGGTGCAGGCATAGGGACTGCCACCGCTACCGACCGAGCACGTCAGATAGCTGCCGCTTTGCACTTCAGACTTCACCGCATCGCCGGATCCGCTGCCGCCGCCGTCGCCCTGGATGATGTATTGCGTCCCGTCGTAGCAGATCGTGATCGGCTTGTTCGCGGTGATGTCGCCAGTGGCGAGCGCGCCGCCAGCCCGATTGAGGATTGACTTCGCGCCGAGTGAGTCGACGTTCACGCTGGCCGCGAGCGTATTGGCGGTGTCTGGGTTCAGCACCAGGCATGAGCCCGTCGTGTAAGCCGTAAGCGCCGGCGTCAGTCCGCACCCGTAAGTGTCGTTGCCTGTGGTTGAGCGGCAATAAGTCGGCGTTCCAGCCTGCCCAGTGGCAGTGGTCAACTTCGCGTTCAAAGCGCTTTGGAGGTCAGATTGACCACTGAGCGTTCCTGTGATCGAGCCCCAGGCGGCAGAGGCGGCAGCGTTTCCGAGCACCGACAGCATCTGCATGTTAGTCCCGTCGTAGATCACCTCGACGTACTGCCCTGCGCGGATGTCGTTGTCGGCCAAGTCAGTGGTTACGCCGCCGACGGCCTTCTTGATGGTCTTGGCCCCGACAGAGCAAAAGTTGACCGTCGCCGCGCCGGTGTTGGCAGTATTGGCCTTGAACCAGAAACGATTGCCGGCCGAGTATGAGGCAATGCACGGCGCAGGCGAGCAGGCGTAGGTGTCGTTCGATCCTGCATCGGCGCAGTATCCCGTCGCGTCCCGCAACCGCGCCTGCATGCTTTTCACCTCGGCCGCAAGCTGGTTGTGATGACTCGACGTAATGATGCCTCTCACCGCCGCGCCGCTGAGGTGGCTTGCTGCCGTCGTTCCGCCGTAGCCGCGGGTGCAAATGGTCAGCGTGTTGGTAGAGATCGAGCAAATGGTGAGTTGCTCGTCATCGATTCTGATCAATTCGTAGCCGAGGAACATCGTCCCGTCTGCAACGACAACGGTCAGCGTGCTGTTGTTGATGCCACCGCTCAACGTGGACTGGGACAAGTCTTTGGCCACCAGCAACGTCTGATCGACGGCAACCGAGGTGGGGAAATCTGAAACCTTCGGATTCTGAGCTAGACACGAAGCGACTGCCAGCGCGAACACCATCAAACGACATGAGATTCTCATGCCTTCAATGATAGAATAAGCAGAGCCGAGTGGGAGGTGAGATCCCCGCTCGGCCCTTGAACAGTTCACCTAATGAGGAGGCGAAGTGCCTAGAAACTATCCTAAACCAATCCGCGCTTTGAGCGTGGAAGAGATCAACAAGTTTTGGTCTAAAGTGCAACGCAGTAACGTCGATGAGTGCTGGCCCTGGACTGCGGGCCTTAGTAGTGATGGGTATGGCCGTTTGTGGATTGACCGTAGACCACTCAAGTCACATCGCGTAGCCAAATTCCTAACCACGGGAACCAGCCCGCCCGATTGCGTACTGCACAAGTGTGACAATCCTCCGTGCTGCAATCCGGATCACCTTTTTGATGGAACACCACAGGACAACGTAGCTGACATGGTGGCAAAGGGAAGAACCGCTTCAGGTGATCGTAACGGCATGAGAACACACCCGGAATCACGCCGTCGCAGTGATGATCATTGCGCTCGTGGAGCAGGCAATGGGAATTCCAAACTGACCGAAGATAGCGTGAGGGACATTCGTGATAGATCCGCCAAAGGCCAGACTCGCGATGCTATTGCCGCTATGTTTGGCATCACGAAGCAATCAGTGTGGAATGTCATTCGTGGCCGCACGTGGAAGCACGTGAAGTGAGATCAGTCGCCCATTTCAAAAGCGGTGCAATCGGCGGTGAGGCGGTGCGGTTTGGACGTGTCGATGTCGAGAAGTTCGGCTACGATCTTGCCGACGGCGACGAACTCGCGCAGTACTTGCTGTTCGCGTTCGGTCGCATCCCAGAGCATCGCTTTTGCGCGAATGACCTCCGCGCCCGCCGTCTCCTGCCGCTCGCGCAGTTCCTTGAGTCGCTGGACCTGCGCTGTAGGGATTTCGTGCCGTTCCATGCCCACCATTGTACAGTTACGCAGCAATCAGGCCATGCACAAGCAAGTCGTCGATCAGCGCCTTGAGCGCTTCGGCTACGTTTTGTGTGGTGGCGGTCGACGTGGTGAAGCCGGATCGCGTCGCCGTGCCCGTGGCGGCAGTCCAGCCGGTGCGCCGGGCCTGGACCACCAGGGAGCCGTTGACGAGCAAGCCTGTGCCGCCGGACACCGCACGGATCTGCACCTGCAGGCCGCCGCCGCTATCCGCAGCAACGTACGCTTGCGACGAGCCACTAACCATGATGGCCTGCGCACCCGTGCCGTCGTTGGTGACGATGGTCCCTTCGAGCAGGCTGGAGTACGTTGTCGAGCCCGACGAAAGCGCCACTCTCACGCCGCTGGCATTAACGCCGACGTACCTGGATCCCGTTGTGATTGTCAACGCATCGCCCGAGTCGAAGACCAACTCGAGCGATCCGCCCGTCGCCCGTAATTTCGCGTTGCTCGGCCCGGTCCCACCCACCCACAGCGAATCGAACCATGCGCCGTAGTCTGATCCGCTTTTGCCGATCCAGCCAAACGACGCGTTAGCCGCGTTCTTGACGTCGATCATGCCGACGTGTCCGCTTCCGCCTACGACAAGATCGCCAGTGGTGACCTTCGCGGCGTCGAGGCTGATGATCTTCGCGGAGGTGACCTGGGCGTCACCAATCAGCACCGTTGTGATTTGAGCACTGCCGATCTTGGCGGTGGTAACCTGCGCGTCTTGGATGTGTGCGGTCTGAATGCTGCCGTTTGCGATCTGCAGAGTTCCGACGCTGCCGTTGGCCAGTTCGGTGCTCTGAATCGTGCCCGGCACAATCGACCCGCCGCTGCCGCCGGTGACCGTCTCCGGCGCCGGAGTGGTCGGCAACACGGCCGCCGGCGTCTGCGCCTGGTCATACATCGCCCGCAAAGTTCGCGCGATGTCCGGCTGGTAGGCGCCCCATTCGACCTGATAGCGAGGGGTGTCTTTGTTCAGCCAGCGAATGTTGATCCGCCGAATCGTGTAGGCCCCACTGAGGCCAACTGTGGTGCTGGCGTCGATCGTGAGGTATTGCCCGACCGTCAGGCCGTCCACGTACGTGACAAGCACGCCACCAGGCTGCGGGAGGCCGCGATTGGCCAGTTCTACGTTTGCCCGTGCCGTCGCTTGGCTCGTTGTCGTGATCTGGCGGTCAACCACCGTCACGGCCTTGATGCCGTATAGCCCCTGCGACGTCGCGTTGTTGACCGTCGCCTCAATGCTGACGCCGCCCGTCGAAACCGCCCCAACCACCTTCACGCGGTTTGCAGGCGAGCGCCATTCCGTCGTGTAGTCGAACGTCTCGCGCTCGAATGGGAAGCTGCTCACCAGGTCTGGTGATTCCGACATGGAGAACGACGCCGGCTTCGACGCCGACAGGAAGTAGTGAAAGGCCATGTCGGGGTCGATGTAGAAGATTCCGCCTGTAAGTTCTGCCAGCTTCAGCAGCGCCGCCCTGAGCGTCTGATCGACGACGGAGAAGCTCGCCACAGTCACTGTACTCGCGACGTCGGAAAGGCTCACGCCTGCGACGCCAGAGAACAGGCTCAGAATGATCGCGCGATCGGTCTGGCTGGTGAACGTGCCGGAAACGATGGTCCCTTCGAGCAGGTAGTTATTGTCGCGGCATTCCAGCCGATAGCAGTTCACGCGCTCCGTGCCCGGCGCATCGCCGAAGATCGGGGACCCGAACTCGACGTCACCCCACATCGAAGAGTCCCCGTCGGCGATGCGGCGCGCGACGAGCACCATCGGTTTGACCAGCACGACGTTGCCGGTGAAGATGCGGCCGCTTGGCGTGGCTTCTCCGAACAACGGCTCACCGAAGATCGCCGACGTCGAGCCGAACAACGTCGCCGCAGCCGAGCCGCCTTCGCTGTCCTCAGCCTTCCAGATCTCGACTTCGTCGCCCGGGTCGATCGTGAACGCCGAGTCGTCGGGGTTGTAGAGCACGACCATGCGCGCCGTGCCCATGCGGTCGCCTGATTCCTGCTGAATCTCAAACTCGCGCAGAAGCGTGTGGGCGACTCGCTCGACGCCGTTGATGATAATTGATCCGATGCGCATGTTAGATCGGCACTCCGTAGGATCTGAGGACGGCGGCCAGACTTTGGCTGACCGCGAAGCCGTTGATGTTGATGTATTGGTACGTGTTGTTCTGCCGCGGCTGACTGCTCATCGTGCTGAGCGAAGACGGGATGCCGGCCAGCGCGTTCTGGAGGTTCGTGAACCCGGTATTGATGGAGTTCCGTGGATCGGCGTTGTTGATGTTGTTGGCAATGGTGGTCAGCCCGCCGGACAGCCCGGTAATCGCGTTCGTCACATTGCCGATAGATCCGCTGAGCCCGGCGATTGCATTTACCACTCCCGTCAGGGATCCGCCCAGCGCTGATTGCATGTTGACGATGTTCGTTTCCACCTGACTCGTGTCGAAGTCCTCCGAATTGCTTGCCGTGGTAGTCGATGCGGTGGCTACCGTCGTCATTGCGGCGTAGATGTTCGCCAGCGTCGTGCTCATCGAGTTCAGAGCGGTATTGCGGTCCACCGCTTTATTGATCAGATCGACGACGAAGTCCTTCACTTGAATCAAGGTGTTCCACGTATCAATGACTCGATCGCGGACCGCCGCGCCTTTGTCGCGATTTTCGTTGGAGATCTCGTTCAGCGCCGGAATCAACACACCGTAATGAAAGGAGTCTAAATCCAGCTTTGGATAGTACTGGTTCACCATGTCCATGAAGCGGCCGTGAAAGTCAATCTTGACATAGCGCGTCGACTCCTCGATCGCGTTCAAGGATGTCTCCATCTTCGCCATCTGGAAATTGCCGACGATGGATGAAATTGCGGTAGCTACCGAAGCAACAGCCGTAACCACTCCAGCCAGCCCACTGGTAGCGGCGCCGGCCACAGATCCAATTCCACCGCCAGCCCCGCCGCCGGTCGGAATAGATCCGCCACCACCACCACCGCTTCCTGTCGATCCGAATATCTTGCCTAACGCTTCGCCAACACTGCCGAGATAGGGCAGTACTCGTTCCTTGACGAGATCTATCAGTTCGCCGAACACCTTCTGGAACGGGAGCGCCAGTGTGGCTGCTGCAATTTTACCGAGCGCTGTCTCTGCCGAGTTGACAATCACGCCCCAGAACGTCACGTGATCGGCTTCAATATCTTTTAGTTTGTTCTGGACGTCGGTGCGGTACTTGTCGTACTCGGCCAGTTTGTCCGTGAAGCCCCGCTGCACCGCGGCGAGCTCCTTGGCCAGTTCGGCCGCATGATCTGCTGTCGTCTGTTCCAGCTTCAGTGCGACGTCGGCTTGGTACTTCACCCATTCAGCCAGCCGAGCCGCCAGGCTGTCGGCCACCTTCTTTTCTTCAGCGGCTATGGCGTCGTCATGCGTCTTCTGCGCCGCCGCGATCTTTGCCGCAACGGACGCCTGATACTTCACCCACTCGGCTTCACGCGCAAGTAGACTATCGGCTACCTTCTTCTCCTCGGCGGCGATCGCGTCATCGTGCGTTTTCTGTGCCGCTGCGATCTTGCGGGCCACCTCGGCCTGATACTTGACCCACTCAGCCTCGCGTGCGGCCAGACTTTCTGCCACCTTGCGCTGCTCGGCGGCTATCTTCTCATCGTGCGTGGTTTGCGCAGCGGTAACCTTGAGCGCAATCGCTGCCTGGTAGGCCGCCCACTCCGCATCACGCGCCGCCAGGCTGTCGTGGACTTTCTTCTCCTCGTTGGCGATTGCCAGATCGTGCGCTGTCTGCGCATCGGTCAACTTGCCTGCCACCTCACGCTGGTAGGCTTGCCAGTCAGCCGTGCGCTTCTTTAGGCTCGCGAACAGCCCGTTCTCTTGCTTCGCCAGTTCGGCCGCTGCGGCCGTGGTGAGGTCCCCGACTTTCTGCTGGTTCTCCTCCTCGGCGGCTCGCATCTCTGCCTGCCGTTCGGCCAGCGCGGCCTTGAGGTCAGCAGTCTGGCGGTCGGCTTCGCGCTTGTGATCGTCGGTGAACTCGATCAGGTCCGCGCCGGCGCGCTCGATGTATAGCTGCAGGTCCTCGCGCTTGCGTTGCAGTGCCTGATACCAATCGGCAATCTGCTGCTTGTTCGCCGCGGATCCCTTGGCTGTCTCGCGCGCGATCTTGTCGTTGGTGTCCTGTTCTTCGCGCTCGAACGCTTTGCGCTTATCCGCGATGCCGCGTTCGGTGTCTCTCGTCTCGTCGTCGATCGACTCGGCCAGATCATCGCCAATCCGGCGCATCTTCTGGTTGATGTCTCGGACGTACTTGTCATACGACTTGCGCTTTTCGTCGAGGCTCTTTTCCAGCGCAGCCAGGTCCTTGGCCAAACTTTCCGCGCTGTCTTCACGCAACGTTGACAGTCGCTCGTTGACGTCAACAACATACTCTTCGTAATCCTTGCGCTTCGCCTCCAGGCTCTTGGAGAGATTCTCCTGTTCTTCTGCCAGTTTCTGGTCTTGCGCGGCAGTGAAGTCGCCGAGGTGCGCCATCTGGTCGGAGCGGTACTTCTCCCATTCCGATTTCTTGTCAGCAAGCGAGGCCTGCAACGAAGCGAGTTCGTTGGCGAGTTCGGTATCCTGCGCCGCCTTGAACTCTTCGAACTTGGCGGCGACATCTGACTGATACTGCGCCCATGAGGCCCGTCGCTCTTCGAGTGAGGCCTGAAGCCCCGCTAATTCCTCTGCCAGTTTCTGGTCTTGCGCGTCCTTGAACTCGCCCAACTTCGAGACCACGTCGGCCTGGTACTGTTCCCACTCAGCGCGCCGCTCTTCGAGGTTCGCGGTGAGACTCGCCAGTTCATCTGCCAGCTTGCTGTCCTGTGCTTCCTTGAAGGCAGCCAGTCCCGACGCCGCATCGGCTTGATACTGCTCCCATTCTGCAGCCCGCTCCGCGAGATTGGCCTGAAGGTCTGCGATCTCCTGCGCCAGGTCCTCGGCGTTCAGCCGTGTCAACTCCTCGATCTGTGCCGCGACATCTGTCTGGTATTGCGCCCACTCAGCCGCCCGCTCGGCAAGGTTGGCTTGCAGTTCGGCCGCCTGCTGGTCGAGGTTGTTGTTCGTCCGTCCAGTGATCAGATCCCACAGCCCGCCGCCGATGTCCTTGCCCATGTTGCTCAGTGCGGATTGCACCGTGCGCGCATAGTCAGACCATGAATTTTTCTGCCGGGTGAGTGATTGCTCCGTAGCCACGGCGCCGCGACCCATCTCCTCTTCCATCGTGTCGCCGATGACTTTGATGACATCCGGTATCGGTTCCAGCGTCGGCTCAATGTTGCTCAACGCTTCGTCCAGGCTTTGCGCCCATTCCTCGATCTGGGAAAGGTCAGCTACCGACTTCAGCGATTCGGCAATCGCATCGATCACGGGCGGGATCGGTTCAAGGCCCGACTGCAGTCCGCTCAGCGAACTTTCCAGTTTGTCGGCGGATTGCGCCGTGGTGTCTACTCGCTCGCGTGCAGCGGTGAGCGCCTCCGTGAATCGCTTCGTTGCAGACTCCACCGCTGCGAGCTTCGCAGAATGCTCTGTCGCTGCAGCCGATGCAGCAATTGTCTTAGCGGTAACCTGCTCGGTTTGGGTAGCGAGCGCAGCCTTGGCCTCTTTGGTTTTCTGTGCCTGCGCGGCGAGCGCGGCGAGTTTTTCCTGATAACCAGGGGTTGAGCGAATGGCCTTGTTGAGTTCGGTGTTGTAGTCTTCGAGCGACTTGTTGCCTTGATTGACACTCAGCCCTAGCGCTCGCGCTTGCTGTTCCAGTGCAGTGGTGGACCGCGACAGTATTCCGGTAGCGCGGTCCAGGTCATCCACCCCGGCCTTCCATCCGAGTAGCGACTTTCCGATCTCGTATCCCGCGAATGCACCCGCCGCGATGATTCCGGCTGCCCCTATCGCCTTGAGCCCAGTGGTGAGAGCGGGACAAATATTTGCTGCATTCGTGATGCTTGCCTTGAGCACGTCGAATGTCGTACTGAGCGCCTGGATGATGCCAACCTCTTTAGCCAGCGCAACGAACTTTCCCATGTTCTGCCACAAAGTCACCACGGCGCCAGACGCTGTACCCATCACCGACGCCATCGTAGGGAAGCACGCGTTGAACGCCTGAACGATGCCAGCTTCCTTTGTGATAAGAATGAACGCGCCGAGGTACGTTGTCATCCCGACCACTGCGGATGCCGCCGCCGTGATCAACGGCACTGATGCAGTGAACAGCGTTCCGAGTGTGCCCCATGCCGAGATCAACTGGCCGACGATCAGCAGCGCCGGTCCGACGCCAGCCACCAGCGCGGCAATCGCGAGCACCGTGTTCTTCACGTACTGCGGCTGATCACCAAACGCCTTCGCCATGCCGATCAGTTCGTTGACGAACGAGGTCACGTTATCGGTGAATCCCTTCATCGTTGTGCCAAAGGCGTTGAACAGCGCGATGCCAAGAGTCTCCAGCGATCCCTTCAGTTGTTCGAGTGACCCCTTGAAATTCTTCATCAGCGCCTCGCCCATGGCGATCGATACACCCTTGGCGTCGTCGATGTTCTTGCTCATCGTGGCGATCTTGTCACCGCCGGCACTGATGAGCGGGATGATGTCGCTGGTGCGGACGCCCCAAATTTTGAAGGCCTCGGCAAGAAACTGAGTCTTGCTTGTCGATTCGCCCTGTATCGTGTTGAGCTGGTTCAGCAGGTTCGACAACGGCAGTATGTTGCCGCTGGCGTCGCGCGTCTTCAGTCCCCATGCCTCGATCTGTTCAGTAGCCTTTTTAGACGGGTCGATCAGATCCTTCATGAACTGGACCATCGCTGTTCCGCCCTTGCTTCCTCGAACACCGGCATCGCCAAGCACTTCGAGTGACGCCGCGACTTCGCTCAATGACAGTCCAGCAGCGGACGCAATCGGCCCAACATACCGGAAAGAGTTGCCAAGACTCTCAACCGTGGTTCCGGAGTCAGCAGCGGCCTTGGCCAAAACGTCTGCCACGTGGCTGGCTTGCGATGCCTCAAGTCCGAACCCATGCAGGATATCACTGGTGTACTTCGCCGCGACGCCCGTAGTCACCTGTCCGGCTGCGGCCAATCCCAGAATGCCAGGCATGGCCTGCATGATCTCGTTGGCCTTGAACCCCTGCGCCGCGAACTCGCCCATGGCGTCGGCTGCTTGCTTCGCCGAGAACGGCGTCTTGATGCCAAGTTCGATTGCCTGATCGGTCAACTTTTTTAGGTTGTCGGCAGACACCTCGCCGAGCACCTTCACGCGCGTCATGGACGCCTCGAAGTCGCCGCCGAATTTCAGGATCGCCGCGCCGGCGGCAACGATGGGCACCGTCAATCCGGCCGCCAGTGTCATGCCTGCGTCGCGCGCTGCTTTGCCGAAATTGGTGACGTTATCGGAGAACGATGGACCGGTTACTGTGCCGAGCGCTGCCGACGTTTCCGCCGCAGTGTTCTTCAATTCGATCATGCCCGACTTGGCGAGGTCCTTGCCGCGGACGAAGTCGGACACGTCCATCTTCAGCGCGGCAGCCAAGTCCATGAGGTTCATGGATTCAGTTTATCAGTCGTGCCACTTTACTCGCCCTTCGTGCGAATGGGCTTCACGATGCGGCGCGCATTGACGGATTGGAATTGCTGGAAGAACTCGCGCGGATCGACGTCGTCATCGTCGTCATCTTCCGACTTCGAAACGTCTTTGAGTGATGGGAAAATGGAGCCCGGATCGAGCTTGCTGGTGCGTCCAAGTGCTGCCGTGATGCAATCGATCATCCGCATCACGCGGACGTCTTCGAGCATCGACATAACCCGCAACTCTTCGTTGCGAGTATCGACCAGAAGCCAGAAACCACGAAGGGTGAGGAAGTCTATTTCTTCGTCAGGGATGCCAAGACGGGATCTGGCGATTCGCCAGATGTCTTCCCACCAGTCACGGGCATCATCGTCACTGAGGGGTTCGTAGGGACCGACTTCTCTTCCGACTCCACGGCAGCCCCGATCTTCCGGCGCTGCACGCTGTCGCAGGCTGCCTTCATGACCGGCACGGCGTACTTGTAATAGGCTTCGAGGTCGCACTCGGCGAAGACTTCGTCGATGCTCATCGGCCAGCGTGGCGGCTTCGATTGCGTGTGCGCGGCAGCCCAGACGATTGAGACAAAGTCGGTCATCGACATCACGCTACCCATCAGTTCGGCGAAGCGCATCTTGTCGAGGTCGTTCAGCATCGCCTCTTCGGTGGTGCCGATCATCATGAGCTCCAGGCTCATGATCTGAGCTTGCTTCGACACCGCGGCAACCCAGTTCATGAAGTGATTGCCGGTCTCGTGCTCGAAGGCACGGATGGCGGCGAAGTCAAAAAAAAGGGAGACCGGCCGGTTGCCCAGCACGATCTCCAAAGGACGGTTAGTGGGATCCATCTCTCTCATTCCTTCACGACTGACAACAGGAGGCAAGTGCTAACGAAGAGGTCTAGGGCGCGGCGGTATTGGCCGCGGTGATGGCACCGTTGATCGTGATCTGGATGTTCGCCTTGATCACGTTATCGACGGGCAGGTCGAAGGAGTGCTGCGTCACGTAACCGGCATACAGCATGTACCCGATCGAGGCGGGCAGAACGGTGCGATGTTTCCCGGTGGTGAGGTTGATCATCAGATTCCAGAGACCAGTTGCGAACGCATGCTTGGTGTCGGTCTTGTCGTAATTGATCGCAAAGCTGTTGTCGCCCGGATCGATCAATACGGCCAGTTTCTCCATCCAGTTTCCGCTGGTGGAGTGTGTCGTTACGTCGACGACGGTCGCCTTCGTGGTCGGGCCTGCGATCGACCGAACCTGCGAAATGGTAGTGAAAACTTCCGGCGACGCACCGTCGCCAACCTGCTGTAGCGTGCCTTTTGCGGAACGGATAGATGCCATTTGGTGTTATGGACTCCTTTCACAAAAGCTTATCACTTCTGGCGTTATTGAGCACGCGAAGGCCTTCTTGAGGCGTCCGAGCCCGACTAAGTGCGAGCGCCACCTGCTGTCGATTGCGCTTCTGTTCGTGGCTCAATTCCGCCACAACGCCCGGCCCTTCCTTCAGTTTCGCGAGCTTTCGCGCGGGCGGCTGATAGCCCGGCATATACGACACCGCGATATCCAAAGCCTTCAAAGCCATGCGTACCGTGGCCATGTTCGCCGCCATCTCGGCTTGGCTCATGCCGCGGACCATCGCGCACATCCGGTGCAGCGCATCCTGAACACGGAAGACGTTGCAGCACACGTCGATGATGCCAGCCGCGTTGACTTCGTTGAAGTCCATTTGCCCGTACTCGGCTTCTGTGAAGTGGAAGTGTTCCTGGATCATTCGAATGGCGTAAATGGCAGCAGCCGAGACGTGATACTCCGGCGCCCGGGCCCGGGCGGCCTTCTGGTTCTTTGCGGCCGCTGCGTCGGTGACGATGAAGGGCTGATCGCCTTCACCCTCATAGCGCGGGATGTCGCGCCGCAGCGTGTCGAGCGCCATCACGGAGTCTCGCAGTTCGGCAAGGCGATCCTCGAGCCCGGCATCAGGCAGCCAGTTGAGGCGCGACGTCAGTTCGCGCACCTGGATCTTTACCTGCCAGGCGTGCGTGTAGCGGTCGATAAGGCGCGCCAAATTCTCAACACTGAACTCGATCTCGCTTTCTGGTTTCTCTGTGACGACGTAATGCCGCAGCAGGGTGCGCGCGGCGTGAAGGGCAGGAGCGGAGATCTCGTAGGTCACTTGGGGCCATTTTCTCCTGAAATTTGCGGCTTTGGTTTCCAGTCCAGCCATTTGCTTCGGGGTGCCGGGTGGACATCATTAGGTCGTAAACACGATAGCTTCGAATCTTCTAGCGATTGCGCGAGCGCCAACGTGAGTGCTTCCCTCTTGGCGTCTTCAAGCGACAGGAACTGCTGCGGATGAGTGATTAGTCGCGCGCGGCATGATGCATTTGCGGTATAGGAAGTAGAGCGCTTAGGCGCGTACATTTGAGAGTCGTCGGTAACGGATGGTGTCCACCCGTTTGGCAATTCCGGAGCCGCCCAACTCCAAACGCCGAAGGGCTGAATGTAGGGTTGCCACTTCACTTCGCAGGCTTCGCTTTCTTGGCAGCCGGCAGCCGCTTCGCGCACCCGAGCTTCGTGTGAATGTCGCGGAGCAACGTGAGCACCTCTTCGAGTTCACTTGCCGTCTTCGCTCGCTCTTGCTTCACAAACGCTTTCTTGGTTGCCATCATCCCCTCACGATCTTGCGATGGATCTGTTTGCCGTCGGCGTCGAACAGCGTCACCGGCGGCAATGGCTGCGCGATCGCCGGCCGCTCCTCGTGGATCTCGAAGTAGTGCTTGCTGACTTCGATCGGCGAATAGTGGTCGAACGGGCAGGACGGGCAGCGATAGCGTTTCTGACCGCTCGAAAGGAACCACTTGAAATCGTAGTCCTCGTTCTCCCTGCTGAAGTCCGGCAGGTCGGTGCGCCAGAACTTTAGGTACGCCGCCGCGTCTTCCTTGCCGATCCATCTTTCAAGCGTAACAAGATTGAGGTCGGCTTGCCATCGGTCATCGTCAGCGACTTCCTGCCTGTGCGCCGCGCTGACGCCGGCGCGCCCGGGCATGCCCTTGATGCCGACGACTTGGATATCCGACCACAGGAACCCTTGGTTCGCGCCAAAGCGTTTCCATAAATACGTGTCGAGCCAGGCGCGCGACTCACAGGCGTACTGGATTGCTTCGAGCATGCGGCCACGGAAGGCGGTGGAGGCCAGGCTCGAATGCGGAGTATCTTCGAACACGCGCGACGCTCGCTCATCGACCCGATAGTACCGAGACGGCACCTGTCCGAACATGCCGAGGTGCGGATAGCGGTCGGCGAAGTGCTTTTGCGTCTCGATGTAATCCGGCGAATACCAGTCATCATCCTCGAAGATGATCAGGAGATCGTCGGCACCCATCTGCGGCAGACCGGCGAGGGTGTTTCGGTGCTGCGTGTTCGGCTCCGGGTAGTGCTGGTGCCGAGGCTCGGGCCTCACGACTTGCTGTCCCATCGTACATCGCGTGGGCGGGTCGACGTCGTCAACGACGATCCACGCATCGGGCATCAGCGTCTGGCGCGCCATGTACTTCTCGCACAGCACGAATGCTTCCGGCCGGCCGCCGGTGGGCGTTAAGGCAACGATCACGCTAGCCTCACTTCTGGTCGGTCGGCGGCAGTCCTGTTACCATCGCATCTTTGGCCTTTATCAGTCCAACGCCAGCGGACACTCCAGCCATGGCAGTAGCAATGTCGTCCATGTCTATTGCGCCTCCGTTGGCGACCTTGCTGACGATCGGGAAAACTCCTCCAAGGATAGCGACAATACCCGCGAGTGTCGTTCGCCAGCTTCTCTTGCTGTTTGTCATTGTGATTCTGATCCTCCCTCTCTAAAACACGTTATGGCCCGGACGCTGGTGAGCGCCGAGCCATTTCGCCAATCCCAAATCGTTACCGCCTACGCCTCAGGAACCCGAGGCCGATCAGTGACAGACCGATCAGCGACAGCGTCGCGGGCTCCGGTGTGGTCGACACGATGCCCTGCAACGACGTGCTGTTTGTCGCGCTTACGATGTATCCGTCCACAGGCGGAGGCAGGGGCTGCTGCATCTGATAAGCAATCTCCGGCGTGCCGGCTGAGTACGTGGTCTGAATCGGTAAGTGGCCAAATGAGATTCCGGCGAGCCCGCCGATGTTGCCCGACGTGACGTTGAAGCTACCGTTGAACACGCCATGGAACGCCACGCTGGACTGGGCAAACGGGTCCGGTCCCTGGTTGATGGTGATGCCGAGCAAGGCGCCGGATAGATTAAAGCCGGCGTTAGCGTTCGTGCAGAGCAGGCACTGCACGTTCAGATATCCAAAACTCGTCGAGGCACTCGGGCTCACGTTGAGATTCGACTCGGTGTTCGGCAAGTACGCCACCGTCAACGACGGCTGCGCAAGATTGCCGGTATGGAACACGAGGACGTTGGCCAAAACGGAACAGTTCGCAGCGGCTCCGCACGAGAGCACGCCTGAGGTTGAGAAGTCTACCAGCGTTGCATTTGCTACGCCGGCAATGAGGAGAACGAGAGGAAGTAGGTTTTTCATGTGGCTCCTGTGAAAAGTATAGCAAGCAAAGAAAAAGGCCCGGTTGAATGGCAGGTCCGGGCTTTCCCCCGCTTCATGAATTATCACGGTCACGGTGCCGGTGACCCTGGTCGTTCTCTTCGACTTCCATGCGTTCGTCTGATTCGATAGTGCGCATGATTGCCAATAGGTTATCGCAGCGACTGGTGAGCACGTTGAATTGCGCCTCCAGTTGCTTCTGCGTCGCCTCCAGCCCCTTGTACGCGGCCTGCAGTTGGCTGTACTGCGCCTTCAACTCCGCGTGCTCGTAATTCAACTTCACGTGCTGCGCATAGAGCGACTGGTGCTGCGCGATCGCCTCGCGCAGTTCTTTCCGCAGACCTGAGGCGTCGTCGCGCAACTCCTTTCGTAAGGCGGCCTGATCGTCGGTGCGCTTCGTGGCGTCGGGCATCCATTTGTCGAGCAGTTTCAGCCCAACCGCTCCGGTTGCCGTTCCGCACAGCGCAATGATTACGCGCACGTAGTTATCTTCCATTTTTCCATCACGACATGATCTGCCGTCGATTTATCGACAAATAGGACAGTGCGCACGACACGCACATGATCGGATAAGCCACGGCCGCAACGCTGGAATGGTAGGGCGTCACAAAGCACGCAAGGAATAGCCAGACGGCGAATGCTGCTCCCGTCGCCAACCCGCGAAGTCTCCCTGAAAAGATCACGGATGCCAATTGAAACGCTCCTATCCCAACCATGAAGGTGGCAAAGATTCGGCCCCCGGGATACGGCAGTATGTCCGCCAAATTCCCGGCTCTCCAGCCGAACCCGATGAGCAACCACCCGCTGGTGTGTTCGGACAATATCTGGGGATATCTTAGCAGTCCCTTCATGACCAACCCAGGAAACCAGATTAAAGAGCGCACAATTCGTTCCATTTTTCAACCTCGCTCAGATTGTGCTTTGAGGTGCCAACCCGTTTCGACGATTGGCCATATTTTGAGCGCGGACCCCGGGCTGGCGTTGATGACGTGAACGCCCGCCGCTGCCAGTGGCTCGGCCAGAGTCTTGAACTTAGGCAGCATGACGTCGGTCAAGACGCGATGAAACTCGTCGGGTGAGCGATGCTCCGGCCGCGGCTCGGCGTGCATGCAGCCGCCGGGCGGGACGCGCATGTCGAGACCATAGACGACGATGCGTTTTGCTCCAAGGTGGTAGGCCAAGTGGATGCACTGGTAGGTGGAGTTGCTGCCGTGCCTGAGACATTCCGGATCCGGATCAAGGCCCGTCGGCCCGGTGTTGCGCAGCCGGCGCACGCCTGGAATATCGTTTTCGAGCGTTGCGACGGAGCCGTAGAACGTGGCGCGGATGTCTTCCCGTCGCGAGTCCCACCACTGACGGTCGCAGAAGTAGAGGATGTCTGCCCACGTCGCCACGCGGAAACTGTCGTTGATAGCGATCGTGAAGACTTTGGATCGGCGGAGGGACGCGAGGTCTACGAGGTTGCGGCTCGGCCCGCAGGCCAGGATCGCGATGGTGTGATTGTTGCGGTGTGGCTCGACTTGCCAGTAGTCGGACATGACACCATTATGGCGCAGGGTGATTTTGGCCGGATGTCCTGCCGTTTAGACGACACCCCAAAGGCATTGTTGGTCGCAAGATTCGAACTTGCATTTTCCGGCCAGGATTCAAGTGTATCACTGCCTCGCGCGCACGGCGCGCGCCAATTACCACCCAGTGTGACATTAGGTGACCGGGCGGCACCTCGCTATGCGCAGCGTCACAGCGACCACGCATCAATATCGTATCACTGACGCGCGCGCACGGCGCGAAGATTGAGCGTCATCACAGGTCGGTTTTTCTCATCGTAGATGACAATCGGCGCCGAGTTCATCACTTCGACGAGGTAAAAGTCCGTCATCGCCGTCGCTCCTTCGGAGCCTTGCAGCGCGTTGAAGGCCGCAGTCCACTTCGTCTCCGCCGCCGAGTGCCCGTAGGCGACGGACCGGATGGCCACCTGGAATGTCGGCAGCATGTTCTCGCCCGCATGCGTGTCCTGGGGAAACCCTCCGCTGTACTGCACCGCAATGCACTGGTCCGGAGTCGCCGGCATGAAGCCGACGAAGCACGGCCACGTTGCGGAACCCGACGTGTTGCCGGTGGCGGTTGAGACGGACTGGTTCAGCAGGCGCGCGGCTACTGCTTCGAGGGTGTTCATGATCCCAGCATATCGTTGTAGTCGTCGCGAAGGCCGTTGATGATGTCAGGCAGCGCTTCCTGCAACGGAAGTTGGAGGTATTTCCAGGACTTCCCGGCCTTATAATTTTTGTTGATCTCGTGTACGAAAACGGCGTAGGGCGCCGCCGCGCCACCGTAGGTGAGCTTTACCTCGACATTGGTCCCGGAAATCGAAGGAGTGACCGTCCCTGACGCGCGCAAGGCCCCTGTATCGATCGGGCAGAACTCGGATTTCGACCGCGTCATCACCCGCTCGGCGGATTTCATCAGGCTCTGGACGGCCGTCGGCGTCGCCCGGCGCGCGAGTTCATCCATGTGCCGCTCGAACGCTTCGACGCCTTGCAGTGTGAAATCGAGTCGCATCACCCGCTCCTTGTCGATTGCGTTGCGCCGAAAAAGATCACGGTGTGGTGCGGGCCCACCTCGTCGTTGATGGTGTCCCAGTTTACGATGACCGGCTGCGTGCCGTCCGGCAACGTGATGCGATCGTCGATCGTCGGCGTGAGCACGGCGGCCAGCCACACCTGACCGGCTGCGATTTCATCTTGCCCGGAGAACCTGTTGGTGGTCCGCACGGCCTTGCGGTTCACCCGAGCGCGATAGCTGACGGCCGTCCCCTGGATAGGCAGACCTTCGGAGTTGCGACCAGTTGAGGTCGAGTAGGTCACCGTCGAAGGCATCAGGTCGAGCCAATCGCTGATCACGTCAGCACCCCCACAGGATCAGCAAGATTGAGATTATGCGGACCACGATTCACCATCCTTCGGCGTCGATTCACCAGGAAAGTCCTGCATCGTCCGAGTCATTGCGGGCTGCACAATGTCGCTGTCCTGGCGATACGACTCCTTGTCGGATCGCGATACGCCGCCCGCCCACGGCGCCGTGATGACGGCCAGAGATCGGTTGTTGGCCGCTGCGAGTGCCTTCGCAAGATCACGCCAGGCTTGCGCGCGCTGGCTGTAGGCCAGCCGCAGGTCACCCACCTGCTTATCGACCTGCGCCGCATACTTGCCGGCGAGGCTGGTTGCTCCGATCGAAGCGGCCAGGTATGGGTTCGGCTCGATCGCCAGCAGCGCGGTGATGGTCGCGTCGCTGAGTTCCGACGCCGAGAAGGCGACAGAGATTGACTGGCTCGCCCCCGGAGCGGTCACGAAAGTCACCAGCGCCAGGTCGTTGTCAATGCCGTAGTTGGTTGGCTTCGACAGCGCGGAGCCGTTGACGATCACCGACTCGGAGTCTGCGGTCACAGTGAGCGACGAGACGACATGCTTCTTCGTGACGCCGTCCCCGACGGCCGAATAGGTATCCCACCTCGGAAGGTCGCCTAACAGCGCTCGGACCTGCGTGATGCTCATGCGCCTATGGTAGCAAGATACTTCGCAATGGTCGCGAACGGCGCGCGGCGGAACGCAGTGATGCGGCTCGACTCGCTGAAGTTCGCCACTTCGATACCGCGGGCCTGGAGTTGCGCAGCCGTGGTGTCGTAGTGCGCCGCCCAACGCGCCCACGTCTCCCTGGAGTTCGTCGGCTGACTGCGCTCGTCGTACCAGTGACGGCCGGACGCGTCGTAGTCAAAGCCAATCAGGCCGATGAAGCGCGGCCGCATGTGATAGGCGATGTTCAGCGCCGCGGCACCAGAGGATCCGCCTGTGTGCGCGATCAGCGGATGCTCGCTCAGCCCCGGCAGCACGTCGAAGTGTCGACACTTAGCCCACATCTGGCATGGATGCTCACCGACGCGCGACAGGAACAAGGAGGCGAAGCCAAGTTCCGCAATCGCAGTCGAGTGCTTCGCCATGAAGTCACGATCGATCGAGACGACGCCAACGCATGGGTGCGGATAGATCGACAGGTAGCTGCCATTGACGGCGATGATGGTGTGAAGTTGGGAGAGATCGATGCCGCGGGCGGATGGTCCGCCGGCCACGATCCAGACGCTATCGTTTGGACTTGCGGCTCGGTTTGGCTGCGCGGACGGGCTTACTTGGGGCTGCGACGGGTGGGGTGAAGTCATCGTCGTCATCGTCTTCTTCATCGGGCGGAATCGAAGCAGCGGTCACGGCAGGTATGGGCTCAATGTCGCCCATGACGAACAGGCCGAACAGGATGGCAGGATTGAGGAGGTCCTTGGGAACCTCCTCGCCCTGGTTGATGTGATTGACAGGACCCGGAACGGAGATACCGCGGTGGCTCAGTACGCGGTATTTCGAGTTCGGGTCAAAACGTTGAGAGTTGAGCATGACTATTATTGGACGATCGTGGTGAAGTATACGCCGGCGTCGGCAGCAACAACCTTCATGCTCCAGTTGGCGAATCCGTCAATACAATCGCTCTTGATGCTGCGATCGTACCACTTCTCGACAACCGTGCCGCCTGCGCCGCCGGGCATACCGGTCCAGGTGAACGTTGCACCTGCCGTCAGGGAGTTCTGGCCGGGATTCGGATCGACGTAGCAGAGCAGCGCGGCCTTGGGCGCAATGAATGACATGGATGCGGTCTGGCCCTCGTTGGCGGTGTTGTAAATGCCCTCCGCCACGACGATGCGATCGACGCGCAGAAGACGAGCAAGGTCAGCGTCACTGACGTCGGCAGCCTGTCCGGGGATAGCACCATTGACGGTGCGCGCGATAATTTGGGCGTTGGTCAGCAGTTTGGTATAGGCGATCGGTCCGAGCACCAAAGTATTCGGACGTTTGCCGATAGCGAGCAGGATTGTCAGCCGCGCGCTGAGGATGTCGTCGATGGGCGTCGATCCAGAGCGGTCCCACTGCACGACCTGGTTGGTCGATGCGGTCGAAGCGCCGGTGATGTCCAGGCCCCAGACGCCGGTGGTCAGAAACGTGGAGACAAAGTCACGTTCCCTGCGAATCGCGAGAATCTGCATCACGTAGTTGGTCTTCGCCTGGTCGAGCGAAAGCTGATTGTCGGCGTTGGCGCGAACTTCGTCCGGAATGGTCGTACCCCACTCGTAGACGTCGCAGTGGTAGTTGTCCGTCGAAAGGCGCGGTCCACCACGAGCGACGTTCGTGCCCGGTGCACGCTTACGAGCTTCGTCGCGGAAGAAATCAGCCTTCGGCCAGACATAGTACTTGTCGGTTTGATGGCTCACCGGGATAGACGGGAACACGTTGGCGGCAAGCGTGGCCATCTGATCCTGCATGTAGCCGACGCTGAAATCCGTGAGGATGGCGTCCGTGTGCACTTGCTGGGCGGTCGGTAGGTATTTGTGGATCCGGACCGCGCGGTCTCCTGAGATGATGAGTTGGCTCATGTCCGTTACCACATCTTTCCGAGTTGCGGCATGAGCAAAACAGAGATCACGTCTCCATCTGCCGTTGCCGCAGTTCTTGCGATTCCGAGAGCGAAGTCACCGGAGGCCGCGGTGACGGCCTTGCCTGCCGAGTCGCTCGACACGTAGGCGCCCGCTGTGATGGCCGCGCCCGCGACCACCTTACTGATGCCTCCGATTGCGATGTTGCCGGGCCGTCCGCTGGCGGCCGGAGTGTCTTGGATGACGCCGAGCGGCTGAACGCCGGCCGTGCAGAGCGTCACGGAGGTGGTCGAGCCCTTGACGATGTAGTACTGCTTACTCGTCATGTCGGCGCTGACCAGGCCCGTGATGGACTGAAGTGCTTGTTCAAACGCCATGGTTACTGAGCCCTCCGTTCCGCCTGGTACTGGTCATACAGTTCAGGGTGCTCGTCCAAGACGGCTTGCTTGGCCTTCGCAAAGCTGAGTCCCGTCTTTTCCGCGTGAGCTTTGGCCATTGCCTGGATCTTGCCGTAGGCGTCGCTTGCGCCGGCCGCGCCGCTCACGCCGACAGGCGAGAAGTGCGATGCTATCGCCGTGTTGCCGGCTTCGAGCATCTTCATGACGCTCTCGGCTTCTTCCGACGGCAGGTTGTCATGCAGCGACTTGATGAGCTTCGCTTTCTCGTCGTCGCTACCGCTCAGTGCCGGGATGCGCCGCTTGGCCACGTCCTTAAACTCGCCGAGCAGCCGCAGATCTTTCTCGATTCGAGCAGCCTTCGCGGCTTCGTCGGCGGCCTTCGCCAGCCGCTCGTTCTCGGCCCTCTGCGTTTCGAGCGCCGCCGCGGTTACGGCTGCGGCCTTGCGCAACTCGACCAATTCCGCTGCGTTCTGGTCGGCCTGCTTGCGAACTGCTTCGAACGTTGCGGTGTCAACAGTTTCTGCTTTATCCATCGCTCCTCCTTCTGGTGTCGGCGAATCCTGGTAAACCAGACTCACCGCAACTCTGTCTCCAACGGTAACGGTCACCTCGCCGCCGGCAACGGTGGCAGTGTAGTCGGCGCGCCACATGTCACCGCCCTGACAAAATACGACGGTTGTATCGTACACGTTCTGCACGTACAACCATGACTCCCCGGGCTCGCCCATGCTGCCGAACTTCTGCCGTAGCGCGCAGCAAATCTCGTCAACGATTGTGGACCACGACATCTCGCTGTTCCACATCACGCCGTCAGATTTCTGCACCCACTTGGTTGCCTGCTTTGCCTCGCCCCGACGTTTCATGAGCACAATCGCGGCATGCGGGTTGGCGCCGCGATAGACTGCTGAGACTTCGTCGATGGTCAAATCCAAGAGCTTAGCTGGTTTGGTGGCCATTTGATGAAAAGCATAACACGAATGGCACTTTTTGTTTTAATGAGGCCACGGAGTGTGCTACGCGCGCACCGCAGTCCCGCCGATGGAGAAGTCGTTATACTCGCCGTCTTTGATCTTCTGCCAGACCTCGGCGTCGTCTACCTGGAAGCCCACCCACCAGGCGACTTTGCCGATATCGATTCCGAGCGCCGCCTGCTTTTCCTTCGTAAACACGATGCTCTCGATCATGCGGGACTTGCTGCCGCCGGAGTGCATTTCCTTGCCAACTCGGCTTTCGATGACGAAGTTGTAGACGGCCTTTTCCAGCGTGGCTGGCTCGATCGTGTCGCCGTGCGAATCAACGACGAGCTCACCATCGACTTCGGAGGTCCAGGCCCAACCGAAGATCTGCCTGCGTTCGACGTCCGCTTTCACGATTTTGCCGATGATGTACATGTCTGGATTGTACAGCAAATAGAAAAAGCCTCCGGCGAACCGGAGGCCTTCACGATCACATGTTGCGTTCTACCACCCGTCGAAGTCGCCCAGATCCTTGTACTCCTCCTCGGTCATCTCGATGAGCGTGAGCGTTATCGACTCTCCCACTTCCGCGCCGTCCATCTCGTCGTCTATGGAGAACGTGTCGTAGTGGTAGGTGCATGTCATGCCCGGATGCGTGTCCGGTCGCGTGACGTTGATGAACAGTTTCTTTTCAGGCATCAGTTCCACCCTTCCGGCCACTCGCGAACGCGCAGATCCTCGGGCCACTCCGACATGTCCTCGCCCTTGCGGTCGCGGAAATACTGAGGCTCCGGCTTGTCAGGATTGCGACCCGCAAACCTTTGAAGTTCGAGCGCTGCATTGATCGACATCAACCGCTCTGGCTTAGAGCCCATCTGCTTTACAAACGGAGCCGTGCCAGCAGCCCGGCACTGCTTCACTGTGCTCCGCGCCCATGCGATATCGAACGGCCGTGCACCCGGCCCGCTCTCGCCGCCGCAAATAATCATATTCGGCTTCACCATCTTTTCCGGGAAATCTCCGCGATAGCCTCCAGGGATGCGCTGGTACGGGCTTGGCAATCGGAAGTCCACCGCCTCCAGCGCGGGTTCGTAGCTCACGAACCGCATCGCGGCCGGCGTCCGCAGCAGGTGCGGGATGCGCTCATCGGCGTACTTCTGCGATTCGACACTGACGCCGAGCGCGACGTTGGGGAGCGGAAATGGGCATGTGCTCATCCGCTTGTCGTCCATGTCGTTAAACATGAACGTAAAGCCTATACTCCGTGCTGCCGCTTCCCAGTACTTTACATTCTTCATGCGGGTGCCAAAGTAATTGGCCATCCGCTCTGCCCGCTTCGTCAGAAAAAGCCAGTTGATCTCTGGCGTGAGCGCCGCCACCGCAAACACGCGGTCGATAGCCTCATCGGGCAGGTTCTCGTGGAACAGATCCGACATCGAGATGAACGCACGAGGCTTGCGCCCGTGCTGCTGGCGGAACTTCGCAGCCTTCCGCCGCCATGACAGCGGCTCCAGCAGTTTCGACTCGATCAATTCCACCTTGCCGGTCCAGTGGGCTTCGCGCTTGCCGCCGACGATGCGGAACTTCGCGAAGCCTGCAAAGGGCGGATTCGGTCGCTTTGCTGAGGCGACAGAGTGTCGCGCAGCCAGAGACATTGCATAGCATGATTTACACCCAGCCGAGATCATCGAGCAACCGCGAATCGGGTTCCATGAAAAATCGCTCCAGGAAATGCTAGTGTCCTGCATTCGACCACCTTCCTGTACTGCTATTTCTTCCCGCGTTGTGGCCAGAGACAAACGTTCGTGGCCTGTTTTGTGCGTCGTACTTGAGAAATGTTGATCCACACCCACAAAGACACGCCACCGTTGGGTTATTCTCGCCCGGAACGCGCAGCGGATTCGTGCGACTGGAGCGATGTAGCAATCTATGGTGGGCTATCGACGTTGCCACGTGAAGGTTGTCGGGAGCGTTGTTCTCCTTGTTGCCGTCGATGTGGTGGATCTGTTCACCGCTCCGTAGTCGTCGGCCTAGTTTCGCCTCGGCAACCACGCGATGCTCGTATGCGTATCCGCGAACGTCTGCCAGGTGATGGTCCATTCCGACTCTCACCAACACGTAGCCGTTCGATGCAATCGACCGGCCGCCCTTCCATAGTCCGTTCTTTTCGCCAATGTTCCATTTTGCCATTCTCTCTTGTCGCACCTTTCGTGATTCAAGAGTACCACGTGATTATAATCAGGTGCAACAGGAAAGAGCGCTAGCGCTTCGCAGTGCGCTTCGCCTTCTTGCGCGCGGGCTTCGCGGCTTTCGCTGTCGCCTTCTTTGGCGACACGTCGGTTTCGAGCAGCACTCCACGCTCGCGCCCCACTGCCTCGAACGTGCGCCCATCGCCTTCGAGCGTGGCTTGCTTGCCCGTGAACTTCTGCCAGCGGAGCACGATCACGTCAATAAACAATGGGTTTAGTTCCATGCCTAGGCACTTTCGGCTGAGGTGCTCGCAAGCCAGCATTGTGGTTCCCGATCCCAAGAATGGATCAAAGACTATCTGCCCGTTTTTAGTTGTTCCTCGCTCCACTACCCAAGTCCATACCTTGAACGGTTTGGGTGTCGGGTAGCCTTCCACGCCTTCACGATCTGCAGCGAGCACTAGTGAATCAGGCCTTCTGCCTCTGCCGTTTTTAAGATATGGGTCCTTCCCGTAAGCCAGGATTGGATTGAATCCACAGAAGCCCCATGGACAACCCCCAACAGGCGCAGGATGCACCCAAGCAAGCACCCAATCTGGACGAGGATAAGACCACATCGCTGGAACGCCAGAAGTCAGCAGTACAACCGGAATGTTGCGAACCACTTCCATAATTCTGGGAATCAGGCCTTGCACGTTTTCTGGTGAGTCTTGAAATTTGCCGTAATCAATTCCAACTCCATAAGGCGGGTCGGTTATGCAAGCATCTACCTTGTCATCACCCCAGAGGCGTGCCAGATCACTTGCGTTCGTAGAGTCGCCACACCGTACCCTGTGCGACCCACAGATCCACAGGTCGCCCAGGCGCGATACCGGGTTTTCGGGTAGCGCAGGTATTTCGTTCGCGGCAACGTCGTCTGCGTCCATCGGCATGAGCAGCTTTTCGATCTCAGGGAAGTCGAAGCCGGTCATGAGCATGTCCAGTCCCATGTCCTTTAACTCAGTGAACTCCCCGATCAGCAGGTCCATGTCCCAGGACGCCTCTTCGTGTGACCGGTTGTCCATGAGGCGATACGCCTTCACCTGCTCCGGCGTGAGGTCGGTCGCGATGTGAACGGGGACGGTCAGAAGCCCCAGTTTCTTGGCCGAACTCAAGCGCGTATGACCCGCCACCACGACGCCAGATTTGTCGACTACGATTGGCTGTTGCCAACCGAACTCTTTCAGGGAGACTGCCACTTTGTCAATTGCCGATTGTGGGATCTTGCGCGCATTTTTCGCGTAGGGCTTCGGGCGATCAATTGGCCACTGCTCGATATTCATGTGTTACTAGGATAGCCCAACTGCGCAGCGGCAGAGCACATGTGCCGGTGGCGCGGCCACCATACCGTATGGCGTCTGGAACGACTGACCCACAGGAACGCCGTCGGTAGGATTCATGCCTGGGATGCGCGGGCAGTTCTGGCACACGCGCTCATCGGTCGCGACCAGCCATTTCATGCGCATCGAATCCGGCAGCAGCCCTTGCGCCTGCGCCTGCCGCCACGTCTCCACCTGGCCAGCGTTCGCGGCGCGCAGCGTCTCGGTTCTCGCAACCACTTCCGACCGATGCTTCAGCAGCCGCTCGCCGTATCGGGCCACCATCGTATCGATCTGAGCGCGCGTCAGCCGCATGCCTTCCTTTAGCGCGCGAAGCGTTCGCGCATCGTAGCGCTTGTCCCGCAGGGCGTTCTGCAAAGTCTGCCGATAGTTGCCGGTCTCCAGATTCGCTCGATAGTTTGCCAGCGCCCGGGCCTGCGGCGCGGTGAGCCCGAGCACTGGCCGGATGGCGACTGCCTGCTGGGCGACCGTCAACTGCCCTTGCGCGCCGGTGGTGACGGCGAAGCGAATCGCGTTGCGCGTGTCTGCAGTGATCGAGGTGATGAGGCTCAGCATGTTCTGCTGGATCGCTGCGACCACGTTGGGATTCACGGCATCGAAGGTCATCGACGTGGAGATGTCTTTCCGCACCGCTCGACCCCGCAGCGCTTCGAGGCCCTGATTCGCACCAGCACGGAAGCATCGCGTGTAGAGTTCCTTCCACGATCGCGTCGTGTCCAGCCCGGCGCCAAGGAAGTACTTCAGTAGTTGCGCTTGGATGGCGGTATCGGATTCGAAATCAGCCGCGCTCAACTTCCGAAGCGACAGCAGGCAGCGGTACGTCTCGCGCCGCAGGGATGCAGTCGCCTTGTCGGCTATCTCGCGAATCTTAGACTTGCGCGCCACGGTCAGAGTTCCTCGCGAATCGGTGCGCCGCAGTTGCAGCACTGCAGCACTGGATAGTTGTGGGGCGAATGGCAATACTGACATTCAACCGTGCCTCTTACCTTCCGGTTTTCCTCCCTCAATTGAGGGAAGATTTGAGGCAGTACTGGGAGTTGCCGGTACACCCACGGCCACGTCGAAGCAGATTGTCGCGCTCGTACGCGGTCCAGTAATTCAGTTGGAAAATCTATCGACGTTGCAGCGTATCCCATCAGATGTCCTCGCCATGAGTTTATCGACGTTACCGGCATAGGTCCTCGGCCCATCAGAGTTCCTCGTCAATCATTTCATCATCCGTCGGCAGATCGCCCGGCGCGGCTGGTGTCGGCGGTACCGTGGCCATCACCTCGCGCTCATCGTCCGACGGCTCCGGCAGGTTCGCCGAGCGCAGCAGGTACGATTCCATCGCCGCGTTCGGGAACAACGGCATTCCCGTTGCCGCCAGATCGGTGAGGTACTTACCGAGCTTCTCGAGGTCCGGCGTTTCGATATCGCCAAAGTGAAACGTTGGGCAGTCTTCGGCCGGTAGCCCGTTGATGCGCATCAGCCGCGGGATGGCGTCGGTGTTGATGACGTCGGCGATAGACTGCAGAATGGCTCCGAGCGACAACGCGAACATGTCCGTCTTGCTATTCGACAGCGCAAATGATCCCACCTTCTCGTGGCCCAACTGAATGAAGTCGGCTTGCATCACTTGGGCGATCTCCATGGACAGCCGCTGAATGACTTTCGTGGTGTCCATCTGCTTCGTGCCAGGCGAGCTCACGAGCTCGAACTGCACCAGTTTGTTGCCCTGCTCGTCGAACACCAGCGGCAACAGGATCGACCCCTGCTCATCGTTGCGGATGTTGGCGAGCATCTCGCGGATGGCTTCTTCAACCGTACGCCCGCCGGCGTCGATTGCGCCCACGCCGCCGTCCAGGTAACAGACAGGGAGGCCGGTCAAGTCGCGCTCAATGCCGATGCCCTCCATGTTCTCGATGTGGCGTTTGCGGTACCAGGCACGGTACGCGCTGCGTAGAAGCGAGCGGCCCTCGGGTGAGTTCTTGTAGCTGACTGGTCGAAACAGCAGCGAGCGGTTCATCGGGATCGTTCGCACGCCATACGTCGGTGGGCACTGCTGCAACATGGCTTCGAGGTTGTTGCGATCATCCCATTTCCACTCGAACAGTGAATCCTGTGAGCGGATGTCCCAGCACGACCAACCGATGCGCCCGTCCGTGTACTTGCTCGACAACGTCGGATCATCGCTTGGACCGGCGCGCCGCTTGTAGACGACTTCGTGCAGAGCCCAGCCGTAGCCGAGCATCGAAAGCACTTCACACATGAAGTTTGCAAACGACGGGCGCATGTCCTCGAAGCACTGCTCGACGAACTCTTCGAGCGATTCATCCTCGCAGCGGATGTCGAACTTCACCTGCCGCAATACCACCTGGACGATGTACAGCACGGCGCCTACCGTGGCGTCGTTGTCCATCATCTCGCGATAGATCTTGACGCCGCGGCTGCCACGAAGTTCTGGCAGGAACTCTTCCCAGATCAGGCCGCGGGTGCCCCACCGCTTCAAGCCGGTAACGCCTGCCGGCGTGGTTACGGCCGCGGCTGCCGTGGTGGGTTTGGTTGCTTTCTTGACGCGTGCCATTTGATATCCATGGTATCCATTTATTGGGTACCGAATAAATCAGCCTTCGGTACCGAATAAATCGTTCTACCTGCCCGCCATGTTGCCCCATGCCGACGGGCGCACCAACCCGCCGATGACGATTCGTCCCAGTTTCTTCGCCTTGCCGATGGCTTCGTAGGCCATCGCCAGCGCCATTACTGTGTCATCGTGGAGCCCGGCCGGTGCTTCGTATCGGGTCATGCCGGACGGCAGGCGCACGGCCTGGTAGGCTTGCAACTCGGACAGCAACACCGGATCCGGAATGATGGCTAGGTCGCAGCGCTCAAACGCCAAACCCAGCGCTTCAATTGCCGCCGACTTGCTGGCGTTCGTTGTGTTGAACGCTTTCACCGGCAGCCCGGCGCGCTGCAGCGCTTCGACGATTGGCCCACCCATCGAGTTCTCTTCGCCGATGATCGTCTTCGGATTCCATCTTTCGTTCAAGACTTTGAGCCGATCCTGCTGCACCGGATACGGCACACCTGCCCATCGCTCCAGCGCGACGCATGCGCGGATCGTGAGGTCGACAATGGCGACAGCCGTAGCGTCCACCTTGCGACCCCAATCTACGCCGAACGCGTACTCATGGCCCTCGACGGGCCCGGCCTGCCGCTCTGCCGTCGCGCACTCCATCAGGTTCCGGAACGCCGCGCCCTCCCAGTTCACGAACTGCGCAAGGTATTCCTGCGAGAATGCCGACTCGCTCAGATCGCCACGTGCTTCCTCGATTTCACCCGCGGGCAGAAATGGGTTCGACGTGCTCGGCATCTGCCAACTCACCCACGATGCTCGCAACGGATCGTTACCGCGGCCAAATAGTTCGTGAAAGTAGTTAATGCCCTTCGGCGTGCTCATGAACCAGGCGTCACCGGCCATGTCGGTCAGTGCCGGCCGGATGACTTGCTGCCAGGAGTACTTCAGGTCTTTGACGTGCGCCGCCTCATCGATCACCACCCGCGCGTACTTGCGACCGCGGCAGGAGTCCGGATCTTCGAGCGACCACATCTCCACCTTGCCGCCGCTGACCAGGTCGAGCACGTGCTTGTCTTCCTGTTTGCGGATAGTGATCGACTTCAGCGTCAAAACAGCCAGCGCCCATGATTCGGCGAGGGATTTGTTTGTCGGTGCGAACCAGGCGACGGGCTTACCGCCGAGCGCTGGATGTGTGAGACGGTCAACGCCCAAGGTCGACTTCCCCCAGCGGCGGCCGCAGCAGACACAATTGAACCGTTTCGCTTCGGCTACCACGCGCCGCTGTGCCTCATGCAGCGCAGGCAGTTGCACGCGGTAGACTTCACTCTCCCTGATCGTCTTCGCTCTGGCCTTGCTGGACATAAGTCACCTCGATTCGCCCGCTGACGGTACCGGCTACCGCCTGGTTGATGTCGATCTCGTCGCGCTGCCCGAGGTGCATCTTGCCGAGATGAATCAGCATCTGGGAGTTCCCCTTCAGTCCGCAATCGAACTGAGCGCTTCGAATCGCCACCTTGCCGCGCGCCGCGCCGCCGTGAAAGATGGCAGCATAGGGTTCCTTCAGCTTCAGCCGGTGAATCGTGCTGATGCCGACACCGAAGTATCCAGCGATTTCGATATCCGGCGTTTGCACTCGGCAAAGCCTTTCCAATTTTTCGAGATCGATCTCATTGCGTGGACGGCCGCCGCGCCTCGTCGTCACCTTGCGAACTTTCGGTTGTTTCTTTACGGCCATTTTCGTTCAAACCTCCAGGCCCATGAAATGCCTAGATTTATTTCAAGTGTAGCGGAGTTTCAAACCGTCCTGCACCCCCGAAAAGCAGAAGGCCCGGGTTCCCCCGGGCCTCGGTGCCACTCGATGCGTGCGACTTCCTTGATTCACTATATCACGCGTTACGGCGCGCTGATGGAGTTCGTCCCATCAGGACTGAGCGCCGCTTCCGGTGCTGGCTCCTCAACCGTGATCGTCAGGTTCTCCAGGTCGAACTTGACGTTCTTCAAATCGACGAACTTGCCGCTGGCCTCCCCGACTGCTGCCAACTGCTCGACAATGCAGCGCTGGTGCAGCGCGTCGAATTGGCCTTTGAGCGCATCCTGTTGCGCAAGGGTGCGCTGAATGCGGAGTGCGTGTGTTTCGCTGAGTTTGTGTTGCATGATCGTGTCTTTCCTACCAGGTGGCGATGGCGACGCGCTTCCATGTGTTAGTCGCCGTGCAAACGTAGACGTAATCCGCGTCGGCAACGATCGTTCCAGCCACGCCGGTTGCGGCTGCGGAGGC
>ERZ869921.62-NODE-62-length-61770-cov-17.122304_pt1 | contig 61770 bp, 77 predicted proteins | sample MGYA00579310_ERZ869921 | MGnify/ENA primary metagenome ERZ869921 (study PRJEB32216, sample SAMN09231816) | wastewater metagenome | place: USA: Maryland | collected 2016-06-21 | study: EMG produced TPA metagenomics assembly of the PRJNA472060 data set (Reclaimed...
CGCGGCTTGAACAGGAGCGAGACGAATGAAGAAGACGACCAAGAAGGCGGCGAAGGCGCGCGGGGAGAAGCTGGCGGCGCTGGTGGAGGCGACAGCGGAGGTCCACGAAAAGCTACGCATCAACGCAGACGGCAAGGCGACGGTGACAGTTGGTAAGGCTATCGCGTTGCGTCGTGAGCTTGGCGAGGCCCTAGCCGCCGCGAAGGTGCCTCCCGACTTGGATCAGCTGACCCGCTAGTGTAGTCTGGGCGCATGCTACGCGCCTTACTCTTCTGCCTGCTGTCCCTCCCCTGCTTCGCGCAGGTCGTCCACGTCGCCAACTACACAGGCTCTGAGTTCGACGGTTGGAAGCGCGCCACGATCGACGTGGCGCCTCCCCATCCTGCCGGCACGGTCGGCGACGTGCGCTACGTGCTCGGCCGTGCCGTCGGCAACGACGCCCGCGTCGTCGACCTGCACCTCCACCTCAACCCGGGGGAGGTGCGGTCGATCGACCTGAGTCGTGCTGTCGCCGCGCCATTCAAGATCGGCAAGCTGCCCGACAACCCCCTGCAATTCTTCGGCGAGCCCAGTCTCGCCGGCATCCCTTTCCGGCTGGTGTCGGCTGCTCCTGACGGTGCCGCGTGGGTCGCTCGCATGCGCGCCCGCAAGGCCCCGCTACTGTGCACCGACCTGTGGGTGCGCTGGTATCCCGATCAGCCGTCCTGGGCCACCGGCGAAGCCGTCGTCACTGCCAGCCACCCAGGCTCTGCAGAGATGGTCGCCACGGTGCCTGACGACTTCGAGATCCGCTTCGGCGACGCCGAGGTGCTGGGCTTCGATTTGGCAGCGGGCGACACGCTGGGCGACGGGCAGACCCGCTCGTTCCCGCTGACGTTCATCTGGACGCAGCACATGACGAGCGCGAAGGACTGGTCATGTGCAGCCGCGGCGGCGAGTCTAGGTATCTGCGCCAACGGCATTTCGAAGCTATGGCCCGACGGCAACCCCCAACCGGTCGCCGACCCGCTCACATGGACGCGTCGCAACTGGGCGGGCGCCGCGGCGCGCTTGCGCGGATGGGACACCGGTTCGCTCGGCGTCAACAAGCGGTCGGCCGACACCGGCGCGCAGGAGGACCAGGTCTTCGTCGGCGGGGAGTGCGTTGGTCCGGCGTCGCTCGGCGCCGAGACCGTGCGCTACCTCGTGGCGTTGGGCCAGAGCCGCCAGCCGTGCCACCACCTCGAGGTGAACGGCGACCTGCTATTCCTGGACCAGCACCCGAAGCTGGTCATGTGGAACGCTCGACCGCACTACCTACGGACCGTTTCGTTCGACCAGCTCGGCAAGACCCGCACCCAAACCGAGCTCGAGACGCACGGCTGGAGCGGCCCAGACCGCGAGCATTGGCTGATCAACACGCTGGCCATCGCCTACCGCCTGACCGGCTCGGAGGCGCTGCAGTGGCAGCTGGAGGCCCACGCGAGGGTGTTTTGGTTCCAGGAGACGACCGACCCCCGCTTGTCGACCAGCAACTTCTCGACCGAACGCGCCGTCGGGTGGGCGGGCATCGTCGCGGTGCACCTGTGGCGATCCCTCGAGGACCGCGCGTTGGCCACGAAGATCCAGCAGCGGTGGCAGGACCGAGTGCGGATGGTCTACATCCCGAAGCTGGCCAACAAGCCGCAGGGCGTGTGGCTGCCCAGGAACGACGCGCGCCTGACGGCCGACACCGGCTGGGGGCCGCTCAACTGGATGCCCTACCAGCAAGCCTTGGGCGCCTACGGCTTGGACTACGCGTGCCGCCTGATCGGCCCGCCGGCAGGCAGGGAGCTGGCTCGAGCCGGCGCCGAGGCGGCGATGCGCGCCTGGGAGCAGCAGTCGGACGGCCGGTGGAAGGCCTGGAGCTACCTGGGGTTCGATGCCGCCAATCCGAACGTGCCTCGGGTGGAGAAGGCGGGCGCACACTTTGGCGAGAACGTCTGGGTGTGGTTCGCGCCAGCGGTGTGGATGCTCCGGGAGCAGCACCCGGCGATCTGGGCGCAGGTTTCGAGAGAAGCAGATCCAAAATGGCTGCCGGTTCGGTAGGATCCCCAGCCCTATGGCCAGCGTCGTCCACATCTCGATCGTCCCGTGCTCAGGCGTCGTTGGCCCGAGTGGCGGATCTGCTTCCATCCCCTCCCCCACATATGTGATCGACGGCCAGGAAATTGCCGCGCTGGTCACGAAGGTAACCTCGACGGTGATCTCGACCGCAGCGCACGTCGGCATGATGTGGCGCGTGGCGGTCTCGGGCGACATCGACGTCTACGGCGAGTGCAACACCTCGCCAGTGTTCACGAACCTCGCCACTGCGAAGACGAAGGGGCTACTGCTGATGAAGACGGTGGAGTATTTCCGAATCACCCAAGCCGGTGAGAAGTGGGCCGTCATCGCCGTCGCGTAAGGAACCAATATGCCAGCCATCCTCGACTTTGACTTCGCTCGCCCCGCTTCCTACGACCCCACCGACAGGGTGGGCGTCGCGTGTGTGCGCTCGCTCGCGTCCAGCGCGCACCCGGGCACGTATGTCGGGCAGGATGGGCTGATCAAGCTGGCGCCGCATAACCTGCTGCTGCGGTCCGAGGAGTTCGATAATGCGGCGTGGACGAAGGCCGACTGCACAATCACTGCGAATGCCGTCGCCGGTCCAGACGGTTCGCTGATTGCTGACACAGCTAACACGACGCTTTCCGGTGGTCGAGTAACCCAAGGAGCAGTAGCATTCGCGAGCGGCTCCCATACCGCGTTCTTCATTGTGAAGGCCGGCACTTCTTCGTCGGTCACGATTCTGCTGAGGAACAACACCACCGCCACCAACATCGCGCAGGCCAATTTCTCGTTGACGACTGGGGCATCGTCGGCGGTTGTCTCTGGGACCGCGATCGAAGGTGTTTCCATGGGTAGCGGCTGGTGGCTTATTGCAGTGACGGGCAGTGCCGTCACGGCAGGGAATACCCTGATTGCCTACCTCTATCCTGGAACATCGTCTGGCACCGGGTCAGTCCACGTTGCGGGCGCCCAACTCAACCTTGGCCCCACCGCGCTCGACTACACCAAGACCACCTCGGCCGCGAACGGCGGCACGCGCATCGCTTGGGGCCCGCGCGAGCCCTACCAGAACCTCCTGTTGCAGACGACGTGGCCTGACGCTGGTGCGAACCCAACCGGCTGGACCGTTGGCGCTGGTTCGAACAGCAACACGAACAGCAAGTGGGGCACCGCCGCGCAGGCGCGCACGTTCACCACGAGCGCCTCTCGCAGCTACCTGACGCAAGCCTTCACGCTCGTCTCGAACACGACCTACTCGATTGGCATCCGGGTCGAAGAGATCTCGGGCACCTTGACGCTCGCGAACGTGCTGGACGCCACGTCACTGCCTGGAGGGTGCACCATCACGGGGTATCAGGTCGATGGCGTGACGTTCGCAAGTTCGACGCAGGCGCTAGCCGGCACGACGGTTTCAATCACGCTCGGCGGCACCTACACCGGAGCTTCGATCACGGTGCGCGTTGGCAATGGCGTAGCGAGCAACACGACTGCCACGGTCAAGCTCAGCCGCCCCAACCTGAACGTAGGCGCGCAGGCATACAACTGGTACCCCACGACCTCGACCGCCGTCTACGTGACGCCGTTCGACTTGGTCAACAACTGGGAGTGCCATGGCGCGATGAGCGAGGGGTTGCGGACGAACCTTCTGTTGTCCAGCAAGGATCTGACCAACGCGGCGTGGCTGAAACGCGGGACTGCCGCAGTTACGACGGATGGAACCCAGTGGATCGACGGGTCAAACGCGTCGCTCATCGCAGGACTAGACACAGGATCGAACGACGTCTACCAACAGGTTGCAGGGATCACCTCTGGAGTTGCATACGCCGCAGCATTCTGGATCAAGAGGGTCACGACGTCCGGAGTTCTACTGTGCTTGAATCCGTCCAACGCGGCACAGGGAGAATGGCGCATTGACCTATCGTTGCTGCCGGATTCGTGGGAGCGAATCTCGGCCTCCCATGCTGCGGTCACCGTAATAGCCGCAACAACTGGTTCTGTTGCAAACGGAGGAGGGGTTCACTTCCGAAAGTTCTCTGGCACAGGCACGCAATCGTTCTACGTCGGAAATTGTCAAACTGAGGTAGGCTCCGTCCCATCCAGCGACATCCCCACCGCCGCCGCCGCCGTCACCCGCAACGCGGACGCGATTAGCTACACGCTCTCGGGCGCGCACGCGACCGCGCTGTCGACCGCCGGGACGGCAGTCGTGGAGTATCGGTATGCAGGGGCCGGGAGCGAAGCGAGGCCCAACGGGGGGGTGATCGCATCCCTCAACGACGGCACCGGATTGAACGGAATCCTGTGCTACAACCCCGGCGGGCAGATCGGAGGAGTCGTGGTTTTCGGCGGTCCCAGTCAAGGCTCGACGTCGTCGCAGGTCAAGGCATTGCCGGTCATTAAGCAAGTGCTCGCGATGAAGTGGAATGCGACCACAATCAAGTGCGCGGCGAATGGGATGCTGGGCGGCAATGGTTCGGATGGTACAACCAGCATTCCGTCGGTGACCCGCCTCGATTTCGGCTACGGGTCCGGTTGGGACAGCCTCAACGGCACCATCAAGCGCGTCACGATCTTCTCGACCGCGCTCACCGACACCCAGATCACGAACGCATCCCTGCCCGTCGTCCCGACCGCGCACTGGCGCACCTACGACGGCACGCACCGCACCGCATCGGACACGGACAAGACCGTTTCGTGTGACATCGAGGCTGACGTCGACCTCGATACCGCAGGTGAGGACGGCGTGCAGCGGGTCGAGTTCTATGTCTCGGTGAACGGCGTGCTCTCGTCGATCGCCACCCAAACCAGCCGAAGCCAGCGCACGCACAACTCCACGCCCGCCAGCGCCAACGGCTTCCTGACGACCTGGGGCTACGGCATTACGGTCGACTGTTCGGCTCTGGCCGGCGGCACGATCACCGTCGACGCCACGGTCTTCTCGAAGCTCGGCGCGATCTCCTACCTGCCGACCCTCACGATCTACAACGATACGGACGGCACCGACCGCAGGCCGTCGAGCGCGATCGTCTACTACGACTACGACCTGGGCGACGACACGACCGGCACCGGCACGTTCGCCAATCCGTTCAAGAACCCGCGCGCTGCGATGAACTCGCTCTCGGGCGACATCGGAGGCGCGACGATCCGAGCCAAAGGCCGCACTGTAGGCATGACTCCATCGAGCAGCTACTCGGCTTCGGGGTGGAGCACGAGCGGCAAGTGGGCTCTCACGTTCGAGGCCGTCGGCGCCGACAAGACTTGGCAGCGCCTGACGCCGGGGACGTTCTCGGATCCCCAGGACTACATCCTTGGCACGAGCGGCGCCGCGCGGGTGCGCATGCGCTTCAAGGACTTCGAGTTCAAGGGCCCAGGTCCGACGCTCTACGTCAATGGCCCCAACGCCCAGATCGACGAAGTGAACTGCCTTGTGCGCTCGCATAAGTGGAGTCCGTCCGACACGAACGCACACGTCGACTACGAGCAATACGGAAGCGGCGGCGTAGACCTCGCCCTCAACGGCACCAGCCGCGGCGTGCGCAACTCGTGGGGTGGGCAGTGGAAGGGTGTGGCGCGCGGACCCGCCGGCTACACATCGCTCTTCAACTTCTCGATCGACAAGTTCCTCGGCATCGCGTTACAGACGTCGAACGACCTCGGCGTGAACCCGTTGATTAGCAACGGCGAGCTTCACTTCATTCGCTACACCGCCGGGCGCCTCGACGGCCTGATCCAGACGAACCCGAACTTTTCGCAGCTTGCCGGGCCCAACGTCACCGTGTCTGTGCAAGCGTCGGGACCGCACACGGGCAAGATGCGCATCGAGGCTACCAACAGCACGCCGAACGACTTCGGCACCGCGGCTGGTCATCTCGTAGGCTCGACCCGCTGGGGCGTGACGGTGAGCAGCGCGACCAGCGGAGCCAACAACGGCACGTTCGCGGCACTCGAAGGCGGCCTGAACGGGTTCGGGCGCCCCTACTGCATCCTGGACAACGCGAGCGCAGTTGGCGAGGTCGGCAGCGCCGGCTTCAACATGGATACCGGGACGTTGGTTGGCGGGAACCGCTACATCGACGTGATCCACACGGACGGGCTGCAAATGTATGGACCGCACGTCGGTGCGGCTTTCACCAACGTCCGAGTCTACGACTGCGAGAACATGCGCAGCTGGGTCGGCAGCAACCTCGCGCTCACTCGCTGCGTCCTGAAGAACCTGTCGGACGGATCGCACAGCTCGCTGCGCACCTGCGCGTTCGACTTCGACAACGGGCCGGTCATCCTCAAGGACTGCATCTTCTCGTTCCTGTCGATCAACTCCAACACGGTCAACTTCGCGGGATCGTTCGCCGGCACGAACTTCGTTGACGTGGTCTTCGGCAACGGCAACGCGGTGCCCACGGTCGGGACGTTCATCCACAGCTGCCATTTCATCGCCGGTGCATCGCCTGGCACGAACCCCTCGACGGGCGCGTGGTTCAACACTGAGCCGGGCGTGACGCCGTTCGACTACTCGCCCAGCCCTGGCAACCGGGGAACCGCGAGCGGCCTGCAGGACGCCCCGCCGTTCTGGTATCACACCGGCGCTGTCGCGGCCTCCCGCGGCGCCTGGAAGAACGTCGCCACGGGCAACTGGTCGACGTCCCTGGGCAGTGGGGGCGGCTCGACGGCCAAGATCCCCTACCTCGGCCTCGGAGTTCGCGTGGGGTTCCTGTAGACAAGGGTCAGCTTTGCCAGTAAGCTGACCTGCCTATGAACCCCGTCGTAGCTGCGATGCTTACTCTGGCCGTAGGCCTCTTCCTAGGCTTCGTCTACTACGCGGCGAAGCCGTTCTTTGGGGAGGAGCAGCAGTGATCGTCTGCTTCGACCTGGAGACCTATCGGTTCGGGCCGTGCAACCTCGCCCCGAAGCCGGTGTGCCTGTCCTACTGCGACGGTGAGGACTCAGCCGTCGTGGCGACGTGCGAGTCAGGTTTCGACGACCTGCTCGAGCACACCCTCAAGCAGGACCTGATCACGACGGCGAACGGCGCCTACGACGCCGCGGTGATCCTGCAGCACCGCCCCAAGCTGGCGCCGCTGCTCTTCAAGGCCTACCGCGAGGACCGGATCACGGACATCCAGATCCGCGAGCAGCTGAAGAACCTCGGCACGACCGGCGACCTGAAGTTCGCGTTCCTGCCCAACGGCGCCAAGTCCCCGCTGAAGTATTCCCAGGCCGACCTCGAGAAGAAGCACCTCGGCATCGACCGCAGCGAGGAGAAGGACCGCGACGACAGCTGGCGCACCAACTACGAGATCCTGGACGGCATCCCAGCCAGCGAATACCCACCCGAGGCCTTCGCCTACTCCAGGGATGACTCGGTCAACGGGCGGGCCATCCACATCTCGCAGGACGTCGATGCGCACCTGCTCCGCGCGCAGTTCCTGCACGCCCGGGCGAGCCTGGCGCTCTACCTGAACTCGGCGTGGGGCTTCCCTGTCGACTCCGAGATGGTCGAGAAGCTGTTCGCCGAGATGTCGGAGCGGTTCCACGAGCGGCACTTCCAGAACCTCATCAAGCACGGCCTGCTGCGCCCCTCGGAGCCGCCACGCCCCCACACCCGCCTGCAGAAGAAGGCCGTCGAGATCCTCGGCTCCGCGCCGCCCGACTGGACGCCGCACGTCGAACGCCTCACGGCTCTGGGCATCAAGTTCACCGCCGGCGAGGACGCGTCCTACAACACCACCATGCTGCGGGCCCACGTCGAGCAGGTGAGCGAGAAGTTCGACATCCCGATCGTGCACACCGACACCGGCCTCGTCAGCTACGCCGAGGAAGTGCAGGTCGAGCTCAAGGGCCTCGACCCGATCTTCGACGAATACATCGCCCGCAACGAGATCCAGAAGCTCGTCACGACGGAGCTGCCGCGCATGCGCCAAGGCCGCGTGCACCCCAAATACAACATCCTGGTGAAGACCAGCCGGGTCAGCAGCTACGGCAACAGCAAGAAGGACAAGAACCCTGCCTACCCAGCTGCCAACATCCAGCAGATCGACCCTCGCGTGCGCGAGGCCTACATCGCCGACCCTGGAACGGTGCTGTGCTCGATCGACTACGACTTCATCGAGCTGGTCTCGGCGGCGCAGAAGTGCCTGACGTTGTTCGGGCAGTCAGTGCTTGCCGACCGCATCAACTCCGGCTACGACCCGCACGCCTACCTGGGGGCAGCTCTCGCCCGCCGTCTCGACCCGGAGTTCAAGTGGTCGAGGGACAACGACGAGAACTACCAGACGTTCCTGGCCCTGAAGAAGCTGGACGAGAAACGCTACAAGCACTGGCGCACCTTCGCGAAGCCCACTGGCCTCGGCTTCCCAGGCGGCCTCGGGGCGAAGCGATTCGTGGGCTACGCGAAGAGCACCTTCGGTGTGGACATGATCGAGATGGCAGGCTCGATGGACGCCGCGGTGGAGCTGGCCAAGGCCTTGAAGGCCGAGTGGCTCGTCACCTACCCAGAGTTCGAGGCCTACTTCCGCTGGGTCTTGCGCGAGTGCGTCGACCTGGAATGGTCCGACGCCGGCGATCCCCGCTACCAATACGTCTCCCCCTTCGGCACGCTTCGTAGGAACTGCTACTACACGGAGGCGACTAACGGTGCCGCTCTACAGACGGCCACGGCAGAAGGAGCTAAGATTGCTCTTTTCAAACTGGCAGAGGCGATGTATGACCCTGCAGCAGACAGCTGCCTGTTCGGCCACTGCCACCAAGTAGCTTTCATCCACGACGAAGTGATCCTCCAGATCCCGCTCGATGCCTACACCCACGAACGCGCTTTCGAAGCGGCTCGGCTGTGGCGCGAAGGGATGTCGGAGATCATGACCAAGGTCAAGGTCGGCGCCGAGCCGGCTCTGATGTTCCGCTGGAACAAAGCAGCGTCCCCGACGTTCGACCAGAACAAGCGATTGATCCCATGGCAGCCCACAAAGAAGTCAGCATGAAGTTCGTCCCCAAGCCCTCGAGTCGCGTGAGCAAGTATGCCGGCATCGCCGACACCTTGCAGAAGGACGGCGAAGTCGTCCTGAAGGTCCCCGCCGGTCAGAAGGACCAGACCTACGCCCACAACCTCTACATCAGCCTCTTCGCGATGCTGACCCGCCGCCTCGGCAAGAAGCCGAAGCTCTCGGTCCGCCTCGGCGACAAGAACACCGTCGGCTGCTGGCTGACGAAGGATGGCAAGAAGTGAAGAAGCCTCGCAAGGTAGTCATCACCCTCGAAGTCGAAACCAACCTGACGCTGAAGCAGCTGAAGGCGCAGTTCGTCGTAGGGCAGACCGACGTCGTCCCAGAGGGCCGCGCCACGCTCCTGCAGGCCAGCTACAACGTCGTCAAGGCGGCCAAGTGAAGGTCCTCCTGCTGAACGGCCCGCCGCGGTCCGGCAAGGACGAGATCGGCAGGAAGCTGTGGAACAAGCTGCCGCCGGGAACGGTGCGACTGAAGTTCGCTGAGCCGATCATCCAGTTCATGTTCAAGACCTACGGCATCCGCATGGCCGAGGTGAACAAGGACGAGCCCCACCCGTTCCTGAGCGGCCGCACGCCGCGGCAGGTCGCGATCGCCTACAGCGAGAAGTTCTGCAAGCCTTTGTTCGGCCAGGAGTATTTCGGCGAGTGCGCTCTCGACGAGATCAAGAACATGGAGCGGATCCACCAGAAGCTGTGCATCTTCACAGACAGCGGCTTCCCGCACGAGGCGCGCCCCGTGGCTGCCATGTATCCCACGCTGCAGATCCGCATCAGCCGCCCCGGCACCAGCTTCATCCACGACAGCCGCAGCTACTGGGACCTGCCGAACATCGGCGTGATCCCCTTCGACAACGACGCGCCGACCCTGACCGCCCTCGGCGACAAGGTCTACGCCGACCTCGTTCCGGAGATCCAGAAATGGCTGGCCCAGTAGTCCTCGGCTTCGACCCCGACACGAAGACGCCGGCCTACGCCATCGTCACGCTCACCGAGATCCTCGAGGTGGGCATCCTTCCGGCAAGCCTGCGGGAGTTCGTGGTCGGCATGGAGTCCGTCCTGCGCCGCCACAACCCCGCCTTGGCGGTCGTGGAGGGCCAGGACATCTACGAGGGCTCCAAGGTCAGCCCCAACGACATCAAGCATCTGGCGCAGCATGCCGGCGTCGCAGTGGGTGTCCTGGGGTCGCTCAGCCCGTCCACCAACATCGCCTGGCCCGAGCCGCGCGAGTGGAAGCAGCAGCAGCCGAAGAAGGTGAACCAGGGCAGGTCGTTCAAGCACTACGGCATCGGCTACGTGGTGACGACCGGTCAGGTCCCCTACTGCTACCCGTCCGGGTGCGCGAAGGCCGCCCGCATCGCCGGCGCCGGCAAGCTGAAGCAGGGCGATTGGAAACACGTAGCTGACGCGGTAGGGCTTGCGCTCTACGGCGCCAAGCTGTTGAATCAGTGAGCGAGCATGGTGTTTGAGGTTGGGGCCGGTAGCAGGCGAGAGCTACCGGCCCTTTTTCCTACCTCCTGGGTCATCTGCCGAACACCGCGGTGATCTTGGTCTTGGTCACGTTCCCGGGCGATCGCTGACGCTTCAGCACGTCGCGGATCGAAGCCTTCAGGAACTGCTGCATCGCCTTCGACGCCTTCGGCCGACCTCTCTCGATGCCTTTGTTGATGAAGCGCGTGGCGCTCACACCGCCCACGCTGAAGGTTCTGATCAGGGTGCCTTCCTCCAGGCCGGTCCGAACCTCTTCCTTCGTCAGACGCCGCCGTAGGCGTTTGGCACGCGGGTAGTCATCCTCGATGCGAGGGTCGTCGGCAGGGTCGCGGTAGAACAGCATCTGCTTGTTCCCCGAGATCGCCTTCCGCCCGTCGTTCACGATCTTGGCCCAGTAGTAGATCGAGTAGACCACGACCCGCACCGGCTTCGTCGGTAGCACCCGCACCTGGAACGACTTCTTCAGCCGCCCGAAGGGCCCCTCAGGAGCCGCTGCAGCGATCTCGTCGCGCATCAGCTCGCCGAGGCGGCGGGCAACCGTGGTGAGCTTCTCGGTCACTCCTTGAGGCCCTGGTCCAGCTTGCGGCCCTGCATCTGCGCCTCGGTCGCCGTCTGGCGCATGCGGCTCATGGTGTCGATCTGACCCATGTCGTAGCTGTCCGTGATGCGGCGCAGCAGGAAGTCAGTCGGTGCGAGGCCGAGGCCGGCCTCCTGCGAGCCCAGCGATAGGCCGAGAGCGTCCTGGAAGATCCGCTGGTGCTGCCCGATGTAGAGCGTCTGGAAGGCCACCAGAGCGTTCGGTAGCTCGTTCGCCGCGCCCATCTTGCCGGGTGTCTGGATACCGGCCAGCGTGGCGGGCACGCGGTGCCCCGACACGATCGCGAGCTCGAGGGTGGGCCACAGCTCTGCCAGCTTCTCGCGGCCCGTCTCCTGCAGGCGCTCGATCTGGACCTTCAGCTCGGGGTCGGAGAAGTTCACGACAAGGGAGCGGAACCGCTTGCCGGCGCCGATCGTGGCCTTCAGCTGGTTCTTGAAGTCCTCGAACTCCTTCGGCGGCAGCTTGCGGCCCATCAGGAACGCGATCAGGTCAGGCACTGCTCGGTTCTGGTAGAAGTCATACTCCATCTGCAGCGCCTGCTGCGCCATCTCCAACCACGTCACTGCGGCGGTCCACTGAGGGATGCCGTAGCTCGGGTCGAACGACGTGGGCATCTTGAAGTGCACGACCTCGGCGATGCGAGTGTTCGCGTCGAGGTTGGGTAGGCGGGAGCGCAAACCCTCCAGGTCACCGAAGCGCGCGAACTTGACGGTCTTCCCCGAGATGTCGTCCATCTCGTAGTGGTAGTCGCCGTCGTCGGTGGCTTCCCAGTAGACGAACATGGCCGGCGCGGGCAGGTGCCACAGGCCGGTGGGAGGGCCGGTGGGGGTGTCTCGGATCACCTCGAAGTAGCCGTTGCCGGTGTTCTCGTAGTCCTCACCGACCTGGTTCATGAGCGATTGGAAGCCGCAGTCGGTCAGCGGGTCGAGCACCTCCTCGACCTTCGACTTGACCTTCGGTTCGCTGCCGTCCCCCTCGCCTCCCGCCCCAGGAGGCGGTGCGGGCGGATCAACCTTCGCTACCGGCTTCGGCTCCGTCGGCGGGGTCTTCGGGTCCCCGCTCACCGCGGCGTTCTGCAGCGTCTGGTCCAGCTGCTTCATCTGCGACCGCTTCTGCCGGTCCTGCTCCGTCTCGAAGCCCAGACCCACCGTGGCGTCCCGCTTCGTCTGGATGCACGTCTGCTGGGTGCTGACCGAGAACATCAGCCTCGTCGCGTTCACCATGTCGAACGGGTGCACTTGGCGGCCCTTCTGCCTGCCGCGCGACGGCTTCGGGATCACCGACTCCGCTACCTTCTTGACCGAAATCAACTCCCCGTGGAGCTCGGGGGTCGTGTAGTGGATCACATGGAACTGCAGGTCGTCTGTTTCGGCCATGGTCGAGGTATACCTTGTTCTTGCGAAGGGTTCCACGGATAGCTTGGTCAGACGCCTTCTTGCCGCGGGCGAGCAGGTAGTCGAGGGTGGCGCGCACCGAGAAGCCTTCGCGGTTGAGCCGCAGCACGATCTTCTCCACCTCCGGGGTGATCAGAGGCACCACACCGCGGCCGCGCAGCTTCACGCCCTGGCGCTTCAGGATGCGGCGGACGGACGTCTCGGACAGCTTCAGCTGCTTCCCGATCTCGGTCGCGCCGAGGTTGTAGGGCGGCAGGTAGAGGGTCTTCACCAGCTTCTTCGGGGCGTTCTTGCTCGCGGTGAACCGCAGGCTGCCGTCCAGCTTGGCCATCTTGGTGACCCAGGCGCGCGAGCAGCCGATCTCAGCAGCGATCGCAGCGTGGCTAATCCGGGGAGTCGTCTGTCGAATCAGGCTGACCATCCTTGAACGTTGTTCTGAATCGAGTTTGGCCCGGGTCGATTTCCTTTCCGCAGAAGGGGCAGAACTTGGTGTAGATGGTGGGACCAGCATCGGTAAGGATGATGAAGTCAAGGATGTTGGCGGGTTGAGGGAGGTTCTCGGGGCTCTTCAGGAGCATCATCGGGAAGTAGCGACGCATCTCGCAGCAGGTGACTGGCTGCATCAGAAGGCCACCATAGGCATGAGGGCGTTGGCGTTCCTGACGACCGTCCTACCATGGTTCCAGGCGCTGCCGTATTCGGTTGCCGAGGACGCTGCTTGGGCTGCGTCGTCAACCCTCTCCAGCAGGGCTCGGAGCGTAGCGAGGTTGGCAGCTACTTGCTTCACGATCTCCCCCTGCCTCTCGGTGACTCCGACGAGAGCGCCCAGCATCACCTCGTAGGCTTTGTGATCGACGAGGCAGGGTCCGCGCCACCCGGCCATGTCTTGCAGCCGATCGACGTAGCTGTAGGTGATGTTGACGTGAGCGTTGTTGTAGAGCACGTCGTCTCGGAAGTCCTTGTCGTGCAGGATCACCAGCACCCTCCTGCCGCTATCCGCCAGCTCCTTGGCATGTTTGAGCATCGACGTGGTCCTGCCGCAGCCTCGGCACCCTGGGGTCGAGAAATCTTTCGCACCATCGCTATTAGTAGCCATACCGAACAACCTACCGGCTTGCGTAGTTGCGTGCAAGAGGTGAGTCTCCTGGCATGCGCCGTCGCATCCGCAAAGCCGAGATCAAGTTCGTGTCGCTGGTTCCGAAGGGTGCCAACCGACTCGCCCCTGTCTACAAGGCGGACGGCTCGTTCGAGGTTGGTTGCCTGAGTAAGGCTTCAGAGTCTTTCGACGAGTCAGGCGAGCTGCTCAACGTCGTGTATGCGCCTGACATGCGCGATTCGCAAGGGGACATCGCCGACGCTGCTGTCGTGAAGGGGATGGCCTACGGCTTCATCGCGAACGGCGCCGGCATCGACATCAACCACGACGGCAAGCCGGTCCCGCGCGAGCGCGCGCACATCGCAGAAAACTTCCTGATCCAGAAGACCGATTCGCGGTTCCACGGCTGGAAGGACACCGAGGGCAAGGACGTGGATCTGACCGGGGGCTGGGCCACCGTCATCAAGATCAACGACCCGGACCTCCGCAAGAAGTATCGCTCCGGCGAATGGGCGGGTGTGTCGATGGGCGGCACCGCGCTCGTTGAGGCGGAGAAGTCTGCACCGACCCCGCCCACGCCTACCCCAACTCCCGAACCCGCTATGACTCCCGAAGAACTCAAGGCCCTCCAGAAGGCCATCTCCGACGGCTTCTCCACGCTCACGGCCGACCTGTCGAAGGCGCTGAAGCCCGAGACGCCTCCGGCCCCGCCGGCTCCTCCCGCTCCCCCGGCTCCGAAGGCTGACGAAGCCCCGGTGTTCAAGGGCGACTCGAGCAACCCGCGCCAGCTCCAGCTGCACGAGCGCGCTCTCGAGGCGTTCGAGCTGAAGAAGAGCACCGACTTCGCTGACCCGGCCAGCGTACGCGATTACCGCGCTGCGCTCCAGGAACTGCAGAAGGCGTGGAAGGATGAAGACGAGGCCGATGGCGTCGTCGACTCCCCGATCGTGAAGGGCCGTCGTGGTCCGACGGTGGTTGCTCCCGTCGCCAAGGGTGGCGTCGAGACGATCGCCGATCTCCAGAAGGCTGCTCTCGAAGCCGCCAACACCATCAACGTCGCCCGCGGTTTCGCGGCGGCCAAGTGAGGTAACCACCTATGGCTCTCCAGACGAACGAACTCTACAGCGAGGCGACGCGTGGCGCGCTGCCGCGCATCCAGCCCGCTCCGGGCCCCGGCGCCGTGGTCGTGAAGCAGTTCAAGACCGGTAGCGTCACGCTGCCGGTCGGCTGCCCGGTCTACTTCGAGACCGCCAGCGGTTTCGCGGTCCTGTCGGTCCCGGCCGGCACGCCCACCAACAACGTGGAGCAGATCCACGGCATCGTGTGGCCGAGCCCGGTCACGCTGCACGCGTCGGGCGAAGTCCACGGCACGGTCATGATCCGCGGCCAGATCCATGTCGACGACGCGCTCGTCGCTGGCGGCCTCGGCGTCATGCCGACCGGTGCCACCACGCCGACCCTGGCCAGCTGGCGCACCTCGATGCGCGCCTCGGTCACGGCCTACCGTCAGATCAACTTCGACGGTCTCACCCTCACCCTGTGATCCAGGAGAACTGAACAAACATGGCACTCCCCACTACCACGGGCATGCTCTCCTGGGCCTACCAGTCGACCGTGCTTTCCAACATCAAGCCGAAGACGAGCTTCCTGAAGCAGCTCATGTTCGGCAATCGGACGCAGAACCTGCCGACCGAAGTCGCCGAGCTTGGCTACCGCGAAGGCCACACGCTCATGGCGCCCTTCGTCGAGGTCAACGCCGAGGCCACGTCGGTCCCCGGCAACTCGATCCGGCTCGGCAACGTCAGCTGCCCGAACATCCGCATCAAGCGGCCGATGGACGCCTACAACGCGTTCCTCCGTCGTTTGCCTGGCACGGGCATCTTCATCACGGGCGGTGATGTTGTGCAGGCTGCACGCGCTGCGGCGATCGCCGAAGACGCGCAGACCCTCGTCGACATGATCGACCGTCGCGAAGAGTGGATGGTCGGCCAGATGCTGAACGGCCGCACGGCCGGCTTCATCGAGCTGTCCTACCAGGTCGCCGAGCAGGCGAACTTCAAGGTCTCGATCCCGCGCGACACCTCGATGGTCGGCACGGTGTCGACGTCGTGGGCCACGGCGGACATCGCCGCGGACATCCACGCGGTCAAGAAGGCGATGGCGCGCTACCAGCAGCTCGCGCCGAACGTGTGCGTGCTCGGCAGCAATGCGTCGCTGCTGTTCCGCCAGAACGCCAAGGTCCGTGCGGATCTCGACACGAAGAACGTCTCGGCCGGTGCGCTTGACCTGCAGACGCAGTTCAACGAGTCGGGCGTGATCTACCTCGGTCGCTACGCCGGCGTCGAGTTCTGGGAATACGCCGCGCAATACAGCGCGGACGGCACGGGCACGCTCACGGACTACATCTCGGCCGACAACGCGGTGTTCCTGCACACCTCGCCGTCGAACGAGGCCCAGTGGTTCTACGGCGCGATCCCGGACCACGACGCGTTCGACGAAGGCCTCTTCATCGGCCAGCGGTTCGGCAAGGCCTGGAAGGAGAAGGACCCGTCGGTCTACGTCCAGCTGCTGCACTCGCGGCCGCTGCCGTTCCTCCGTCGTCCCGGTGCCCTCTACAACCTGAAGGTCACGCCGTGATCGACTACTTCGCCGCAGTGACCTTCCTCACGCCGACCGGGGACATCCCGGTCGGTGCGAAGATCCCCAAGGATCTCTTCGACGAAGCGCAGCTGGCCCGACTGCTGAAGGCCGGCGACGTCACGACCCTCGAAGCCGAGCAGGCCAAGTTGGACGAGAAGTTCGGAGCGAAGCCCTTCAACGGCGTGGTCACCACGCCCGATTGGGCCTTCGACCCGGAGACCTTGAAGAACGACTCCCTCGACGTCTTGAACCTCAAGATCGCCGGTCGCGCGCAAGAGCTCGCCCGCGAGGTGGAGCCGTTCGAGTCGCGCGAGGACGCGATCCTCTTCATGTCGACCGACTTCAAGGCCGGGAGCTGATCCTTGGCCGCGCGCTCTGTGATCCTCTGGCTCGGCGACGAGCTGATGAAGTCCACGCGCCCGGCCAGCGACCTCGTCAGCTACGGCTACGATGGGGTCCAGACCAACTCGCGCATCTGGAACATCCAGACGCAAGCCTGGGAGAACCTCCTCCCGGGCACGAACACCGACACCGTCGCCCCTGGCTCGAGCACGTTCGGGCCTGAGGTGCGGGCGCGCGCTGCGCTGCTCGCCACGATCCCGACCGGATTCGTAGACCACATCAAATACTGCGTCACGGACAGCACCCTCACCTACGCTGACCTCCGACGCAACCCCGACGGCACTTCGGCCGCCGGCACGCTCCGGCCGTGCTGGTATCCGCTCGCCCGCGACACGACGGCCTACTCCGGCATGCTCGCGCAAGTGAAGGCCGCGGCTGCAGCCGCAGCCGGTGCCGGCGACACGCTCGTGATCAAGCACGTCGTGATCAGCCTCTTCCTGGCCGAGATCTTCCTCGGTGTGGGCTGGCGCAGCTACGGGGCGCGCATGCTCGACCTGATCAACACGCTGCGCGTCGACCTCGATGCGTTGACCGACGTGGCGATCGGGACGTTCTACAACGCCTCGACAGGCGGGCCTCTCGAGGTCACCGTCGTGGCGCCGCACGCCGAGTTCTCGTCGGCCTACTCGGAACTGCAGAAGGGCATCATCACGAACATGCGGTCGCAGATCGAAGCGATCGTGAGCCCGCTGTTCCGCATCACAGTGCAGTCGACCAACACCCTCACCTGCACCGACGGTCTGCACCTCGACACCGCGTCGCTGATCACGCTCGGCAACGCGCTCCCCGCCAAGTTCCTCCCGCCGGCGGCGATCAACGACACCGGCCTCGAGGTGGCCGAGGTGTTCGCCATCCTCGGCGACAGCATCTTCGACGGCAGCGGCATCCCTCCCCACCCGACGTTCCTCACCGGCGCGCAGCCCGGCGTGAAGATCTGGGCTCGCGACACGCAGACGTGGGAGAACGCTCAGGTCGGCGCCAACAACCTCGTCAGCTACTTCCCCAACGCCGGGCTGCTCAGCGTGGACGTGCCTTTTGGCAACCACCTCCGCAACCACTTCGGGAAGGACATCTACATCTCGAAGGTCACGCAGATCGGCTCGCACGCTGCTCCCTACCCGGAGCGAAGCGTCTACGCGATCGGCCCGCTGCAGGACAGCTACACGTTCGACTGGCACCCCGCTACGACGAACGGCCTGTGCGACCTGTCGCTGAGTTGGCTCACCCGCGGGGCCGAGTCGCTTCGTGCGCAGAGCAAGGCTCCTCGCCTGAACACGATCGCGATCTGCCTCGGCAGCAACGACCTCATCCTGCCGTTCGGCCTGAACGACCACCTTGAGGTGGTGCCGTCGATCAAGCAGCTTGTGCGCCGTTACATCGACCACGCGCAGACGCTCGGCATGGTCCGGGCCGACCAGCCGGTCAAGGTCATCCTGGCGGTGCCAACCTCGCGCATCGGCAGCCCCACGGCGCCGTGGGCCGATGGCAAGACCGTCGTGCTTCGCGCTGAGTTCCAAGCCTGGGCAGACGAGAACCTCGACGTGCGACTGGTCGACCTTGATCCGTTCGGCACGAACGACGGCCTGCACCTCAACACGCAGGGCACGATCGACTGCGCCCTCGCGATGTTCCAGGCGTGGGGCGTGTCGCCCACGTCGCCGACCACGGTGCAACCTCTGTTCGTCCGCACGAAGGATGACCTGCTGAAGGCATTGCGCCTCAGCCAGGTCCCCGACACGAACGACGCCAAGTTCCAGATCGACGAGGCCATTCGCAACGCACGGGTGAACTTCTTCACCGCGCTGGGCGCCAGCCTCGTGAACGCCACGAAGGCCAAGCCCTTCTCGACGCAACCGTCCACCGCAGATGAGATCGCCCGCGCGCTCGCGAGCTCGGTCGAGGTGAAGATGGTCCGCGCCGAGCTGTTGCGGGTGATGCCGGTGATGTTCATGGATGGCGCCAACACGGTGCAGTCGTGGAACCAGGAAGCGGCCTTCCGCGAGGGCAGCTACCTCCAAACCAAGTCGGAGCTGACCCGCCTCGAGAACGAGATCCGTGAAGGCCTCACGATGCTTCTCTCGGGCGAGATCGGAGCGAGCCAGATCGCCACGCTCTACCCCGACGCGTTCTTCAACCCGGGGGACTCTTTGTTCTCCGGCGAAGTGATCTGATGGCTCTCCCGGCGCTTCAAGGAGCGGGGACTCTCTGGCAGGGTGTCGGGAGGGCCAGCATGTCATGGCTCTAAGGCACAAGATCATCCACGACGGCCTGCGAGCCCTCGTCCTGAAAGGGCCTTTCTACGGCTGCCTGCTGGACAACCAGACGGGCTTGCTCACCATCAACGAGACGAAGCCGATCGCACCGGCCGGCATCACCGTGGTGCAGATGAAAAGCGAGTTCGATGCGCGCAGCCGGCGCAACTTCAGCAGCGACCGCGTGGCTTGGACCTGGGTCGTTCGCATCGAGTTCCCCGGCCAGATGATCTCTTACGAAGCGTGGGAGGAAGCGGTGAACGCCACGAACGTCGTTCTGGCGGACAACTTGCTTGCTCGGCTGGTATCGTCCGACTACAACGCCACGCCTGAATCGAGCCCCAACCGAGGAGCTGTGGCCGAGTTCGTTTTCACTGTCTTCCCCCTCTCCATGAGGACGTAACACATGCCTGGTGTAAACACTACCGGTAAGCCCTCGACGCAGGATCTGGTCCTCGGCCGCGGTGCTCTCTTCTTCGCAGCTCTCGACCCGACGACCAAGAAGCCTCTCGGCTTCCGCCACCTCGGCAACTGCACGGCCTTCGCCGTCAACGTCACGTCCGAACTGCTCGAGCACTTCAGCTCGCGCACGGGCGTCCGCTCGGTCGACCGCGAGATCATCCTCTCGCAGAAGTTCGGCATCACGCTGACACTGGACGAGATCAACTTCCAGAACCTTGCCCTGTTCACCTCGGGCACGGCGACGAAGGCTGTCACCAACCCAGCTGCCACCGACGTCGGCACGGCCACGCCCGGCACGACCGAAATCAAGATCAGCGACTCGGCTTCGAAGGGCCTCAGCTACGACCTCGTCAACTCGGTCGGCGCGCGTCTGTTCGACTTGAACGCCACGGGCCTCACGGTGAAGAGTCACGCATCGACGCTTGCCTCGGCCGCGACGTTGGTCGAGAACACCGACTACGAAGTGGACCGCAAGTGGGGCACGATCCACCTGCTGTCGACCGGCTCGACCCACACCGACGGCAACGACCTGTGGTTCAGCTACGACACGGACGGTGCAGGCACCGAGCAGCCGTTCGACCGCGTCGACTTCCTCAACCAGACGAGCATCAGCGGCTTCCTCCGCTTCAAGATGATCAACGCGGCGAACAGCGACAAGCAGATGCTGATCGACCTGCACTCGGTCAACCTCAAGGCCGACGGCGACCTCACGCTGATCAGCGATGAGTATGTCTCGATGACCCTCGTCGGGTCTGCCGAGCGCAACGAGGTCGGCTACCCCACGTCGCCGGTCGGAAGCGCCTACTACCACGCTGACGCCTGATCCCAGGAGACACCCCTACTATGGCACTCGACTACATCGGCGGCAATCCAGGCAACTACCTGCTCGGCCGCGGCAAGCTCTACCTCAAGGGCGAGTTCGGCACCACGCTCACCGACGGTGGCTGGCGCGACATTGGCAACTGCACCGCGTTCACGCTCACCCAGGAGAGCGAGAAGAAGGAGCACTTGTCCTACCTCACCGGCGTCAAGACGATCGACCTCGAGGTCGCCGTTTCGACGAAGGTCACGATCGCCTTCACGATCGACGAGGTCCAGAACCTCCTGAACCAAGCACCCTTCCTGAGCGGCGTGGCCACCGGCTACAACGCTGTGGGTGGTAACACAGGCATCACGATCGCGGGCGTCGGCACCATGCCTGCGCTGTTCAACGCGGCGTGCGTCGACTCCGACGACACGGCTGCATGGGCGCTCGGCGGCCCCGTGCAATCAGGCACCATCAACTACCACCGCGCCGCCGGCAACACGGCCTTGGGCTTCTGGTATGACCTGGAACTGCCGTTCATGGTCACCACAGGTTCGATCGCAGGCGGCACCTGGCGCGCATACGGCTTCGAGCCGCAGGCAACGCAGGCCATCCTCGTTGAGAAGAACCCCACCGGCCGCACGGCTGGCTCGGGCAACGCTCTGACGTCAGGCACCGACTACGAGATCGACCGCGCGATGGGCCGCGTTCGTCTTCTGCCGGGCGCCTCGTTCGCTCCGGCCACGGACGTGCTCTTGGTCTCGTGGGCGAAGCCCTCGGTGAATCGCCACCCTCCGGGCAATCTGCAGGGTCTCGACACGACCCTGAACATCATCAAGCCGCTGACCTCGACCGGCATCACCGTCGGCCTGAAGTTCGTGTTGGACAATCCCAACAACAACCTCAAGACCGAATACGAGCTGTTCGCGATCAAGCTGTCCCCGGACGGCGAGCTCGCGCTGCTCGGCGACGACTGGGGTTCGATGGCCTTCACGGGCGTCGCCTCCACGATCGCTTCCCCGCCAATCGGAGCGAGCCCCTACGGCCGCATCTCCGGCCTCGGCGCATACCCGTCCCCCTGATCCCCAACTAGCAAGTCCCCGCTATGTCCCTCCTGAAACTACCGTTCCTCAACCGCTACTCCGAACCCCACACGATCGGCGGTGCCGAAGTGCAGGTGTTCCGCGCCTCGACCAGCATGCTGCAGAAGCTGCGGGTCGTGGCGAAGCCTGTGCTTCGCTCCTTCGTCACGCTCTTCGCCAACACCGACAAGGATGCTGGCGTCGAGCAGAAGCAGTCCCGCACGGGCGAGGACTTCTTCCACGAGGTGAAGTCGTCGGCCGTCTCGACCGACACCATCCGGGTTCGCAACGAGCAGCGCACCGCCGCGGTCGATCTCCTGATCGACTCGCTGCTGGGTGATGGCTCGAAGCTGTTGCTCGCGGCGCTGATCAGCGACGCGTTGAAGCAGCCCGAACCGTCGAGCACCGAAGCGGACGAGTTCTTCAAGACCCTCGGCATCGACACCCTGCAGGAGCTCCTCACGGCCATCTGGCGCGTGAACGAGAAGACCTTCGCCCCTTTGATGGAGAGGGCGGGGATGTCGTCCGCCGCCCTGAAAGAGGCCGTCCAAAGCAAGCTCCGCGTAGTCGGAAAGGCTACCGAGGAGACCTCGCCGACCAGTTCGAGCAGCTCTGCAGCGACGTAGAGACCTCGATCGTCACAGCGGTCGTGGCGTTCAAGTTTGACGCTGCCTACCTCCTCGATCTCGACGCTATTTCGCTCACCCGGCTGATGGACAAGTGCCGGGATGTCCGCAAGAATGAGATCCTGGAGCAAGCCATCGCCATGCGCAACGCCATGAACGCCGACGAGAAACAGTTCAAGACCTTCATGGAGAACTACTCCGTAGAGGAAGAGAGCGACACCGTCGAGGACCCCCGCGTTGCTGAAGGCCGTGCGAAGCTGGCCCGCCTGTTCGGTGGGGGTCGCTGATGGCAGACCTTCGCGAAGTCTACGAACTCGAGATCAAGGGCAACTTCGACCAGAAGCTGCGCGAGCTCCGGGACAGCATCGACGGGGCGCAGGGCCAGTGGAAGGCTCTGGCCGCGGAGTTCGAGAAGCAGGGCGCCGTCTTCAAGCGGTCGAAGAAATATCTCAGCGACAACAACATCGTCCTGGACGATACGGCGAAGAAGGCCAACAAGGCCGCCGAGAAGCAGCTCAAACTCAACGATTCGACTCGGACGCTCGCCCGAGCCAGCAACCGGCTCGTCGCCGAACAGAACCGCCTCAACGAGACCTACCTCGCCGAGGCGACCGCTCTCGACCAGCTGGTGAAGAAGGCCGAGCCCCGCATCATCCAGGCGCGTGCCGAAGCCCTCGCCATGCAGAAGCTGACCAAGCACTTGGTTGGCGTTGCCACGCAACGGGAGTTCGAGCGGCTTGCGGCTGAGGCGGGTCTCGACGTCCACCAGAAGACCGCCAAGCTCTTCGACGCTGAGGCTGTCGCTGCGGAGCGCGCTGCCAAGGCCCAGCAGGAGCTGGCTGTGGCGACCGCGTTGGCCCAGCGCGGGCTGGATCCTCGAGGAAAGCCCCTAGAAGTCCAGGGCCCCGCCCTGCCGGGCACCGCCACGGGTGGGAAGCTGTCGGCCGACCAGGAGAAGGCGGCTGCGCTGAAGGTCCTGTCCGAGAAGCAGAAGGTGGCCACCGACGCCTACCTGAAGCAGCTTCGCATCGAGGCGGGCCTGCTCGACGCCAACGGCGAGAAGATCGGCAGGGCGACCAAGGAGGTCGTGAAGTCTGGCGAGGCTGCCAAGGCGGCCGAGAGCCCCTTCAACCGCTTCCTGTTCACGTTCCGCCGGCTCGTCGGCGTGATGGCTGTGTTCACGGTGGCCCGCACCGTGGTCAGCGGCTTCAACAGCATGATCGCCGGTGCGGTGCGCTTCAACGCCGCGATCGAGACCAACCGCGTCGGCCTGGCCGGGCTCATCGCCGCCGCCGGCGACGTGCGCGACCTGCAGGGCAGCCGCGTGTCGCTCGAGGAGCAGCTGAACCGGTCGCAGAACATCGCGATCGACCAGATGGGCAAGCTGCGCGCCGAGGCGCTGCAGACCGCTGCCAGCTACGAGGAGATCTCGACGGCCTTCACGCAGGCGGTTGCCCCAGGCATCTCTGCCGGCCTGACGCTGGACGAGATCCGCAAGGTGACGGTCAACATCTCGCAGGCAGCCACCGGCCTCGGCGTGGCTCAGAACCAGCTGTCGGAGGAAATCCGATCGCTGTTCCAGGGCACCATCAACCCCCGCAACACGCGCATCGCGACCGCCCTCGGCATCACGCCGCAGGACATCAAGCGCGCCAAGGAGACTGGGCAGCTCTTCGAGTTCATCTCGTCCCGCTTCGCCGCGATCAGCAAGACGGGCGAGAAGCTGATGAACACGTTCACCGGGCAGCTGTCGAACGCCGCTGACGCGTTCTCGCAGCTCCTGGCGACGGCCAGCAAGCCCCTGTTCGAGCAGCTGAAGAGCGGTCTGTCCGAACTGCAGAAGGGCATCTTCGACATCGTGAACGGCGCCGCGGTGTTCAACCCGCAGGCCCTGAAGGCGTTCCAAGGCCTGTTCGACGGTCTCGCCCGCGGCGTGCTTGGCATCCGCAAGGCGTTCGAGTCGATCAACATCCAAGGCCTTGCGGACTCGCTGGGCTTGGTTGGCGAGGTGCTGGGCTTCCTGGCCACGTCGATTGCGAAAGCGTTCAGCCTGTTCTTCGAGATCGCTGCTCCGGCGGTGACGTTGGCGAAGGTGCTGTTCGCCATCTTCACGTCCATCATCGGGTCCTTGAAGGCGTTGGACACCGCAGCGTTTGGATTGGCGTCCGCCTTCGTTCTGAACATCGCCAAGCTGTCGCTGATGTATCTGGTGGTCACCAAGATCATCGGAGCGACTCGCACCCTGAGCAAGGTGGTTCTGCAGATCAGAACAGCCTGGGCAGCGGCTGCAGGGGCGTCACTGGTCGCCGAGGCTTCCACGATTCGATTCGGCAAGGCGCTGGCGATCTTGCGCCTGCGCATGCTGTCTACGGTGAAGTATGGGCTGCTCCTGGCCGGGGCGCTCACACTTGTTGCCAAGGTCCTCCCCGAGTCAACCCGCAACACAATCCTCGACGGCATCGCTTCAGGTCTCAACACCCTGCTCTCTGGAATCGATGCGGTCTTCGATCGCATGGTCAGGCTGCCAGAAGAAGCTACCCAAGCCACTACGGAGGGCGTGGGGATCGTTGGGGACAGCCTGCGCACTCTGATCGGGGACCTCGACGACATCCTCACCGACCTGCAAAAAGCCGGCAGGCAGGTCCGGGATCAGGGGATCCTTTCCAGCAAGACCCTCGGGCTGTCCGCAGGCCTGTCCAGTCAGATCTCCACCTTCTACCAGACCATGCAGGAGGCTGAGGAGCAGCTCTACGAAGCCCGCAAGAAGCAAGAAGAGATCCAAAACAGGATCAAGGCATCCACTGCTGAGATCAACAAGCTGCAGGAAGCTACTACGAAGGGGGCTACGTCTCTGACCTTCGACTACTCCGAAAAGTTCAGGATCGCCTCTGAGCTGGAGAAGGTCGAAAAGAACATCGCAGGCATCCAGCAAGAGATCAACGAGACGTTGAAGCGCAGGGGCACTCCTGACGCCGAGTCTTACCGCGAGGCTGGCCTAGCAGCCGCAGCCCGCTACAACGCCCTCATGAAGCAGAGGAGTGATCTTCAGGCACTCCTCGAAGAAGCAGAGTTCAACATTCGAACGAGTCTGAACCTGCAGCTCGGGGACGCCAAGAGCCTATCCCTGTTGGCAGGCGAACGGCTCGCCGACACCGATGCTCTCGGTGCCGCTGAGCGCAAGATCCTCGAGCTTCAGGAGCAGGCCCTGGCCAACGCCATCCGCAAGGTCTCCATCGAAGCTGAATCGCTCAACTTCCAGAAGCTCCAGCTGCTAGGCCTGGAAGAGGAGAAGGCAGCGGCAGCCCTCGAGTCCCAACTTCTGCAGGCTTCCATCTCAGGGAGCCAGACGAAGGCTGCGTTCGCGCAGGCGCAGTTCGATCGAGTGAAGGCCGGCATCGAGCTCCGCAAGCAGGAGCTCACCTTCGAGCGCGACGAAGCGGCCCTGGTCTCGCTGATCGAAAAGGCCCGCAACAGCACGGTGGAGTCCACGCGCGCTGGGGTGGGTGCCCTTGAGCAACAGCTCGACCTGCTTCGCCAGGCCAAGGTGCTGGACATCGCGCGCCTCGAGGCTGCCAAGGCCCGCACCGCAGAAGAGGAGCGCCGCGCAGGCATCCGTGACAACGGCACCTTCGGCCAGGGCTTCAAGCTCGGCGCGCAGGAGTTCGCCGACGCGAACAAGTCCTTCGGCACGATCGGCGAGAACTTCGCCAAGAACTCGGCAGAGGCCCTCAGCTCATTCGTTGGAACGTCCTTCCGCAGCGCGCTGGCTTCGGCCTTCGACCCGACGCAGAACTTCGACCTGCAGGCCGCCATCGTCAACCTCGGCCTGGACATCGCCGCATCCCTGATCACGGACGTGGCGAAGAATGCGATCGCGGGGCTGTTCACGAAGACGGCGGTATCTACCGCCACAGACACCTCTGCCGCCACAGCCGAAGCTGCGATCCGCACTAGCAGTGCGGCTACCGCCGGCGCCACACTCGTCACGGCATCCACTTCGGCAGGTGTCGTGTTCAGCACGGCAATCGACGTGTCGACTGCCAAGATGTTGATCGCCATCAACGCCGCAGCGGCTCGAGCGTCGCTGGTCTCCGCCGGAGGTCTCGCAAAGGGCGGGTTCATCTCCCCGTCGTCAGGAGGCACGATCACGGCCCCGGTGGGCTTCGCGCGGGGTGGTGTTTCCGGCATGGGCCCGCACGGTCGCCGTTCGCGCCAACTAGGTCTCGATTCCCGCGACACCATCCCTGCGTGGCTCCGGCCGGGCGAGTGGGTGATCCGTCCCGAGGCGGTCAAGCACTACGGGCACGACTTCATGTCGGCTCTGAACAGCCGCAAGATCAACCCGGCCCTCGCACGCGGCCTGGGGCCATCTGCAGCGCCGGCTCAGCCCCCGAAGCGGTCCTTTGCCACCGGAGGCGCGGTCGTCGAACAGCGCGGCTTCAGGAAGTCCCAAGTCGTCACGCAGCGCGTCGTCCAGTTCAACGACGAGCAGACCATGGACAGGGCCTTGGCAGCGGGTAACAATTCAATGCTCCGTTTCGCGCGCCAGAAGCGATCTGCTTACCGCGCGGCACTCGGCATCTGAGGAGCTCCCATGCTTGTGTGGCACGACAGCCTCGGCTACCACAGCCTGGGCTACTTCCTGGCTAACTACCCCACCGCGGTGGGCACTCCCACCCTCGAGGCTGCGCACGAGCGCGCAAGCGGGAAGGCGATCAGCGGGACCGTCACTTTCGACACCCCCACGCTGCCGGTCGCGCAGGACACCTCCATCGTCGGCCTGCTGATCAAGATCGACGGCACGGTGGCCACGGCCAACACGGTGTTCCAGTGGCGCACGGCGGGAGCCAGCTCCCTCCAGGTGCGCGCCCGCGCCCGCGGCGGCAACGGAGGGTTCTACCTGCAGTTCGAACGAGGCTTGAATGAGGACATCCTGCTGCGCACCGCGGTGATCCCCTACGGGACCTGGGTGTTCCTCGAGATGAAGGTCACCTTCTCCCAGTCCGAGGGCAAGATCGTCGTCCGGGTCGACGGGCAGGAAGTGAGCCGAGTCGAGGGCCTGAAGACGGAACTGACCCTTACCGACCGCGGCTGGGACAGCTTCCAGCTGCAGAACTACTTCCCAGGCGCGACACTGTCCTCGATCGCCGACCTGTATCTGTGCGACGGCCAAGCCACCCACGGCAAGACCTTCCAGACCTTCCTCGGCAAGACCACCAACACGAAGCTGCTGGTAGGTGAGACGACCAGGATGGACTGGGGAACCGACCTCGACGCAGGCGTGACCGGCAAGACCCGACTCATCATCTTCGCTGGTCAGAGCAACTTCACCGGACGGGGTCTCAGCACGTCGAGCCCGCTGTGGCGGTCGCCCAACCCCGTCGTCCAGATCTGGGACAGGCTCTCGCACGCAGCCCCAGGGCAGTGGGAAGACCTGACCGCCACGGTGAACACCGCCGGCATGTTCCTGCCTTCTCCGGTGGCGATGTATGGGCCGGAGATGCGCTTCGCGGAGCGCATGGCTCAGCTCCTTGAGCGGTCGGGGACCGTAGGGATCTCGAGCAGCGTCAAGATCATCAAAGGCACGCAGGACGGCAGTTACATCGCCCCGTTCACCGAGGACTACACCTGGTATCCAGGCGTCACCAACAACCTCTACAACGGCATCGGCTCCCCGCGCGGCTGCCTGCTCGGAGACATCTCGAACGCCGTGACGGCCCTCGGTGGATGGTCCAACATCGAGAGCGTTGACTTCCTGTGGTTGCAGGGCGAGAGCGACGCCATCTACACCGCGGCCACGGCCGTCTACAGGCAACTCCTCACGGCCTTCTTCGACCTCGTCAGGGCCGACATCATGGCCCCTCTGAACATCTACCTGTTCAGGATCCACAAAGACCTCTACACCGGCGTCGCGCCGGACTCGTTCGGGTTCTTCTGGCGAGACACCATCCGCGAAATCCACTGGACCCTGCCGGGCGTTTACCATGTCAGCATCGACGACTGCGAGATCTCTGGAGACCTTACTCACCTCTCCGAAGCGGGCTTCAACAAACTTGGGGACGTGGCATTCGATGCATGGTTCGCTCGTCAGAACTTCGCGTCTCGCATTGACGACTACTCGACTGAAACGTCGGTTGATCAACTCTGGCTTGGCACGAACGGCGCGACGCCTGCTGCTGCAATTGCTTTTAAAGCTACTGGCCTCCAAGAGAGCGGTAACAGTCCTTCGCTGGCTATCAGCTCTCAACTGCATGCCGCCTATGAGACCTCAGCAGTGGCGGTTGCTCCCATGGCTGGGCGTATACTGTTCCCTGCTGTATCTCCTGCTTCAACTTCTTGGGTGAACACTCGCCAGATCCACGCAGGGGTGTCTCTGCCTGAGGTCTTGACCTCTGACATCGGTATGACAGTCTGATGGCCCTTACCAAAGTAACCGCCCTGGAGTTCGAGTCGCTGGTGCAAGCCACCGAGACTCCTTCTCCGATCCCGATCCGAACTGCAGGGGGCCTGCCGATCAACCCGATGACGATGCCGGCAGACTGGGGCGCGGAGATCGTCATCTCGACCCGCTGGCAGACCGACACCACCACCCCTGTGGGATCGAACCGAACAGAGCGGTGGTCGCTGGCCTCTCGACCGGCGAGGACTTTGTCCGTCACGCTGACGGGCATGGAGCGCGACGAGGCCAACGCCATGCTGCAGGCCGCAGCAACCCACACGAGCTACCACGGCGCCCCGGTCCCGATCTACCCTGACGCGGTCGCTGTGTTCGGCTCCGACGGTGTGGCTGTGTTCGGCGACTTCCGCTGGCGGCGCTTCTTCCGCAAGGGCCGGGTGGTCGTCTACCCGACCACACCCTCCACCTCGAAAAGCTCCGACGAGGTCTTCTTCGCCACGATTGAATCGATCGCTCCTGATCGGGTCGTCCTCGACGCTGTCCCGCGAACGATCACTTCTGATGACACAATCGCTCCGTGCTTCGACGCCGAGATCATGGACGAAGTCAGCGGTGTCTCGGAGACCGACTCGCTCTGGTCCTGCGACATGGAGTGGAGCGAGGTCGAGGGGGCCTGCAGCCTGCCGGCGATCTGGCCTGCGGTGTTGCCCGAGAACGCCGAGGTGCTGTCCCCGATCTGCCAGATCGTCGACAACCTCGCGGTGTTCCCGTTCGAGCCGAACTGGGCCAGCGGCATCGACGTGGGCGTGGTCCGTGACATGGACACCTCGCCGATGGGCAGGTCGCAGCTGAAGTCTCCGAGCGGCTTCACCTACCACAAGTTCTCGATGACCCTGATGGGCTACACGCGCGAGCGCGCCTGGTCCATCCTGCGCTTCTTCGACGCCATGCGCGGCCGCGCGGGCAGCTTCTACTTCGTCCACCCACTGCGCCCCTTCCGGCCCTGGACCACCGTCGTGCCCGTCGGAGGGGCCTACGGCTACATCCGGCCGATCGGCGATCAGACTGCCCTGATCTCGTTCCTCGGCAAGGTGGCCTTCTTCCGCGCCGACGGCACCTTCGTCACCCGCCGCGTCAACACCATCACCGACGCAGGTGACCACTTCTCTTTGCTCCTGGACACCCCGCTGCCCGACACGGCCTTCGTGGACATCCAGCCGGTGTTCGTTTGCAGCTTCGAGTCTGACGAGATCGAAGAGACGTGGGCTACCACTTCGGTGGCCACCGAGATCCCCGTCACGATCATTCAGAACCCCGACCCAGGGATCGTCTCGAGCCCGTCCCTGACCGGCCTGCTGTTCACCCAGCCGTCTCCGGCCTTCCTCAGCATCCCAGACCTCGACCTGCTGCTGCGCGCAGGCGCGGGCATGCTGGACGCGTTCAACAAGGGCTCGACGACGTGGCCGGGCAACGCCACAGTCGCGAAGTGGCGCGACGTCAGCTCCGGCCCCAGCCGGCAGAACCGGACGATCCCGGTCACCAAGGAACTCCTCCGCGCGAACAGCCGACCCAACCTCGTGCGCTTCCCGGGACCGTGGGAGAACAACAAGCAGCCGTGCGTGATCTGCCCGAACTTCACGCTCGACTACCAGCTGACCGCGGAGACGCCGTCTTCCCAGCGCAGCCTGTGGGGGCCCGAAGGGTGGACGCTCTGCATTTGCATCACCCCGAGCAAGCGCGCGGCCACGAACGTAGACAAGTTCCTGGCTCTGATCCGGGAAGGCATCGCCACGCGCTTCGCGCTCCTCAGTGACTCCAGCTCAGCCTGGCCGGCGAAGGGCGGCATCGCCATCGCCAACGCCGCTGGAACGACGACGTTCCGCCAGTTCAACCTCGACTACCGGACCTTCAACTGCGCGGTCTACTTCACGATCCGCGTGGATGCCACTCACGTCCGAGCATGGATCAACGGGCAGCAAGCGTTCTCCTCAGCATTCGCACTGACTGGAGGCATCTACACCGCTACTCAGGATTTCACTACATCGGAGTGGTTCTCAGGGCTTGACCTTGGCTATGCTGCTCCGACGTCAGCGATCCTGAAGGCAGCCTTCGCCGACGCCGGGTGCGCGAACCTCCTGGCCAGCTACAAGCGCGCTCTGGAAGTCGACGAGCTGGATGCTCTTCACACCATCGTCTCTGACATGTATCGGGCCAGCTTCGACCCGGTGAGCCTCTACGCATGACCCTGATCCCGTTCGTCCACGAGTTCAAGAAGAGCACCCCGCTCATCGAGATCAACTACGGCACCTCGCTGACCGCCTACATCACCACCTCGCGGTCGCCTGTGGTGTGGGACGGCAAGGTGTGGCTCCCCGAGCCGGCGATCTCCGTGGACCTGCCGAAGCAGTCAGGCACGCTCGCTGAGGAATCCTGCACGATCGACCTGCCTCGCGAGAACAACCTCCATCCCGGCGTTGCAACCATCGCCGAGCTGCTTTCCTCGCCCCGCAGCTGCCCACCGATCCGAGTGAGGATCATCAACCTGATCGAATCAGGGCCTGAGGACGTCACGCCAGTCTACCTATACGAAGGCGTAGACGATCGCACGGTTCGCAACCCAGACGGGCAAGAGGGCATCGTCAAGCTCACGATCATCCCGGACTACCGCTATCAGATCGGCGACATCTCGCTCGGCATGCGTGCCGATCCCACCTGCGGACACGTCTACGGCGGGCTGGGCTGCTGGCACCCCGACGTCGACAAGTTCATGGTCCCAGGCGACTACGGCCTGCCGGCGAAGGTGCACAAGATCAACGTCACGTTGTCTGTGAACCCAATCTACTCCGGCCGACAGGTCCAGGTGTTCGTCGACCCTTCGCTCCACCCCGGCGCCACCCCGCTGCAGATCACCCAGCGCCCGAAGAACTGGTGGAAGCGGGCCTTCCTCGAGAGGGACGGTCTCCGCATCTCGATCGCCGACTGGCGCTGGAACAACACGCTCAACACCGGGACGGACATCTTCATCCTGAACCGCATCCCGCCGGCGGACTGGCACCTTGGAAAAGCAGTGCTGCACCCAGGATGCACCCGCACCGCAGCGGCGTGCGCCGAGCGGCTCAACACCGGAACCTTCGGCGGCTACGGCAACGGCATCCCTGCCTACAACCCGGTGCTCGAGATCGGTGACAGTTAAGGTCAACATCCTGCCCCTCACCTATCGGGACCAGCCTTGGGCCGCGAAGGTCGAGAGAGTGTGCCTGAGCTGGGCAGGGACCCCCTACAAGCTGAACGGCTGCACCAAGGGGCGCTACGTCGACTGCCTACACTTCGCCGCTGCCGTGCTGGACGAGCTCTACGGCACAGAGCACAGCCGCAACCTGACGTCGCTGCCTGGAGATGCGTGCATCCACAACCGCAAAGGCATCGCCGTGGCCCTGCGCGCGCTGCTGCGGTCCTACCCGATCAAGCGCGTCCGGGACGGTAGCGTTGAGGCAGGCGACCTCGTAGTCTTCGGCCACGCGTCTGAGCGTTCCGGCCCGTCCCACCTGCTCGTCGCCTCCCGCCGCAGCGTGCTGTGGGAAGGCACTCGGCCGCGTGTTCGAGCCTCTGGCTACGGGATCCTCGACACCGAGAAGCTCGTCGCTGTATACCGAGCCGCTGACAAACACCTATGGTAGCCCTCCTACTTGCATTTGCCGACCAGCCTGAGGTCTACCTAGCCGCTGATCCGGGGACGTGGATCGCCCTGATCTCGCTGGCAGTGTCCCTGGCTCTGGCCGTCACGCAGAAGAAGCCGAAGGCCGCGCCGCTCGACGACGCGCTGCAGTCAACGGCCACGCGCGGCAGCTACATCCCCCTGCTGATCGGCAGGCATCGAGTCGGTCCGATCTTCGCGTTCGTCAGCGACGCCACCAACGCACTAACCATCGACAGCGGTCCAGGTTCGCAGCCAGGGTTCGGCAAGGGTGGGGGCGGTGTGCCCGACCCAGGCTCCTACTTCGAGAACGCGCTGCACATTCTCGCAGTAGGGCCTGGGGCACGCTTGGATGCTATCTATCAGAACGGCGAAACGGTCTGGAAGGGTCCGATCACGCCCAGCACGCACCCGTCGGGTTCGGAGTTCACGATCGCTGATCAGGGCACGTTCAAGATCTACTGGGGCTTCAAGGACGACCCGATCCTGCCGTCCGAGGTCACCGACGTGGCTTCGAACTACGCGTTGACGATGAAGGTGGTGTGGCTGCCGAAGAACCTCGGTCAGAGCCGCACATGGCCCCGCCTCGAATACGAAATCGAGTGCCCCTGCTACAGCCAGATCGCAGACAGCGCCAGCGAGCTGCCGATCGAAGCGGACGAGAGCCTGCCGACGTGGGAGAGTGCTGAGTTCGATCCGCCTCTCGACACCGCGGTCGGCAACCTCCCGGAAGACAAGATCCAGCTGGCGATCCACAAGGTGGTGTCGCTGCCGGGCGGGCTCTACGCCGTCAAGATCGTCACCAAGCGAGGCAACAGCGGCTTCCACCCGCAGTGGGACAAGGCCCGCCTGCAGTTCGCCGAGGGCTCGATCTTCAAGCTGGCTGTCTACAGCACATCGTCGTTGGGCGATTCGGTCGAGACCGTCCCCTACGGCACCGCGGTGTCGCCGGCCACCGCCGGCATCGCTGCCGCCGGCGCGTGGAAGTATTACTGGGTGCGAGACTGCTACATCCACCAGACCGAGGTGTTCGCGCCTTCCTCGGCGATCGCCCTCTATCGGGACGAAATCGTGGTCGTGCTGGGCCCTGAGGTCACCGGCAACTACGTCTTCAACCAGGACGCCGTGGTGCCTTCGGTGCCCGCCATCGGCTCGCCTGTGAACCCCATCGCCACGGTCGGTCTGGTCGAGCCTCTCGAGTCCTCCGGGACCGACGGCATCAACCCCATCCACATCGTCGACCAGCTGCTGTTCGCCAAGCGGCCCTACGGTGCCGGCAAGGACCGCAGCAAGTTCGACGCGAGATCGATCGAGGCCGCTGCCGTCACGCTGCAGACCGAGAAGATCCGCGGCAGCTTCGCCGTGCGCGAGGGCGAGGCCTTGGAGTCCGCCCTGGCCACGATCATGCAGGACTGCGGGCTGTTCATCAGCTGGGACCCGCAGGTCGGCTTGTTCGTGTTCAAGGCCCTGCGCTACGACGACCCGACGGTGGTCGCCGACCTCCCGAAGGAGATGATCCTGCGCCGGCCGGAGATGCTCTCGATCCGAGGCGGCACGGCGGCTGACGTGCTGGCATTCACGTTCCGCGACCGGCGGCGCAACTACCGCGAGGAGCCCCTGGTGATCCAGGATGACGGGCAGGTCTCGCTGACGGAGACCGCGCGGGCAAAGAAGGTCCCGATCGAGGTCACGACCGACTACGAGTCGGCGGCTCGCATGGTCCCTCGCCGGCAGCAGGAGGCCCTCGCGAACCAGTCGGTGGTCACGTTCGAGACCAACCACGCCACCCAGATGGCGGTGGCCGGCAACCGCATCAAGGCCTCGACCACCGAGGGCGACGGGTTCCTGTTCCGCATCTCGGCGGTGAAGCGCAACCTCGACTCCGGCAAGGTCACCCTCGACTGCCTCGTCGACAACTACGACCCCCCGCCCACGGACGAGGAGAACTTCTCGTTCTTGGACGAGCCCTCCATGGGAGGTCTGCCGAAGCGCGTGTCGGCGGCCTCGCAGTTGGCCTTCTTCCCGGCCTTGGAGACGCCCAGGATGCTCGCCAACGGCGCCCTCAGCGTCTTCTTCCCTGCGGGCCGCATCGCCCCCAAGACGACAGGAGCGGCCATCTGGGGCTCTCGAGACGGCTCGTCGTTCTCTGTGCTTGGGACGGTCAATCTGGCGATCGTAGGCACCCTGGCGGTCGACCTGCCGGCAGGCGGGCCCTGCTACGACGACAGCACCACCTACGACGTCGTCCCGACCAGCATCGACTTCGACACGGTCGAGGACCTGTCGATCGACGAGGACTCCTGGCGCGCGGGCAGGCAGCTGCTGATCGTCGGCAGGGAGGTGTGTTTCCTGCGCGGGGTCACCGGGGACGCCCTGGACGGCCTGATCCGCGGCCGCGTGGGCACGCTGCAGGCATACCACCCCGCAGGCACCCCCTTCGCGATCGTGCTGGCGCACCGCGCGGAGACCATCCAGTCCCCCATGTTCGTGCCCGGCAAGACCGTCTCGTTCAAGGTCCAGGCTCTCGAGGGCTCCAGGACCTCCCTGATCGACGACATCGAGCCGCTCGACATCACCATCGCCGGGGTGGCCTACACCCCCCTGCCGGTGGCTGCGATCCGGCAGGCGTCCCTGCGGCCCGACTACTCCGTCTCCGACGACATCACGATCGTCTGGAACTGGCACAGCGACCGCTTCGCGCGCACCGGCCTCGGCATGCAGACCTGCGGCGCCGCGACGGGCGTCTCGCCGGTCCAGGGGCACTTCGTGTTCCGCATCTACGATGACGCCGACGTTCTCGTAGCCGAAGGCATCCTCACCGAGCCGCTGCTCTCGCTCGACACGGGCGACCGCGGTGCGCTCGGCCTCGACTCGCTGCCGTTCTGGACCCTGGAGATCCAGGCCGTTGAAGGCAGCTTCACCTCCACCGAAACCACTGCCGTCTTCTACCCAGTATGACCCGCCCCAACATCGACCCGACCGTATTCGTCTCAGGCATCGAAGCCTGGGACGCTCTCCTGCGCGACATCGTCACCGCGATCGCCAAAGCCCCCTTCCCGGTAGCTGAATACGCCAACCTCGCAGCCCTGCCCGCCGCAGGGTCTTACGATAGGTGCATGGCTACGACGGTCGATACTTCGAAACTTTACTTCAGTTCCGGTGGAACTTGGAGAGAGGTCACGCTAGTCTAACTCGTCCACGCTCCAGGCAGGCACTTCGCTTGTGCTGGAGCACTGTTGCACTGCTCACTGCGGCCCTGATCCCCCAGGCATGGAGTGGATCAGGGCTTCTTTTCTACCCGCATAGGAGTCCCCCGATGCCAGAGTTCCAAGCGTTCCCGAAGATCTACCGCCTCAATCGCGAGGTCGTCGTCACCGAAAAGCTCGACGGCACCAACGCATGCGTCGTCATCGAAGCCGGCAGCGTTGCTGATCCCCAAGACGGCTGGTGTGCCGCTCTTGATGTTGACGGAGTGTGGCTCAAGATCGGAGCACAGAGCCGCGGCAGAGCAATTACCCCTGAGGATGACAACTTCGGATTCGCCGCGTGGGTGCGCGAGAACGCGCAAGTCCTGAGCCAGCTCGGGATCGGCTACCACTACGGCGAGTGGTGGGGCCTGGGCATCCAACGAGGCTACGGACTGAAGGAGCGCCGCTTCAGCCTGTTCAACGTGACGCGGTGGCAATACGAGCGTCCCACATGCTGCCACGTCGTGCCTGTGCTGGCTCGCGGCGTTGGGTTCGGGATCGCCACTGAAGGGCTTGACTGGCTCCGTCTGCACGGCTCCGTGGCCTCCCCAGGCTTCATGAAGCCCGAGGGCATCGTTGCCTTCCATGCTCAGGGCAACATCTTGCTCAAGGCAACCCTGGAACGCGACGAAGAGCCTAAGGGGAAAGCTTCTCCACCCGCACCGCCAGCTCCCCTTCGGTGAGCTTCTGGGCCACGGCCCACGCCGCGGCGCCTTGCGACTTCTTCTGCTTGCGCGGTGGCATCAGCACTGTCACGCTGGTCGCGCGGAAGCCGCACTTGGGGCACCGATGGTTGCGTGTCTCGGCGCGTTCGCCTTCGACCTGCACCGTGTGAGTCACGCGCAGCTTGGTCTCGCAGACAGGGCAGTTCATCGTTCGATCGGTTGCGAGGTCATGCCGCCGGAAGCATACGGGTAGTAGGCCATGGCGATGGCGTCGGCGCGGTCAGGCGACGAGTATTCCTCGGTGCCAACGCGCTTCAAGAACTCGTCCTTCGATTCGAGGCGGAACTTGCCGTCGGTGTAGCGGTATTGCCGGCTCACCAGCTGCGTGAACATCGTCGAGTCCCGCTTCAGGTGGATCTTGCGCGAGCGGGTCAGCTGCCGCAGCGCGAAGTAGGCCTCGGTGATCGCGTCGTGGAAGGCGTAGCTGTCGAACGGGCGGCCCTGCGAGTGGAACTCGAAGACGTGCTTGCGCTCCTCGTAGAACATGTGCATGACGCCCTGGCCCATGCCGCCGGCGTCGACGCAGTAGTTGGTCTGCAGGTCGCTCCAGCCGAGTGCGCGCTGCCACGCGAAGGCTTCGCGGATCACGTCCGCCGGCTCGCGCTTCACGAAGACCTTCATGCCCACCATCGCGCCGTTGTAGCGACACACCACCACCGACTCGTCGCTGCCGAAGCGCGCGAGGTCGATGCCGAACTGCCGCACCGCGCCCTCTGAGGTCTCATCGGTGATCGGCAGCCACTGGTAGGCCTCGTTGAACTTCACGCGCTCGCAGCACCACAGCAGGTCCTCGTAGCGCACGACGGCGTTCGGGTTCTCGCGCGGGAACTCGCCGAGCACGCGCACGCGGAACACGTCGCTCTCGCGGCCGTATTCCGACTCCATCTCCTGGATGTGCTTCTTGCTGACGTTGGGGCTGTCTTCGGCGCTCCAGGTGTAGGTCGCGTAGTTGGCCTGGTCCTTGCCGAACATGTCGAAGAACTCTGTGTCGCGGTCGTTCGGGTTGCCGATCGCCACGATCAGGTTGTCGGCACCGGTCGTGGTGCCCTTCATCGTCTGCCAGATCGGGCGGCCGATGCCTGACGCCTCGTCCACGAGGATCGTCATGCCCTTGCTGTGGTAGCCCTGGATGTTCTCCGGGCGCGTGCTGGTGGCCGTGAAGATGCCCCACTTTGGCAGGCCCAGCAGGGTCGCCTTGACCGACGAGATGTCGATCAGGCGCTGGAAGTCCGGGTCGCTGCGGCCGACCGTCCTCGAGAGCTCGCTCATCCACACGTCGCGGACCTGGCGCATGGTCGGCGCCGTCACGATGGTCTGCTCGTTGACGGCCTGCAGGGTCCTCCACAGCGCCACGATCGTGCTGGCGGCTGTCTTGCCTGGGCCCTGCCCTGACTTGACCGCCACGCCCTTCTTGCGGATCTCACGCGGGCCGCGGGTCTGCCGCTGGATCTCCGCGAACAGTTCAGCCTGCTGGTCGGAGGGGACGAAGCGCAGGATGCGGCACAGCTTGAAGATGTCGGCTTGCGCCGCCTTCATGGCCGCGTTGAAGGGACTGACGCGGCGCACTCGTTACTTCACGATCTTGATCTCCTGGACCGACGCCCAGTTGATCTCGTGCACGACGTCGCCGATCTTGAACCGGACGACCGTGCCGTTGTTGGAGTAGTCGCTGCAGCCGGTGTAGACGACGGTGTCGCCGTTCGTGAAAGTGATGGTCATGGCTTCAGGAGGCCGCAGAGCTGCGACTGCTATCTTCAGGGTTGCGATCGGGATCAACGAGAGGATCCCGAAGATCATGGCTTCTCGAACGCGTCCAACGCGGGGAGCGGTGCTCATCGACCACCAGCGTCTCGAGCACCTCGGCGATTCTCACGACCGCGCTGGTGACGACGGGGGCGGCCTTGGTGTGGGCCTCGACTTGCTTTTGTCGGGCTCGGATCAGGTCTTTCACGCTGGGTTGGAGGCGCCATACGAACACGAGCAGGAACGCCATCAAGACGCTTCCAGGCCCCATGTGGTCCCAGATCAAAAGCCACTGAGGCAACGTCGACGGATCAGCTACAGAACCCATGAAAGTCGCCTTTCTTAACTGGAAAATCGTTTCGAGCCGACTTTTGCGACGCCGCCTGCACCGAGCAGGCCGAGTCCTACGAAGGTGAGGGTGTCGTCCTTCAGGTAGGCACCCAGCGCGAGCAGGCCGGCGCCGACGAACAGCGTGACCGACGAGGTCCTACCCTGGGAGGGCTTGGATTCGCCGTCGGGGCACGAGTTCGGCGTCGGTGGCTTCGAGTTGTGGGGCTTGCGGGGCATGGTTGCCTTGGCCTAGCAGCAGGATGAGCTCCCGGTTCGACTTGTCGGCGTCGACCGCGGTGAGTCCCTGGATCCTACCCAACTCACGCATCGCCGCAAGCTCTGTTCGGTTGTCGAGCGACTCCCGTGCCCGTTTGGCAATCGCCTCGAGCCGGCTGGCCATGACGACCCGGTCGTCGTCGGTGCTCGAAATCGTCAGGTCGCGCGTGTAGGCGTAGGGCAGGGCCATCATGTCCCGCCGTTCGACCGTGCTCAGCTCCCCGAGCAGCTTCTCGAGGCGCTTCTGGGCCGCGCCGCGCCCGTTCGCGAGCAGCTGCCGACCGACCGCCCTGAGCAGCTTGCTCTCGTAGCGGAGCAACTCCTGCTCGTCAGGGCACCACGTCAGGATGTAGTCAGCGCCGAGGTAGTCCAGGACCTCATCCTGGGGGTCAAAACCGAGCTCAAAAGCCGCCAAAACGTGGTTTTCGGCCTGTTTTTGGGGGTTTGCGCCCTCCGAGTGCGGGCTCGCGGGCTCGTCGGAGTGGTTCGGGCCGAAAATCGCTCGGTTGTCGAGCGGCCGCACGATGCCCACGGTGTCGGCCTCGGCGATGCTCTGGCCGGCTCCGAGGACCCCCTTTTGGCTCAAAATGAGCCTCGTGGTGCGATAAAACAGCGCCCGGAGGCGCCTTTGGGTGGCGTCCGGGTCGAAATCTGTGCCCTTTTCGATGGTTGCTTGGGGTATCACGCGCCGATCAGGCGGAACAGCACCTTCGCCGCGATGCGAAGGCTCTGCAGCTCCACCAGGAGGGAGTATTCCGCCGCGATCGAGGTGAGGGAAGCCTTCAGGGCCTGTTCGCCGAGGCTGACGTCGATGCCGGCGGCACGGTCGAGCTCGATGGCCACGCCGGACCGCAGGCGTTCGCGGAGACGCTCGCGCATCTCCTCGCTCTTCACGCCGGCGAGTGCTTCCTTGATGTCCTGTTCGAAGTTGCTGGTCACTTCAGGACCTCGACGGCGGGCGTTTCCTGCACACCGAGGCGGCGTTCGATGTCAGCGATCGCCGTCCACACCGCGTCCTGTTGGGCGGGGGATGGGATCGGCTTGCCGTCGAAGTAGTCCTTCGCCAGCTTCTTCGTGAGGTTGACCGACTCGCGTTCGGCGGCGGTTTGCAGGGGGTTGACGCAGCTGCAGAGGAGCAGGAGGGGGATGAGTAGGGACTTCATGGGGGTCAGGTTACTCCTCGGAGGCGTCTTCCGCCAGCGCCGCGTCGAAGTCGCTGTCAGTCAGGTGCAGGGCCCGCACGCGGCGGGGGGAGGCTTTCAGGTAGGCGCGCAGCAGGCGGACGTTGAACATCTTGACGATGTCCAGCACCTCCTCAGCTCGCATGCCGAACTCCTCGCCGAGCAGCACCGGGTCAGGGAACACCTTGAACGCCTGGTAGACCTCGGCCTTCTTCGGGATCACGTCGCTGCACGGCCGTCCACGCCTGCCGTGGGTGATGCGCAGGTTCCGCACCGAGCAGTTCTCCTTGTCGCCGTCGATCACCTCGAGGGTGCCGCCGGTCTCGCGCCACCCGGGCATCCACGCGTCCGCCACGAGGGACCGCGCCGAGATCCCACCCTCACGGTAGGCCACGGACGGGTAGCCGCTCACGTTGCGCGTGGCGTTGGACGACATCCTCAGGATGTGGCCTGCTTCGCTCGCGAACAGGTCGGGGATGAAGCCGCACCGGCGGTAGAGGACCTTCGAACCGTCCTCGCACGTCACCAGGATCTCCAGGGGGTCGCTCATCGCGTCACCGCCTTGCAGTAGAAGACGTCACGACCCTCGGTCGTCTTCGTGTAGAGGCCTTGCTTGGTTTCGCGCTCGAGCTGCTTGCGAGCCGTGTCGTGGAGCAGCTTGTAGGCCGCGGCGAACTCGATCACGGTGAACCGCTCGCCCTTGAAGATCTTCAGCAGCATGGCCGCGCGCTCGCTGGGCGGGACGTATCTGACTTGTTTCGTGCTCACGGTTGCACCGCCTTGAACTCGCGGAACTTGTCCGCCGCGATCTTCGTCGCGTGCTCGGTGTCGCGGGCTTGGACGTAGACGGTCATCCAAGGGCCGATCGCCAGAGTTGAGGCGTGGGGGGTGACCACCCCGTCGCCTTCCTCTGGCAGCGATTCGGTGCTTTGGCGGACAGCCTTCACCTCCACCGAACCGCCTTCCTGGCTGTAGACGAGGAACCGCTTCAAACCGGCTTCGGCGAAGTCCTTGTAGCGATCGAGGGTGAACTCCTCGACGCTGCCGTTGGTGTGTAAGGCAGCCATCTTCTCGGCTACGGCCTCGTCAGAGAAGATGCCGACCACCCGGTAGTCCGAGTAGCAGCCCTGGGAAACTAAGAACACGCTTGTCATGATGACTTCCTTCTACTTGTTTTTGAGGCGGGTGTAAAGCCCCTTGGGGTGTTTTTGAGGGATCTAACGTCCCGTAGCTGATTTTTGAGGAGCCCAATCCTTCAACTGGGGTTATTTTTGAGCCGGGGAAAAGTGGGGCTGGGGTGTGGGGTGGCACCGCTTGGTTTTGGCCAAAGCCGCCACGTAGCGCTTTTCTGGCCAGGGTCCTTGCCATCACGGCGTGGCCAATTCCTTGGCGCTTGCACGAATGCGGCTCAGAGCAATAGTCACGGCGTTAGACTTTGCTTCCCCTGAAGCGCAAGCGTCCTCAAGAACCTCTTGCATGATGGGGGAGACGACCGCCTGTAGGGCCAGACGTTGCGCTCGCAAGGAAATACGATGTTCCGCAACGGTTCGACGGTTGCGGGCTTCAGCTTCCCGAGCCGCTTGGATAGCTGCCGTTTGGCTTGCCGACGTCGGATCGGTCTCGACCTTGTAGGCTTCTCCACCGTTGCGTGAGTCTTGACGGCGAAGGTTGGACAGAGCGCCACGAAGCAAAACCGAGAGGTCGCGGACGTTGCCTTGCGCATCCCAATTGGAACGGCGACGGGCAAGGCCGTGGGTGCCGCTCAACGGCTTGCTTGCTTGCCTTGGCGTAGTGGCAAGGTGCCACACTACCCTAGGTAGGGCGGACGGCAGCTCGCTCGCCGCAGTCGCTGGCGCGCTCCTGCGCATACCGTTGGCGTCGATCCACGAACGGCGACACCGAGCCGCCGCCCACGTCGATATAGCGAGGGCGAGCCCTTCGGGCATCGCGCTCAATTCTTCCATGATGCCCGGACCGTAGTCGCAACCCTGCACCGCCCCAGAAGCCCGTGCGAGGGCAAGGGAGCAATGGGGAGCATCGGCCGCGCAGTAGGCGTAGGATGCGCTACGGGCAGTCCTAGCGGCCTTGCGTGCCTTGTCGTGGGCTTTCGTCTTGTCGACCTTCGGACGGGGCTTGCGCGCAGTCGGAACGTGCTGCGGGCAGTAGGGGGCGGGGGAGCCGTGGGGCGATTCGGGGGATTGCGTAGGAAGGAACGGCATAGGGTAAGTCTCCAAGTAAGTAGTTAATCGACAGGCGACATCGACTCTACCGAGCAATCATAGGCGCTGGCGTGCGCTGTGACCGCCTCACTATCTGATCCCAAGAAGTCCGCACTACACCCCCCCAACGTAGTAACCGTGCTGGCAGGGATCAGGACGCCATCCCCGGAGACGTATACCGCGCCGGGGATCAGATAGCTATCTGTCACGCGTACCTTAGTGACTACGCGGACGTCGAAGCCGCGGTGATAGGCCTCGACGGTGTAGTTGCGGGTCCGGGGCTTGTTCGTCATGGTTCGTTCGCTTGTAGGGTTCATGGTTCGTCTCCGGGTAAGCAGCTAACTCTACTACGCTAGATCGACCGGTTGTGTTTCATTATTTAGCGGAAAGCCGAGAAAAGAATCTGCCGCCCCTGAAAGGTTTTGGCGACTAGCGGGAACTAGTAGTGTGTCGGTGCCGCGGTCGCGCGGTGCCGCCGGTCGGTTGGTTCGCGCTTGCGCTAGTGCGCAAGTCATACAGCTTGCCAGTTGGCAAGTTGCGCCTCGCCGTAACCGACCTGGCACCCCCACCCTCGAGGGTGCCCACTGCCTGGACTGCACTTCGGGACCATTTTCCGGACTGCGTTCCTGGACCGTTTTTGACTCACAGGAGACTCGCCGATGAATTGCCACTGCTGCGTCTGTTCGTGGGTCCTCAATGTGGACGCCCTCATCCCCACCACAACCGAGCAGGCTTGTGGGGCGGACGACGAGGGATGGGACGTCTGACCGTCCCCCAGTAAACCGCCGCACGGTTCCAAGCCCGTGCCGGTCAGCAAACACTGACCGTCGGTGAGGACTGGGATGTAGACTTATCTACATACTGAGGATCACTGATGTAGACCGCTTACTAGATGGCACCATCCGCCGTCGTAAGTGCGGCCAGGCTAAGAGGATGCACCGAAAAGCTCGTTTTTATTGTACCACTGTGGGAACAATTCACTTTCGGGTGAATCGCCACAAGTGCTTGAAAGGACTGGCTTTAGGGACCGTTTTTACAAGTTTGCGACACGCACGCGAGTGTGGGTTTCTTTCTGGAAAATGGACGACCTCTGAACCTGCCACATCGGCAAGTTCCTCAATATACCCCTTATACATACTTTGGTGTGGACTTGCCGATGTGGCAGGTTTGAGGGGTATAGGTGGTTTCCAGAGTTAAAGTTGCATTTTTTACCGTTTTTCTCCCACGGAGATAATCCCACGGAGCAACTCAGTAATTCAGCCGCAACACACTGCCTTCACGTAGGTTACCCACGGCGGCGCACCCTCCAAAAGAGATTTGCACCACTACTGGAACATTTAACCTTCTGAAACAACGGGCCAAAATCCCTTGCAGAACCCCCACTGTGACCAAAAGTAGCCGTTGACGGTTGGACAAACCTCCAAACTGCTACTTTTAGTGACAATGGCGCTTTCATTTGGGTGACCACCCAAGAGGGGTCCCAAAAGTAGCCAAATAACGAAATCGACCAAATCAGCCCCATTTTCAGGCTCATTAGGTCCTACCAGACTCCCCTTTCTTACAGGAGAACCGTGCCATGACTGACGATGTAGTAGATCCTCCCGAACTGACGGCTGATGAGTGGTTGTCCGCCGTCGACGCCGAGCTGGTCCGCAAGGCCCGCCGGCACCTCCGATCCTTCCCCACGGGGCTGGTGAATGAGGTGCTCTACGACGGCGACACGCCCGAACAGGCGGCTCGCTACCTACTCAGCCGGGGGCGGTCATGACCCGTCGTCAACGCCACGCGTTCGAGGAAGTGCTGCTGTGTGCGTTCCTCGGCCTCGCCTTGGGACTCTGGGCCCTGGCCAACTTGCCACGGTCCACCCCCACCGGCAGCACCCCCACCGCGGCGACCCCGCGGTAGGGCTACCCCCTCGCAACGACCCCCCTACCTTTCGTAGGGGGTTCGTCCACTAGGAGGTAACTATGTACTTGAAAGAGATACTGCGGCTCCACGCCCTCTACCTTGCAGGTGACCCTGCGGGGGTGCGAGCCAACCTCACCGGGGCCGACCTCCGCTGGGCCAACCTGACCGGGGCCGACCTCACCGGGGCCGACCTCACCAGGGCCTACCTCCGCTGGGCCGACCTCCGCGGGGCCTACCTCACCAAGGCCAACCTCACCGGGGCCTACCTCACCGGGGCCAACCTCACCAAGGCCGACCTGACCAGGGCCGACCTGACCAGGGCCGACCTGCCCGAGGCCGACCTGACCAGGGCCAACCTCACCGGGGCCAACCTGACCTGGGCCGACCTCCGCGGGGCCGACCTGACCGGGGCCGACCTGACCGAGGCCAACCTCACCAGGGCCGACCTGACCGGGGCCAACCTGACCTGGGCCGACCTCCGCGGGGCCGACCTGACCGAGGCCGACCTGACCGAGGCCAACCTCACCAGGGCCGACCTGACCGGAACGAGGGTCTTGGCCTTCCGAGCCGATCCCTACCGAGGTTACACCGTTCCAGGTGTAGACGGGAAACGCATACTCCAGCACGGCTGTGTTCGACTCACCTTGGATGAGTGGGACGCCCGACACGATGAACTTGCGGCTACTCACGAGCCTGCTCGTGCGGCGAACTTCGCTGCACGGACCCGTGCCTTGGTAGCCTACTGCCGCACGCTCGACTGAGCTGCGGCTACCCCCAATTAGTGAGCACCCTGCACTTCGCCGGGTGCTGACCCACTTGGAGGTAACCTATGAAAGAACTCGGCTTGGCAATACGGAAGCACGCCCTTGCGGGGTGCCAGACGTTGCCCGAGTTGCTCGACCTGGTGAAGGGTGACGACTCCGTCCCCCAACCGGATCGGGACTACTTCGAAAGCACGGTAAGGCCGTGCATCCTCACCCGCGGCAAGCGGAAGGGCGGCTTGCGGGCCTCACCGAACCGCTACGCCTCGAAAGCAAGCTACTGCTTCCTCCGGGCCTACCACTGGCACGGCGGGGCAACTGGGGGCAACCTGGGCGGTCCAATGATGGACAGCCTGCGGTTCCCCAACGACTACGACCGCGCGGACACCCTCGCGGTGACGCTGCGCGTGGCCATCGGGCGACCGATGGTAGCCGCGGACAACTGGAAGAGGGCGTTGCATGGATGAACTCCAAGCCCTGATCACGAAGCACGTCGAGACCTTCGAGGCTTGGCCTGCACCGGGAAGCGACTGCTCCGAAAGAGGCACGCTGATCTTCTCGTTCTCGTTCGGCGACTTGAGGGGTGAATGGCGGTGCGGCAGTGCCGTGCCGCTGCATGCCTACCTGAAGAAGCCGTTCAAGGTGAAGAGGTTGGACGGTCTTACGACCCACCACCAAGCCAACTGCATAAGAGCGGCGAAGGTCTACAAGCCCTCGCTGCACGACCAGCCGATCCGCTACGCGATCCGACAGGCCTACCGGCCCGAACCGATCGACGTGATGGCGAGTCTGCTGCTCGAAGCCGCAGGCGCTGAGCACTACACGGACTGGCTCGACTGGGCCGAAGAGTTCGGCGGGCTTGCCGACGCCACACCCACTTCCCTCCGGGAGCTGCAAAGCGGGTTCGCGCTGATCAAACAGCGCATCCCACAACTGCGGCGCCTGTTCGGCACCGACTACGACAAGGCCTGCGAACTCGCCGGCCAGATGTGACACACAGCGACCTACTGGTGCGAACTGACTGACACACAGCGACCTACTGGTGCGAACTGACTGACACACAGCGACCGCGGCGGCTGGGCTACAGCCATCAACACGCCTGACTCTCCTTCTTCCCCTTTTTCCCGAGGCGGGCCGCGGTCGCACTTTTCCTACTAGCAGTTAGATCACTACACTTAGTAGTGGTCTTACCCACTAGGAGGTAACTCTATGGACTTGAAAGAGATACTGCGTCTTCACGGCCTCTACCTTGTCGGTGACCCCACCGGCAAACAGGCCGACCTGACCTGGGCCAACCTCCGCGAGGCCGACCTGACCAGGGCCGACCTGACCGGGGCCGACCTGGCCTGGGCCGACCTGACCAGGGCCGACCTGACCGAGGCCAACCTCACCAAGGCCGACCTCCGCTGGGCCAACCTGACCGGGGCCGACCTCCGCGGGGCCGACCTCACCGAGGCCGACCTCCACTGGGCCAACCTGACCGGGGCCGACCTCCGCGGGGCCGACCTCACCGGAACGAAGGCCCTTGCCTTCCAAGCCGATCCCTACCGAGGTTACACCGTTCCAGGTGTGGACGGGAAGCGCATACTCCAGTTCGGATGTGTGCGGCTCACCTTGGATGAGTGGGATAGCCAACACGATGAACTTGCGGCTACTCACGAGCCTGCTCGTGCGGCGAAGTTCGCTGTCCTCACGCGGTCGATCGTAGCCACCTGTAGAGCCTTGGACCTGTAGAGGTCCGCTCGCTACTGCCCACCTGAGAAGGTGGTAGGTAGCAAGCGCAAAAGGAGGCGCTGTAACTTGACCCGAGAATACTACACCGACAGCGAGTGGAACTCGAAACAGACGCGGCTACGCCGCGGCACGACCTTCCTGAGCCAGGTCCGCAAACTTGCGGGCTGGACCACGAAGAACTGCCGGGTGAGCTCAAACAAAGGCGGCCCAGCCGTCGACGGTGAGTGCACCCTGCACAGCGAGACCCTCTACATCCACTTGGAACCGAGGGGCTTCAGCTTCGCCAGGACCTGCAAAGGCATGAAGGACTACTCGGGGGGACGCAACCACGAGATCCCCCAGAAAGCCCTGCTGACGCCCAGGGAGATGATCGCGTGGTTGGAACGAGCGGGGCTACTGCGGTGAAGAAGACGAACGTTTGGGAGACTAACATCTGGACCGGAACTGACTTGATGAGGGTGACTGAGAACTCCCAAATCAAGAGGATGTTCCGGCCACCGCTCTACATGCCCATATACTGGGGCGACTTCTCGCTTCGCTACCCGATCGCTGGTCAATGGACGCGATCGCTCAAGGATGCCGAGCGACAGCTCGAACTGTTGGCTAAGACAGAGAAGCCTTAGCACCCCCTAGCAACGAGCCCCCTGCACTTCGCAGTGGGCTGGTCCACTAGGAGGACTACATGACCAAGACAGCAGAACACGAGCTCGGCGAGTTCGTGCTCCACACCCTGCAAGGGAAAGGAGCCGAAGCGTTCGAGCGACTCGAAGCGATCGCGAACCGAGCCGCCTTCCTCGGACTAGGCTCGGAGAACGGCCACGCCTGCGAGGACACCGACCCGTGGCTGATCCCGAAAGGGACGGGCTACATGACGTGCTCGCATACTCACTGCCTCGCCGAGATCATCGGCCGACCCGGTGATCTGTGCGATGACTGCAAAGCAGCAGACATGGGTTCGCCCGACGGCTCGTTTTGCAACGGGTGCGACAACGATGGCTGACCCAACCACACACGAGATCATCGTGATCCGGTGGCCCTCGAAGGATCGAGGCAGCTACTGGGTCGCTGAGAGGAATCTCCAACGGAACACCTTCTTCCCGCTCCAGAACATGGGGCAGGACAGAGGCGCTGCCATCACCCGAGGCTTGGACATCGCCAAGGAACGGGGGATGGATTTCAACATCAACGTCCCAGGCCATGAAGTGGAGTAACCAACATGCACACCCGACTGAAGACCCTTCGCGACACCCTCGCGAAGCACCGTAGGGGCGAGGCCTACCTCGAGCACCTCTACACGGCGATCGAGGACCTGACCAACATGGACAAGCTGTTCGTGGTGATCGTCGGCAACCCCATCGACGGCATCACCGTTGAAGGGCCCTTCGATGCCGAAGGCGCATCCGACTACCATGCAGGGTGCGACACCGAGTGGTGGCTCACCGAACTGCATGCGCCGTGGGACGGCAACGACCTGGAGGTGATCCCTTCGTGAAAGCAGCCCAGTTCTACCGTGGCCCGTCGATGATCGACGGCCACGAGATCGTAGCCATCGCAACGACCGGTTCTGCCAACCGCAAGACCGGTGACATGATCCAAACGTGGATCCTGCGCACGAGCCACAGCCCCACCGAAGCGGTGCGGCTCGGCCATGACCGCAGCATCTGCGGCGAGTGCCCCCACCGCGGCGACTCTCAAAAGCCACGGACATGCTACGTCAACATCGGACAGGCGCCCCAGGCCGTTTGGCGGGCTTTCAAGGCCCGCCGCTACCCAAAGGCGACCCTGGCCGACTTCCTCGCCCAGCGTGGCGACCAGCCCCTGCGCATGGGCAGCTACGGCGACCCCGCCGCGGTGCCGATCGCCGCGTGGGATGGTGCGGCCGGCACCAGACGCCGCGCTGGCTACACGCACCAGTGGCGCAAGCCATTCGCCCAGCCCTTCCGGGAGCTGGTCATGGCCAGCTGCGACGGACCTGGCGAGGCGATCGAAGCCGCTCGGCAAGGGTGGCGGACGTTCCTCGTGCAGCCTGTCGGAGCACCTGCTCCGCTGGAGGGCATCGAGTGCCTCGCCGACAGCCACGGCAAGACGTGCGAGCAGTGCGGCCTGTGCCGCGGTGCTGACCGACCCAATGCCCCGAGCATCTGGATCGAGGCGCACGGCACGGCGAAGCGGTTCGTGGGGGCCACATGATCGAAGATGCCTACACGATGGCTGTCAGGGACCTCTATGCGTTGCTGCGGCTCCGGCCGCGGCCACTGCACAAGATGTTCGGCCACAGCCCTACCGAGGAACAGAAGCTCATGCATGCCGAGCTGGTGAGGGACTGGCAACGAAAGGAACGAGGCGTCCGCAGACGAATGCGAGCGGCCAAGGGCGTCTGACGCCCCCTACTAGCAAAGGGAGCTGCCTCCCTCGAACGTCCTGCAATCCCGCAGGGCCTTCGAATTGAGGCAACACCATGGAACGCAAAGAACTGGTCGATCTGCTCGAACGGCACGAAGCAGCCACCAAGGGAAAGAGGTGGGAGATCGATGATAACGGTTGGATCAAGAACGCCTGCCGCTACTTGAGGTGCGGCTCGCACGAGGCAGATTGGGAAGATGGAGCCCGAGAGCTGGCCATCGAGTCGGTCAACATCCTGCCCGATCTGATCAGGAAGCTGCTGTCGACGGGCGTCGTCTGACGCCCCCTACTAGCAACGAGCCCGCTACATGGTGTAGCGGGCTGGTCCACTAGGAGGACTATGCAACTGAAACTCACGATGAAGAACGCGGTCATCGTCTGGAACCACAACACCGGACGGATGATCGTGCGGGACGTCGCTGCCGGCGACCGCGCAACCTTCGGCGACCTTGCCAAGGTGCAAGCCGAGCTCGGCCTCGAACCCGAGGACGGGGGCTGGGTGCACATCCAGAACTTGAAGTTGGAGGTAGATCAAGGATGAACCTGATCCGCAAACTGCTGCAGGAGATCGCCGACAATCGCCGCGAGGTGGTGTGCCTCTCCCGCAAGGACCGACTCACCCTCGACGACCACGCCGAGCTGAGCCGGATGAACCGCAGGCGCCAAGACCTCGAGGTGACCCTCGAAGGTGCCGTGCGGGAGTTCGTCGCCAAGGTCGACGCATTATCCAGGAAAGACACTGGAATCGTCTACCAGGAACTCTACAACCTCCTATTGGCATGAACAACAACTTCCTACTGGCTGCCTTGGCAGCCCTTCCCCCAGGTCCGATGATCGACCCGCTCCCTCGCGGCCAACGTCGCATCGGTCCCAAGTGCGGCGCCCGCAAAGCCCGCGGCCCGCTGCCGCCCAGCAAGCTCGACTACGAAGCCTTGCTGCAGCCCTACTACGGCAAGACCTACCGGCACAAGTTCACCGGTCAGGTGCGCCGGGTCGGGGGACAGAGCTGCGGCGACTACGTGGCCATGTTCAACTCCACGATGGGCTGCTGGCGCCTCGCCCGCAAAGCCCTCGACTGGCTGCGCAACTCCGAGGAGGTGTGATGCCTCTCTGGCTCGCACGGGTGACCCTTTGGACACCCGTCCCGCTGATATTCCTTTGGGCGGCTTGGAGGGCGACCGAGAACGACCCCGACAGGATCGTCTCGTGGCTGAAGTTGTCAGCCGTCGTTCTTGGAGGTCTCGCCGTTGCGGCCGGGATCTCCACCGCCTTCGTCGTCGCAGTCGTCACGGTGTGGAACGCACCGTGACCGGTTGTCTCCCTCGAACGCCCTGCATCTCGCCGGGTCTTCGAATTGAGGTAACCTATGAACACGCTCGAAACGATCGCGCTGGCCAAAGCCGTCGCCCCAGACGTCTACCGCCAGCTGTCCGAAGAGGTAGTCGAAGGCACCTACGTCATCGACTGCCAGATCCGTATCCGCGGCACGGTGAAGAAGGGCAAGCCCTTCGAGCAGGCCGTGGCTGCGGCCATCGATCCCTGGACCCTGCTCTACCGCGCGCTCAGCAAGCTGAACGGCACGACGGTCGACAGCCTCGTCGAGGAAGCCCTCACGGCTACCGATGAGGAAGCGACCGAGATCAAGGAACAGGCCAAGCGCGCGGTTGCACGGCTCGTCGCCGCGCAGAAGCGCACCATGCCGGGCCGCATCACGGCACAAATGACCTGGGAGGTGGTAAGCTGAGAGCCCTGAACGAGATCATCAAAGACGCCTACGGCTGCCGCCCTGAGGCAGTCGTGGTGCGTTGCCCCAAGCTGCTCCGCAAGGGCTTGGATCCGCAAGGCAACTGGTTCCAAGTCACGTTGCCCGACATGACGTTGATCGTCGACTTGCCACACCGTCCGAAGGCTGCGGCGTTCCCACTGGCCTACGCGCTGTCGTTCTTCGACGAGCAACCCACCGACACCAAGATCGACCTGTGGAAGCGGTTCGGTCCGGCGCTGGCTGAAGCCCGCGCGGCTGCCGAGCACTGCTACAAGCAGCTGGAGGTCTAGCATGAAGAACAGCGAAGACAAGCTACTGCTCTGTGTCGCGGTATTCATCCTGGCCGTCGTCGCAGGGCTGGTCCTGCAGGCGGTGTGGTTGTGAAGAAGCGCCTCGAAGACCTCATGGTCAAGATCTTGGTAATCATCCTTGTCATCGGCACCCTCTCTCTGCTAGGCTAGTAACAACCCAACATGAACATCAACGTCTTAATAGGCCTGACCATGAAAGCGGTCACGGTCACCCCCGGCCGGGATGAAGTCTTCTTTGAAGAGGAAGGCGGTCGGAGCTTCAGGATGTTCCACTCCCAAGGCTGCTGCGAAGACGTGAGCATCGACGAAGTCGACGGCGAGATCGACTGGCTGGTCGGGTCGCCGATCACCCAAGCTGAGGAGAGCACCTCCAACGACAACCCCAAGGAAGAGTATGCAGAGAGTTTCACCTGGACGTTCTACCGATTCGCCACGGCGAAAGGTCACGTCTCGATCAAGTGGTATGGGTCGAGCAACGGCTACTACTCCGAGAGCGTCGACTTCGAAGAGGTATGACCCTCGACCTCTACCTTTGCCTGCTGGCTGTGGTGCTGCGGCGCTACAAGGTCCGCAACTGGATCAGCAAGCTGGCACGGATGGACGCCGAGCGCAACGTCGAACACGGGCCCTACTGCCAGTGCGACGGATGCAAAGACGAACCGAACGAGATGATGCGGTGGTGCCTGATCGACCCCGCAACGCTACCCGAACACCGATGCCTAAAATCTACCTCGGCAGCCTGCCAGAGCCGATCAACTGCAAGTCCTTCACCCTCACCCTTTCCCTCAACACAGACATGAACGCAGAACAGCTAGCTCGTGACATCAAGTCCCTCGACCAAGCCCACCGCGCAGCGGACGAAGCCCTCAAGCCCTACCCTGGCCTCAGCATCGGAGCCAAGGTCGAAAGCCTCGCTGCGAGCTACGAGGCGCTGAAGGCCCAGCAGCCTGTAGACGACTTCTCCTCCAAGGTTCGATCGGAGATCCGATCGGAGATCTCCTCCTCGCTCGGCAAGAGTTGTTTGGAAGTACGGAGCCTGACCACGCAAAATCTCGTTCATATGCTCATAGACAGGCTCCGGGCGCTGAAGGCCGAGCAAGGCAACACCATCTCCTCCGAGTGCAGCCAAGCTACCCACAACCAACTCAACCGCGTCTTGCCACGGTCCCTCAACAGGCTCGACGTGCGCGTCAAGGAGCTGGTCGACGAGCTGCTCAAGCTGCGGCAGCAGGGCGAGACCAACAACTCCCGGCTCGAAGAGGAGGATCGCCTCGAGATCCGCGCGAAGCTGATCGAGGCGATAGGGGGACCTGCCAACTCGGCTTGGTCAACCTGCTCGCTGGTCAACCAGATCGTCGGGTCTCTGGCATCATCGAGGTCCGAAGTGGCCGAGCTGGCAAGGAAGAACAGCGAGTTGCATGCGCGTCTAGGCGCGAAGGGCGCTGAGCTCGCCGAGCTGCAGCAAAAGCACCAGCAACTGCACGACAACTTCAAGCTGCTCCAGCACTTCTCCTCCGGCCAGCCGAAGGGTCTGGCGCCGGAGAAGGAGAAGTGGCGCGTCTCCCCCTCGCAGTGCCTTGGCCGGCTCTCCGGCCTGTTCCGTGTGATGCGCGGCAATGTCGACGCCACGCCGCACCCGGTCAGCGAGGCCGTAGCGAAGGCTCTGTGCGAGGACCTCAACTCGCGGGGGGTGTGAGGTGGACAAACCCTTCGTGCTCGGGCAGAGCCGCTGCTACCGAGTGGTTTCGCTGCCGGTGAAGAATAGCCCAAAGGAGCGCACCTTCGCTTTCGAAGTCCTCACCACTAACCGGATGGGCGAGGAGGTGTGGTTTCCCTGCGACGGCGGGCTCGAGGCGCACCGCGAGCTCCTCTCTTCGATCCTGCACTACCTCTACGCTGAGGCCAACCGCAAATGAGCTGGGAACACAACAAGCCCTTCGTGCTCTACACGGGTTCCGATGGATGCCGCTTGGTGTCCAACGGTTCCGAGAACCACCCCAAGGTGACCTTGCAGATCAAGGTCACCACCAGCGCGGGCGAGACCGTGTGGATCGACAGCCCCAACGACGACGAAAGCAACAGCACCCGCAGGCGCGTGATCATCGACGCGCTCCACTTCCTACACATGACGGCGGAGAAATGAACGAACCCCTCTACATGCGCCTGCTGATGGCCCTCGCGATGCGCACGGAAGGCAAGATGTCGATCGGCTTCGAAGAACTGCGGCAGATCGACACCGGCCACGTCCGCATCGAGGTCCGCAGGGACGATATCCTCGCCAGCTACGAGATCGAAGTGTCCAGACCGCCAGCCACCCCCAACAGTTAGTGGCTGGCTTCCACCCCACGTCTCCTGCTACGGTCGCCCCTCCCCATGCTGGACCTCGCCTTCGGTTCGCGCTTTGCCCGCAAGGCCTCCCCAGAGGGAGGCGACCCGCTCAAGGCGTGCCCTTGGGTGGATGCGTTCACCCGGGAGTTCCCCGACGACGCGCACGCCTGGCCGTATCTGTTCTACCAGAACGGGGAGCAGTGCGACCCGCAGTGGCGCATGCCGGCCAACCTCGAGGGCGTGGACGGCGTCGTGCTGTGCAACTTCCTCTTCTTCGACATCGACGGCATCACCCACGACGAGGCCCTTGAGGGGCTCGCGAAGCTGCCTGAAGGCCACTACCTGCTGAAGGTGTGCTGCCTCTACTTCACCAAGGGCGGCATCCGTCTGGTCTACCGGCTGTCCGACCCGGTCACGGTCGAGGAGTATGGGCCAGTCGTCCGCGGGATGTCGATGGTCCTGTGGAGCCTCACGTCGCTGCGCGTGGACGTGTCGACCGATCAGTGGCACCGGTGCTTCCGCCTGCCCCGAGTCATCCGAGACGACGACAAAGCCAAAGGACCGACGTGGCAAGCCGACTACTGGCAAGAGCCGGTAGTAGACCCAGACAACACCCTCAACCCAGACACCCTCCCCACCCGGCGCGAGAAGCTGCCGTGGTCCGAGACCCGCGCCGCGGCGCGTGCCGACGACACCCGTCCCGACCGCGACGACGTCCTGCCCGAGCCGAGGAAGAAGCTCTACCGCACGTTGCTGCGCGCCAGCCGGTTCAAGGACTACATCTTCGAACCGTTCGTGCAGATCCAGGCAGGTCGGCGCGACGCGACCATTATGGCCATGTCCGGCGAAGTGGTGGCACGGGCCTACTCCGGTGTGCCTGAGAGCGGCCCGGCTGAGATCTACCTGCTGCTTTACCCGGTGGTGGAGGGGATGCCCCCCGATGCCCCCGACAAGCTGTGGCGGCTGATCCAGCACAGCTGGACCGAACAGGCGAAGAAGGAAACGGACCGGCGCGAGAAGCTCGCCCAGGAGGCCACCCAGCGCGACGTGATCGTCGAGAAGATGCTCACCTGCCTGCCGCAGGACGAGATCCCCAACGACACCGCCGCCCGCGCCGACTACGCCCGCCGGCACCTGTGCCTGCAGACAGGCGCCACGGTGTTCCCAGTGCGCAAGGACGGCACCTACTCGTGCCAGGGCATGCGCACCAGCCAGCTGCCGGCGCACTTCAACAACGGCCTGCAGTGCCTCGTGGAGAACGGCTTCCGCAACGCCCAAGGCTCGCCGCTGGGAGGGCAGGAGATCCTGAACAGCTACTCGACCAACGTCGAGAGCGTCGAGTTCGTCGCCGGCAAGACCAGCGAGACCCGCCTCGCTCGCATCGGCGAACGCTACACGCTGCAGGTGACGCCCTTCAGCATGCGCCAGGACCTCGTCGACAGCGCCCAGCTCGACAACGAGATCGGCGACTGGCTCGACAGCTTCAACGACGCCGAGAAGCTGAAGCGGTGGCTTGCTTCGTCGGTCGCCGTGCACCTCGGCGGCACCGCGTCGCTCTACCTGCACGGCCCTGCTCGCGTCGGCAAGTCGATGCTCGCGCAAGGCATCGCCGACTGCTTCCAGGCGCCCGTCGTGCCAGGTATGCAGGCTTTCAGCGAGTTCAACGGCGGGCTGCAGAACTCCCCAGTGGTGATGGTCGACGAGGGCCTGCCAACAAGGCTCACCGGGATGGACATCAGCGACCTGTTCCGCTCGCTCGTGACAGGCGGGCCGATCAGCGTGATGCGCAAACACCAGGACGCCCTGACCAGCAAGATCCCCTACCGGGTGATCTTCGCGGCGAACAGCTTCGACATGGTCCGGCAGCTGATCGGCCGGCGGACGATGTCACCGCAGGACCGCGATGCGTTCCGGGAGCGCATCCTCGTCATCGACACCGGCACGGGGCCAGCGGATTACCTAGATCGCCGCGGGGCGATGGAGTTCACGAAGCACTCGGCGAAGGGCAGCTGGATCGGCGGCGAGTGCCGACTCGCTCGACACATCATCCGCCTGCACCAGATCATGTTCGAAGAGAACAGCTTCGAGCGCAGCGGGCGACTGCTCGTCGAAGGCGAACCGCACCCGTCGTTCACGATCAGCTTCGACCTCGGCGGCATGGGTCGCGAAGCGATGGACGATCTGTTGCAGGACATCGAGAAGGTCTACACTGGCCGCAGCAACGATCCGAAGCTGGCGATGGCCATGACTTACGAAGGCGACAGGGTCTGGATCAGTCGCCGTCCTTACGTTAAGTTGAAGTGCGCGCAGAACAGCTATAGAGATTCGAACAACTACACGATAGCATTGGACCGCTTCCTGCTGGGCGTGACGCGCACCTGCCCCAGGACCATGGGCATCCAGCAAGCTGTCGACCTGACCAAGCTGGCCTTCTGCGCGAAGAACGAAGGCCTGCCCCTCGTAGCCATCCAACCCGTCCTACTCAAAGCTGCAGGCATTAAGTGAACCTCTCCGCGACGCAACTCGAGACCGCAGACCTTTGCATCCGTAAGTGGAGGTTCACGTATCACGATCGCCTCCCAGTCTACAAGAAGGGTCACTTCGGCTTCGGCACCTGCCTGCACGCCGTCGCCGAGCGGTTCCTTCGCAACGAGGCAAACCTCTACCCAGAGGGCTGGGACATCGACCCGGATTCGAAGGTGCGACTGTCGCCGGCTGAGGCCGCGATCATCCCTGTCTTGATCCAGGCCGGCATCGACGCAGGCTACCTCGAACGCCGCCCAGGCGGGGTCGTCGAAGCGGCTTTCAACCTCGCGGCGAACGGGCACATCCTGCGCGGCAAGATCGACTACCACACGGTGCAAGGTCGGCGCATCGAGGATCACAAGACCGCGAAGAACGAGAACTACATCAAGAAGACCGGCAAGGCCCTGGCCAAGAACATCCAGATGCAGACCTACGCCAAGGTGCTGCTTGAGGAAGTGCGGTCCCGCGGCGAGGTCGACCCGCCGTTCATCACGCTGGTGCACAACCAGTTCATAATCACAGACTTGGTCGTCCGCCGCACCGAAGGTGAGGTGACCACGGCTGAAGTCGAAGCGTTTTGGAAGGGAACCATCCTCCCGCTCATCGACAAGATCGTCGCGGCTGCCGCAGCTGCCGACACCCTCGAACTCCCCATGCCAGAGGCATCGGCGTGCAACGCCTGCGGCGGCTGCCCGTTCATGTCGGTCTGCGCTGGACAAGAATCTGTATTGACCTACAAGGCCAGGGTCAGTAACATGATCAGCTCAAGGCCTACTACTGAAACCCCTACTGCCATGTCTAACTCAGCTCTCGACAAGCTCCTGAAGCGCACCGCTCCGGCGACTGCTTCGGTGAATCCCCCAGCTCCCCAAGTCTCCACTGCCGCTGCCGCTGCCGCACCAGCCACGACAGCCGCCCCCGTGCCTACGCAGCTCCCGCCGTGGCACAGCACGAAGTGCCCGAAGTGCTCGCCATCGGGTGTGAACTGCCGCACTCCTGGCTTCAGCAAGGAAGACGGCAGCCCGTGCCGCATCTGCTGCTCGATGACGCAGGTGAAGGCTCGCGACCTCTACGAGTGGGGCGTCGAGTCGGACGGCACCGTGCGCTGGTGGAAGAAGGGCCAGAAGGACCAGACGGTTGCTTCGACCCCGCCGGTGGAAGTGTCCAACGCCGGCAGCAAGACGTCCTACGGCATCGACGCGCTGCGCCGTGCGCTGCAGGAGGCCACGACGACGGAAGCGACGATCGCTCTCATCGATGAGGCTACGGCTGCGCTGGGCGACAGCCCCGAGCTGGCGCTGTTCCTGCAGGCCATCGACCTGAAGCTGGAACAGCTCGAGGCCCCTGCGGTGGAACCCCACCCGACGACGGTGGAGACCTTGGTAGCGCCGGTCGCCGAAACCGCCGAGCAGACCGAAGAGAAGAAGAAGCGCACCCGCCGCACGAAGGCCGAGATGGAAGCCGCTCGTGCCGCCGAGGCCGCCGAAGCTGCCCCTGCTGCCGAACCCACCCCAGCTCCGCAGGAGCAGCGCCAAGGCTTCATCCTCATGTGCAACTGCACGACGTTGAGCCGTGGCTACCCCGGCATGACGGTCGTGCTGGCCGAGGAGCTGCTCGCGGAGTTGCCCGGCTACTGGGACAAGAACGCGTTCGAGCGCCGTGATGGCCTGCAGAAGCTCGACTGGGCCATGCGCCTCGGAGGCTGCGTCGTCCTCGCCTCGGGCCGCAACCCCGACGTGGACGCGCTCGTGGCGGCGATCAAGCCCCAGGCCGCGGTCATCGTTATGGGCACGACGGGCTGATCCGATGAACCTCGACATCTGCAGGGACTGCCACAGTTTCAGCCACGGGATCGATCCCGTCGATTCCCCGAAGGAGCACATCAAAGCTGTGTTCCTCTCGGGGGTGTTGAATGGTCTGACCAACAGCCTCCGCCTGGAGAGCGAGGACGCCTGGTCTCAAGCATCTCTTTGGGCGACGGTGGAAGAGGCAGGTGCGCGGGTAGATCTCTGCGGAGGTGTCGACAATTGGGTCGAGTTCGTCCGCCTTGCTTACTCCTGGTTCTGTTGGTTTAGATAGCCCATGGCCACGATCGAAGAGTTGCTGGCGAGGAAACGCAAGGCTCCCCCTGAGGAGCCTCGCGTCGGCAGGACCGCGACCGACGCGCTCGTGAACCGCATGCTGCAGGATTCCCCCAAGGTCCTGTCAGAGATCGAGCGCATCTGCGGCATCCCCATCCAGCAGCCCTTCAGTGACAGCGACATCGACGCGATCCAGACGCTGCACTGCAAGCCCGAGGCCCTTGCCAACGGCTTCCGCTTGCAGCGCGTGCAGGCCGAAGCCATCCAGACCTTCCTCGAGACCGGCTCAGTGTTCGGGCCGATCAGCGTCGGTGGCGGCAAGACCGCCATCGCGCTCCGCTGCCTCGGCATCGCGTTCGAGAACGGCGTGCAGCGCGCCGCGCTGTTCGTGCCGAGCCAGGTCCACACCCAACTGGTCCAGCACGACATCGGCTGGGCGAGGAAGCGCATGCCACTCGGCTTCACGGTCTACCCGCTCGGAGGTCTGACCCCGCAGAAGCGCATGGCCATGGCCGGGGGGCGCCGCGGGGTGTGGATCGTCCCCTACTCGCTGCTGTCAGCGCGCGACGCCAGCGAGCTCCTCGAGAGGATCCGCCCCGAGCTGATGATCTTCGACGAGGCGCACCTGCTGAAGAACCGCACAGCGGCGCGGACCAAGCGGGTCCTCACCTTCCTGAAGGCCCACCCCGACACCCGCGTCAGTGCGCTGAGCGGCACGATGTCGTCGAAGTCGATCAAGGACTTCGCCCACCTGATCACCTGGGCCCTCGGCGAAGACGCCCCCGTGCCGAAGGATGCGCAGGTGGTCTCCGACTGGGCCAACACGATCGACTCCGAGCAGGCAGCCGAGGGGCACTACCAGCCGCGCACGAACACCGGCCCGCTCCGGCCGCTGATCAACTGGAGCAACAAGAACTTCCCGAAGACCCCGTGCGAGTTCACCGTGCAGGGCTTCCGCTTCGCGTTCCGCAATCGCCTGCTGACCACGCCCGGCGTGGTGTCCTCACCGCCCGACTCGCTCGGCACGAGCCTCTACATCGAGAACGTCGCGGTGAAGTCCCCCACCCCGCGGCTGCAGGAGCTGCAGGATCAGCTGGAGGATCTCTGGCTCACCCCAGGCGGCGACGAAATCGAGTTCGCCATGCAGAAGTGGAAGTGGGCGACGGAGCTGTCTGCGGGCATCTACAACGACCTCGTGTGGCCCGATGCCGGGCAGGTGGCCGAGCGCCGCCGCACGTCACCCGACCAAGCCGAGGAGTGGCTGAAGAAGTCGAAGGACCACCACAAGGTGCAGCAGGCCTACCACAAGGAGCTGCGCGGGTGGTTCCAAGGCCACGCCCACAAGCCAGGGCTAGACACGCCCATGCTGGTCGGCGCTTCGATGGCCCGCTACGGCGACCGCGATGTAGGCAGCAAGCTCTACACCGCGTGGTTGACGATGAAGAACCTGGAGTTCCCGGAGATGGTCGAGCGCGACTCGATCCCGGTCCGGGTGTGCGACTACAAGATGCGCGCGGCGATCAAGCTGATGAAGGAATCCGAGGCCGGCGAAGGCATCGTGTTCTACCACCACCAGACCGCCGGCAGCTGGTTGGTCGAGCTGGCCACCGCCGCAGGCTTGCCGATCGTGCACTGCCCCGCCGGCAAGGCCGCCAACGATTTCCTCACGTCGTCGGGGGCGGAAAGCCGATGCCGCGGCAAGTGGCTGATCTGCTCGATCAGTGCCCACGGCACCGGCAAGAACCTGCAGTTCCTCAGCGACCAGATCTACCTGCAGATCCCTCACAACGAGATGACAGCACAGCAGTCGATCGGCCGCACGCACCGGCAAGGCCAGAAGGCCGACTCGGTTACGTGCACCACGCTGATCTCCAACAAGCAGGACGAGCTGATCCTGGCCAGCCTGCTGAACGATTCGATCTACATGCTGGAGACCTCGGGCGACAGCCGCAAGCTGCTGCTAGCGACGTGGAACCCGATGCCGACCGTCTACGGAACGCACCAATTGCAAAGAGCAGGCTTGCAGAGCAAGGTGCTTACTGCTAAACAACAACTCATGCTGACCGAAAGGTTCAGCGCCTCGCAGTGAGGCTGCTGTTCTTGAGGTTCAGCGTTTCCTAGTCCGTTAGTCCGTTACTCCGTTACCCAAAAGAAGAATAGCCCATGGCTTCCCCGTTCAATCTCGATAGCGCCAACGCTTCCCGCAACTACGACTACGTTCGTGCAGGTCGGTATCTGGTCCGGCTCGAGGAGTTCCGCTTTGGAGTCAATCGTGCCAAGCTCGACTACGCCCGCTTTTCCTTCACTGTGGTGGGTGTCCTCGACCCTTCCGAAGCCGCGAAGGACCCGAAGGGTCCCCACCGCGTCGGCGAGAAGATCTCGTGGGTCCTCATGGCCAACAAGGACGCGTCGGCGCCCAATCTGAAGGCGGCTCTCATGTCGATCATGGAAGCGCCTGCGGAGGAGATCACCGACGATTTCTCGAAGACCGCTGCTTCGGACGCTCAGCCGCTGAAGGGGATGTTCCTCGTCCTCGACGGTTCGCTGCAGAAGATGAAGAGCAAGGAAGGCGTCTTCACTCGGATCTCGATCAAGCGTCGAGTCCTCGGTGTCGAGGTCAAGAAGATCGTGCCGCAGGAAGTCCTGCAGTCGCTCCGCTTGACGGACATCTCCGACGACGAGTAGTTCCCCAGGCGGCTCGGCAGCGGTGCTGGGCCGCCTACTTACCCTAAGAGGAGACTTCAAATGAGAGTTAACATCTACGCTGAAGAGATGACCAACAAGGTCGAGTTGATCGAGAAGACCACGAAGGACGGCACGTTCGTCGGCGTTCGTTTCTGGCTCGAGCTGCCGGCCACAATTCCCAATCCGCGCGGCGACGCTGGAGAGTTTCCAACCGTCAACGTAAAAGGCCCCTTCATGCACCACGCCGACGACAACGACAGCGCGGCCGTGACGTTCTGGGGAAAGGCTCAGCTAAAAGCTGCGCTCAGGAAAGCCTTGGATCTGCTGGAAGCCCACGGCAAATGACCGACCTGCTACGAGAGAACTGGGCTGACTGCTACAAGCTAGTCCAGTTGTTCATTTTCGTCTGGGGCATCCAGGCGACGTTCTACGCCATTTCGTGCGGGCGCAACCCACGCCTGAGGGAGGAGCGATGATCCCGACCCGCGAAACCATCGACTCGTTCGCCATTGACCATGCGTTTCATGACAAGATGGTTACCTGGCTGAGGTCCATGCACAGCGAGATCGACAAGCTCCGCGCCGACCTCGACCGCGCCAACACCGAAGCCGCGCTGGCACGCGACGCGCTGGCTAAGGCGACCACTCCGGCACCCGAGCGCGAGGCGTCGATTCGGGCGTGGGAGGAGGAGGCGCGCGGTGATGGTCCGTCTCTTCTGTTGGACTATCAAATCACCAACGCCGTCGCCTTGATGCGCCGTGCGGACGGCAAGGAACTGCTGCGCGAGCTGCGGGGGAAGTATATGGCGGCTGGCTACGGCGCAAAGGAGCTTTCCGTACGCCTAGTCGACGAGATGCTGGCCCGGCCCGAGCCGTCCACCGTCTACTCTCGCGGAAAGACCATTGCGGAATCCGCTGATCCGCCAACCGCCTATTACCCTCCACCGCCGGTCGAGATATGGCCGGAGGAGATGAAGAGGCAGACCCTTGTTGGAAAGTTCGAGCCCGCGCCGGTCGAGCGGCCCGCTGCCGCCGTGCCAGACGACACGCGGGAGTTGGTGGCGCAGTTGGCAGACGTAGTGGCGGAGTTCTTCGTGGCTCCATGGTGTGACAGGGCTAAAGCCATCGCCGCCAAGCTACGGGGAGGCGCGTGATGAACCAGACCGAAATCGACGAGCTGCGGCGGCTGCACTCTGAGGCATCCCCTGGAGAGAGTGCAGCGTTTATACCTGCGGCTATCGACGCCCTCCCCCGCCTCCTCGCCGCGCTGGAGGAGGCCAGGGCCGAGCGGGATGAGATGCGCGACGTTCTCTTGCGGAACAACTTCGCACCGTGCGATACCCAGGCGTGCAACTGCAACGGATGGCACGAGCGGGCAACAGGTGATGGCTTCTATGCCAGGTTTCGCGAGATTGACGAGGCCATCGGCGACCACAACGGCAAGACGGTGCTCGCGGCCGTGGTTGAGATGGTGCAGGAGCGCGACGCGCTCAAGGAGAAGCTGGCGGCGATGGATCTACTGCTCAACAACGCCGAGAGAGTGG
>ERZ869921.63-NODE-63-length-61673-cov-8.646629_pt1 | contig 61673 bp, 93 predicted proteins | sample MGYA00579310_ERZ869921 | MGnify/ENA primary metagenome ERZ869921 (study PRJEB32216, sample SAMN09231816) | wastewater metagenome | place: USA: Maryland | collected 2016-06-21 | study: EMG produced TPA metagenomics assembly of the PRJNA472060 data set (Reclaimed water...
GTCATACAGGGCATCAGGCCTAGCATAGAAGTCGTAGTTGCCATCCTCTGTCTGGATGATGTAGCTGGGACGGCCCAAGGAGTCAGACCAATCATTAGTTGGGAATGAGTAGTTGTACCAATAGCCGTAAGCTACAGGCCACGCATACTGATTGTCATTAGGGTTGGTGTTAGGTAGTGCGCCTCTCACCGTTGGTTGGATAGATACAGTGCGCTGGTTAATCTGATCCAGCGTAGGAATGAGCTCTTGGAAGTTATACCTACCACGGCCTTCCACGTAGGCTGCCCCAACGAAGTTGGTAGCAGGTGCGCGGAATACATTAAGTAGTTCATTAAGCATCAACTTGCTGTAGGCTTGCGGTGTATTAGTGTAGCTGACGCCCACAGTGGCTTCGGCTAGAGGGGTATCAGTTCCCTCAAAGTCAGAGAACAGCTGGGTGATGGTGAACACTACGCCGCTGGTCTGCCCTGTAACTACATCACCAGCAGTTGGAACCCAAGCTCCAATTCCTGCAAGATGCAGGCGAGGACCAACAGTTACGATGGCCCTCTCCTGAGTGAAATACCATTCTGGGCGCTCATCAATGATTTCTTCATAGCTCTCTCTCACCCACTTCTTCATACGGTTGTACATAACAGTGCGCGGAGGGGAGGCGAAATTAAGCGCCGTCAACGGGTCAAGAGTAATCTTGGACTCGTCAATCAAATCATTGGTCAGGCTCAGGTACGTGGACATATCACCTCTTCTTAGCTTCTCGTGCTACCAAGCGCTCTTCAGTTTCCCAAGCAATCAGCTCTGCTGTAGAAGCAGGATACTTCTGATTGGCATCAGCAAAGGCTTGCTTGCGAATAGCCACCTGACCGCGCTGATCCATAGCGTTGTTGAACTTACCGCCCGGAGTGACAGCAACCACTTGGAAGGGGAATGTAAGCATAGCTTCTTCCACCATCTCACCGGCAGGGTTCTGCGCGGTGGGCTCACTCTTCTGTCGAATGATGTTGTTAACCGCATCCTTCAGAACGCCTACATACGGGTAGGGAATATCCACTTCCTTGCCACGCGGAACGTGGAAGATGCGACCATTCAAGCCCACCTGTACGGGGGAATTGGCGTGACCGGGAGTGGGGTCTTTGTGAATTACAATACGAGCAAAGCCCGGAGCAGGCTTGTCCTCTTTAATGCCTGCCGCCTTAGGGGCGAGGGAGTAGTCAGCGACTTCTGGAAGGTCTTCTTCCCAATCGTCCTCATCATTTGCCTGCGCATTAAACGACAAAGAGCCATCCGAGAGGACAGCTGCAATTGATTTAATGTAGTCTTCGGCCTTCCAAGTTTTCTCTGACTTTACGCCGTGAAATTTAGCAAGGGCTCGGAGTTCACCGATGGTTGCTTGTTTCAGCTGTGCGCGGGCGTCTTGCCCTGAAGTGTTATTAGACATACTATCTCCGTTGTAAGAGAAGGAGAGAGCTAGTGCTCCCTCCCTCAAGGATGTTACTCTTAGTTCTTATACTTCTGCGAATTAAACTCCGAATACACCGGAGTAGCTTCCGTCAGTTCACCGCGACACACAATCTCAACGAACAGATCAATGTCACCACCAGCCACCGAGAATGCACCACCGCCAGAAGGCGTGAGCGTAACGATGTACGGGCCCCACTCGGCGTTAGCAGTGGGCGGAGCAGGCTCATTGAAGCGAGCCAGATTGTCCGCACCCAGAGCAGTGGACGCACCAAGAACGGTGGTCGAAGCTGCCAGAGGCGGGTACACAGTGCCATCAGGACGGGTGACACTGGTGGGATTGAGCACCAGCGGCGTGACGCCCACCGAGAAGGACGGATTGGTCAGGACAGGAGCGCCACTAACCTTCTTAACACCAACCAGAATAGCTTCTGGACGCACATTCTCACCCAGAATAAGCATCTGGAGCAGGTCTGTGATAGCGATGGACTGGCCCGCCACGACACGAATCGTGCCAGAGACGGACTGTTCCTTACCTTCGTACAAACCACGGTGCCGGAGGCGCTTCGGGATTTGCTGCGAATAGAGAGTTGCCATTTATAGTTCTCCTAAATTACAGTGCAGTTACAGCTGCTTCGATACGAACGATCCAAGCCTGATTCAAAATCACGGCGCTGAACCACATCTTCCAAGCAACGAAGCCGCGCTGACCGAGCGGATCCTCATAGCTTTCACCCATCTTCGGTTGCTTGACAGCCACCTTAGCCGAGTCCATACCCTTCAGGGCAGTGGCCGCGAAGGCGTCAGCACCAAAGATAACCAGTGGATAGACATCGACGTTGGTGCCGTTGTTCAGAACACCGGCGATGGTAGCGCTACCGGCACCCGGGAAGTAGGTGACGTGAGGAGCCAGCAGGAAGCGGATGCTCTGCACCTTACCCAGCTCATGCTCGCTCAGCAGCGTTACATTGCTATACTGTTCACGCGGCACAAAGCCCGGCAGAGCGCGGATGTCCTGCTCCATGTTGGTGTGACCAACAGCCACATAGCCAGAATCAACCGGAGTGGTGGCAATCTTAACCGAAGCATTAATCATCTTCGTGATGGGCTTGGCAAACGCAACCTTAAGGGCACGAGTAGCCAGCTGGACATCACCCAGATCAATCGGGGCCTGCACGGTGGGGCGAGAGGTGGCAGTACCCGAATAAATAACATTCGTGCCGGACACCAGCATGTTCCACATGATACGCTCACGGGTCAGGCTAGCCTGTTCCGACGCACCAATGCTGAACTGCTTCAGGTTTTCATCTTCGTGCGTATCAATCAGCACATCGGTGAAGGGAATCCAAGCACCAAACTGCGCCAACTGGCTCTGCACATCTTCATAAATAACGCCAGTGGGGGACGGGGTGATACCCTCAACCAACTGTTCCATCGCAGCAGCAAACGGAACCAGACGGCGCCACTTGATTACCTGCGAGTGATTCTTTGGGACATACTGCGTCTGCGCCATCTTCTCCAAGAACAGGAGAGGCTGAGCATGCGCGAGGAATGTGGCAGCCGCGAACGCATTAATACGTGCGCCGAGGTCTGCATATTGCACGCCACTAAAGGACATATATTACTCCTTGGAATTATTGCTTATAGCCCATATCAACTAGGGCTTGTTCATAGAATTCGTTAAACATAGCCTCATCATCCTGCTTAGTGTTGCCTTTAATAGCTGGACTGGAGGTAGAGGTTGAACCCATTAATTTGCGCTTACGCGCTTCTTGCGTGACATCAGTTTGTGCGGGAGGCGTAACTACTGCCACCGGCTGTACGCCATTGACATAGTTCTTGAACGCCGTAAGTGCTTCACTAACCTGCTCTGCTTTGTCAGATTCTGCCCACGCTCGTTGTGCGGGTGTGAGCGAAGATTTCCAAGTAGCCCACGTAGGGTGTACAAAGATTTCCGGTGCGTCAGGGTGTACCTGAACAACACGCTCAAACTCTACTTCAAGTCGGGTGTCTTCCGTAGCATTACGGATTAGCTCTTCGATGTCGGGAGCTTGCTTAGCTTCCTGCTTTGGCGCCTGTTTATCCAGAAGCTTTTGCAGAATAGCAGCGGTGGTTGGATCAACCTCCTCAAGTTCCTTAATCTGATTACGTAGTTCCTTAACGTCCGCATCTTCTTCAACAACCACTGGCTTAGCAGCAGCCGCTGTCTTGCGGATTCGTTCTTCCCGTTGTAGCTGAGACAGCTGGGATTGCAGCGCCGGTACACGTCCTGCCGAGGATCGAAGCGACTGCAACTCCGCACGGAGGGCAGCCAGTTCTTCTGGCGTAACAGAGGTGGATGGGGCATCCTGCTTGGTGTCACGGGTAGAGGCGTTGGTAGCGTCGTCCGTGGAGTGTTCAGTCGAATCGTCTGTTTCGTTAGTAGCGTCTTCGGTGGTAGCATCCGTGCCCGGAGTGCTAGCATCCTCGCCGTTGGCGTCCGGAACGTTATCGGTGTCAGCTTCGCCTACAGAGTCAAACACCCCCTGAACAGCTTTGCTATCACCCGCACTCACCGCCGTGACCAATTCATCAAACAGGTCTTCTTCAGACTTGGTAACACTTAGACCATCATTTTCGTTAAAAGTTCCCGAACCGTTCATATTTCTTTCTCCTTAGATTGCCGTCTGTTGAGGGCGATTTTTCAGGGCGAGGAGCTTACCGATGTAAGCTGCTCTGCCCCTGTACTGCTCCGTGGATTCCCTTGTGCTGTCTAGCTTTGCGAGGTTTTTGTATGCATCGAGGAGGTCTTCCTCTAGCATCTTTTCCACCTCAGCCCAGACTCCGCTGGTAGTATCAATCCTGAATGTCACCTGAATGCTCCTTCTCTTATGGTCAGATTCCTGTGCCAAACTCGGCTTTCATGTCAAGCTCAGCTCCTGTGAGCTGGTTGGCCACAGCCTTCTGCTGCTGCCTCATGGTTTCCATAAATATCTTGGCATCGTTGTTATTACTGTTCATTGCCACGTCAGCCCGCATCTTGGCTGCCAGCTGCCTATCCTTAGCCGCCAGTTTGATGAGTTCTCCGTCCTTAATCATGGTGGCTTTAATCACCTGAGCCTGTGCTTCCTGCACACGGGCGTAATTACTGCCCATCTTCTCCTCGTGTTCCCACGCTTCGCGCTGCTGGGCCTGCTGCGTCTCAAATTGCAGCTTCTGTTCCTGCAAATCCAGCTCCCTGTCAGCCCGAGCGGCCTCTGCCTGAGCAATCTGCATCTGAAGTACGTTAGGATCGACCTGACCCTGCTTCTTCTGCATCTCAGCAGCATGCTCCTCGTCCGTATACACAATCTTGTTATCAGGGATGTGCATAAGGTTGAGCCTAGCCATGACAAGGGCCTTGGGATTGATCCATTCTGCCATAGCAGGGTTCTGGGTCATCTCAACGGACAGCCTTTCCATGTCTCGGATGTACATCTGCTTGTTCTTGTACTCACTGGAGGACTTAACGTCCACCACGAAGTCACCCTTGATGTCTTCCTTGGGATTGTACTGCATATTCCACGCATAGCACCGGCGAATAGTCTTCTCCGTCACCTGATCGTCCCACTCTTCCGCCAAGAAGTCTAGAATAGTGGTGGAATTGGAGGCTAGAATGAGCTGTCCAGTTGCACTATCCACATTCTGAGGGCTGCTCACCGGGGAAATGGTGGCTGATTCCTCATCAGCGAAGTTACGTGCCAGTTGCAGTACCGGGAGGATGTTGCCAATTACGTTAGTAGGCGTGAAGAAGTTGATTGCATCCTTGATAGACACGCTGGGGTCAGTGAGTAGCCATACTTTGTTAGGAGTAATCTCATAACTCCCGTCTACAGGCTGGATATACTGCTGATACATGCTCATCTGAGGGCCAGAGGTAAGGCTGGCGTTATCCAAGATCATGTGATAGGATGCCGTCACAACACGCTGAGCATCAGCCAGAAGCAGAGGATGACCAAAACCGAAGGGGCTGGTGGGGTCACGCTTCCAGACAGCTACAGCGTACGGGGTTTCATACTGAGCTTCGATGTTCTCAAGCTCCAGCCTAATCACCTTGCCGCAACACACCCACACTTCGCCATAGTATTCCTGCGTAGGAGAATCATACGTGGGCTCCAAGCCTAGCTTGCACACTTCGTCGTACGTAATAGGACCGTGATACTCCAGAACGGTGTACCTATCCTTGTACATGTAGCGACTAGACCATACGCCTGCCTTGACAGTGGTGTAGTAGTCAGTGTTGTACGTCTCACCAGCAATGCCATCTTCCTTGCTGAGGATGGAGGTGATGGCTTCTGCGTCAAAGCCCGGATGCTTGCGCTTAAGAGACAGGTCCAGAGCAGTCATTGGATGGTATTCAATAGCGTCACAAGACTCGGCGAAGGTTTCCACGTCCATATCAGGATAGAAACGCCACGGACGTACACACGTAATAGATGGTGCGTAGTCAGTGGTAGCCTTAGGAACCCAGCTGTCACCAATCTTAACGAACTTCGTCTTCAGTTTTCCTGTATTGACAGGGCCCTTCATGATGCCAGTGCCTAGCATAATGCGGTCTTCAATAGCACGACGCGCTTCCAGCTGATAGTTACATGCGTCCAGCTGTGCTTCAATCTCCTTGCTCATACGAGCACAGGCAGCAGCCACTTCTGCATCAGTGTTGTTAGCAGGAGGGAAGATGTCCCAGTTCTTTTCAGCAGCAGCGAATTGCATAGACACGCTGTTGGCAATAGCCGTATCCACCTTGGTGCGTACAATGTTAGGCGTAGGCCTATTACGCAGGGGCTTATTATCAAACGGCTTGTCTGAGTAGTAGTTATCGCCATTAGCCAGAGGAGCGTGGTAGAGCGTGAGACACGTATCCCATTCTCCATCCTTGTTGATGCGCTGATTGGCTCTCTTAGAGAACAGTGCCTCTACCTTCTTAGCAAGGCTATCAAGGATACGTTTACGTTCAACCTCATCCTGAGATTCATCAGTAGCCTCCTCATGATCAGGGCCCATATCAATGTAGCTATCATCTAACTTAGTGTCAGATATTGTATTTGGTAGGGGCATATTTAACTCCATTAGTAGCGCCTGACTCTTGCTTTGAGGCGAAGTATTGCTGATTATTAATTACGTAGCGTAGGGCGTCAAGGGCATGATCATTCTCATCCTCAATGCTACCATTAGTCTTACGTCGATAGAGAATATATTCCCTGCCTAGGTTGGTGCATGTCTTGAAGAACTTAAGCCTGCCTGTCGCTAGACGCTGAAGGATGTTAGAGATGCCTGATTCACGTTCATTCTTTGCGGGAATCAACTTAAGGCCTGTATCCTTCCACAAACGCAACAACTTGTTACCGTCCGCTTGTCCTCGCCCGCGAGTGGCGGGATCAATTGCACCTCTAATCCACTTGCCCTTACCGCCAATGGTGAGGGCGTGCATGCCGATGGACTGTTCTCCTACGTAGTATTCGTCGTAAATGTAGATGGTGTCGGTGTTAGGGTCCATAGCAGCCCATACAGCAGCCGTATTTGACACGACAAATCCATTACACACAAACGCGTGGTCAGGATGTTCTACAGTTATGCAGTAGATGTCCTGCTCCGGGGCCTTCTCGTAGATAGTTAGGAGTCTATCTGCTCTCTTCTTCCTCTCCGGCCGCGTAGCTACCAGCTTTTTGGGAGCAAGTAGCGGCAAGCAGTCAGGCCTCCGCATAGTTACGCGATACACGTCATTGTGAGTTAGCTGACGTTTGCGTGTGTCCTTAGATATAGAGGCGTAGATACCTAACCGTAGGCATAAGAGTTTAACTCCTTCCGCAAGCTGCTTGGACACAGTGTAGTATCTGACGTTATCTCCCTCCACGCTGCCGTCCGTATGAATTAACCCTACCAGTAGATTCTTGATAATTTCCCTGTTAGCAGTGAGGAATTGCTTAGGTATGAACTTAGTAGACGAATTAGTTCCTAACAGGCCCAGCTCCCGCACAAAGCTCAGTACCGCGTTATCTCCTACAGCCTGTCCCGCTAAGTGATGTATGGTATTGTTAGCGTAGCTAGACATCTTCACGCCGACAGCTTCTAGGCAAGACCGCATATCATCTATGAACGCCTCGTGTGTTTGGGCAAACTCTAGTCTACGGTTACTATAAGTAAGGCAACCGTCCCCCAACAAATAGCCCAGTACTCGTGCCATTTCAGGAGAACACACCTCAGCCTCTTCCTCTACGTCCCACCTGCTAGGCAGAACAACCGACTGAAACTCACGTATCCTGCCGTTAATCTCACTAATCTTCTTGAACCTAATCTTATCTTGTGCCTGTGCTCTGTGCGCAAAGGGATGATCATCGGTACAGGTAAGCTTTTGCTCTTCCGAGATACCTACAGTAACCATGTTACTTGCCCGTCCCTTAAATGTATCCACCACTTTAGTAGGTACCAAGTTCTCCGTAGCGAAGTCAAAGGCTAGAACAGTGTCTCCCACCTTTAGCTCTTGGATAGCCTTCTGAGTACCGTCAGGTAGCAATACCATAGAGTCCTTAGCTAGGCAGCGGTTCCAGCCCACGTCAAGCCCATACATACGTGGCCAGTTGTCGGGGATGGTGAAGGGATCGACAATCACATTCTCTAGCGGAATAGGATAGACAGCACCAGCACCCATAGAAGGAATGCCTTTAGAACGTGCATCCTTAAGATACTCTGGCGTATCCGCCAGCAAACGTTCTTTAGTTTCCTCATCGAGCCACGGCGCATCGTCCCAGCCTGCTTGAATGACAGCCTTCTTCACACCGAAGCCCACCACCTCACTTGCCTTCTCTTCATCAATCTCATCGAAGTCTTCCTGCGTGAGCGCAATGATAGGACGGGCGCCTGCAAGGAAGTCAGCCTGCTTGCAGAAGTTAACCACCATGCGTGTTAGGCCTTGTAGTGGGGTGAACGTGGCGTACATAATACCCTTGACAGTAGCAGTACGGATGTTACATTCGTTCCAAATCTCGATAGGACACTCTTCGTCAGGCCAAACAAAGTGACGGGACGTGCCCATGAATGCCTGAATGTCCTGCTTGTAGTTCTTGAAGCCTAATGTAGACCAGCCACCAGACACATGCTTGATGCGTATGATGTCAATGGCCTGCGGCGTGCCTTGCAGAGCAGAGGCCTTGCCAAGTAGATGAGCAGGAATCATACCAGTGCCCCATTCTCCTAGCCCACCAATCAGTTCCTTCTGGATGGTGTCACGCACAGTACGGGCGTCAGGGCCTACGGCCCAGCCATCCACAGGATGATCGAAACGATGGCCTTCCCACCACTCAGGGTAGATGCCTGTCAAGTGACACGTACTCTCATATGCGCCTGCGATAGACTTACCAACACGGTTGGCAGCCATGAACAGACGTTCTGGATATTCCTTACCGGCCTTGAAGAATGCCCTATGCTTAGGACAGGAATCAATAGGATAGGGGCCATCAGGATCGAACCATTTGTGAATGCCCTTCACCTTGACAGCTTCATCATAAGCCTCGACAAGCTGTAGCAGCCTGCCTAGCGAATGAGCATCCTTCTTACCTCCCACTTTTACAGGGCCCAGCTCCTCCAAGAAGTCGAAGTTGGGTACGTCCTGTACGATGTTAGATAAGAATTCCTGCTTGAAGTCAGACATTACCAGCAAACCTAGCTGCTAGTTCTGGATTCTTCTTGACGTGTGCTACAATGGTGTCGCGGATTTGATTAGCATCCATGTCCTTGATGTTATCAAGCTTGGCTTCCATCTTGTCCGTCCAGCCGAATTGATTCTTCATCGTCAGGGCCCACGTAGAGAAATTGAATCCCTTGCTGTGGATACCAAGACGGGCCTGCTCATACCAGAAGGACATACACAAAGTGCGGCCCATCTCCACCCACTCAGCGAACGAGACATTACTATCTACCAGTTCATTGAAGGCGCGGATGGTCATACCAAGGTGCTTGGCAATCGTAGGATCGAAGGAGCCCTCTTCGTAAAGAAGACGTGCCTCATCAAGCTTACTCATTCGGCGTAGCCCTCACCTGTAGGGATTGCGTATTCTTCATAAGCTTCTGGGCCCAACACTTTAGCCAGAGGAAAGGCGCCCTCGCTGCCATCTTCCCCAAGCTCAATGCCTACAAGCAGAAGCTCTTCAGCGCCAGTCTTGACATTCTTAGCCACCATCACTCCAATACGATTGGCAAAAGTGTTACGGTAGTAAGCGTCCAGCAAGAACGCCGGTGCTGGGTTTGTTTTATCATTCATGTACAAAAAGGTTCGTAAGCCTTTCTCTTGCATAAATGGCATAGCACCAGTAATCATACGGCTAAGATCAGCCTGCTCCTCATCTGTAAACTTAATGTCTTCGGTGGTATCTGTCACCAGTGATTCTCCTTAGTGCCCCTTGAGGCGATTGTATTCTTGTTCCATCTTACTATCGTATTTAGTTTCGCGGTAGCCGCTGCCGTTGTAGCCTAGAGCAAATCCTGCCCAGTCACGGCGCTGTAATTCGTCTGCCAAACCTCGGCCTTTAACGTAGCCTACGAACGCACGAAGCTGCCCCTGTGCAGTGTACATGTCATTGACGAAAGCTTGTAGGTTGTTGTACCCACACACTTTCCAATTGAATCCCATGACTTGGAACTCTCCCCAGCTACAAGACATCAGAGCAGCTTCCTTGTCCAGCACTACAGCCCGAGCAAGCTTATCGTGTTGATGCTGCCCCCCAGCCCCATAGGCTGCTCTAGACCACGAGCTACGTGACAAATCGGGGTGAGCTTTGTTAAACTTGTAGCCAGTGTAGCGCCCAAAAATGTGCGGCTCATACAATATCTTTACCTGCCCATCTGGCAGAAAGCCGGAGCCTTTAGACTCCACCTTTGCTACAGCCTTTACAGCCTCCACCTCACACTTAAGGCTTCTTGCTGCATCCATATAATCCTTTTCTGTAAGCTTGTCCATAAGTCCTCTTGTGTAAATTAAATGCTCACATCAGCGTTAAAGGTGATGGTACTGGTAGCCAGTATGGCAAGCGTAGCTGCGTCCCTAATCTCTAACGTACCCGTAAAGCTCACAGTACCTACACTACCACCAGCTTTAACTATAGTCCACACCTGATTGGAGGCTAGGTTGAACCACGTAGCTAGCGCTGGGCCGGAGGGCGTAGTGCCACTAACAGCTGTGAGTCGTACGTCATAGTTAGAGGCAGTACCACCAGCTAGCAGCCATTGGAACAGGTTGGTATTAGCGCCACCATTAATGCTACGCTTGAAGAACCCGTCCGCATATACGCCCATCTGTGCTTGTGCATTAGCCGGATCAGGCAGAATACGACTGGCATTAGCTGTCTGGTTAGATAGGAATACAAACTCAGGCGGCCACCACTGACGGAGATTAGCTCCATCTTGGTAATACCCTTCCGTAATAACTCGCAAGCTAGCCCCATCTTGGTAGTACAAGAAGCGGATGTTACGCTGGCTAGCTCCGTCTTGGTACATTAAATTACGTGGCACTGTTAATACCTCAGGTAGAGAGTGCCGTCAGCTAGGGCACCCGGAGCAGCTGTACCAATTGTGATGACGCTAAGCTTTTTGGCACCGGCAACAGCAAAGCCCGGGGTCACTGCTCCACGCATTGCCAGATTACCGGCTGTAGAATCCAAAGTCATAAGCACAGGGTCAGGACCCACACCCGTGTTAGCTCTATCCCACCACTCAAACCCACCAACACCAAACCCTCTGTTGTTCAGAAACTCTGTACGACCTGAACCAGCACTCAGGGAATTCCATACAAACTGGAAGCCTTGGGTAAGGATGGGGTTGATCTGAGCTGTGTTAAGGGCAGGAGTGGTGAGCGCTCCTGACATCGTGTCACCCGCCTTTAGAACATAGGGGGCAAGCGCCGCTGAGGTGATGTAACCTGACGGATTGGAAGAGTCATACTTGCTGGCGGTAGTGATGGCACTCCACGCCTGTAGATTAGCAGACAAGGTGAATGTCGTAGTACCAGAACTAGTGATTGGGTTGGTGCCACCAATAGTTAGGCCAGTGGATCCTGTGTGATTGACAGACGTAACTGTGCCAGTGTTGGCCGTAGCTCCGGGAGCAATGCCCGCAAGCTTTGTTTGCTCGGCCGTCGTATACCCGACATAGCCTGCTGTATAAGAAAATGTCAGAGTACCGCTAGTTGTTACAGGAGAGCCAGACACCGTGAAGCCTGTAGGAGCAGCAAGGCCCACGCTAGTGACAGTGCCGGAGCCTCCGGGGGCTCCGTTAATAGTAATAGCCCCTGTTACAGGATCAGTGGTGAACGTTACGTTAGTTCCGGGCAGAATAGTACGAGCCCCGCTATCCACTTGGATAGCGAGGTCCGGGGCTTTATATCTCTGTACTAGATAGAGAGCCATAATTCTAGCTTCTTACGAAGACCAGAACAGGTCCCAAGTATTAGCAGCCACTTTAACCAAGTCGTACGTACCATTGGCAGTGACAACGTTAGTGGTGGTGGGAGCATTGACAGTAGCACCTGCGGTGCCAGAGATGGTGAGAGAGCCAGTGTTAGCGACGCGGCCCTTCAGGCGAGTGCCGATGTCAGCAGCACCGAAGGTGGCATCCCCCGGAACGCTCAAGGTTTTAGCGCCATTATAGGTGTGCCGCAGGTAGCTACCAAGATCAGCGGAGCTTGCCGTATACGCAGCCGTAGTGATTGTACTAACAGCAACCAAGCCCAAGTTGGAGCTAGTGGCAAGAGAATCCAAGATTGCCTTCTGCTCAATTACAGACAGGAGTTGTGTAGCGCGTACGATTTCTGCCACTTGGTTAGCACCAAGATATTTGTTAATGTCAGCCATGAATTAGTTTCCTTTGCAAGTGATGTTACATTTATTAAACTATGCCCGCTACGCGAGCAATTTATTGCGAGCCGTAAGCAATGCAGTTGCGCGCTACGCTGTTCGCTATGAGGTGTAGGGGTTTAGCTACGGCTGGAAAATCTCGACCTTGCGAATCTGGTACGCCGCCACGGCCAGGCTGTTGTAAGAGCCCCCGACCGGGACGCTGGCCGCGTCGTCACCAGATCGATAGCCACTGTTCCAAAGACCCGCTCCGTTGGTCCGCCTCACTGCGCTGGTCCCCGGAGTGAAATACATGGAGACAATCAGGGCGGTTAGCCCGTCTATCGGGAGGGAGATATCGTCGGTTACGACTTCCGTGCCGCCAGCGATTGTTGTTCCTGCCGCCCCGCCGAAAAGTATCTGCACGGGAGTTGACGCGAAATCGAATTGGCTGCCCGACGACGCCTTTATTTGGGTGTATGCCTTGTTGATTACGGTCTGCGTGCTGGCGCCAGCCAATACCGTGAGCCGTATCTTTGATCCTGCCAGAAGCCCTGCAGTGGGGATGCTCACGCGCAGCGTAACGCCACCGTATCCGGGTTCATTTGATCCGCTGGGCGTCCAGATCCCGGATTGAACCCAGCCGTCAGGCGCACCGCCCGCCCCCGCGTCGGTGATAGCGCTGGTGAGCTTGGAAGAGAGAGGGCGTGTAAGACTAGCTGTTAGAGAACCCATAATTTCAATCCACCTGCTTTGCTATAGCATACACCCCTATGGCGCCTGCTACAGCAGCGCGGATGACAGTTTTGGCTGGCAGATTAAATACTCCGCCGCCGCTAGCGCTTAGCGTAGTATCCGTGCCTACAGCAATCCATGTATCAGAAGCTGGGTTGGGACCATTCATTTCAAGGCTCACAGTGCCTCCCGTAAATTCAGCGAGGAATACACCCACACCTCCCGGCCATTCGTAGCCCGGACCTGTGGCAGAGCCATTGGCGAGTAGATAGATGGGACTTAAAGTGTTACGTTCGCGTGAAGACATTCCCGACATTAACATTCTCCTTGCCCCTCATTCTTCGGGGGCACAGCGCGACAAAGTGTCGCTCGGCGTCTCCTCTGGGATGGGAGGCACTCCTACATCTCATATAGAGATGTGCTCCCTTAGACAGCTTCTGTGCAGGTTAGTTCCCTTCCCTGAACATGTCGTTCATGTTATGTTCACATAACAGACCCCAGAGCAGGAGGCCTACGGCCTGTAGCGGAGGATAATTTACATGTATAGTATATGTTACATTCCTTACTACGTAAGGGTTTAGCAGACTCTATCCTTAACGAAAGGTAAATATACCTTTAAGCGTACGGAACTTTATTGAAAGTTGATGGTCTAATACCAAGTGTATTGTGAGCAGCACTTACAAGCGATGTACCGAAGGAACATGATTGTACACTTGCTGCGAATGCCTTAGTATACGTACGTAGTATGTATATGCTTATGTATCATTCTAGTCTTGACGTAGCCGACCCCTCCGGGAGGGAGGCAAGGAAAGAATAGGATTATACACTACGTTGTAGGTTATGCCTGCCCGAATAGGTAGCAGGTATGACCTAGAACGTATATAGACGGAACCAGCGAATACTTGAGCGCCGTGACGTGTGGCGACGTTAGGAGCCACTAACGCCTTGCTGTTTAAATTAAGGAAGAATATGATAAGGAATATTAACAAACGTAATAAACATACAATACTAGGAGAGAGCTACTCATGGCCTGCCTTGCTGGCCATTGTTCATAAGGCTCTTACAGAGCAGGGCTTTAGCTTTGTTACAGGAGCCATGTCTATGGCTATTGTCATACGTTCCTTAGATAGTTACAGATGTAAGTATAAGGACACAGACAGCATCATTCTTGAATACGCGAGACACGTCATTAAACAACGTGTCCCTGCTGCCTAAGGGCCCATTCCTTACCATCAAACACCGTAGCCTCTTCATCTAGAACATATATATTATCTAACGTGAACGGCTTCTTCCCGTCATACCTGTGTACACCAATCCACCCATCTCCTAGGCACGGCTCTACGTGCTCCTCCCATTCCTCTCTCGTTATTTTCCAAGGGCTACGATGTATAAGCATATAGCCCCACCATCCCTGCTCCGGTATAGCCTCTAACACCTTGAGTCGCTTAGCCCTCATCCAACGCTTTTGATAATTCAGACGCGCCCTCTTCTTCCCCGCCGCCTTGCGGCCATCCTTTTTGAGCTGTATGTTCTTCTTAAGCCTAGAGGCCTTTGTAGAGACAAGCTCTTCCAACTCGTCAGCCTTTAGCTGACCGATGAGTTCTGTCAGCCTAACGGCTGCCAGCAGCTCTTCGATGCTTTGTTCATTCTTCATTTCAATCTCCTTTCCTTGAGGGTAGCCTTTAGACAACGTTCATACATCCTTAGTTCCTCACTTCGTTCGTATATTCCATATGTCGTTCAGGAACAGTTCATCTTTCTAAGGATAGGGATAGAAGCTCCTAGGAAGCTCTACAGCGAGCACCTTAAAATTCCCCACCATCCCTCTTTAAATTTTACAGAAGGCCCTTCTACCTAGCGCAGGTTTGCGAGAAGGAATATCTTAGCGCCTTTGGCTGTTAATTATTCTTAATTCCCTGAAACCCTTACTCACACTAGCTTTAGGGAAATCCCAGAAAGCCTTACGTACCAAGGCTTTCCAACTCACCGCCTTCTTTTTTCTAGAATCTGTTCACGCTGGCTTTAGGGGCCCCACTCACCGCACCTGAGGGCCGGGGCCGCCGAGGGGATACCCCCGGGGGTCGAGAACGGCAGGGCGCCGCCCGCAATCGCAATCCATTCCCATTCCGTTTCCGCTCCCGCTCCCGGAGCCGGGCACGGGGCACGGTGGAAGGGGGAGCCGCTCTACTGTACTACTCAACCAACACACCGTGTCAACCGCCATCCCCCTAGCATCCATCCTACCGCCTTGTCAATAGGTATAGGAAAATCCTGCTAGCCCTAAGCGCAGCTATTAACAGTGTTAATCCATACAGCTGGCGTTAAGGATGGTGCTTGACGCAGGGCGCTAGACGTGAAACTATAATCGCGTTCCCGGCGTTGAGGCCGGGAGCACGTTCCCTAGGGCAATGTCGCCCTATGCCAACCTAATGAGGAAACAATCATGTCTAAGAATAATGGTAAGACCGCGTCCGCAGTCGCCGTGGAAATGGCAACCCTGATCCAAGAATCCGCTTCGCACGATTTGGCCGTAATCGGCCTGCGTAACAAGCTCAAGGTGCTGGCCCAGCAAGTGTTTAAGGCTCCCGTGACGGTGGCAATTGCCGCTGGCAAGCTGGGCTTGAACATCTCGGTGAAGGATTTGGACAAGGATGCCATCTCGGACCGCGCCACGGTCCAGCGCATCCGCGTCACGCTTGAGCGGGCCCTGAAAGACGGCGAGCGTTACCTGAAGGTGGAAGGGAAGGGTCGCAAAGCACGGCAGACGGAAAACAGCGTGGAAGGCGAGAACGAAGGCGAGGAAGCCGGAAGCGCCGTAGTCGCATCCTTGAAGGAAGCCGGAAACAGCCGCGATGCTGTTAACGCAATCCTCAAGGCTCTGAATGGCCTGAACCGGGCGCAGCTGATCCGGGTACAGGGCAAGCTTGCCAACCTGCTAAGCACGAAGGAAGCGGCGCCCGCTAAGCGCAAGGCAAAGGCGGCGTAACAAGCAAGGCCCACAAGGGGCGCTCCGAAAGGGGCGCCCTTTTTTGTGCCCGCATTAACAGGAGTTAACACCTAACAGTCCGCCTAGCGCGGACTTTTTTATTGCCTGCCGTTCCTGAATCTTAACGTTGACATAACATATGCCATATGGGATAATGGTGTTGTGGAAAAGCGTGCCTGCCATTCGCAGGCTTTCAGGGCATTAACAGGCGTTAATAGCAGGCATGGTGCCTGCGGAATGAGCCACGTTATGTGGCGATTAATTGGGAGAATGTAATGGACAGAAACAGTAAGGAAATACTTGGCGCTTGCATCGTGTCTGGATTGGTAGCTTGCGTTGCGTTGGCGATGATGAGCACAGCTCACGCATTGAAAGATGCTGGGCCTGCTCCTTCGCTGGAATGTAGCGTTGACGATACGCTTACTTTCGTAGCTTATGACGTAACGTCGTGGGATATGCGAGACGGGACGTTAGTTGTCCGCAGTGTTGAGGATACGCATACGTTCACGCTATCGCGGGACGTGCTGGACGGCGAGACATGCCGGGAAGTGTTTCCCGAAGGCCAGGTGTTGCCATGAATGACCTTATTACCATTCCGCTAAAGGAATACCAACGCCTGCTAGCGTTGGCGGAAGTGGCGGATAGGATGCTTGAGGCTGCGCGGCCCTTAGTGCTGACAAAACTCAAGCTGGAAGATGTTGTTGATAGGGAAAGAACGTGAGGCGCTACGCCATCTTCATTAACATCTTCTACCAACGCTATACGGTAGTAGTGCGGGGGAAGTTTGATATAGAACATGCCCCCAAATGGGGCGGATTCGTGGGATGGCTCGGAGCCGTGAAGTATTAGCGCGTGTTGCGCTAGCGTTTCTTTCGGGGAACGCTAGCTTGACATAGTGCGCCAAAGGCGTATAATGTGCAACATGGGAGAAGCGTTGAGGCTTCCCCGGTATTAACGACGGTTAATGCCACGCTCTTTTACATTGCCAATACAATGCGGACTGACAACCCGTGAACACCGGCTAACATATAGCAGCCCGCGTCCGTGGCAGGACGCGACAAGCTGAACCGGTATATAAAAGCGCCATCCGTCCATGCCCTTGCGTCCCTTAGATGCAATGCTCCCTAAAGAGTCGCCACCATTAACAATGTTAATGCGATGCTGATTCCTGCGAGGATTGCTTATTAAACGTAGTGTCTAAAGGCATGAGGAACACTGACAAGTCAATAAAAGGCTTGTCTCCTCTTTTGAGGGTTCCGTCTATAGGCTCTTGCTTACACTGATAGGTGAGAGCTTATAGGCGAGCATCCGCTCGGCTGGAGAGTGTTATGAAATACGTTGTCAATTATGTCGCAGGCTTTGGCGACCACGGTCGTGCTTATTGCACCATCGTGGAAGCAGCAAGTGCCGAAGCTGCGGGCGAGGCTGTCACTAAAGAGAAGCTCCTTCCCCCGCACTCGTTTGACTGGGTACAGGTTGAGAGTGTAGAAACGGTGGAAGCTTATCATTCCACTAAGGAAGGAGAAGCTTGTGAGCCGGTATGAGGTAGGACACACCGTGCGCACAAGCAACGAATTCCCTGAGGGTGTACCTTGCATCATCTATGATGGGGACAGCGTGTTGTGCGAATTTCCTTCCTACACCTACGGGATGGAGCAGGCCCGGAGTGTGGCTAATGTATTGAACATGCTGGGAGAGCTTGGCCCCGAGCTCACGAAGTATTGCTAAAGTTCTGCCATAGGGCATTCTGTCTGAGTGCCTTATGTCGGAGCGTACAATTAACATCCGTTAATTGCGTGTCCGCTAGAGGTTGATATGAAAGCCAAAGACCTGACCGTGAAAGGTCATTACTGGTACTTAGAGCCGGAAGAGTCTCAATGGGTGGTGGTGCATTTCGATACGTCACCAGACTTCAGCGCCTACCCGTTTGAATGGGTTGGAAGCGATAACATTTATAAGGCAGAAGAAATGCCGGGAACTTTCGCTGGCCCCATACTTCCTCCAACATCCAAGGATTTGCCATGAAAATCTCCGCATTGAAAACATTGCCGCAAATGAATGAAGCCGTTGTTCTGTTGGAACGTGCCTTGCGTGCCCCTGAACACAACACTCCCGAGGATGTTGCCGCTGGCCGTGAGCTTCTCCGCAAGGTGAAAGAGAAGCGCCGCATATTCATTTACAGGCAGAAGTCGTTCACGTCGAACGGCCACACGGTGAGGCATTGACATGAACATTTCATTGGTTGATGCAGCCGCTATTGCTGATAAGGCACTAGAAGAAAAGGCGTTGCATGAGAAGTGCTTAGAGGCCCGAATCTGTCCCAAGGATGGTACGCCTTTAGTGCTGGAGTGGTTGGAGGAAGTGACGGGATGGTATGGTAGTAAGCGTATTAAGAAGGTGAACGGCTACGATGGGCATGAGCTTCACCCATTCTACGCAATGCAGTGCCCTCATTGCGGCACCATTTACACAATTTGGAATTAACAGGAGTTAATTATGAGCAAGTATATCACCATCCTCTGCCCATACTGCGCCCGAGACCTTGAAGGCGCAGAGCTGATCACCGGACTCTGCGCCTCGGACGATTGCCCACGTCATGACGACACACCCTTGGAGAAGAATGATGAGCAGTAAACCTAAGTTCCGCACGCTGGTGGGAAAGAAAACAGAATATGTATTCCTCATGCACGAAGGGAAGAAGCTTCGTGTTCCTCGCCATCGTGTGCGTGCATTGAAGCGTGCGTTAGGCGCACTGAGTAACAAGCGGAGCGGGATGAGCGAGACGAATGATCGCAGGAGTCTCGTGAAAAATCAGTGGAGTGTGTATCCCGCGAGCAACGAATCATGAGCGTCATACGTGGTAAGCGTGACAAGCGATTGCCCATGGCTTTTGTGTGGCGCGAACTCACTGACTTCCGCCAATTCCAAGCCCGGCGCGCAGGAGAAAGCTAATGGCTAAGAACTTCAGCGTAATAGTAACAGGCCCTTCGCTGTGCCAAGTGATTGTTAAGACAATGCTTGAAGCAACGGGCCTAGCTGCTACCAATCTAAGTAAAGGGCGGCATTTAATCTTGAGTAGAACGGACGACGCTGTCACACACAGGACAAGTGCTGCTGCTCAAGCGTTCATCGACGTGACGTTGTTTAAGTTGGAGGGCATATGATGCTGATTAACATCGTGTTAATTGTTCTTGCTGTATTGGTGTTGCTCTTGTTCCTGTGGCCTAGGAGAGAGAAAGAGGAAGAGGAAGAGGAAGGGGCAGCCAGCAAAGCTGGATGCTCCTGCTCTACGTGTGAATGCAATGGTGAAACAGTAATTCTTAAGGAGAAAAAGAAATGAACAAGCATAACAACAAGAAACAATTCACCAAGGAAGAAGCTGACACCATCTTTGCTGGCATTAAGGTGAAGTGGGATGAGCTTAAGGCTACGGCGTGGCCCAACTATCGCGGGCATGATGAGCCGTCCATCTATCCGAAATACCTGCACGTCTCTGCCCTTGCAGGCATGCGCCCAAAGCTGAATGCTTTGGGAGAGAAGGTGTTGGATGTGCTGGACCAAGTGGTGCTTGAGCCTTGGACTCAATCCCCCGGTACAACGTATAAGAAACAGAATGAAAGTGCGCGTTCAGTTTAATCCATTAACGCAGTTGTATGCTCTGCTTGTAGGTGATGAGGCATACGCTGTAGACTTGACGCATAGAGACGCCTTAGCTTTACGAGCGTCTCTTCTGTCGGAATGGACGTTGCTTAAGCATGAAGAAGATTGACATCAACATAACAGAAGGAGAGATAGTATGAAGATTGAAATTGACGGCGCTCCAGTTCCGCCCACACCAGTGCAGTGGGAAGCTGGCAAGGTGTACCGTCATCAAGGACGTACGGACTACTGGCTGTGCGTAAATGCACGCTACTCCGGAGGACTCATGCTCGTTAGCCTAGCGGATGGTAGCGCGTGGGACAGCGATCCTCTACGGAAATCTCCCGTGGATATCGCGGAATCTTGGAAGGAAGTGAAGAACGTCAAGGTGGTGGTAGGCTGATGTGTGAATTTAAAGTAGCTCGCAGACTCGCAGTTGGCAATGTAGGTGGGCGCGGTAATGAAATGGCCTAACGCTCCATTGTTGGAACGTATTACGTATGTGTTGGTGCAGCCCGTAGCGTTGGTATTGTGGTTGTGGTACAAGAGGCACGCACGTAGCATCAACGATTGGTATGCTCACGTGTGGCAGTGGAACGATGATGATTGTAATGTCTTCTTCATTGCAGCTAGGAAGGAAGATGTAGATGCTGCGCATGAGGAAGAGTTGGAAGATGCGTACAATTTGTACGTTGATATGTGTCGCCCCTTTGGTGTGGTGCCAAAGGCTTTCATTGACTGTAACAAGGAGTAATACCTATGAGCAATAAGAATGCACGTAACGAACAGACGTTGTACAACGGCCACGTCATGACGGCCCGCTACCCCATGCCCTTCGACAAGGCCTTCCCCGGAAGCTTCTTCTTCATCCGTAGTGAACCAAGCAGGGGCCTGCGTTATAGCAATGACAAGACGTTGTATCGTAAGGGCCGGGAAGAGGAAGGCTTCTATGCTGTAGACGCGAGCGATGAGGCGCGAGCAATCTGCCTCATGCCAGAAGACCTCGTTGTAACAGTGCGCCAGCACAAGCAGAACGCGTAATGCTCACTCATGTAGTGCAGGTAGATTATGGGCTTGTGTTTGACGACGGCACACAGCTGTACAGTGAACACGAAAGTGACTGCTGTGAGAATCACTACCTAGACTTTGAACACATTAAGTTGGAAGACTTTGCCGGGCTGGCATTTGACCTGACTAACGATAAGTTCTTTGAACGTATAGAGGATTATGGTATACGCCTGCTGCCTGTCAACGGCATGGCTGTCAGCATACCGGGATATGGTTACAACAACGGCTACTACAGTAGCAATCTGACTCTGGTACTCCGCCGTGATAGCGGCGTTACTACTACCTTCAACATCACCGACTGTCAAGTAATTGACGGCTAATTAACAGCTGTTAATTAAGGAGAACATTTAAATGTATTTCAAAGCACAAGAACTTGTAGAGTTTTTCCAGCACAGCAGTGTTAACGAAGATGTTAAGCGCGACTACCATCACTCATTGCCGTGGGCTGCGGCAGGCGTTGACGGAGGTGGTGTGCCCGGAAGTTGGGGCAGCACTGACTATCCCAATCGCTCTTCCTTCGACTACACCTCTGTTGATATGAGCAAGGTGATGGAAGTGGTGCATGAACGCATTGCTCAGGGCAATATGCTGGAATGGAAGGCGTTGCGTCCTTGGGTTGTGTGTGACGTGACTAAGGGCCTCGATCCTGAGCAGCCGTGGATTGGCTGGGAGATTGAGACGGGCTGGAACACTTACGCTGACAGGTATTATGTCGTGTCGCTCTTCAATGAGCGTTACATGTACAGCTGCACTGACAACGAGGGGTATGGGGGCTATCCAATTGAGCTTACGTTCAGCCCTCAAACTCCTGCTTATTACACTAGCCGTGGCGCGTCTGTGCATCCCCTCCTGTTCGTAGCCAATCACGCAGCTAAGGCGTGCGTACACAATGCCAGGTCTATGGTGGGAACACACATCAACTTCAGTACACCCGCGTTTCGCGCAGGCGACAGACGCTTGCAGGAGCGCGTGGAAGGGGCGCTGAATAACTCCCTTGTCCTACTCACTGGGCCGCAAAAGAAGGAGCTGTTCGGGCGTGGTGAGCTGTACGCTGGCTGCTTCTTGCGAGGAGACAGTGACTCGGAGAGTGGCAGCAACTCGCGGTGGATTGAAGGCAAACTGTTCAACAGTACGTACGACACGCCTACAGCTAAGGGCTACATTGAGGTGGGCAATCGCCTGTGCTCTGTGATGGAGCAGCTTGCTCAGCGTGGTGAGGCTCTTGGCACGGTGAGTGTAACGAACCTCTATCGTATGCTCAACGGCGAGGACACCGAGATTAGCACCAGTGCTGCTGCTTATCTGCGTGATGGTGATGATGTTGGTAGTGATGGCTACGATGATGACGATTATGATGATGAATACTACGACGCACCTGACGGCGTAGAAGAGCTTGAGAATGGAGACACTTGGTGCCGCGAATGTCGTGAGTATCACTGACACACAGCCACTACACAAATAACATCTGTTAATGACTAAAGGAGAAGGCGTATCTGTATCGGTATTGTAGCTCCAGCAGGTAAGGTTGTTGATGCACCCACGTTGGTGACGTGCTTCAACTCCAATCCTGATGGCGCTGGGTTTGCTTACGTTAAGGATGGTAAGGTAGAACTGTCCAAGGGATTTTTTAAAATTGGAGAGATGGTGCCTGCTTACCATAAAATTGCGGAGAAGTATGGGCAGGACAATCCAATGCTCATTCACTTCCGTATTGCCACAGAAGGCAAGGTGAACAAAGCCAACTGCCATCCGTTCCGTATCAAGGGTGGGGCATTGATTCACAACGGCATGTTGTGGGGCACCAAGCAAGGGCTTGATGCAGAGTTTAGTGACACACGTTCCTTTGCTCAACGCTTGTACAACGAGCTGCGTTACGATGTTGTCAAGGCATCCATCAACGAACTCACCAGTGCTATTGAATGGAACAAGCTGGCTATGTTGTATGATAACGGAGAATACATCCGTGTTGGTAAGTGGTATGAGGACAACGGCATCTGGTACAGCAACGAGGGCTACTTGCCTTGGGACACCAGAGGCTGGAGCCGCGTACGTAGTGGGCCTAGCTGTGATGTGTAAGCTATGTCATTTGTAATCAAGACTAGCAAGGGCTACGTCAAGCGCACCTCTAACTTCGGCCTGTTTCATGGGAGTATAGTTCTTACAGACAGTAAGGATGATGCTTACAGATTCACACGTAAGAAGGATGCTGAGGTGCGGGCTGGAGTAGTCAGGTCACGCACTAAAGAGGCAGATGACGAAGGCCGCTGGTACAGTCAGCGAGGCCGTGACTACGTTAAGTTTGGCGGGCCGCTTATTACAGAGATAGAGGAAATGCAATGACAGCTATGCTGGTTAAGCAAGAGGACAGGAACAAGTTTATGAAGTTCACTGTCATGTATAAGGTGAACGAGGATGATGCTGTTGTTGTGATGGATGCTGCATGTGAATCTCTCTCTGCCCTCTATCGTATTGTATACGCTATGGCAGGGAAGGTGAAGAGCATTGGTGCCTTCGACACGTTCATTGCTCACCACAAGTTGGAGAACGGTACGGTGATTGAACTGGATAAGGAAGGGTTTACACAAGCCATTCGTAACACGCGCCTTGAGACAGACTCTGCTAACGAGAGTGCTGTTATTAAAGCAGAGCAAGCATTAACACTAGTTAATGACATACCACCTATGATGTCCAACAAGGATACGGCATACGACAGGAAGTTCTTTAAGGTGGTGCCAATCAAAGAAGCAGGATGGAGGAAAGGATATGAGTCGCTCGTTCGTTAACGATCTTGGCCGCAACTACGCTCATGAAAATCTGAGCGGTGCTGTGTTCATGCACGAGGGCGTTGCCTATTCCTTGGAGGATATTTCCGAGGACTGTGATGAGTTTAGCGCAACCAACCTCACCACTGGTAGGTGCAAGACCTTTGACGTGGATATGATTACGGGGTGGAAGATGTTCAAGTATCCCAAGCTGGGCTACCGTAGTCTGAGTAAGGACGTAGTGGTGTGGTGCAGTAGGGCACAGAGCTATGTGCGAGGGCTGAATGCAAACAACTTGCGCACTGCCTATTCCAATTTCACTTACACGTTCTCTGAATCCACGGGACAGTACAACAACTTCAACTGGCGTGACAAGATGAGAGCTGTTCTCATGCCCGTGTTCCACACCAAGGAGGACATGCCTAAGCTGTTTGCTGGAGAGATTCCTCACGTTGTATTGAACGAGGACGTTCTCATTGAATTGCCCTCCTCTCCGGGAGATAAGGAAGTGTGGGAAGTGTACTTCCGTACCAACTTGCTCGGCTCCATTGACGCAAGCCTTAACATCACCGCCGTTGATGCAGCCAACCGTAAGATTATTGAGAGGATTGTGAATAAATATGTCGCTTAAATCCCGCACGATTAAAGACCTCACTCGACGCCTGTACTTCGGTAGTGGTGAGCATGTGGAGTGGCCCTCTCCTAATGAATTGATGGGCATTGAACTTGAGGCAGAGCAGGTGTACTGCGAGCTGTCTAATGTATTGAACATGGCAGGCTGGACAATGGACCGCGATGGTTCTCTTCGTAATGACGGGCGTGAGTTTGTATTGACGCAGCCGTTGGCAGGAAGCAACCTCACCCGTGCTATTCACACGCTGTTTGAAATGCAGCGTAGCGAAAACCGTTCTCCTCTTCAGTATGTAGTTAACCCACGAGCAGGCACGCACGTCCACATCAATTGGATTGATGACACTGTAGGCGCAGCTGCTGCTCTCATTGCTCTGATGTATATCATCGAGCCGCTGGTGTACAGCTGGGCTGATGAGGACAGGGCATGGTGTTCGTATTGCAACCCTCTGTCTGACATTCCTGCCAGCACCATCAACAAGCTGCTGCGTATGGACGTAGATGAGGAAGATGAATGGGTGCTGCGTAACATAGAGGATGAGGGCTTGGGCCGCTATCATGGGCTTAACATCGTGGCGTTGGCCAAGTATGGCAGCTTTGAGTTTCGCTACTTCCCCTCCACCACTGCTCATGCCGACATGATTAAGTGGGTGAAGTTTGTGCAGCTTGCCAAGCTGTGCGCCATCAAGTATCAAGATGACATAACTGTACTTGTTGAACGCCTGCTGCAAGGCAACGTGGCAGAGTTCTTATCCGAGCACTTCGGCGTAGACGGCATTGATGCCGAGCTATTAACAGCTGTTAATGATGCCAATAGTATTGTCATCGAGAAGGCAGGAGAGCTTGGTGCCATCATGGAGATGCGCCCCATCAACACGGAATTGTTCTCTCGCAACCTAGCACCCGCTGCTCGACGTTATATTGAGCGTATGTCTGGAGCTATAGTTGAGGAATCAGAAGAGGATGAGTTTGATGTGCCCATGCCTCAGCCGGTACGGCGTAATCGTGTGCCATCAAGGAGCGACGCTGCCTGGGCCAGCGCTAGCCCTGCCGTAGAAGCAGCACCAGCGTCTGATTACCAACAACTGCTAGAGCGTGTACGTGTAGCTCATCCAGAGCTGTTCGGAGGCATCCCTGATTTATACACCACCACTGTGTCTGACGGCACCCAAACTGAAGGAGAACTCTAATGTGTGGCATTTCATTGGTGCTGCATAGCAGCGCAAAGAAGAACGACAAGGGCTTGATTAGTAGGTCCTCTGGTTACAATGATTTCATGAAGGACAGCTTCACTGCTGGTATGCTGCGAGGCACAGACAGTAGCGGCGTGTTCCAGATTGATGTTAACGGCAAGCCTTACATCAGTAAGCTGCCATTGCCGGGCGTGTATTTCGCTACGGATAGTAGTGCTACTGGCATCCTCGATGACACGGATGAAAGTCCTATCACTGTGGGCCATGTACGTGCAGCAACAGCAGGTAAGATAAGCACGGACAACGCGCATCCGTTCACCACCAAGACCCGTAAGGACGGCAGCTACATCATGGGTGTTCATAATGGTAGCCTCAACTACTGGAAGTTTGATCCAACGTCCAAAGATTATGATGTTGATAGCGAGTGGGCGCTCAATCTTATTGCAGAGGAAGGGGCTGATGCCTTTGAATCCATTGAGGGTAGCTTCTCATTCGTGTGGTGGGACAGCCGCCATCCAGAGGCATTGTTCTTTGCGCGTAACGATCAGAGGCCTATGTTCCTGCTGCGTAGCTCGGACGGGCGTTCCATCCTTGGTGCTAGTGAGGCAGGCATGCTGTCGTGGTTGGCAGACCGTAGTAGCCTGAACGTAGAGACAGACGTGTACACCACGGAGCCGGGCAAGATGTATCGTGTGGACACGAGGCAGGAGTTCTTGGTTATTGAGGACTTGGGCACATTGCCTGAAGCGTGGGGACGTAGCCGTAACACCAGCGTCATGACGCCAGCTCCTCTTGGCAATCCTGTGCTCAAGGATATTAACGCAAGCGATTGGAACGAGGCTATGCGTAAGCTGCGTGATGGTCCTGACAAGAAGCCTCTTGCTTTGGTTGACGACCATTACGATGAGTGGGATTTCAACGGCGACTTTTACAATGAAGAGAAGATGGAGAATACACGTATGAATAAGCTGATTGATGGGACTAAGAAAGCTCTAGCTCTTGGGCGTAAACGTCTTGCTTCTGACGACGGCGTGCCTGGAGAGGAGGAGGAAGGTGTGTATGGAGCTGATGCATGGGTGAGTCCTATGTACCAGCCACCAACGGAATGGTATAGCAATGAGGGCACCACCAAGGAAGAGCGTGAGCTTGCGTTCCTTGACGGCAGCTATGGTGTGATGGTTACGTACCAACCTGTTGCTTTTGATGATGACAGTGCTGAGGTGGTGGGAGAAATCCTTGAGCCGGGCGATGCACGTAATGCCTTGGCTTACATCCGTGGTGCTAACATCATTGAATACACGGAAGAGCTTAAGGACAGGATGGTGCAGGCTGTCATTGTAGGTGTAGCTAACATCATTAATGGAGAGGCTGAGTACATTGTCTCCCCTCTCACTGAGGAAGGGGAGAAGGGCGTGCTGGCTCTCGTTGCCTGATGGGTAAGTACAACAGCACAGAGCAGAGGATTAGCATCCCTCTCTCTGAGTATCAGAGGCTCACAGAAGATAGCCGCGTATTGAACAAGGTGTTGGACGACGGCTGGCTGGGATGGGAACGCTACATGCTAGTCAAGGATCAGCTAGAGAAGGAGGACATGAGTGACAACTAATACTAAAGTTATGTACGTCTTTAAGAGTCCTACAACAGGGCTTTATGCTTACGTTCAGGACGACGGCTACGCTATGTGGGCAGAGTGGGTGAAGAAATTTTCTGACGCCTCTGTCTATAGCTCAAAGCATGGAGCAGATACCGGCAGTGGTAGATGGCGGAGAGTGATAGGAGATGCAGAGCCGTGTGAGATTACGGTTACTACTACATACTCAGCGTACTTGAGCAATGAGTAAGATTATTAAGGTGCGGCTTAGCAGTGACGCCGTGGAAGCTATTGTGCGAGAACATGTTCTTCGTGAATACGGAGACGCGTACAAAGCATACGTCAGTGAAGAGACAGACTTTGATGTGTATGATTCTGGTAGAGAGTGGTTCGATGGCTACACTGTGGAGGTGACAAAGCGTGTCTAACATCATCGTACGTACCTCAGGCCCTAGCAATGGAGCTAGGGCTCTTGTCAATAAGCTACGAGAGCTGGGGCAGCGTGCCTTCACAAGCAGCAGACTGTCGGGCTTTAGGCGTAGCAGCGTTGTTATTAATTGGGGAAGCACACTTCCTCTCAGTGCATTAACAGTTGTTAATGAGCCCAGTGCTGTAGCCCTTGCTGTTGATAAGCTTGACACATTCAACATGCTACTCAAGTGTGGTGTGTCCGTTCCTGAATTTGTAACAGAGCTTAGCACTGAACGACAGGGCATGTGGCTGGCACGCACCAAGCTACGTGGGTCAGGAGGTGACGGCATCATTGTCATCAGGCCGGGAGACGAGGTGCCGCAAGCACCGCTCTATGTGCAATACATTCCTAAGCATCTTGAATACAGGGTGCATGTGTTCAATCAACTAGGAGGGAGCACAACGTATGTGCAGCAGAAACTCAGGCGTAATGAAACAGAACAGACAGCAGATCAGAAGCTCTTGCGAAACCACGAGAACGGTTGGGTCTTTGCTAACCCCACAACAGCAGTGTCAGATGATGTTCTCACCCAAGCTAAGCAAGCCGTCGAATACCTTGGTTTGGATTTCGGGGCAGTCGATGTGGTCGTTGGACGAGACGACGGGAAAGCTTACGTGCTGGAAGTTAACAGCGCTCCCGGATTGCAGGGAGAAACAACGTTGAATTATTACGCAGATTCAATTCTTAAATTGACGAGGAGCTGATATGAAAACAGGCATGTGTTATTGGAGATTTAAAGGACAGCTTGAATGGCGCTTTGGTTACTGTACTCTTGAACGTAACAATCTCTACCGCATGGGGAGGTGGAACGGTGACACTATGGGCGGCACTATTATTGATCCGTTTGATGTAGAAACTAGGGACTACTAATGTACTCAACCCGTGATGCCATGCTTATGGACTACGCCTATGTAGGTGAAGGACATGTGGAGGGCTCGCAGCTGTGTCCTTCTTGCAGAGGCGGGGCTACGGGTGAGAAGAGCTTGTCGGTGGGAAGGACAAACCACCTCCTATGGTGGAAGTGTCATCGTAATAGCTGCGGCTTCAGCGGCGGCGCTATGGTGGGAGACAGGGAAGGCGGGGGTCCTAAGAGACAGGGCTTGCAATACGTAGTGGAGCCCCTGTTCCCAGAGATGGCGGAATACCTGTCAAATAAATTCAACATAGATGCGTACACCATTCAGAACACATGGATGTGGACTGATGATTATTCTGGACGGGTGGTGATGCCCATCTTCAACGAGCATAGCAGAAGGGTGGGTGATCTATTACGTTCATACTACGGTCAGGTTCCTAAAGCTTTGATAAACAGACTGGATGGCTATGAGGGCGGATGCTTCTATCTCAACACGAAATATCCCACAGCTATAGTGGTAGTGGAAGATCAGCCCTCAGCCGTTAAGCTCTCAGCTGTACCGGGGGTTAACAGCATAGCATTGCTGGGAACTAAACTATCCGAGGACTTGTCTAAGCGCATCCAAGCAGCGTTCCCAAACATCCCCGTCGTGATTAGCTTGGATCAGGACGCCACCAGCACTGCGCTATTAACAGTAGTTAATGCCCGTCGCTTCAACAAGAACATCAAGATGATTCCTTTAACAAAGGACATTAAGAATATGGACACTAAGGAGATGAAAGAATATGTCTGCCAGTTGTGAGATGCCATCTATTGGTAAGGAGCTTGATCTTTCTAGAGCTGCTAAGCATGAGCATGCCGACATTGAGCTTGATAAATACTATCTAGTTCTGATAGGAGAGTCGTGGTTTATGGGAAAGTTCAGCCGCGTGTGGTTTGGTTTAACCTTTTATCCTTGGCACAGCACACACTACCAGTTCGATGCTCCGGGATCTAACGGATCAGATTGGAAACGTGTTATTGAACTAACTTTGCCTGTATAAGGAGACTGATGAGTACAGAGACACACTTACTAGCTGCTGCTCTACGAAGTAGGGAGAGCAATGATTTAATTAAGATTCATCTTGAGCCTGCTGCCAAGAATAAAAAGGATGTGAGATATAGTCCTGAGTTCCGCATCCTCACCAAGAAGATTGATGAGTATTACAGTAGGGACCCTGACGCACAGCATGTAGAACAGAGCCTGATCATCGGCCTCATTGAGGGCACCGTCAGTAACGACAAGCACAAGGACAGGTTCAAGCAATTGATTGAAGAAGCGTACGCTGTCGATACATCTGTCAGCAATACTAACGACATGATATTGCAAGCCAAACGCTCAGAGGTGGGAGACAAGCTGGCTGTCAAGCTGGTGAATCGAGAGGAGGTGGACGAGGAGCTGGCTGAGTACAACCACCTGCATGGATTGGTTAGCCTAGATCAATGGCTCACACAGGACAGCAACGTCCTCACAGGAGCCGATGCAAGGGGCGTCCTCACCTATCTTAGTACCCAGCAGGGGACGTTCAAGCTACGCCCTTCACGCCTCTCTGAGGCTGTTGAGGAGGGGCTCATGGAAGGCCATGCCATCATTGTCCTTGCCCGACCAGAGATTGGTAAGAGCGCGTTCGCTGTAACTAACGCATGTGGCTGGGCAATGGACGGTAAGCGCGTGTTGTATTTCATTAACGAAGACCCTGAGAAACTCATTCAACTGCGGTGCATCTCCTGCCTGTCAGGAATGACGAAGCTTGAGATGTACGAGAATCCAGACAAGGCTCTGGCCTTAGCCGAGAGGCGAGGGCTTAACAACCTCACCATCGTGCCGCTATATCCCGGCACGCTCTCAGAGATTGAAGCATTCATTGAGAAATACGAGCCTCATGCCATCATCGTGGATCAGCTTAGGAACATCAAGGTGAAGAGTGAGAACAGGACAGGGCAGCTGGAAGCTGCGGCTCAGGGCATCCGTGACCTAGGTAAGAAGTACAATCTCGTTACACTGGCGTTCACACAAGCAGGAGAGAGTGCTGAAGGCAAGGCCATTCTTGACATGTCCGACACGGACAGCAGTAAGACAGGCATCCCCTCAGCGTGCGACTTGCTGATTGGTATTGGTGCCACTGAGGAACATAAGGCTAGTAACATACGTGTGTTCAGCTTGAGCAAGAACAAAGTGAGTGGCTGGCACGGAAGCTTTCCAGCACGTATCAATCCATTCCTATCGAGGTATTCAAATGTTGAGTAGGTTACGCTACCAGTTGGCAGGATTTATTATGGAAATGACGTGGGAGGTCGGCACCGACTGGCAGCGCGAGCGCCCTGTTTGCTTTGCTGTAGCTAACTGGGTGTGCCCACATGGCATACCTGATAACTGGTGAGGTACAGCAACGTTGAATAAAGATATGAGTACAGAGCAGGCCCTTGAGTGGGCCTTGTCTCAGCTAGAGAGAGTTAACACTGTTAATGCAGAGTTAAGGAATGAGATAGATGATTTGTTAATAGAGCAGGAGCAGCTTTACCTGCGGTTAAGCGGAGGTTAACTGTCTGTTAAGAAATAGTATTGACAATTTACCTGTGATGTGTTAGCCTTGACACCTAACCAAGGAGAGTTATGACCAGAAAATTAGAAGCTAAAAGTAGACGTGAGATGGCGTATGAGCTAGCAGATGATGGGCTTACACTACAAGCCATAGGAGATTGCTTAGGAGTTTCAAGGCAGAGAGTGCAGCAAATTCTCAAAGCACGCCCAGACTTAGAAGCTATACGGGTAGAAGCAAAAGAGCAGCAGATGGAAGTAAGGGCTGAAGAGGGTAGGAGGGAGCATCGTAGAAAGTACGGCAGCAGATCAAGGAAGGAGTTTTATGATGACTTAACCTTGTCTCACCAGAGGAGGCGCTTGCTAGCTAAGAAGGCTAACAGCAAGCGGCCGGGGCTGCTCTTTGACTTACAGCATGGTGATCTTGAGTGGCCTGTGGTGTGCCCTGTCCTAGGCATACCGCTAGACTACGCGGCGTCTGCCGGTAAGCGAGCAGAGAACTCTGCCTCGTTTGACCGGCTAGACAGTACAGTAGGTTACACGAAGGATAATACACGCATCATATCTTGGCGAGCTAACCGCATTAAGAATGATGGAACAGCGGATGAGCATAGAAGGATAGCAGAGTATATTGACAGAGTATGGTAACTACTAGTGTAGACAGCCATATGTTAAGTGTGTTACAATGCACTTAAGGATTCTTTTATACGAACTAAATAGATATGCTCTTGTTTCATATATCTTTTTACGTTCGGTGAATAAGAGATGATTAATACGTTAGTAATTAATTATCTGCTTATGAACGTAATAGGCTCTTGCTCTTACGAGCAATGTTAAACATAAGGATAGAACCATTAGTACATTCTTTACGAGTGACTTACACTTAGGTCATAAGAACATCATTAAGTTTGAACCAGAGCATAGGCCTTTCACTTCCGTAGAGGAAATGAATGAAGCGTTAGTAGATAGATGGAACAGTATCGTAGGTGTTAAGGATGTAGTGTGGGTGTTAGGCGATGTGCTCTTTGGTCAGGATAACTTCTGGTATCTGCCACGACTCAATGGAACTAAGCACCTAGTGCTGGGCAATCACGACCACTATGACAAGAGTTTATATCTCGCACACTTCCGCAAGGTGGAAGGTGTTGCCAGCTTTGACAAGTGCATCCTAAGTCATGTGCCTGTGCATCCTAACCAACTGGAGTATAGGTTCAAGGCCAATCTACACGGACACTTGCACAGCAAGACAGTGCTACTACCTAACGGCAAGGAAGATAAACGCTACATTAACGTAGCTGTAGAACAGAACAACCTCACGCCCTTTGCGTGGGAAGACTTACAGAAGAGGATTAACTATGAGTGAGTTTCAACCGTGGCCTAAGATGGCCAGATGGTCTAGGGATATTATCGTTACAGAGAAGATTGATGGCACCAATTCACAAGTGTTAATTGAATATGTACCTACTGAATCAGAGGACAGCCCTAACTGGCCTGCTAAGGAAGACAAGTACAGACTCGCCACTAGGTACGGTATGGACGGTAGCATGTGGGGCATGTATGCGGGTAGCCGTACACACTGGCTAGACACCACCAGTGCGGGAGATAACTTCGGCTTTGCTAAGTGGGTTGAGGATAATGCTGAAGAACTGTTCAAGCTTGGTAAGGGTAGGCACTTCGGGGAGTGGTGGGGCCAAGGCATTCAACGTAACTATGGACTCACGGAAAAGAAGTTCAGCTTGTTCAATGCCTCTCGTTGGTACGATGACACTGTGCGCCCCGTCTGCTGCGACGTAGTGCCTGTGCTGTACGATGGTCCTATGTCAGAGCACGAGGTTTACGCTACGCTGGACAGGCTACGCTCAGAAGGCAGCGTTGCTGCCCCCGGATTCATGAGCCCCGAAGGGGTAATCGTGTGGCACACAGCCGCTAACATTGGCTTCAAGAAAACTATTGAGGCTGATCATCAGCCGAAGGGGCAAGCATGAGTAAGCTATGGATAGACCCATCAAGTGGGTGGCAATACGGATTCCCTGCTATCTGGGATAGTGAAGTGGATGGTGATGTATATCAATGGATGCTAGATAAGGGCTTGCCTGAAGACCTAGCCTCCCTGCCCTGTAGGATGTGGGATGTAACTGAAGACATTAACAACTCGGAGATTGTGCTACGTGATTGATAATAAATTAACAGTAGTGGCAGAGTATGCTGATGTTTTTAGCAATGATGAGTGGTTAGATGTTGTGAAGTGCGGTGGTATAACTCCCGATGATGGCAGCGGTTATCCAGCTAGGTTGGTTTATGGCGTGCTTATGGAAGATACAACGTACTCATGTTGGGACAGGCCTGACGGTTACACACATGTAGCGTGGTATAACAAGTGATTGATGTCATAACCACGCGGGACTACCCGTTGCTCCTGTCCTGCAAGTTTCGTAGTCAGTTCGCTGAGTGTATTGTGTGGGCAGATGATTCATTAGGCAACCATTGGCAGGCACAGCTAGGCGAGACAGGTGATGAGCCTGTACGTTTTATCAAGCACACCAAGGACTTTAGGCGTGCTCCAGAACAGCTGCTTAGTAGGGAAGAATTCGTAGAGTTGTTCATGGAGAAAGCTGCTTGAAATTTAAAGTAGGTGACAAGGTGTCGTACGAAGGCCCGTCCTACCTTAGTAGGCGTGGCTTGGTTGGCATTATTACCGCTGTACGTGGAGGCAATAGCTATGTACCTTATGATGTGACATACGATGATTATCCTTACAGCCCTTGGCTGTATGCGGAAAGTGAACTTAAGCTGGCTCCTGTATTTCAGGGAGCACCGCAGGTGTATCCAGACAACAATCCCAAGACATTGGTAGGTGCGGCTAAGGTGCCTCTGCATCTAGTGCCTCCTTCAGCTAAGTACTATCTAGCGCAAGCGCTGAAGAACGGAGCAGAGAAGTATGGTGCGTACAACTGGCGCGATGCTGCCATCTCTGTATCTACCTACAAGGCAGCTATGGAGCGGCACATGGATGCCTTCTGGGATGGAGAAGACTTGGCTGAGGACAGTGGTGTACATCACGTAGCTCACGCTATGGCATGTGCAGCTCTAATCCTTGATGCCATGTCTATTGATAAGCTTGTCGATGATAGGCCAACTAAGGGAGCTAGCTCTCGCTTGCAGCAGGAATGGCTGAGTGGACTTTGACAAACTACTAGAAGAAGGAACATCTCCCTACCTAATCAAAGGAAGTAAGCTTACTAGAGAAAGGTATTGGGAACTAGAGAGTGATTGGTCTGCTAGGTTTACCGAGGAAGAGTGTGCCGAAGGTTGGCACTGGTGTGATGATTGGGACGGCCTGCTTGTACATCCGTCTATGGCAGAAGCCAAGGCTTGCCATTGTTTCAGGGAGAATAGATAATGAAGGTCCACATATGGCCTGACGGTACATGGTGTCATGCAGAGGACTTGCACGAGATGCGTTGGATGAGCGATGACTACCATACGTTGAGCCTTCCAGAGGAAGCTACTGAAGATGATGTAGACACCTTTGCTGCTATGACTAAAGAGTTTGGGTATGTAGATGAGCAAGACATAGAGGAGTATTTTAAATGAACATCAATGAAATTGAGCGTTACGTAGCTGTGATTGATAAGCTTGTAGAGATTCAGAATAAGAGCCGTGTCACTACAATGTATGACCTTGAACGTGCTGTGTCCAAGCTTGTGAAGCAAGTGGCTGACGCCACGATTGACGAAGAGCCGTTGCCGTTTTGAATACATTGATTATCTTCAGTAAGACTTACGATAGCGAAAGCTTGTATGATCTTGTTCGTGATGTACAGGAAGCTATCACAGAAGAGTATAATCCGCTGATGCTTAATCTACCGAAAGATAAGCACGGGTTCTATCCGGGCAGATTCAAGGTGGCTATTGTTTGGGAGGAGGAGACGTGAGAATTTTCCCATTCCTAGGATTTGTTAGCAGCACAGAGGACGCATCTCTCGCCGAGTTCTTGGGCCTCGACCCAGCACGTACATGGAGCATCCTCGTATTTGAATGGCTGGATTATACGTTCGCCTTCTATGCTTACACTAAGCCAGTGAAATGATTCTAGAGCGAGGAGATATGTGGAACGTGTTCGGCAACACAGACCTGTTCCTCATCACCACCAATCCTGTAGTTAGAAAGGATGGTGCTGTAGTTATGGGCAGGGGAATAGCGAAACAGGTAAAGGATAGATTTCCTGAGTTCCCTTACGACTTCGCCCGTGCGCGCGATCCCGCCACACTGGGCTACGGTGCTATCAGTAACACAGGCGTAGTTGGCAGGTACGACGGACAGCTTATGGGATTCTTTATGGTGAAGGATCATTGGAGAGAACCTGCTGTGCTAGACATCATAGAAGATAGTGTGAGTGATATTATGGAATGGGCGCCTCACTATGGCAGGATTGACCTTAATTTTCCGGGCATAGGTAATGGTGGGCTAGCCAGAGAAGCTGTGCTACCAATCATTGAGCAGCTGTCAGACAACGTACATGTGTGGGAGTATGCGTGATGCTTAAGAAGTTAGAGCGTATAGGATAAGGGGAACACTATGTTTGACTGGCTTAAGAAGAAAGTACCCAGCGACAACACGCCTCCTGTCGTAGACGACGGCCGTGTTGATATGCGTATCTACTGTAAGGGTACTAACAAGTATGTGGTTCAGTGGAAGTATGCAAGTGATTGGAACACAGTTGTGGATTATAGCACCAAACCTTTGAGCTATAGCTATCCCATGAGCTACCCTAATAAGGTGTGGCCTTCTATAGAGCTGGCAGAGAGGGCTGCTCGTGAGTTTGCTGACAAGTACCACGACGAGTGGTTAGAGAGGAAGAAAATGGGTGTTGTTAAAGAGCTAGGCAGGTTGCCGTGAAGATTGAAATCAAGTGGCTTGATGATAACAAAGACTGTGAAACAGACGGCTGCTCTGGCGGCTGGGCAGAAGGCGCAGAGGTGCGGCTTAACGGCGTGCTGATACACAGCCTAGTTCCTGTTGCCACATGCTTTGGTGACGGTGATAACTGGTCGGAGGTAGAAGTATATAAGACAATTCTAGCTGGCTTAGGGTACGAGATTGAAGAGAGCTATTAACAGGCTGTTAATGTTTCTCTAGAATATTCAGCGTAGGTAAAGGGAGAATAGTGTATAATGATGGAATGGAATTAAGTAACGAATTGCCTTGGTTCCTCCAAGGTACCGCTGCCCTTGAAGCCTACAAGAATCCTGATAGGTACGTTTGCCTAGACTATGAGACGACAAACTTCACGCGGGGCAGCGCACACGATGAACGAAACGAGATTGTCCTAGCCTGCTGGATGGTGGTGACGCCAGATGGCATTACACGTAAGCATCATTGGGGCAATCAATACGAGCAAAGCGAGTTGGAGAAAGACGTAAGGGAAGCACAGTTTGTAGTGGCGCATAACGCAGGCTTTGAGCTAGGATGGCTTAAGCGTAGCGGCATTGATCTACGAGATGTGCTAGTGTTTGATACGTTCCTAGCAGAGTGGGTGATTGGAGGCAACCGCTACCAATTACAAGACCTTGGGCTAGGAGTGACGGCAGAGCGATGGGGTTTGGGAGACAAGGAAGACATAGCATCATACCTGATTAAGAAAGGTGTGTGCCCCTCGGAAATACCTCGGGAGTGGTTGCTCCACTATTGCCACAAGGACGTTGAACTGTCGTACGAGCTGTTCTTGAAACAGCGAGACACACTAGTTAAGGACAATCTTCTCCACCTCGCACTTACACGTAACCTAACAGTGGCAGCACTGACGGACATGGAATTTAATCCATGCGAGCTAGACGCTGACGCTGTTAATGATGTGTACTACAAGAGTGTTAAAGAGTTTCAGGAATTGGAAGTGCAGCTATCTAAACTAGCTGAGGGTGTTAACATGAACAGCAGCAAGCAATTAGCTACGTTCTTGTATGACACTCTAGGCTTCGTTCCTCCTATAGATAAGCGCACTAAGGAACCTATCAAGACTAAAGGCGGAGCACTGTCAACAACAGTGGATACGCTGTCTTTGTTGGAGTCTTCTACGTCAGAGCAAGATAAGTTCTTAACGATGTACAAGAGGCGCAACAGATTGTCTGCGTTGCTTACAAAGAACTTGGAGTTTTTCAAGGCTGTAGTGGATGAGAGAGAGGGGAGATTCATAGGCAAGTTTAACATGGGCAACACACAAACCCATCGCCTATCCTCTTCTGGTGTTCCTATTAAGCTCAAGGCATTCTCAGAACCCAAAGCACCTCAGCTTCAAAACCTACCTCGTGAACTTAAATACTTGTTCACTGCGCATGACGAAGGATGGGTGGTAGTAGAATCTGACGGAGCGCAATTGGAATATCGTGTAGCTGTTGATCTTGGTAGGGACAAGGTTGGATACAAGGAGATATGCGAGGGTGTAGATATTCATGCTGTAACAGCACAAGTTCTTAGTGATGCAGGAGAGCCTACTACTAGGCAAGAAGCAAAGTCTAGAACTTTCACGCCGCTCTTCGGCGGAGGAGGAAAGACTAAAGCAGAAAAGAACTACGTAGAATTCTTCAGGGATAAGTATGCTGGCATCACTGAGACGCAAAGACAGTGGGCTCTAGCTACTGCCAGTAAAGGATGGTTCCAAACGCCGTACGGAATGAGGTTCTACTTTCCCGGCACTAAGATGCAAGCTAGTGGATACATAACTAACAGTACGTCCATCTTCAACTTCCCAATTCAGGGCTACAGCACAGGTGAGATTATTCCTATTGCTCTTGTGTATTTGTGGCACCGCACTAAGGACAAGCCTGTTGTTCTCTGGAACACCATTCATGATTCAGTTGCGGCGCGGGTGAGGGAAGACTTCGTTAGCGAGTATGAAGACATAGCAAAGCAGAGCTTTACCTACGACGTATACAAACACCTGAAAGAGGTGTACAAGTATTCCTTCCGAGTTCCTCTCGGGCTTGGAATCAAGGCTGCCAAGAGGTGGTCGGATACTAAAGAAGAAGTAAGTATAAATGTGTGGGCCGATGGCCGTGAAACACGCAGCACTAAATAAGGAAAATAAAACATATGAGTAAATTGTCTGGCACCATCGAGCGTATTGATTCGCGTAACATTAATGGTAAGAACGGCCCCTTCACTGTGTACGACTATCACATTGATGGCACCAAGTATGGTGGTGGATCGTTCAAAGCACGAGGCATTGAGGAAGGCGACTTCGTTGAATTCGTTGTGGAGATGAACGGCAACTTCGCTAACATCGCAAAGAACTCTCTGCGCAAGCTGGCGGGTGTTGCGCCTGCCGCTGATCCGCGTAGTGATGCAGCTCCTAAGAAGCCTGCTGCTGTCCCGTACAATGGCAAGACTGTGGCACAGAAGGCTGACGAGAAGGACCAGCGCATCTCCCGACAGAGCGCGTTCAACACTGCTGCTGCATTCCTCAAGATTGCACAGGAAGCGGGAGCCCTGCCTAGCTTGGAGAAGAAGGCTACGGGCCTGTCCTATCTCCGCACTGTCTTCTTCAAGGAAGCTGCTCTCCTGTACAAGGAAGCGACGGGTGAGGATTGGAACCTGACGGCCCCTGACATCGAGGGCGAGGCACCCAAGGTGCCGGCTAAGCCTAAGAAGCCCGCTGCTCCGGCCCCTGCTCCTGCGCCCGTAGAGGACGCCTATCCGGATCAGGATGACGGGTGGGAAGACGACGACATCGCGTTCTAAGATTAATGAAAGCTAAATGTTTTGCAGGAGGGCTCGCTCTCCTGCTGTTTTTCTTGGTAGAGCGGGGAACTTACTCTCCGCTGTGTTGTCTAACCAATCCCGTATAGGGGAAACATATGCAAGAAGAATTGTTAAGCCCCTCCCACCACTCATACATTAACACCTTGTTAATGGAGCCTACGGATAGGAACATGGCCATCATCTTTAAGGTGCTGGCCTATGCGTTTGAGAAGAGAGCTGCTGAAAAAGAAGAGGAATGATATTGAGCAAATATGAAACGCCGTGGAGCCCTGTAGGATATATTACATATCGCCGTACATATTCACGTACACAGGAAGATGGAAGTAGTGAAGAGTGGGGAGATACTATTGAACGTATCATCAATGCCACAGACACGCAGCTACATGTAGGATTTACAGAAGAAGAGAAGGAACGCGTACGTAAGTACATGTCAGAACTGAAAGGCACTGTAGCAGGAAGGTTCTTGTGGCAGCTTGGCACTTCAACAGTAGATAAGCTAGGCTTGCTATCGTTGCAGAATTGTGCCGCTGTATGTATTGACGAGCCTGTTACGCCATTCACTTGGTGCTTCGATGCTCTTATGTTGGGCACTGGTGTTGGCGTTAACATTCAACGTGAGTTCGTGTACAAGCTTCCTCCCGTGCGTGAGGATTATATAGGCCCTACACGAGTAGAAGGAGCAGGAGCAGACTTCATTGTTCCTGACACACGAGAGGGATGGGGGGAGCTGTTGAAGCTCACACTTGAAGATGCTTTCTCTAAGGGCCATCGTAACGGATTCACCTATTCCACTGTAGTTGTTCGTGGTAAGGGCGTGCCTATCAAGGGATTTGGTGGTATTGCTTCTGGTCCAGAGGACTTGGTTGAAGGGATTGAGAACATCAAAGGCATCATAAAGGAACGAGAGGGAAAGCAGCTTCGACCTATTGACTGCCTAGACATCGTTAACATCACTGGTAAGATTGTAGTTAGTGGTAATGTACGGCGTAGCGCAATCATTGCTATTGGCGATCATGATGACATCCAATATCTCAAAGCTAAGCGCTGGTCAGACGGTAACATCCCTAACTGGCGTGCCATGTCTAACAACAGTGTGGTGTGTAATGACATTAAGCTATTGCCTGAAGAGTTCTGGCAGAACTACGAGGGAGGATCGGAGCCTTACGGGCTGATTAACCTTAAGCTGTCCCGTGCTACAGGCAGGCTTGGTGACACACAGTATAAAGATAAGAGAGTGATTGCGTATAATCCATGCGCCGAGCAGAGCTTGGAAGACTACGAAACGTGTTGCTTGGCTGAGCTGTTTCTTCCTAACATCACCAGCAAAGAAGAGCTGTTTGATTTAACACAGCTGTTGTACAGGATTAACAAGCACAGCTTGTCTCTCCCCTGCCATCTGAAAGAGACAGAGGATGTGGTGCATCGTAACATGCGTATGGGCATAGGTGTCACTGGTTATCTACAAGCTACGGAAGAGCAGCGCTCTTGGTTAGCGGACAACTACGTACAACTACGCGAGTACGACAAGGCGTACAGTGAGATGAATGGTTGGCCTGTGAGCATCAAGCTTACGACGACGAAGCCGAGCGGCACGCTGAGCCTGCTCCCCGGCGTAACTCCCGGCGTGCATCCCGCCTACAGTAGGCACATGATTAGACGCATCAGGTTTGCTAGTAATAGTCCTGTCGTTGACACTGTAAGGCAGAGTGGTTATCACGTAGAGTATCAGATGAACTTCGATGGGACAGAAGATAAGTCCACCGTAGTAGCTGAGTTCCCTATGTCGTATCCAGAAGGCACCATCCTTGCTAATCAGATGACAGCCATAGACCAGCTTGAAGCTGTTAAGAGATTGCAAACGGAGTGGAGTGATAACGCTGTAAGCTGTACTGTTTACTACAAGAAGGAAGAGCTTCCTGAAATCAGGGACTACCTAGCCAAGCACTACAACAAGAGCTACAAGACTGTAAGCTTCTTGCTGCACTCAGAGCATGGCTTTAAGCAAGCCCCTCTTGAGGAGATTAGTGAAGAGGCATTCAATATCATGACGGCACAAGTGAGGCCAATCACTGAGTTGCTGGAGAGTGTTGAGTTTGATAGCAGCAGCGATTGCGAGGGAGGGGCATGTCCGGTACGATGATTAGTACCAACACGTTAGCTAAGTTCTTAGAGTATACAAGGCCGATGCTAATACTAGAGAAATTTGGACAGAATAGTCCTTACGTTTCCCGGTGGCAATACGAGTCTTGGCTAAAGAACAACGGCAGGTACGAGAGCTACACTCATCCACTAGCTGATCTAACTAAGGAAGGGCTACGTAAGTGGATTGAAGAAGTGGAAGAGCTTGAGAAAACTAAGGGCCTATCTAGGATTGAGGTGGACGAAGAGATGGGCATGCAGGCATATTGGTCAGAGATAGTGCCACTTACAGAAGAAGAGAGGACAGAAGCCGAGACGTGGTTGAGGCTTCATCCAGTTAAAGAAGGCGAACGAATTAAATTCAGGGCGCCTATTAATATTATTAAGGAGAATGAATAATGGGTATTGATATCGGTGTTGTGTTGGCTGTAGCATTTATTGGTTTGTCTGCCTATCTGGGCTACCAGAAGTACAAGGAGCATAAGGCTAGCAAGAGTGTGGGTGTACGCCCTCCTGTTATCCTGCCTCCTGTGAAGGAGAAAGCTGTCGCAACTAAGAAGGCAGCTCCTGTAGCCAAATACTCTAAGAAGGCTGTTAAGAAGCCAGCGGCTAAGCCCGCGAGCAACAACGTTGCGAGCAAGCGCAAGTGAACGAGGGTGTCTTCCAATACCTGAACGGCCTGTGGGGGCACGCTCTCACCGACCGTGTGTTTGAAACAGAGGATGAAGCCGCTGTGGATTATGAACGAGAAGCTAGAGGGCGTGTATAATGTGTGTTGTTAGTATGATTGGTGATCACTACCGGCAGACTATCCCTAGTCAGTTTCCTGACTGGAATCAGGCTGCTCGTAAGGGACCTAGCTGGGAAGAGTTTAGCGATTTGAAGAAAGCTGTTGAGGAGATGAAGACGCTGCTTAATAAAGCTGTCGAGTATGACAGGGTTAATAAAGAACCCAACTGTCAGACTGATGACAAGCTTGCTCTGCTCCGTAAGATTGCTGAAGCAGTGGGAGTTGATCTGGGAGTATGAAGAATCCGGTAGCTCGTGTTAATAACGAGTACAACAAGCCCGTAACGCAACGAGATAGGAAGAAGAACCCGAGTAAGAAGCAGAAGGCAGCAGAGCTGGCTGAGCGGCTACACGACAAGGAGCTGGCCGATAGGCTGGCTCCATACGACAGGGCTAGTAGGCGTAACTACCTGCTTGAATGGAATGATACAGACATGGAGAGTGATGATGAATGACGATGGTGTTATGAAGGGCTTCGTGTCAGAGCATGCTGCCTATTGGAGTGACAAGGAAATTATTGGCTACGCTATGGACGAGGCGTTTGTCCACGAGCTAGACGTCGAGGACTTGCGAGAGATGGTGTTTGACTTGGCTATGCGCCTTGATGAAATCAATTTGCGTGACGACGAATTCGGGGAAGCATTCCCTGAGGACACATACGAAGAGGATGAAGCAGATGAGTGAGAATACTGGTGTAACAGAAACAGTAACTATTAGTAGGGAACAGTATGACGATCTAATAGCAGATCAGAAGTTTCTCCGTGATCTTATTGCTTGTGGTGTAGATAATTGGGATGACTATGACTTCGCTTGCGAAGCCGCTATAGGCGACGAAGACTGATGGGTGTTGTGTACACACAGGAGATGCTTAGCAACAAGATGTACGAGAAGCTCTCTACTCTCACTGCGTTGGTGGACTGCGACAGTGTGGTATATCGTTCCGGATTCGCGGCTGACGGACAGTTTAAACGTGAGTATAAAGAGAATCATCCTGATGCTACGAAGGAAGAGCTTGATACTTATTTAGCTACTCTTGACTACGAGCATGTAGCTTTGCACAATGCTAAGGAAACCCTTACGTTGCTAGCTTCCATCTTCGATGCGCAGAAGATGCGGGTGTTCTTGACAGGTAAGGATAACTACCGAGACAAGGTGGCATCCATCCAGCAGTATAAAGGCAACCGTGATCCTACTCACAAACCACGCTACTATAAGCAGCTCAGGGAATACCTTATCAAGCATTGGAATGCTGAGGTTGTTGACGGAATGGAAGCTGACGACATGGTGAGCATCCTACAGTGGGCAGCTAAGGACAAGTCTACGTGCATCGCCACCATCGACAAAGATTTGAAAGGTACGCCGGGCTGGAATTGGAATATCAATAGGCACGAGCTTCAGTACATCACATTGAACGAAGCTAATCTACACTTCTGGAAGCAAGTTGCTACGGGGGATTCTACTGACGCCATCCTCGGCCTGAAAGGCGTAGGCCCCAAGACTGTTGAGAAGTGGACGGAGCAGGCAGAGAACAATCCTGCCTTACTTGAGCAGAGAGTGCGTGAGGAATACGCTAAACGATTTGGAGATGATGCTCAAAGGATTCTCCATGAGAACGCCACGCTGTTGTACATGCAGCGTGTGCCTGACATCAACTACGATGGTAGCTTGATTAGTGATTATCAGTATGAGGAGTATTTATATGGCAACACAGAAGAAGACGAAGAAGCAGGACAATGTGTTCTGGGTAGTGAGCACGAGGAAGTGGCTGACGTGGCAGGCTGATAGCCTGTACAGCATGCATAGCTTGGCCTTTGCTCATGAGTCCTATCTGGCAGGTGAGGCAGAGCTTAAGCCTTACGTTACGTTCTCTAAGCGTAACATCAAGGTAGAGCGTGTAGAGTTGATTGGCTAAACGTAAGGCGACAGCCAAGCCTAAGAAGGTACAGCCAAAGAAGAAGGCAACAAAGCGTAAGGGTGTAGCACGTACTCCTCCCTTCGCAGAGTGGCCAGAGTGGACAGAAGCCACTTTCTTTTCGTTTCTAAGAAGTGGTCTGAGAGCTAAGTGGCAGAGGTTCCCTAGCAGGTATGCTGTAATAGCAGCAGCTAAGCGTCCCTCACAAAGTGAGAACAAGAGATTGAAGTGGGAGTTCCAGTGCGCTATATGCAAGGAGTGGCATGCTCAGAAAGATACGAGCGTGGATCATCTAATACCTTGCGGCTCGTTAAAATCCTTTGATGACTTACCGGGATTTGTATCGAGAATGTTTGTAGGAGTAGACAAGCTTAGGCTGCTCTGTAATACGTGCCATAAGCGCGTAACGAAAGAAGACAAGGAGAATACTATTGGAAAAGAATAACGACCAAAACAAAGAGCATAAGTTTATTGATAGCGTGTCGAGTGCTGAAGTGTACACGGCTACGTTGGAATTCCGAAGCGTCGGGCTGTCTGAGAACATGTTGCCTAACATTAAGTTTAGCCACTACTTCAACAAGGAGCCCAAGCGTGATGATTTGCCAGCGTCCTATCGTGTTGTTCTAGACTTGATGGATGCAATGAACATCCACGCCATGAATCCTACGGAGGAGTTCATCGAAGAGTTTCATTCCGACGACCCAGATGAGCGAGTGAAAGTGCTTGATGCCCTTGAGCAGAAAGAAGAAACTACTGAAAGGACCGATCACTAATGGCTAAGCTAGATAAGGCACAGATTTCCTACGCTATGGGACGAGTTGACCAAGTGGCTAACGCTGCCGTCACTCGTATCACCAAGGAATACGCAGCACCTGAGGTTGATAATGGAACGCTTGCAGCTGCGCTAGTAGCTAAGGGCTTTGTAGTTGCTGACGAATACTACTTGCGAGGCGTGGCTCTTAAGACTACAGCCGCTGAAGTTAAGCGCGAAGAGACTAAGCGTAAGCTTATTGAGGCCATCCAACCAGCTAAGGATGCAGCTAAGGATGCCATCATGTTGAGTGATTCGGAGGAAGTGGCAACCGTGCTGGCTAATCTAGCCACCACACTCGCCAAGCTTGCATGAGTATTAAAACATTAGTGCTAGATATAGAATCGAGGCCATTGCTTTCTTATACGTGGGGACTCTGGGATCAAAACGTTGGTCTGAGCCAGATTAAAGAGCACGATAGTATCCTGTGTTGGGCTGCTAAGTGGTTGGGGGAGGAGGACGTCTGGTTCTCCTCCGTTAACATGACTTCTGAACGTAAGATGCTACGTGCCATCTACGACATGATGAATGAAGCAGACGAGATTGTAGGGTGGAACTCAAACAAGTTTGACATTCGCTGGCTCAATGGTCAGTTTGCTCTGCAAGGCTGGGGCCCTACGGCCCCCGCCAAGAAGGTGGATTTGATGCTGGCCATGCGACGTAGCTTCAAGCTTGCGTCTAACAAGCTGGACTATTTCCTTACACGCTTTGGCATTCCCAACAAGGTGGAGCATGACGGCTTCAAGCTCTGGGTGGGATGTATGAATGGTGATAAGGAAAGCTGGGACAAGATGGAGGAGTATAATATTGGAGACGTTCTCCGTACCGAAGCTGCCTACCTTAAGCTGCTACCTTGGATTAACACCGGACTCAACCGAAGTGCAGTTAGCGGCAATCTCTGCTGCCCTGAATGCGGCGGCGGAAAGTATCAAAGCCGAGGCACGACTTATACACGAACAGGTAGTTACAAACGGTATCAGTGTGTGGCGGCTGGATGTGGACACTGGTTCAGGGGTAATAAAGTTGGCGATACAGTTCCCACAGTCATGGTGTCGATTCCATGAGTGACAACGTAGTGCAAGCTGTAGAGATGTTCGCAGATAGGACAGCAGCTATGTGTGTTAGCGGAGAATGGGACAACGCGGAAATCAAACTCCGCATGTCTCGCTTCCCTAAGGAATATGAAGCTCATGTCGTTAAGGCTGTTGAGCAGAGGTTGGTAGAAATGAGGGACAACGATGGCTAATACAACATACAAGTATCGCAAGTACATGAGGGATGGCACTACGGAAGAACGTACAGGCCATGCTGATCCACTAGGCAAGCGTGTCAGGCACGGAAAAACAGCTAAAAATAGGAAGCATAAGTAATGGCAGAGGTTGTGAACGCCGGTAGATGGATGGTGATTGTTAAGGACTGGGAACGTGTGCTGAACACTTATAAGGCAGAGCTTATGCGCATCTCTCTTGACGGAGAAGTGGAAGTGTTTCTAGTAGACAAGTGGCACAACATTACAGAGTGTAAGACTTGACCACTATTGCCTTCAAGGAGGGGCAGGCTGCTGCTGATAGCCAGCTAACTTCCCCCTCTAGCGGCATAGTCTATCACGTAGACAAGCTGTTCAAGGGAACAGATGGCACAGTGTACGGAGGTTATGGGGATTGGCCTGCTGCGCATGCCTACATCATGTGGCTGCTGGGAGGGAGCAATGGAGATGCTCCTCCCTTGGAGGATGCTGGTGTAGTTAAAGCGGGACGCGATGGAATCATTTACGTGCTAGAAGACAGCAACGTATTCTTTCCATTAAAAAACCGCTTCTCCGCCTTCGGCTCCGGAGCACAAGAAGCCATGATGGCTATGCGCTTTGGAGCTTCAGCAGAGGAAGCGGTGAGGGCTGTGATAGATCAGAATTCTTTCTCAGGACTTCCTATTCTAACTCTTAGTTACGGTTAGGCTGTACTCCATGCGAAGCTTCAAAGCACTCACGTAACTGATGGTAACTAAATTTTAGAGAGGGATATTTCGTAGCCATGTCAATGACAAATGTCTTGAAAGCTTTCTCACTATCATCTACAGGAGCTGTAAGCTCGTAGTATTTCTCATCAATGAAAGCGCCGCTCGCACAAACGGGCGGCGTAATGCTTTCTGCCTTAATATACCCGCGTGAGTTCAGCAGCCTTTCTGTAGTTTGACAGCTCGTCAGGACTAAGCCTACACTCAGGGCGAACAGGAGCGGCTTCATTTTCTGCATTAAGTTGTTCATAGATTGTCCTTGTTTTATATCTCACCTCAGTGTTCATCTTCTCCTGTACCTGAATGACAGGGATACGCTTCTCTACCACCTTAATAATCTGCTCCGCTCTTACCTTAGAGCGTTGAGCTTCCAATTCTGCGTATGAGTGTTTAGTCCTCAGCACGCCTGCCCCGTAGGCAGAGCCTAGCAACGCTAGTGCCAGCCCTATCTTCCAAGCCCACATCTGCCAATTAACACCTGTTAATAGGCCCTTGCCTGCTAGCTTGATTCCACTAAGCCAACTCATGTCATTTCCTTGGGAAGCTTCGCTTCTCCCATAATATATTTAGCCCAAGGCGGCATGCCGGGGGTAGTTAGCCATGAGCCCGCAAGACCCCATGTCATGGCAACGGACAGCCACGAAGGAAATACATCACCCCAGAAAGGCGCTACGCCGTAAGCTACGGCACACGTTCCAGCCAAGGAAAGAAACGTTCTACGAGCCTGCCATTCCAAGGAAGTGCGCTCAGCTACAATATCATTAACTCTAGCCAAAGCTGTTATAGCTATGATAGCAAGAGCTGGGAATTGCACTGCGTATGTCAGCCATCCCGGCTTAACAGTGACGCCTATTGTGTAAAGAAACAAGGCAGTAGCTCCCACCGAAGCTATGGCCAGCTTATTAAGAAGAGCTTTGTTTTTAGCTTTCTTCAGACGAGTCTTCATTCTTACTATATTCCTTTAGTTTAAATATCTTCTTGGTAATTTCAGGTATAAGTTCTATAACACTTGGAACCCAGTAGCGTGCAGAGAATGCTAGTGCCCCTGCTATGGGGCCCTCCAATCTAGGAGTGGCCCAGTTCCATCCCAATAGATTAGGAATGATAGATACACTCACCACCGACATAAATAAATAGCCTACATGTCTTGTATAAAATCTAGCGTTCTTCTTTTCAGGCTTGCCCTGCGAGGCAGACAGATATGTACCTGCCACTGCCATAGCTATAACAGTCAAAGGCACGCCGAATAACGGCACGCTAATAGCGTTCAACCACCCATAAGTAGCCGCGACTACACCCCCCGTAATTGCAGTTTTCATTAACACTCCATTACTTCTCTAGTCTCGCGTCCTTAGCAAATCCAGATGCGGATTTGTTTAACATATCATGTAATGCAGCAGTATAGCTAGGTAGGCCATTAAGGAAGCTACTACCAGTAGAGCCGTTGCTGTTCCACACCACACCACTACGCGTGGACGTGCCGCTTCGCCCATCTCTAGCGGGAGCGCCAGCCCAGCCTGCCATCCTATCCAAGATGTCACCATTGTATGCACTATCGAATGGAGAGCTGCCTAGCGTACCAACAGGAAGTCCCGTGATGGGGCTTAGCTGCCCGGCGCCCCAGCCTGTGTTGAGGCCAGCGCTTCCTGCCCCAATAGCATTGTTAAACGCATTAGCACCAGTGTTGGCCGCTCTATTAGCAAGAGTTTGATTGGTGCGATTTTCCATTATAGCCTGAGTTTGTGCAGTTAGATCGCTAACAGTACCACGTAAGTCTACGTTAGCTTGCGCCAAACCATCGTCAATGATACGCTGGCGAAGAACAGCTGGTGCCCATCCATTATCAACTGCTAGCTGTACTAGAGCTCCGATAGCTGGATTGATGGCGTTTGCTGCTGCGATTATGGAGTTGCCGACATTCCACCTACCAGTTTCCGAGTTATACATATCACCGGGAAGAACTAGGTCTAGGGCTTGCTGCCAGTCCATACCACCTCCGGGCTTGCCACCCAGAGCTTGCCATGCGCTGCCCAGAATTCCCTGAATGCCACCACTCCAATTAATCCCAGAGCCTGCATTGTTTCCGGCCCCTTGGGTATAGTTGTTGAAGCTGGTGCCGGGAAGCTGCGGCCCTGTCATAGAACCTGCGGGCCCGCCAAACACGCCAGTGGGATTAGAGGGATTATACACTCCGGGATCAACACCACCACCCCCGCCCACAGGAGCAGTGCCACCGCCCAGCGGAGGCGTAGTGACAGGAGGCGTAGTAGTGCCCGGGATTATAACACCACCCGGCACCGTAGTGAGAGGAGGCACAGTGAAGAATGGAGAACCGCCGCCACCAGCCGCAGGCGTTCCTGCTCCTGCATTCAGCCAGAACTGATTGTTAGCATATGCGCTAGCGTTGGGATTGAGAGCCCACTGATTCTGTGCCGAAGCCATAGGCGGCTTGTAGCTGCCTGTATTAGGCATGTTATACACCGTACCGGGATTACCATTGTTGGCAAGGAACGGGGAGTTACTCTGCGCTATGGGCTGTATAAAGCTCTGCACATTAGGGGTGGTTGCCATTAACGGTTCTCCTTAAGTTTCTTATACCCTAGTTTATTAATCAATTCCTTCACATCCTCTACACGTTGCTCAGCTTCAGGATTGTCCTTAAGCCTTTGCTTCAGAGATTGAGAAGAAAGAAGGTTTGAGTATTCCTTAGCCCATTCTTCTTCGTTAGCTTCGTACGTCTTGTTGCGGATGTTAGCCAAATCTGTGGCATCAAAGATTTTGAGGTCCTTGAACACGGCATTAGTTTTAGCAGTAGACATACCTGAATCGAGCATAGCTTGGTATATACGGCCAGCCTTAGCTATAGCCCTGCGCTCCTTAGCTGACTGTGATACGAACGCACCCAAGGCCTCTTGTGCTCCTATATTACCTAGATTGGCCGCAATGATTTCACGCCCTTCCTTCTTCACCTTATCGAAGTCTAAGCCTGCGTACAGAGCAGCCTTCTCTGGATCAGCTACAGCCATCCTATATCCGCCAGCAGCTAGGATGAAGCCTGCCATCACTTCCTCAGCAGTGCCCTTATCCGTCTTCTCTTGCTTAGGATCAAACCAATTAGCAGCGTTAGGCATGTAGGAGTCACCAGCTTCCATGAAAGATTCCATAGTAGAGGAGTCCACGCCTGAAGCAGTGCCAGCATTCTTGAGGGTTTGAGTTATCAGAGGGAGCATGCGCTCAAGACGAGTGCTCTTGTTCTTAAGCTGCTCATCACTAATAACATCTAAGAATAGCTTAGCCGTACTCTGCCCCACCCTAGGCTCAATCCAAAGGCCCTTAAGGTTTTTCTTAACCGCCTCCCACTTGACTTCAGGGGGGTCATCGGACATAAGGATACGTGCTACATCAGTTACAGAACTTCGGGCATCGAGGCGAGACAGCTGGAAGTACAGGTTCTTGCCTTCCTCGTTCTTGCCCATAGAGATTAGATTGCCGTACCTAAACCTGTCATCCATGAATTCCTTCTCTGCCTCAATGGCCTTCTCTTCGTCATCATCATTGAGCGCATCGGCAATAACTTGATAAATTATAGCCGAGCCTGCGGTTACAGTAGCCAGTCCTACGGCCTGCCTAGCAGCCATAGAGGTAGCTATGAGCGTGGCCTCAGGAGTCTTGGCGGTGATTGCCCGAGCAGCATCAGCATATACGTTAATGGCCGAGTAGGTGAGGGAACGGAAGGTGCTTTGCAGATAGGGCATGAAGGTACCAACAACAGGAATCTTCTCTGCTTGGCGCAGCCACGGAGCCGTCCGATCATATGACATACCAATGTCTTTAGCATACCCAGCCGCCTGCTGCTGAATCTTCTCGATGTTCACCACATCACCGTTAGCTCTAGCATAATTTTCAAGGTAAGCCGCACGCTGTAAGTAGATGGGATATATAGCCCAAGCGTCACTCTGCGCCATCACCTCAATCAAGGTGTGGTAAGCGGGCATGCCATAATTAACTTTAATGTTCTCAAAGAAACCTAGCGCATCGTCCGTCTTGGTGGTGTGGGCCTCAGAAATAATCTTCTTCAGAATAGTAAGAGGCTCCTGACGCATGTTCTGCATCTGAGCACTCTCACCAATAGCGTGCCTGAAGTAGGCATCACGATCAGTGGAGTTCTGCGGGGACAGACCGAAAGCACCTTCAGGAAATGCTGTTTCTCCAATCAGGCTTAGTGCTAGCTTCATGCCACGCATAATATATTCAGGACGAACACCGCCAGCCAGAGTGAAGGAGGCCATACTACCGGCAGCGTTCATAGCTATGTGAATGCCACTACCGACAGTGGCTAGCTTGTACGCTTTGCTGAGCGCCGACGACCCGCTAACAATCTTGTTGCTGGCCCATTTCAGGATTACACTAGGAGATTTTACAGACAGAGCTACAGCCGTGTCAAGATCAACCACGCTGTCGGAGTAATCACCCAAGGCTTTGAGCAGAGTGGGTGTAGTGTACATACCCTGCAACGGGCCCCACGACTCACCCTTAAGCTCTTCTGTAAACTTCTCATTTCCGGGCTTACTACGCTCTTCGTTATTACCTTCTATGATAAGCTTGCCAGTGTGGTCTGCTTTAAGGTCGGCAAGCATCTTAGCACGAGCGGCTAGCACGCTCTGCCTAGCCATAGTGATGGCAACAAGTGCGGGCACGTCGGTAACTTCACCGTAGATTGCACGGAGTTCTTTAGGAATATCTTGCCTATGTTCCAACAAAGACTCGTCAAGCTTAGCCCCGCGCAGGTAGCGCCTAGCTATGCCCGTATCCGTCTGAGTTAGGATGTTCTTTAGGATTTGAGCAGCACGGTCGTCATACTCCTTCTGGCTCGCTTTAGGTACAACTTCCATAATAACGTCAGAGAGATAGTCCTTATACTTCTGCTCGTCATACCCACCTTCGCCAGTGCTCATCTGATTCTGGACACCCTCTGCGTCTTGACTTCCAGAAGGGCGCCACAGGTTGTATAGATTACGAACAGCGTCTAGCGGCAGCGCAGCTAAGTGAGCTGGATCAGAGACGGCTACATCGTTCCTTACCAAGAAACGTAGGGCTGCCCTGTAATCCTCAAACACTTTCTTGAGAGGAGCGGGCAGGGTCTTACCTTTAGCTAGCATGGCGTTGGCCGTGGCTATGTCTTTATACAACTTACTAACGTACGTCTTACCGGCATCCCCTTGGAATGCAGTGAACACTCTCGTCAGATAGCGAGACTTGTTATCAATCATATACTTCATCTGCGTCAGCTCTTCTTCAGAGAAGGCCTTATCGTCTCTACTACGCTGACTTATGTAGTCCTCGGTGAGAGCATTGACGTCATTGATAGCCTCCTGCAAAGGAGCAAGTTCCGGGTACTGCTGCACGAAGCGAGCAATCATAGTGTCTCTGCGGCGCTTGTCGGGAATGTTATTGATAGCATCAAACCTATCCCTAATCATCTTGCGCACACCCTCACGAGCCTCTTTAATAGAAGCATACTTACCAGAAGCCACCCCTGCGTTAGCGAGCTTCTCTTGTGCTGGAACTAGTTTGTTGAAATACACGGCTGCACGAGCAGCAATGTTGCTCTCAAAGCCTTTCTGCTGGTCGCTTAATTCGGCTACGTCCTTACCGGCCGCTCCACTCCAGAACCACCCGCTCTTAAGGAAGTCACCAACACGCTTAGCTAGGCTAGGGGTGTAGGGAACAGAGGCCAGAGGAACAGGCTCAGCTGTAGTAGGAGCTATGGAGCTAAGGCGCTGACTCACAGAGCCCGTAGCACCACGCTCGGTACCAAAGTCTTCCGTTAATTCTGGATTGACAGGCAGCTGGTCTTGTGGAACGTCTGCATTATTCTGCGTGAAGAATGATTCGGCCTCTGTATGATTCTTGACATAACGCTGTCGCTGCGCCCTGTTAGCTAGCGTAAAGGCAGCAGCCGCAGAACGATAGGCCCTAAGATTATCTAGGAATTCTTCTGCCTTAGCAGCAGCGTCTGTGTTAGGGGCATAGTCCAAAGTAAGCTCTGCCAATTCACGGGCGCGATCACCATCGGACAGGTTGGGGTCTTTGGCCAAATTGAGCGCAGCACGCTTGCCTTCCACATCAGTGATGGCTCTAGTCAGAGTGGGAGCACTGTCCAGCAACACGCGAGCAGCAGCGTCGTTAGACGCAAGAGCTTCTTGATATGCCGTAATAGCGTCCTGTTCTTGCTGCGGACGTTGCTCAAATGTCTCTGAGAAGTAGTCCTTCTTAGCGTCACTCTGTTCCTGCACCCAATGCTGGATTTCATGTAGCAGAGTTTCACGGAGAGTGACACTAGCCGTTCCCTGACGTACAGGCGTGCTAATCTTAACCACGCCGGTGCCGGGCAGGTACATGCCCCACGAGTCACCGTCCTCTTCGCTGGTGCGTGTGATGGTGATGTCTTCAGACTCAGGCATGTTACGGAAGAGAGTGTCGTGCTTCATAACTTCATTCAGCTGTATGCTATCTCCCTGCTTCATGCGAGCGAGCCTAGCGGCTCCCGACGGGAGAATGGAGCTATCAGCATCGGACAAGACAAACTGATCCAAGCCATTAGATGAACGATACACTAGTCCTGCATCCTTAGCAGCACTGAAGTCCGTAGCAGTGGAGGGATAAATCATATTTAAGCGCGAGCCGCTGCCCGCCAAGCTCTGCTCCGTAGTGGCAGCAGCTTCCAGCATCTTCTGTCCAAGATAGCCCATGTCTTTAAGATTGACATCAAGGCCGGGAATGTATTTCTGAGCGGTGGTACGAATAGCGGACACAGCTCCGCGCCATAGGGCAGGAACGCCCTTAGCGTCAGCATACTGACGAGCAGCTTCTTGCATGCCATAAGCAGCCACTTCCAAATCATAATCAGAAGCAGAGAGAGCGGGCTGTCCAGCAGCTTTCCGGGCAGCGTTAGCCTTATCAGCTCCTGCAACAGCAGCTTTAGAGATGGGGTCCGTGCCAGCCTTGAGGCGTTCAACAAGCTTCTTGAAATTCTCCTCTCCCAGAATACCGGACGCAGCGTTACGCAGGTCTGTGTTACCAGAGACGCGAGCAGCATGATCCACTTCATGGGAAGCCACTTGCTGGAGAACAGAACCAATAGGATTGGAGGCATCCATAGCAGAGGCATTGATGTACAGGGTGCCGGTGGCGGGATCAAACTGACCTTGAGTACCGGGGGTGGCTCCTGCTTCTATCTCTTCAGCAGTGTTGGTGACAACGAGCTTGCCGTCACGGATGAGCTTGGCCACAACGTTAGCCTGTTTGCTATCGCCCTTACGCACACGCTCAGCTATGGCAGTGATGAAGCTATTAGCGTCCATGCCTTGGGCAGGAGGTGTAGGAGCTACAGAGCTGAGCCTGTTGCCAGGATAGGCAGCACGAATGTCTGCTTCCGTCTCGAGAGTGGTGGCGGGAGCAAAGGCCTCTTCTGCTTCTTGGCGTGACAGCGTAGGGTCTGCTGCCATGAGCTGAACAATGCCAGCCTCACGCTTCTCCTCTGCCTCAGCAGCACGCACAGCAGCCCGTTCCTGCGCTGCGGGAGTGGCTGCACGAGGGGTTGTGGCTGTAGGAGTAGGTGTCGCTTGTGGGGCCGTAGGAGCGGCCTGAGGGGCATTAGGAGTTTCCTGCTCAAAGGGCAAGTTTGCGGCAGGCATCTGCACACCAGCGTTAGGAATAGTTTCCTCTGTAACGTTAGCAGCCTCGCTAGCTGCCCACGCTTGCTCAGCATCAGCTAGGCGCTGGATGCGCTCGGCAGGAGGCAAGCCTTCAAGCTTCTTCTGCTCTTCCAGCATGTAGGCACGCTTAGCGGCCGTAAGGGCAGAGGCAGCTGAACGCTTCTTGCCACTCTCCTGCTTGCCCACAGTGGCGCTAGCACTCTTAAGAGCGGCGATGCGTGAAGCCGTGGCCGCAGCAAGCTGCTCATTATAGTCAGCGATGCTGTCAGCATCTACTCCATTAGTAGGAGAAGTGGGGATGGTGTTAGCACGAGACACAGCGCCAAACGGCGTGGAGATGAAGTCCTGCGCATCCTGAGGCCCAGCATCTGCAACAATGCCCGCAGCTGTACGCTCCGCTTCACGCAAGAGAGCATCCCTATCAGGGCGCGTAGCACTTGCCATCTCCTGACGCACTCCATCGTTCTGCTGGAGAGGAGCACCTAGGAAGTCACGGCTAGCGTTAAGGATGGCCTGCTCTTCAATAGAGCGACGCTCAATAGGCGTAGGCTCAAGAGGACCAAATTCAGGACGATTGGGGATAGCTTGCGTGTTATTGGACACAGCGTTGATTGTATCACTGGCATTACGAGCAGCATCAGCAATAGCTTCAAACCTAGAAGCAGGAGCGCCAATAGCCGTACCTGCCACACCACCAGCACGAGTGGCCCTAACCACTTCGTTGAAATACTCAACACTGGTGGCAGGCAGTTGCTTGGTTAGGTAGTCCTTCTCACGAGGATCTTCAGCAATAGCAGCAAGAGCACGATTGGCCTCCGTCTGCAATACCTGAGTGACACCTTCTTCGACAGCCTCGCCAGCACCGGTGCGCAGAGCACCCGTAGCCGTACGACTGGCGATGGTACCAAACTCATTTGCCAGCTTACGCTTTACAGCCGCGCCGAAAGGCAAGCGCTCCAGCAGCTTACCTGCTGGGATTACTGACATACCCACTTCAATACCAGCCTGAGCTCCTGCTTGCTCTGTTGCCTGATCCTTGGTCATACCAGCAGCACGAGCACGAGCATACGTCTGAGCGTACACATCAGCACCGCCGAGGGCCGCGAACGGGCCACCAGCCAAGGATGCAAGAGAGGAGGGAGAGTCTACAATGTCGCCAACTGTTTCGTCTAGCCAGCGGGTGGGAGTGGCTATAATGCCTTCTCCTCTAGCCGCGTTACGCGAAGCCTGAGCTTCATCAGCTATACGTTTGTTCTCATCAGCAGCACTTAACAGATTGCCTGCATCAGCTATGCCGGTGTTAGTAGTGGACAATTCTCGTACAGCACGTCCTGTAGGATCAGTGATTGCCCGCACAAGTCCCGGAACTTTAGTTAGAGTAGAAACAAACGGGTTATCACTATCAGCGGCCGTGGCAATACCGCTACCAATCATACGTTGGATAGAGCCTTGCGCCCTGTCAATCAAGGAGGTGTCATTAGTATCAGTTGTAGTAGGAGCAGCGAAGGGGGACGTGCTATCTACAGATGTAGACACATCGCTAAAGTCGTCAGCAGTGATTCCTGCCTGTTCTGCAAAGCGTTCCAGATAGTCGTCGTCTAATGCCCCTTGCTGGTACGCAAGGCGATAATCTGAGGGCAGCGCCCGTAGGATTTTATTCTTATAACCGCTATCAAGCGCCATTAACTATCTCCGTTTTAACTCACTTCACTGCAAATTACTTAGGCGCTAAAGCTGCCTTAGCTGCTCCAATATTAGTTCTATTAGGAGCCCATTGATCAATCTTACGGGTAGAGCCGATGTCTTTAAGTAGGGCTGACTCGTACCTGTCGAGCCATGCTTGGTCAATACTTTGCCCACTGGCCACTCTCTGCACGACAGCGCGCCTAGCATCTAGCCGTTCCTGAGCAGGGGCTCCCATATCTTCCAGTCGTTTATCAATGTTGTTCAGGACAGTTTCTACACGAGAGCGATTCTTATCCGTGGTGCTGTCAGCTCCGCCAGAGCCTCCTCTCCCAGAGCGATTGGAAGCTCCGATGGAGGCCTCTGCCTGACGGCGACGCAGCTCACGTTCTTCCTTGGCCCACTGCCTGTCCTCTCCAATGGTAGGATCGGAAACACGCCCAATCTCATCACCATCTTCATTAACTAACACCTTCTCGCCTGTGGCGTAGTCGTAGCTGGACCTATTGACATCCACTTTCTTCTTACCGCGAGCGACTTCTCTGTCCTCTTGGGCAATCTGATACTTCTCCTGAAGGGCCAACAAATCTTCCCGCATCTTCTTATCTTTCTCGGCCTTGTCTCGCTCTTTCATACTATCAGCGGCAGAACCAGCCCAGCCCTTTACGAACGCACCCCAATCAATAGCCATTTAAAAAGGACTCTGCGGCTGAGCAGCCGCCTGTGCCGGGGCCGCTTGCCCCGCTGTCATTTGGTCAATAGCCTGAGGAGCTGAAGGAACACCCTGCGGCGCTTGCGCTGCCTGCTGGGGCTGCTTCTCTCCCTGTGCCAAAGCCTTAATCATCTCAAGCACAGTGCCTTGCACTTCATCACTAAACTCTTCAGGCAAGCCCAGCTCATCTTCAATGAAATCCAGCACCTTCTCCAGCCAGCCGTTCTGTGCCAGAAACACGCGAGGATCGAAGTTGTAATTCTCAGACGCTACATCAGCCAGATGCCCGATGAGCTGCACCAAGAACTGACCCACCACTTGCGCAGGATCGGCGCTCTGCTGCAAAGCAGGACCAAGCTTCTTAAGCACACCTGATTCTTTAATCATATCAACGGTCATGAGATAGAGCGTTTCCACCAATTCAGGATCAACCTCAATCTCATTCATAGCTTGCTGTTCTGCCTCTTCGGGAGGCATGGCCCTATCTAGTGCCATTTTATCAATTGCCATTATGCCTCCTTAAAATTTAGTGTAATCGGGAGCAGCTCCCGGAGCCACTACAGGCTTGGCCTGATAGCTCGGAGCCCTTGCTTGCAGCTTACTGAACTGGCCATAGCTATCAATAGCGACACGTTTGTTGTACGTGTCCTTCTGCTTGTAGTAGTCTTCAAGCTGCTTCTCAAACGCACTCTTACGAAGTGCCTGATCGCCGGATGCCTTGATAACTTCAAGAGCCTGCTTCTGATCTGTCTTGTCTTTCTTCTTATCACTGGAGCTGCCAGCAACGGCAGCCACACCAGAAAGTAAGTCGCCCCAGCCAGAGCCGCTACTGAAGTACTTACTAATGCTATCATACCAAGCCATAACTTAGCCTCCGCCGTATTGTGATGGGAACCACTGCTGAAGCATAGACAGCAGATTGGTACCAAAGAACTCACCTAGTCCACTAACAATCTGAGGCGGGAAAATCTCAGGGTTCTCGATAGCAGCTTGCATCAGAGAGTTGTTAAGGGCAGTGACAGACGTAATTGGAATCAAGGACAGCTGACCATTATATTCACGTTGGAATTGGTTGTTAGCTGCCCAATCGTTGATACGTGCCATAGTGATTTGCTGATCCCTGTCTGCCTGATTCTGCTCACCAGTGAAGGCTAGCTGCTCACGCTGATTGTGCAGCTGATTAATTTCATTCAGGATGGGCTGAGCTGCCTCAATAGCAGAGCGCTGGGATGCGCCTGCCGCAATGCTGCTGTTAAGCAAGCCGCGCTGTGCTGCCACTTCCATACCAGAGCGCCTAGCGTTCTGAATGTAAGGACTATTGCTAGACAGTAACTGATCCAAATATCCCTGAACAACCTCACCAGCACCCATGTTAGGCTGGTAAATCTGCTGAGGGGCCTGTGCCGTAGGGAACGGGCTGTTCACTAAAGGCGTAGCCGTGCTAATAGGAGCCGTGCCGCCTGTCACTTGCGCAGTAGGCGGAGGAGGCATTTGAGGAGCCGGAGGAGGCGTAGCAACGCCAGTGATTCCACTAGCTGTTCCCGTAGTAGGAACAGGAGTCTTGCCTCCAACAGCAGTGATGTTACCAAAGCTATCGTAGGCCACTTGGTTTGGGCTTAACGTGCCCACAGGGGCCGTGCCTCCAGTCACTGCGCCTGTAGGCTTGGGCAGCAGAGGCTTGGGCATAGGAATTGCCGGAGGTGGAGGAGCTACATAGCCCGGAGGAGGCGGCATCTGGGGAGCCGGGGCACTGAAGGGCGTAGCCGTAGGAGCTGTTACAGGAACTACTGGCGGTGCCACAGCTGCCCCTGTTCCGACATTGGCCCTATTCCACGCTGCAATTTGTGCTTGCGTCATTCCCGCTGCACGGGTGGGGTTTAGTACGGCCATTAGCCTACGGCCCCTGTGTGTTTAATCATCATGAGTCGATAGCTCCTTGGTTAAATGTGTGTAGCTGCAACACTTGGCAGATATGAGGAGGTTCTATGCTCTCAGAATTAGCTCCGTTAGTATTATTAATCCTAACCTTAATGCCCAATCCCCAATTAGCCTGATCTACTATAGAGGTTACAGGGCTCAGTTCTTTATACGGCAGAACATAATTGATAGGCATAGAAATGTCCTGTACCGTGGTGTGGTAGTCTTGGTCAAAATCATCCTCTACTCCAGATGTTTTAACATCAAGAGTGGCGAGGCCATATCCCATACCGTACATCCTCACCTTCTCTACACTAGAATTAGTGAGGCCACCGCCTGCGAATATATTAGCCACATCGAAATACGCCAAGAATGTCTTACCATCATATCCCCACCCATAGTCCATCTTGTAAGTTATGGTTTGATCAGGGTAGTATATAGCTAAATCTCCACTACCATAGGCGTCTGCTGCTGTTCTATCGAACGCTACGTGCAACTGCTCCTTTCCGAATGCATCCACTTCACTAGACCATGCCATAGGAATATACAGCACTTCCGTAGTGTCGTACTGTGCGGCTAGATTGCTAATCATTATCTTAGGGCCGTCAGATGTAAAGGCGACGCTATACACGTCTCCGTTCTTAAGCACCAATCTGTACTGGTCTTTAGTGCGCACAGGGAATGCGCATACAACTCCGCCTACTTCAAAGCTAGCAGAATCGTCAATTAGCTTAGGAATCAAGCGCGTGCCCACAGGCGAAGTAGCCCTCTCTCCTACAAAGTCTCCATATGCAGCGCTCTGTTCCAAAGTAGTCACGCCATTCTGGTTAGTAAACACAGGAGTTCCGCCTACGTTAGCTCCGGTGTAATCAAATGCTCCCACCTTGCCTGAAATAGTTTCCTGTTGCAGAGACGCGCCAACGCCCGACAACCTCGCAATAGAGCCTCTGCACAGAACGATAGTGGAAGTGCCTTGGGATTCCAGAAGGCCTGTAATGGTGTCACCCATACCAGTTTCACTAGCACCCTCTACGCCGTTAAAGTTGAGAGGCTTCCCGGGAACACTGAGCTGCACGCTACCAGCCTTAAAGCCTAAGGCTAGCTGGGCACGACAATGCATGGTTACATATTTAGGTATATCAAGAGCCGCGTTCATCTGAGTGAAGATGTTGCCGTAGCTATCCCTCTTAAGCCACACACCTCTACTGCACCCAGTGGTACCGTAACTATGAGCAGAAGAAGGCGACACGGTGGCCAAGAATTGATAGCTTCCCCACACGTAGTGGGTGTTATTGCCCTTAAGAGCACCCGTGCCCGGAATAGACGCCACGGATACACTGTCTATGGTGTAAAGAATAACACCAGCAGCAGTGCGCACAGTGTCTCCTATCACAGGATAGGCGGGGGAATTCATTGTAGAGAAAGAGAAGCTGCCCACACCAGCAGCATCATTAGTAGCGAAGCTTCCGCTACTGACGTGCGTGTTGGAGATGGTGATAGTTCCCACCTTAACGAAGCCGCCGCTGTCATATAAAGCACCTGTCATATCATTAGGAGTGACAGAGCTATTACTGCCGTCGTTAAATGTAGCGCTAAACGAAGGCACTAAAGGAACGTCCCCCCTGCGATTTCCTATAACACCAAACAAGTAATTATCGGCGTCAGGATTGTTAACGAACACCATGTGTGCCGTCAAGGCGGGGACGAAAAAGAAGCTACTAAGGAATATAGGAGGACCTACATCCGCTCCTGATTGGTCCTGCGGTTGCACATAAAGATTAGGAGCGTAGGGGCCGGGATCTACTACAAAAGCCTCCATTCTATTGGTGGTGACATACATGGCTTTGTACAACTTACCGTTATAGCTGAAGCGCTGTCCGGAAGATATGGCAGAAAAGCTGCCTGCTGTCAGAAACACTAGATTGTCCACAGCCTTATACAACTGTGTGCCAGCGTAATGCAACCCAGCTACCGCTGCGTCGGACTGCTTCACAAGTGCACGCAAGTAGGCCATCAAACTCCTGACTTTAGCGTAGTAGGCTCCAGCAGTGGCTGCCGTATAAGTGTCCTTCAGAGGGACAGGAACCTCCGTAACTGTGTAATTGTTCGCACCAATCTTAAGTGCGTAGCCTACAGGGAACCTATTGAAGTCAGTGTACAAAGCTACGGTGATAGTCTTTAAGGCACCCACAACAGCTCCTAGCTCCACCACAACACCAAGCACTCTGTTTGGAGAAAGCTTGGAGGGATCTTCTAGCGTAGCGCCTGTGATTGTTTCCGACAGAGTGGGAGTGGTGGCACCAGTAACTTGTAGCACATAGTAAGACAACGTGCCTCCATCAGAGAATCCGTCATATCGCTCATAACCATCGCACCTACGGTAGCCCATGGTGTCGCTAATCTCATAATTAAGGCAATCAATAAGGCTGCCCGGCTCGCGCAGAATTGGCGGCGTCACCGTGTCTAGGCCTCTATCTAGATTGACATTAACGATTTCAGTAGCTATTGTCGTATCCTCTATCAAACCTAGAAAGGTTAAACATGCTCTTAGGGAGCCTGTCACGTAGCAAGCGATTGTAGTAAGCATCGGCACCCTTCTTAGCAGTGGCGTACATCTGTTGATCCCTGTTAAAGTCAGCAAGCTTAATCATGGCACGCCAAACAATGAGCTTGTGAAACTTAGAGGGAAGCAAGAAAGGCTCATCAGTAGGCAGGGCTAGCGTATTACACTTCTGAGTGTAGTCAAAGCTCACGTCATACAGCCCATCCGGCCTAGGCCAGAAGTCGTAATTACCATCAGCACATTGAATCACATACCTAGGATTCCCCGGAGCAGCTGAGAAATCATTAGTAGGATAGTTCCATTGATACCAAGTGGTGCCGTTAACAGGCCACGCGTTGTTCAGCGCAGCGGGATTGGTGTTAGGACTGGTCCCTCTCACAGTGGGCTGAATAGCCACACTGGTGAGGTCAATGACATCCAGAGTAGCTATCATAGCCTCAAAGCTATAACGGCCACGGCCTTCAATGTAGGCAGCAGCAGGGTAGGAAGTGACGCCTTGTGTCACATCTAGCAGCTCGTTCATCAGAACTAGCGGAATGTCAGCAACATCCGCCCACTCTGCCCCGATAGTGACCTCAGTGCCTGCGGTTACATCGTCAGCCTCTACGTCAGCATAAATGGCTGATACGGTGAAGCTAACACCACTCACTTGCCCTACAAGAACATCTCCAACAGCTGGGACGTACGAGAGGGGATTGATTCCAGCAAGATGTAGGCGAGGGCCGACAGTGACGACAGCCCTCTCCTGAGTGAAGTACCACTCTGGGCGCTCATCAATGATTTCTTCGTAGCTTTCCTTCACCCACTTCTTCATACGGTTGTACATAACAGTGCGCGGAGGGGAGGCGAAATT